>OAUJ01000001.1_pt1 | contig 366671 bp, 306 predicted proteins | sample 1501261 | NCBI WGS metagenome assembly OAUJ01 (sample SAMEA2580042, study PRJEB22360) | human gut metagenome | biome: human gut; feature: human-associated habitat; material: faeces | place: Denmark | collected 2008/2010 | reverse complement strand
ACCCGGCAGCCATGACGAACTGTTGGGCAAATAGCGGGTTTACAGCCTGCTTTGACCCAGCCGATGGCGATTTGAGTGTGGCAGCCGGCCATGCCCGCAGAAGTCGGCATCGCCTCGCTGCTGTTCGCGATTGGCACCGCGATGCCGTGGATCATGCCGAGCGTCACGGGCATGTACCTGTATGCAGGCATCGCCGGCTTCGGCTACGGCGTGTACTCAGCCATCGACCAAGCGCTCAACGTCGACGTGCTGCCGAACAAGGAAGAGGCCGGTAAGGACCTCGGCATCCTCAACCTAGCCACCACGCTCGGCCAGGCGGTGGGCCCCACCATCACCTCGCCGGTAAAGACCGCGACCGGAGCTTTACGCCTGCATTCGCCATCTCCATCATCATGGCCGTGTGCGCCGCCGTGTTCGTGCTGCGCATTCAGAAGGTGAAGTAGACGCTGCAAAGTGCCCATCTCCGTTTCGAGGGGCTGATTCTGGCTTTGCGGAACATCGATCTCCATTTCGAGGGGCTGATGCCAAAGTAGCTACTGGTCAAAAACAACGGAATGACGTTGGAGTAATGCCATTTCTATCCGCGATCTGGCAGTTGATCAGCCCCTTGAAACGGGAGTAGACCTCCGACAAGCACGAAATCAGCCCCTCGAAACTGAATTTGGCTCAATGCATCGCCCGGCGCAATTATATCCCCGGTGCGGGTATACTATTTCGGGCAGTCACGATGACGTCCACGGAACGCACGCATGGCAAAGAGAGAAGCATGAGTCAGCCTGATACCGACATGGCAAAGCAGTCGCCGTCCTCGCAACAGGAAACGCGGATTAGGATGGATGCCCCGCAGCATAAGCCAAAACAGGCAGACGAATCGAGCGCATTAGGCGAGCAGTCAACTGAGCCGACTAGCCAGCACAATAAACACGCTCTGCACACGAACCTGAAGCGCGGCATGGAGTCGCGCCACCTGCAGATGATCTCGTTGGGCGGCGTGATCGGCACCGGCCTGTTCCTGAGCTCCGGATACACCATCCAGCAGGCGGGCCCCATCGGCACCATTCTGGCGTATGGCATCGGCGCGCTGATCGTCTACCTGGTCATGCTCACGCTCGGCGAACTGTCCGTGGCCATGCCGGTGACCGGTTCCTTCCATGTGTATGCCGAGAAGTTCATCGGCCCGGGTACCGGCTTCGTGATCGCGATCCAGTACTGGCTCACATGGACGGTGGCGCTCGGATCCGAGTTCACCGCCGCCGGGCTGCTCATGCAGCGCTGGTTCCCGAACAGTCCCACATGGGCGTGGAGCGCGGCGTGCATCACACTCATCTTCACCCTGAACGCCTTGTCGGTGCGTTTCTTCGCCGAAGCGGAGTTCTGGTTCGCCTCCATCAAGGTGTTCGCCATCTGCGCGTTCATCGTCATCGGATCGCTCGCCATCTTCGGCGTCATCCCGGTCGCCGGCTACCAACATGCCCCGATGTTCGGCAATCTCATCAAGGACGGCGTCTTCCCCAACGGCTTCATGCCGGTGTTCGCCACGATTCTGACCGTCAACTTCGCGTTCTCCGGCACCGAACTCATCGGCGTGACCGCCGGTGAGACGAGGGACCCGCAAACCGCCGTGCCGAAAGCCATCCACACCACCCTGTGGCGTTTGGTGCTGTTCTTCATCGGCTCAATCACCGTGATGTGCGCGCTGATTCCGTGGCGCAAGGCCGGCGTGGGCGAAAGCCCGTTCGTGCTCGTGTTCAACGGCATAGGCATCCCCTATGCGGGAGACATCATGAACTTCGTGGTGCTCACGGCCGTGCTCTCCGCCTCGAATTCAGGCTTGTACGCCTCCACGCGCATGGTATGGTCGATGGGCAACGAGGGCATGATTCCGCGCTGGTTCGCCAAGACGAACCGCCGAGGCGTGCCGATGCTCGCATTGTGCGCCGCGATGGCGGGAGGCCTTCTGGCGCTGCTCTCGTCCGTGGTGGCCGCCTCGACCGTCTATCTGGTGCTGGTGGCCCTTTCCGGCCTGTCCGCCGTGGTGGTGTGGATCGCCATCGCCTACTGCCAGATCGTGTTCCGCCGCCGTTGGCTGGCGGCCGGCCATGGCGTGGACGAGCTCAAATACCGTACACCCGGCTACCCGTATGTGTCCTGGGCGGCGTTCATCCTGTGCACCGCATCGTTCGTGCTGGTGGTTTTCGATGCCGAGCAGCGGTTCGCGCTCGTGGCCGAGCTCGTGTTCATCGCGGTCTGTTACGGCATTTACTTCCTGCAACAATGGTGGCGGAAACGCGGAAAAGCGTCTGACAGCGAAGACGATCTATCCATGCCGTGGGCCAATCAACACTGATTGAACGATTGCATTTTGTTCCGGGTTCCAGCTCCGGTTCTTTGCCTTGCGGATTGCGCATATCCGAACAATAGATACAACACAATAAAAAGCCATATTTGATTGGAATGCCGTCCATCCCCATGCATAGGTCAATAGAAGGCCGGCAAACAGATAATAGACCGCGAGGGGCGGTGACGTTCGGATGATGATAACCGAGCGTCACCGCCCCTCGCACTCATTGCGGGATCAAACCCACGAATCAGTTCTCCGCATTCTCGCGGAGAGCCTCCTTGGCGTCGTTCTTGACCTCGGTGGCCTTCTTGGCGGCCTCGGCTTTGGCGACATCCGCCTTGGCTTTGGCCTCGTCGAGCGCATCCCCGGCCTTGTCCACCAGGTCAGAGGCCTTGTCGGTAGCCTTGTCTTTGATATCGCGGGCCGTATCGGCAACTTTGCTGCCGGCCTGTTTGGCAAGATCCTTCGCATCATCGATCAAACTCATGGTTGCTCCTTAGTACATGTATGCATGGAACTACTGAAATTGCTGACAATACTGTTCAATTATTCTTGAGTTGTGGTGAGCCTTACTTGCGACGTTCCCGCGCAAATATCCAGCTCACGAATAATTATACATAGCGTGAGTGAATGGAATCCGTCAACTCGGCAACCGTCAAATGAATTTCAACGGCTCATGCAGACTGCAATCTCAATGGTTCTCCACATTCCCGCAGCAACGGATCGCCCCTTGCCGTGCGCCGCCTCTTGACTTTTTATGAGCACGCGCCAATCATGGAATATATGGGGATTGCAATCAAGCGCATATATGAGGAGCCGGCGGCATCGGACGGGTTCCGCGTGCTGGTGGACCGCCTGTGGCCGCGCGGCATGACAAAGGAGCGCGCGGCCCTGGACCTGTGGCTGAAGGCCGTCTCCCCTTCTCCCTCGCTACGCAAATGGTTCGGCCATGACCCCGCGAAATTCGCGGAATTCCAAGCCCGGTACGTTGCCGAACTTGACGCCAATACCGCCGTCGAAGACCTGCGCTGTATCTGCGCGGAGCATCCCGACGTGACGCTGCTGTATGCGGCCAAAGACCCGCAAGTCAATCATGCCTTGGTACTGCGCGACTATCTCAATGAGTCACTTCAATAATCGGCAGCACAAGCAAATGTTCAAAAAACGACATTCGCTTCTCGCGGCGATTTCGAATTCCAAAGTTCACACCAGCGGCTTGCGTACATCCAGTTCGCAAGTGATGCCAGTCTCCTTGCGAGCCCATTCCGCCGCCTGCAATGCGGCGATGTTCCAGAGCGCGTGCGGCACACCGCCGAGATCCGGATGGGAACCCCAGAACGTGATGTCATCGGAGTATGCGGTGATGACCGAATCCTCCGTAACCGGCATAATCGTGTGGTAAAGCCGATCGGCCAGCGTGGACACGAATTCATTGGCCGCGGCAAACGTGTCGATGAGATGCTGCTCGGCAGTCACCGGCGGGCCAACCAGCTCCCAAGATTCGACATCCGTAGCGCTCCATTGCGCGGCCTCGCCGTCCACCTCGCGCTGCAGTGAAACGAACAGCCTAGCGAACTCGTCCGAGGTCAGACCTGTAACTCGACGACGGGTCGAGAGTTCAATCGGAGTCATCAACTTCTCCTTTCCATGTATTTATGCATCATATGCTCTTAAGGGTCAAATTCGATTCATGCGGACGAACGCATCCATCTAGTAAACGAAAAGCATGGCTGCAATGCATTACAGAATTGACTCAAGATCCCCAGATGAATGCTTTTTCTTGTAAATCGGATATACTGGCGCGAGAACAGTGCGAGAAAGAGGCGAGGATGATCGAGAAACAATCGCGGAACCAAACGGCAACATACGCCAACCTGCAGAACGACCAGTCCGGTCAGCCACAGCAAGGCAAGCCGCGCAAGCCGTCGCTGCATGCACGCTGGAAAACCATGGGCCAGGCCATGCGCATGGAGATCCGCGAGCATAAAAGCTCGTTCGCGGTCTACGCCGTGCTGCGCATACTGGTGCTCGTCATGGCCGTGCTCCAGTTCTTCAACGGGAACTATGAGAACGTGTTCCTGTGTATCCTGACGTTGCTGCTGCTGTTGGCGCCGGCGTTCATCCAAGTGCGGTTCCGCATCGAGCTGCCTTCGGTGCTTGAGGTCATCGTGCTGGTGTTCGTGTTCTCGTCCGAGATTCTTGGCGAGATCAGTTCGTTCTATGAGATCTTCCCGTTCTGGGACACGGTGTTGCATACGATGAACGGCTTCCTCGCCGCGGCGATCGGCTTCTCGCTGGTCGACCTGCTCAACCGGTCCAGTCGGGTGAAGTTCGAGCTTTCGCCCCTGTATCTGGCAATCGTCTCCTTCTGCTTCTCCATGACCATCGGCGTGATCTGGGAGTTCTTCGAATTCGGCATGGACCAGATGTTCGGGGTCGACATGCAGAAGGACGCCATCGTGCACTCCATCAGCTCGGTGATGCTCGACCCCACGCACACCAATCACGTGATCCACCTCAATGACATCACGCAGACCGCGGTCAACGGCCACGACCTAGGTCTTGGCGGGTATCTCGACATCGGTCTGATCGACACGATGGAGGATCTCATCGTCAACTTCATCGGCGCGGTCGTGTTCTCCGTGTTCGGCTTCCTGTATGTGAAGAACCGCGGCAAGAAGGACTCCATCATCAGTCGTTTCGTGCCGCAACGCAAGTCCGCCGACCGCGACTATCTGCGACTGGTGATCGATGGCGGGAGCGCGGCTGATGTCAAGGCCAAAGCCGGCGGTGTCAGCGCTGACGATAGTGCTAACGCCAGTGCGGCCGGCACCGATTCAGCTGATGCAGCCGGAGCCAAAGCCGGCAATGCCGACGCCGCCCCGACCGTCACCGCCAAGCCTTGAGCACGTTCTGCGGCACTTTCGAAGCGTCGAGACGGTAGTGCCCGGTGACCGTCACGTGCTTCTTGAAGGCGAAGTAGTCGTTTTCCCGCTGCTGTTTGCGCCATGTTGTGAATCACATACGGTGCACGCCCCGCGGTCAGCCGTGACACACTCGCCGATAACTGCGACTGCAGCACGCCGCCCAGATAGCGTACCACCAACGCGCCGCCCACCGTCAACGCCATGATCAGCACGATGGCGACGATTCGCCCTGTTCGCCGCCCGGCCCGTCGGCCCGTCTCATATCCCGTTTCCGTCAGATGCCGCGCCATCCCCGATTTCGCCTCGCCGTGTGATTCGATGATTCATGAACGTATTCGGGTCACACTGTGATCGTCCGCCCCGCCGCCCGCACCTCCCAATCCGCCCGGTGCTTGAACTTGTGGGGCTTTGGCGGTATCGCGACCGCAGCATCGCCATGCTCATCTCCAGCCATCAGCTCAACGAATTGCAGGAGTTGTGCGGGCAATTCCTGTTCATCAAAGGCGGCCGGCTTGCGGACGAATTCGCCGGCGAACAGAAGCGGATCACGGTTATCGAGCTTGGCCGGCCGCTCGGTGTCGCGAAACGTGCGGCGGTCGCGGCTTTGGATCCGGCCGCCGTCATTCATACTGATTCTGCCGGCCGTGAACCTGTTCAACTCCGATTTCATGAAAGTCAGCGGAAAGACCGGTTCGGTGAGTGTGCTGGATTTCCTCGCTGGCGATTTCGTCGTACAGAACATGCTGATGCTGCCACCCGGTTCTCGACCGGCAGTACGAGAGCGCGGACCACACCGTGCACCTCGATGTGAAGGTAGACGAGGACACGGTGTGGCTTAACAGACAGCAATTGGCATTGCTGTTTGGCCGCGATATCAAAACAATCGGCAAGCATATCGGCAATGCATTGAGGGAAGAGCTCAATGGATTTTCAGTTGTCGCAGAATTTGCGACAACTGCATCTGACGGTAAGACATACCAAGTCGAGCATTACAACTTGGATATGATCCTGTCGGTCGGATACCGCGTCAAATCCAAGGAAGGCATCTATTTCCGGCGATGGGCCAACTCAGTTCTGAAGCAGCATCTCGTTGATGGTTATATATCATCAATCGCAAGCAGCTTGACGCACTTCACGCCGTCGTCAAGGTGCTATCGAGGTCCACCGAACCGGAAATTGCTGGCACCGCCGAGATCCTGGAACGATATTTGCCGAGTCTTGTGCTGCTTAACGACTATGGCACAGGCAATGTCCCTATACCCAAGGGCGACGAGTCCCAGTGGGTCTTGACCTATGAGGACGCGATGCTGTTCATCCGGGCGATGCCGTTCTACACGCAATCCGATCTGTTCGGGAGGGAACGCAACGGTTCGTCCCAAGGAATCGTCGCAGGACTCTACCAGACGTTCGGAGGCGAAGAACTGTACCGTTCCACCCAGGAGAAAGCCGCTAACCTGCTGTATCAAGTTGTCAAGGATCACCCGTTCTCCGACGGCAATAAACGTTGTGCCGCCGCACTGTTCGTGTATTTCCTGAACGGCAACGGTACACTGTGCGACGATGACTCCCTGCTTGTGGAGAGCAACGCCCTGGCGGCGATGACGCTGATGATTGCACTGTCCGCACCTGCAGAGAAGGACACGATGATCGCACTAGTCGAGAACTTCCTCATACGGCACGAATCACAGGAGATCAATTGAGAGACCGTCAATGAAGGGTGCGTATCAATCACGTTCTTGCATTGCGCGACTATCTGTACGAGTCGTCTGAACGACCTGCTGGGAGTGCCCTTCGCGGAAAACCAACAGCAGACCGGAGGCCGCATCCACTATGTGTTGTTCAACCCTTGGGCCGTGCGCAGCAATGGGGCATTGAACAGTTGCGATTCGCCACTGATGAAGCTGCTGGTGCGTGCCATTTACGCCATTGTGGGCGTCAGCGTCGAGGAAGCGATCGTTCCCATCGCCCATCTGATCGACAACCCGCCGCACGCGGCGCTGTCGGCGTTCATCAAGACCAAACCCGTCGATCTCGCTATGAACACCTTCAACAGGGGAACGGCGGTTCGGTTGGACGATATCACCAAAAAGCTGCTGAATCGCTAGCTGTCATAGCACAAGGCCTTAGGCAGAACACCCGGAAATCGAATGGGTAGATGGATCGCGTCTCCCCTTGACTTCCGGCAAGCGCACGCCAATCATGGGTCGTATGGGGATTGCAATCAAACGCATATATGAAGAACCGACTGCGTCGGACGGGTATCGGGTGCTGGTGGATCGCCTGTGGCCGCGCGACATGACGAAGGAACGTGCGACGCTGGACCTGTGGATGAAGGACGTCGCTCCCTCTCCCCTCCTGCGCAAATGGTTCGGCCACGATCCCACAAGATTCGCCGAATTCCGCACGCGTTACATCGCCGAGCTCGATGCCAATGCCACAGTGGACAGTCTGCGCCGCATCTGCGCGCAACATCCCGACGTGACCCTGCTCTACGCCGCCAAAGACCCGCATATCAATCACGCCCTCGTGCTGCGCGATTATCTTGATTGAATATTGAATCAAAACAATCGTCGTTTCAGTCCATCTGCGAGATTTTCGCCGATTTTCGTATCCTTGAATCGAAGCGCACAGTCGTCACTCCTTGGTTTGCCAAGCAAAGGGATGCCTCCAAACCAAATCAACCCGTCATCGATTATGGCGAAATCGGAACACGATTCGGCGGTCCGGACAATGCACCCAATAGCGCGCAGCCGATTGATATTCCGCTCTATTCGTGTTCTGGTTGCCGCCGCATCAGTCGCCGGCAAACGAACATAAACTTCGATGAGCGCTTTCCTGTCGGCCAGTCGGAGCAATTCATCGTCAATTGCGCTGAGTCCCTGTTGTGATATATATTCAGCCGAGATAATCAGGGAACGTGCGCAACCGGCAATATCCTTGCGAAGTATCTCTGCATAATTCGTGGCCGTAACGATGCTGTCTTCGAATAATCCGCCCGGTAGGAGTCAGCAGCGGAGGTAATTTTGCTTTGACCGTCAGAAACTGCTCAAGCCGGTCACGCCATTGTTCCATCAGAGATGACGAACGGATGATGATCAATGTATTGGTTTTGCGCTTTGCTATTAGATCCGCGGCAATTACCGTTTTCCCGAAGCCAGTTGGTGCGACAAGAATTCCATCATCATATTCCAGCATTGTCTTCGCGGCTTCACTTTGTGGTGCACGGAGACTCCCGATGAATTTGACTCGAATACGTTTGCCCTGATTTCGTTCATCGTCGAATGTCACGGTGCATCCGGCATCCGTCAGCAACGCCGCAACGGATTCTCTGCATCCGCGCGGCAACAATATGCTGTCAACGGTTTCTTCGCCGCAATAGATGATGCGTGGCTTGTTATACACAGGCTGTCTCATGGCCTGAGCCCGATAGAAGTCCGGATTGGCGAACGTGGCAAGACGGCGAACGGCATTCTGCGCAAGCGGAGTCAGATTTGTCTTTGAAATTTCCAACATGCTGCGTTCAATGATGGTAATCGTCTCCGGAACGTCCGCATTAGAGAGCGGGGGTACGGGAGCCAGTGCGCAAACTGCCGTTTCCCGTAGTCGGGGCTTGTTTGTCGGTCTCCTTTTTCTGGCCTACAGCATGAGGAATGGGCGAATCGAATTTCGCAAGATTGCCAAGAGGGCCGGTATTGGCGGATGCCAGTGTAGCGATGGCATTCACTTGTTGCGCCGTGATTCGTTGTACGGAATCCAAAAATGCCCACTGATCGGCATAGGGGTTGAATTGTTCGTCGACGAATACACTATTCCCCGCATCTCTGGACAATCGTTGCAGAGGTAACGCAATCAAATTCCCAAAGCCACCTGATGGCAGCAAATCCTGGTTGGGGAACATTCGGTCATACGAACGAAACCGAATATGCGTTTTCTGAGCGGCTTCCGATAACAGCGCAGTGCCCATTTTGCGAGCTTGTGCGGCTTCGATCTCTTCAGAGAAGAACATCCAAAGATGACCGCCATCCCCTGAGCGGGATCGTTCCATGATTGGATGTAATCCGTGGTTTTCGCACACCCCTTTTGGTTACAATGATTTCCTCTTTCCACCTATCATCATCGAAATCGATGGCGAGGAACCAGACCTTGGAATCTTTGGAAAGCGGATAAAGTCCGACAACATTATGGAATTGCGAATCACGCTTTGTGAAATGGTCAAGGAGCACCTGATCTGTCAGTGGCTTGCATCGTCGTTGATCGGATGGAGTCGGCACACGCTTGCCGTTCGGCAAAGTCATCCATTCATTCCACGCAGCGGGTGCATACCCGACTTTGCCGGTCTTTTTGCTCAGGAATCCGTAAGCGTACACATCATCGCGGCCGCGGAACAAAGAACGAAAAAGCTGTATCTTCTGTGCCGCCGAACTGCGAGCAGTGATTTCAGCCACTACGCCGTTCGATGGTGAACTCACTTGGCTCGTGCAACGACGCTGAGCCTCATATTGTTCGACGCCTGCGTTCCACTCGGCTTTAGTTGCGTACCGTAAATCATGGTCCAGTGATACTGTCTGATCTTCACCGGTCTTCTCAGCAGTCGCCCGGTAAAGAACGCACAGTATCACCGCATTGCCATCTCCGGCATGAGGAAGACGCCGGATAGACCGATAGAGGCTCCCTCCCAGAATCGAGATTACTGTTGTCATTTCCGTCTCCCTCGCCGAAACCATGCGCCTCCAACAATAGTCAAAAGTGCGCTACGGATACAAGACATTGGTTTTTCATCGGGCTCCCTATTCGACATAGGTCTGACTCGATTCCCTATATATGCCAATCACTGTTGTGTTTGCGAACTCCCTCGCTCATGGTGCCGAAGATGCATACATTTGGTTATGCGCTGTTTGCAGTGGGGCGGGCATAGGTTAGTGTTTCGGGTTCGATTCCCTGTCAGAAAAATAATCGAGTGCGGGATTACGGCCGGTAAAGCTCCTGCTGTGGATGCGGATGCGCATCAGCCTTACGGTGGTGCTTTCCCAAAACGCGGATTGTACGAGGTGTGGGACGGCACGCGGATTCGGCCGTTTTCTCCCCGCCGTCCCACAGCGCTCGCAATGAACGGTTGTGGCTAATCATGGAGCTGCAGCGGGAATCGGCGTTATTCCGCGGTTTCGACAGTCGTCGGTGTGGGACGCTACGGACGTTAAACGGTTGACTTGTCTGCCATCCCGCGTTCTTGAGGGACGGCACGGACGACAAACGATTGACTTGTCTGCCGTCCCACAGATATTGGGATGCGCGCGGCCGCCTGCTGCCCATAGCGGGTGTCGGTCACCCCCACCGGTCACCCCCCTGCTTCCGAAATACGCGACTCGACTTTCTGTAGGCATCATGACGGCATGACGACGGCGGACAGTCGAAAAGACCCCATGATGCCTCAACAGCCATCAACCGCAAATATCAAGAGGCCGAAAATCTATGAGACAAGCAGCCTCGGAAAGTGACCTCGGAAAACCTCAGACCCTACAAATGGCTTTATTGCAAGGGTATATGCCGGTTCAAACTCCACTAATAGAACTAATAGAACAAATAGAACAGCCGGCTCAGGCACGGCGCGGCAAATGGCGCAAACCGGCCGCGATAGTAGTAGCGTGGTGCATACCAGTAAACCATGCGAGGAGAACAGCCATGATCAATGAGGAATACAAGGCCATGCTTGGCGGCAAGTCCGTGATTCGCGAACTGAGCGAGTACGCCACGAGCCGCGGTGCCGAAATCGGCTACCAGAACGTGTTCGATTACAGCCTTGGCAATCCCTCGGTGCCGGCTCCGAAATCCTTCACCGACGCCATGGTCGACCTCTACGAAAACGGCGATCCGGTGGCCATCCACGGCTACTCCCCCTCGCTCGGCATCCCGTCCGTCAAGGACGCGATCGCCGAAAACCTCAACGAACGTTTCGGCATGGCATACACCGGCAACCATATCTTCCCGACCACGGGCGCGGCGGGCGCGCTGTCCCACGCGATGCGTGCGGTGACCAAGCCGGGCGACGAGATCATCACCTTCGCCCCCTACTTCCCCGAATACCAGCCGTACGTCAAGGGCACCGGCGCCAAGCTGACCATCGTGCCGGCCGACACCGAGAACTTCCAAATCAACTTCGACGCATTCGAGGCTGCGCTTAACCCGAACGTGCAGGTCGTGCTTATCAACACCCCGAACAACCCGTCCGGCGCGGTGTATTCGGCGGACACGCTCAAGCGTCTGGCTGCGATCCTGACCGCCAAGCAGGCCGAATACGGCCACGATATCTTCCTGATCAGCGACGAACCGTACCGCGAAATCGTGTTCGACGGTGCCACCCAGCCCTACCCGGCCAGCTTCTACGCGAACTCGCTGACCTGCTACTCGTGGTCGAAGTCGCTGAGCCTGCCGGGCGAACGCATCGGCTATGTCGCGGTGAACCCCACAGCCACCGACGCCGACCTGCTCGTGCCCATGATGGGCCAGATCTCGCGCGGCACCGGCCACAACTGCCCGCCGAGCTCGATTCAGCTGGGCGTGGCCAAGGTCATCGACCAAACCGCCGATCTCAACGTCTACGAGACGAACATGAACCTGCTCTACGATGCGCTGACCGGCATCGGCTTCGACGTGGTGCGCCCTGGCGGCACGTTCTACATCTTCCCCAAGGCGTTGGAGGACGACGCCGTGGCGTTCTGCATGAAGGCCAAGGAATACGACCTGATCCTCGTGCCGTCCGACAGCTTCGGCGTGCCCGGATACTTCCGCATGGCCTACTGCATCGACACGGAGAAGGTCAAGCGCTCGATCCCCGTGCTCGAAAAGTTCGCCCACGAGGTGTACGGCCTGTAAACACGGACCGCAAGTAACAAACACAGGAAAGGGGTTGCCATGGAATACACCGAAGACGCCGATCGTCGCGAACTGCTGCTGCACAGCGCCTATGACTCCGATACGGTCCGGGCCATGGAGCGACCCCTGCTGGACAAAGGCGTGCCGCTGATGCGCATGGCCGCCCAGGCCGCGGCCCACATGGCGGCCGGTATGCTGGACGACGAGGATCTGGCGCTGGAGGACACGTCGATCGTGCTGCTGGCCGGGGCCGGAGACAATGGTGGCGATGGTCTGTTCGCGTCCGCCGCGCTGGCCCAGGAGGGCGCGAACGTCACCGCCATCGCCGTGGGCCGGTCGTTGCATGAGGCCGGATTCGCCTCGTTCGTGCGCGCCGGAGGCAAGGTGCTGGTGCTTGATCCCGCGGCTGATATTCCCGGTTGCGCGTCCGGGTTTTCCGCCGGTGAGGCCGGCGAGCGACTGCAGACCGCCATCGCCGTGGCCAGGAAATCGCATCTGATCATCGACGCGATGACCGGCATCGGCATCCAAGGCTCGCTACGCGGCATTCCCGCCGCACTCGCCTCCGCCCTTGGTCTCGACGGCGAGGCTCCCGATGAGCCCGCCTTGCCGAACCGTGAGTCGTCAGGCGATTTTCCGCTGGTACTTGCTGTGGATACGCCATCCGGCGTCGGTGTGAACGATGGTTCTCTGCCCGGCCCGTACATTCCGGCCACGGTCACGGTCACGTTCGGCGCGATGAAGCCGTGCGCGGTGCTGCCGCCCGCCACGTTCGCCTGCGGCCGTATCGAGTTGTTCGATTTCGGATTCGATATCGACGACAAGGATCCGGACGTCGAGGTGGTGGATAATTCGTTCGCGTCCGACGCGGTCCGTCTCCCCCGGTTCGAGGATTCCAAATACTCCCGGGGCGTGGTTGGTCTGGTGACCGGCTCGCAGCGCTACCCCGGTGCCGCCGTGCTCACCACCAGCGCCGCCGCCCGCGCGAACACCGGCATGGTCCGGTATCTGGGCCCGGAGCGCGCGCAGAACATGGTGCTCACCGCACTGCCGGAAGCCGTGATCGGCAAGGGACATGTGCAGTCCTGGGTCGTGGGGTCCGGCGTGCCCGAGGCTAGCGTCGAGGACGCCGACGGCGATATGCAGCGGGACACCATCGCCGCATTGCTCAAGCATTACGCGCTCGGCAGCGAGGATGAGAACAAGGACGCCTACGACATGCCGCCAATCGTGGTGGATGCCGGCGCACTTGACCTGCTGCCGGAGCGTGTGCCCGGCCAGGTGGTGATCACGCCACATGCCGGCGAGATGGCGAAACTGCTCAACCGGTTCGAAACCGCCGCCAGCACCGCGGAGCATGCCGCTTCGCACGAGCCGTACACCGCCGACGACGTGCGGTTGAACCCGTTGGCCAGCGCGAAGCGCGCCCACGAGCTCACCGGCGCCACCGTATTGCTGAAGGGCGCGGTGACCATCGTGGTGGATGAGGACCACGTCTATGCGTCGGGCAGCGCGCCGGCCTGGCTGGGCACCGCCGGCGCGGGCGACGTGCTGGCCGGTCTGACTGGCGCCCTGCTCGCCCAGCAGGATGACGTGGCCACCACGGCCGAGACCGTGGCCTCGGCCGCATACCTGCATGGCCTGGCGGCGGCGATCGCCTCCGAATCCGAGCAGCAGGGCTGGCAGGAGCCGGAACTGATCGGCCGCGAGCATCGCCAGCGCTTCATGACGCTCGGCCACCCGATCGTGGCCGGCGACGTGGCCCACGCCATCCCCGAAGCCATCGCCGACGTCATCTCATAACCTTGTTGACCTCCCTCTGACGAGGGAGATGTCTCGGCAAAACCAAGACGGAGGGAGAGAAACATAAGCCTCAAACTCCACATACCCCGACCTATACACAAACTCCGTACACTAAATCGCAGACCTCACCCAACGACCCAAACACACAAGGAACCATCATGGCCAACTCCCCCATCACCGACGTGATTTTCGACTTCTGCGGCGTGCTGCTGGACTGGAACACCCGCGCATGCCTGGAAGGCCGATTCCCCGATGAGATCGTGGAACGCATCTGCGCCGACGACGACCCCTGCGGCTTCTTCCACTACGAGGACCGTATGGACGCCGGCGAGGATTTCGCGGACATCTACCCGGATGTGGTACGCGAACAAGGCCAGGAACTCGCCGACATCTTCAAGTTCTACATCGGCCACTACGCGGACGCGCTGCCTCGCACGCTGCCGGGCATGGTCGAACTGCTGGCGGATTTGAAGGCCCACGGCTACGGCGTATGGGGGCTGACCAACTGGTCGCATGAGACCTTCCACCTGGCCTTCGAGAAGTACCCGCGCCTTGAACAGCTGTTGCAGGGCACCGTGGTCTCCGGCGTGGAGAAGATGCACAAGCCGAACGCCGACATCTACGAGCTGGCCCTGACCCGTTTCGACCTCACGGCCGAGCGCTGCGTGTTCTTCGACGACACCGCCAAGAACATCGTCGGCGCCAACGAGGTCGGCATCCACGGCATCCTCTTCGAGAACGCGTTGCAGGCACGCGAATCGCTCGCCGAACTCGGCGTACGCCTGTAAGTCGCCAGACGTTGCATCGCGGCATCGGACGGCGAGCCGATTATTGACGACGATCCAACCCAATGCCGCGCCGAATACAGCAACCGGCTTATTCCGCCGAGTCCGCGCCCTTCAGCCCGGTATACAGCGTGTAGTACCGCCCGGGCGATGGCGAGCAGCTGGCGCTGGCCCCGGCTCAGCGCCGCGCTTGCGGGCGGTCGGGTCGTTTTCGGATGGCCTGACTTCTGGATAGCTGAAGTCGACGTCGTTGAAGTCTATGGACCCATCCTTGATGACGGTGACCGGCGTTTGGCGGCCGGCATGTCACACTGTTCGGTGAGCACTTCGACGACGCGGCGCGCGGAGGCCGACGACATCGTGATCATCACGATCGTCATGGACAGCATCCCCAGAGTCATCAGAATGTTTATGCAGTACATGAGCAGACTGGTCAGATCGCCGGCGTTCAGGTCGCCCGCAACGATGAGGTTGGCGCCCAGATAAATCAGCGCCATGCGCCCCGAGACCACGAACACCATGCACATGGCCACCAGCAGCGGGGTGATGATCGCATCCCGTTTGAATTCGCCGATGTGTTGCATCAGCACTTTGACAACCCTCACGCTTGGCCCTTCCCGCTCGTGTCGATGCCATTAGGTCACCAATGTTGCGCATATCCCGTTACACAGTGTCCGCGATATGCGAGGCGTCTCATATTGTGTCGCCATAGTGGATTGATGAGGTTATAAACCCGTGTGGCGACCATCCCTAGCGATATAAATAGACTCTATGACACTGCTGCAGCTGAAATACATCGTCAAAATCGTCGAGTGCGGCTCGATGAACGAGGCCTCCCATGCCCTGTACGTCTCCCAGCCGGCCCTGAGCTCATCGGTCAAGGAATTGGAGAACGAGCTGGGCATCGAGATCTTCACCCGCTCCTCGCAGGGCATCGCCCTGACCGTGGACGGCGCGGAATTCCTGACCTACGCCCGTCAGGTGCTCGACCAGGCCGACCTGCTCGAAGAGCGCTACAAGCACGCCAAACCGCGCAAGCAGCTGTGCCAGGTCTCCACCCAGCACTACATGTTCGCCGTCGAGGCGTTCGTGGAGATGATCAGCTCCATCAAGTCCGACGAATACGAGTTCACCATCCGCGAGACCCGCACGCGCGACATCATCAACCAAGTCGCCAACATGCAGTCCGAAATCGGCATCATCTACCTGTCCGATTTCAACAAGGACGTGATCGGCAAACTCCTGCGCGAGAAGCACCTCGAATTCCACCCGCTCTTCCGCGCGCCGCTGCACGTGTTCATCTCGCGCAACAACCCGCTGGCCGCCAAGAAGGTCATCACCATGGAGGACCTGAAACCTTACCCGTTCATCCAGTACGAGCAGGGCGAGGAAGGCTCGTTCTACTTCTATGAGGAAGCGGTCTGGCCGGAGTACTCCCCCAAGCAGATCAACGTGACCGACCGCGCCACGATCCTGAACTTCATCATCGGCCTCAACGGCTACACGGTGTGCACCGGCATCGACAACGGCGACCTCAACAACGAGAAGATCGTCACCGTGCCGCTCGACACCGACGAAACGATGTTGGTCGGCTGGATCACGAACGAGCGTTCCAAGCTCTCCAAGGCCGCCGAAACCTACCTCACCAAGCTCAAGTCCGTAGTCGCCGATCACGGCTACAAGCTCATTGATTAGGAGTAAGTAAAACAGGCATGGTCAGCAGTGAGATATACTGCGATTAAGCCAACCCCGCTGGGGAAATGGAAGTAAGAGCCGGCCCCTGAGTATCTCAGGGGCCGGCTCTTGCGCTATTGAGACTGACTGGCACAACCATTTTGATGGCCTCCGACTACTTGGCCGAGATTACCGATGTGGCGGCTGTCGCGGCGAAGCCTTTGAGCACTTCAATCATCACGTCGCGATCTTCGACATCAATGTTGCGGGCCGCGGCGAGCATAATCGGCAGTGACTGTGTCAAATGCGAAGTGAGGTCGCCGAATGTGTCGTATCCGCCAGCCTCGAAGATGGCAAACAGGTTTTCGATGAACTTGCGGCGATGCTCGTCGTCGTATTTTGCCATCCATCCGTTGATCGTGCGTGCCAGGTATCGCGCGCTACTTGTCAGTCCATCAGCCTGTACGAATTGGCCATGATCGACTTGCCAGTGCAATGCGAAATGCTGCATGATGCTGGCACCGTCGCTGCTGACCACCGTATAGCCGTCTTCCACATGCTCACGAGTCTCAAACAGCATGCCGATGATCGACGAGCCCGGTACCGATTTATGGATCTTCGACGCAATGCGTACGTACCCGTCTTCATCGAAGAACACCTCATCGAATCCAGGCCCATCGTGCGAATATACGACCGTGATACGTTCCTGAATCTCGCTAGGCACATTGGCCGCCGCATACACCGCCAGATTGCCGCCTTTGGAATGGCCGCCGACCATAATCGGCCCGGCCCAATGGCCAGCCAGCTCGGTCAGATAACGCGCGGCGGCCTCCTGCGAGGCGACCGCGCGGCGGAACGCCATCATGAAGTCCTCTTTCCACCCGACGATTGAGCTGTCGGTACCGCGAAAAGCCACATAGAGCGTGCCGTTACCCAGTTCGAACACGCAGGCCGAGAATTGCTTGGTGGTTTCGGCATCGAATTCGTCCACGTATGCGCCCACGCGTAGGTTCCTCCAACGTGGGCTCTCGCTCATCGCACGTAACAGATCGACATTCATCGAAGGCGACCACACCTTGCCGAACATGTCGTCATAGCATTCGGCGCGTAGCAGGTCGCGGATGGAGACCGCGGGAATCATGCCGCTGGCGTCCGCCGAATCCTCGTGATAGCGCGGCACGTTATCCGGCATGCGCGCGTAGGCCAGCTGGGACAGGGCGAGACTGTCCGCCTCGGTGAACGGCAGTGCGGCGAAAGTGTCGAAATGTTGCCGAATATCGTCGGTGATGTTCCCCATAGCGGCCTTCCTTGTTCGAATGCAACAAACCTACGGTAATTCTACGCCGAGCGGGTTTTCATCACAGGCGAGCCGGTCCCAGAGTTTAGAACCCTATCTCGCCTTCAAGGGGCTGATTTGGCCTTCTGGAGACATTTATCTCCGTTTCAAGGGGCTGTTCATCCGTCATATCCCGAGTATGAGCGGCATCACCCCAACGTCATTCCGCCATTTTCATGCTGCTTCTACTTGGGCATCAGCCCCTCGAAACGGAAGTAGATCTCTGGAAAACACGACATCAGCCCCTCGAAACGGAGATAGCATCAATTTAGGCCCAGATTGCCCGTTACAGCATCGGGTAATACTTACCGTGATCGATTTTGGCGGCGATATCACGTAATTCGGCAGCATCTCGGCGGTCTTCTTCATTACCTTGCGACAACTTGTTCGCTTTGCTGTCCAGATGATGCTCGATGCCGAAGTAACTGCATATCCCCACGAGCGCAAACAGCCCTATACCAACTAACCAGTTCATAGCACGCTCCTTGCCAAAGCTTCTGCCTTAATATGGTACTGCTGTTCATGGAACGTAATAAAAAAGCGGGCTCGCAAGCCCGCTTTTGGTTTTAGGTTGAAGACGATCAGGCGCCGTATTCCTCAAGGTAGGCGGCGGCGCGCTGCTGGATGTCGTGGCTGAGCAGCGGGGTGCCGTCGGGGTTCTTCATCTTGGCGGCGGCGTCGAAGATCTCGCGCACGTTGGCGATGGAGAGCACCGGGAAGCCGAATTCGGCTTCCACGGCCTTCACGGCAGACAGGTCGGAGTCCTTGGTCTTCTCCATGCGGTCCACGGAGAGCACGAGACCCACGACCTCGACGTTCGCCTCGGCTTTGAGTTTGGGGATGACTTCGCGCACGGCGGTGCCGGCGGTCATCACGTCGTCCACGAGCAGCACCTTCATGCCGTCGGTCAGCGGGGTGCCGACCATCCAGCCGCCGTCGCCGTGGTCCTTCTTCTCCTTGCGGTCGAAGGTGTATCCAACGGTCATGTTGTGGCCGGCGTTCAGCGCGATCGCGGTGGACACGGCCAGCGGAATGCCCTTGTAGGCGGGGCCGAACACGGTGTCGATGTTGCGGGGAATCGTGTTGTGCACGATGGCCTGGCTAATCTTTTCGGCGTAGAACGCGCCGAGCGCGGCGATCTTCTTGCCGTCGTCGAAGGCGCCGGCGTTGATGAAGTACGGGCTCTTGCGGCCGGACTTCAGCGTGAAGTCGCCGAACTTCAGCGCGTTGGATTCCAACAGGAATTCAGTGAAGCGATGTGCGAGTGTTTCTGTCATGATGTTCCTTACCTCCAAGTCTGTCCTGCGGCCAGTTTAGCAGCGAGTTCGGGACGGCTGTCCAGCAGGTCGTCGAGTTCGCGGGCGACGCGCAGCGGGGCCACCGGGTCGAAGAGCGCGGCCGCACCCACTTCGACGGCGTTCGCGCCGGCGTACAGGTATTCGAGCGCCTTCTCGCCGCTGTCGATGCCGCCGAGGCCGATGATCGGAATCTCCGGCAGTGCGGTGCGTACCCGGTAGACGGCTGCCAGACCGACCGGCAGCACGGCCGGGCCGGATACGCCGCCGGTGACGTTGGCGATGATCGGCTGGCCGGTGCGAATGTTAATGCGCATGCCTTTGAGCGTGTTGATCATGCTCAACGCGTCGGCGCCATGTTCCACGGCCGCACGGGCCGGCACGGTGATGTCGGTGACGTTCGGCGTGAGTTTGACGATCATCGGCTTGTCGGTCATCGGGCGCAGCCGGTCCATGAGGTTGGCGAGGGCCACCGGGTCGGCACCCACGCTCATGCCGCCGGCGGAAATGTTCGGGCAGCTGACGTTGATTTCCAGCATGTCCGCGTCGGAGTCGGCGAGCTTTTCCACGACCGCCGCGTAATCGTCGTCGCAATGTCCGGCGACATTGGAAATGACGAACGCGCCCGCGGCCTTGAGCTTGGGCAGGTCCTCGGCCAAGTAATGGTCGATGCCGGGATTCTGCAGGCCCACAGCGTTGATGTTCGCGGCCGGCGATTCGGCGGTGCGCGGCGAAGGATTGCCCTCCCACGGCACGGGCGAGGCGCCCTTGGTGCATACGGCGCCGAGCTGGCTGACGTCGTAGAACCAGCGGACAGCGGCGTACTGGAAGGTGCCGGAGGCGGTGCCGACCGGATTCTTCCATTCCAGACCGGCCACCTTGGTGTGGTGCTTCCACACGTGGGGCTCGTACAGGTTGATGTGGTTGTCGCTGCCCTGCGCGGACTGGTTGTTTGCGGTCATCGTCACTCCCCCCATCCGAGCTGTTCGCGGGTGAACACGGGTCCGTCGGAGCAGACCTTGAGGCGGCCGTCCATGGTGTCGATGGTGCACAGCACGCAGGTGCCGTAGCCGCAGCCCATGCGCTGTTCCATGCTCAGTTGCGCGGGGATGCCACGTTCGGCGGCCCAGGCGGCCACGGCCTTCATCATAGGCAGCGGCCCGCAGGACAGAATGATCGGCTTGCGATCGTAGGCCTTAAGGTCGTCGCCTTGTTCCAGTTTGTTGAGCAGGTCGACCACGTTGCCTTCGGCGTCGTCGATGCTCCACGACCAGTCCGCGTACCGGGAGACGTATTCCTCGGCGAAGTGGTCGTTGCGGTAGCCGAATACGGCGGTGGCAAAGGAGGCGTCGTGTTCGGCGAGCTTTTGCGCGGCGTAGATTAGCGGGGGCACGCCGAGTCCGCCGCCGACGAGAATGTAGTTAGCGTCTTTCTTGAGGTTGAAGCCGCGGCCGAGCGGGCCGAGCACGTCGACGGTGTCGCCGTCTTGCAGTCCTGCCAACTGTTCGGTGCCGTGGCCCACGACGGCGAAGATCACGCTGACTTCGTCGCCGTCGACTTCGCTGACGCCGAACGGACGCGGCATGAGCATGAAGTCGTCGTGCGTGAACAGGTTGACGAACTGGGCGGGCTTGGCGTGGGAGGCGATGAACGGGTCGTGGAACGTCAGTCGCATCACGCGGTCGGTCAGTTCCGTAACCTGCGTGATTTCGACGTTGTGGCGCGGCGGGAAGAATCCGGCCGCAGTCGCCTCCGCAACCACATCATGGGTGGGGGTGAAAGTTGTCATTTCATTCCTATTCAGCACATCAAGCTCCCCTTATCAGGGAAGCTGTCAACCGCAGGTTGACTGAGGGGGAGTTAAACACACTCGGCTCCGGTTTCCAGCCCACACTCACGTATAGCCCACAGCCGGACAATCTACCTACCTATATACGGCAACCCGCAGATTATCGCGCATGCCAAGCGCCGCCTGGCGCGCGCTGCTCGCCACAAGGTCCAGCGCCTCGTCGGCGGTCATGGATTCGGAGTACTTGCCGCTCTTCTTCCATGCACCGATGATGCCGCGCGACGAGTTGACGATGGCGCCGCTGCCCTGCTTGTCGAACATGCCTGCCACGTCCGCGGCCGTGCCGCCCTGCGCGCCGTAGCCCGGCACGAGGAAGAACGTGTGCGGCATGCGTTCGCGCAGCGCCTTGCCTTCCTCGGGGTGGGTGGCGCCGACCACCGCGCCCACGCGGGAGTAGCCATGGCTGCCGATGGTCTCGGCACCCCATCCTTCCACGAGATCGGCCACGTGCTCGTAGACCTTCGTGCCGTCGGCCAGGTCGAGCATCTGCAGTTCGCTGGAGGACGGGTTGGAGGTGCGCACGAGCACGAAGATGTCCTTGTCGGCTTCGGCGGCGGCCTCGACGAACGGGGTGATGCCGTCGGTGCCGAGGTACGGGTTGACGGTCACCGCATCCTCATGCCACGGGTCGAAGTCGCCTACGCCGTTCAGGTGGTGGGCGTAGGCGGCTGCGGTGGAGCCGATGTCGCCGCGTTTGATGTCGCCGAGCACGTAGAGGCCTTGCTGGGCCGCGTATTCGCAGGTCATCGTGTAGATGTCCACGCCGGCGGGGCCGAGCGCCTCGTACATGGCGATCTGCGGTTTGACGGCAGGCACGATGTCAGCGATGGCGTCGATGATCGTGCGGTTGTATTCGAAGTAGGCGACGGCCAGCTGCGCGGATTCGACTTCCTCCGGGGAATCGACCGAGTCACGCACCTCGTCGGCAAAGCTCGCCACGACCTGCGGCGGCACCAGCGCCTCAGTGGGGTCAAGGCCCACGACGCTGGGGTTCTGAGTGTTGTCAATCGCTTCGATCAGGCGATCCATGCTGCTCCTTGTGTTATCTACAGACGGCTGAACATCAGCTGGGAGCCGATGATTGTGGCGAGGGGGCGTCCGGTGACCTGCCAGCCGCCGAACGGGGTGTTACGAGCCTTGGAGTGGAACTGTTCGGGGTCCACGGTCCATTCCTCAGCGGTGTTGAGCACCACGAGGTCGACATTGTCGGCGTCATCCACGCGGCTCAGGTCGAGCAGTCGGTTGACGCCTTCACGCTGCGGCTGACTGTCGCTCTCCCCCGCAATCACGCCATCCGGATCATCCCCGGTGGGCGCGGGTTCGGCGTAGTCCTCGACCAGCGCGGCCACGTCGGTTGGCACATGCCCCATGAGTTCGGCAGGTCCCACGGACATGAGCCCGATCAGACGCTCATCGGAAATGAAACCGCCGTCGACGAGCACCTTGTGGCACACGCCGTACGCGCATTCCAGTCCGATGATGCCGTTGGGCGCCTCAAGGAAGCCGAGTTCCTTCTCTGCCAACGTGTGCGGCGCATGGTCGGTGGCCAGCAGATCCACGGTGCCGTCGGCGATGGCCGCGATGGTGGCTTTGCGGTCCGCTTCGGAGCGCAGCGGCGGATTCATCTTGGCGAGCGTGCCGTACTTGAGCAGTGCCTCGTCGCTCAACGCCAGATAGTGCGGTGCGGTCTCGCAGGTGATTGGCAGTCCTTCGGCCTTGGCCTTGCGAATCGCCTCGAACGAGATGGCAGTGCTCACATGCTGGAAGTGTACGTGGACACCGGTGCGGCGGGCCGCTTCTATATCGCGGGCCACGATCTTGAGCTCGGTGTCTTCCGGAATGCCGGGCACGCCAAGTTCGCGCGAGACCGGGCCTTCGTTCACGGCACCTGTATCGTGATGCTCGCAATGCTCGATTAGGTACAGGTCGGAGGCCTTGACGTTCTCCAGCACCTGGTCCAGGATCTCCGGCGTCACGGCGGAACCGTCGTCGCTGATCGCGGTGATGGGGTGCGTGAGCATGGCCGGCGTCTTGGCGTCGTCCTCGAATCCGGGCACGTACTTGAGCCAATCGGCAACGTCGCTTGCCTCATGACCGGCGCGATCCTTGGACGCGCACACGCACAGATTGTAACGAACCGGCAATTGAACATTGTGCGCAGTATCGTACTGCTGCAGGAAGTCGATGACGTTGTCGAAGCCGGCATCCAGAACCTCTTTTGCACCGGTCGCTTCCGGGTCAGACACGGTCTGCCCATCCAGTGCCGGCAACGTGTTCGGCATGATGAGCACGTTCGTGTATCCGCCGGATGCGGACGCGCGGCAGCCGGAGACCATAGATTCCTTGTAGGTCTGGCCGGGATCGCGGAAGTGGACGTGTGGGTCTTCGAAACCGGGGGCCACGGTCAGGCCGGTGGCGTCGATGTCGGCGCCGTCAGCCACGGCGGAGGTGTCGGCGAAGTAGGCGGCAGCGGTCCTGGGCACCACGAGGTCGATGACCTCGCCGGTGTTCCAGACCTTGATGTTGCGTAGGGTGATGCTCACAGTTTGGCTTCCTCATCGCAGTAGTCGCAGCGGTATTCGAGCCGTTCGGAGTGCACGAGGTGGAACATCTGCTTGATGCCGGGCTCGGTGGTGGTCACGCAGCGCGGGTTCACGCAGGAGATCACGCCGACGATGTGCTCGGGCAGGTTCGGCTGCTTCTTTTCGACGATCTTGCCGCCGCGCACCACGTCCACGGTGGCCTGGCGGGCCACGAAGCCGAGCACGTCGAGATCGATGTCCTTGTCATCCTCGATTTTGATGATGTCCTTGGAGCCGTAACGCTTGGAGTTGGCGTTCATGATGAGCGCAAGCTTGGTTTTGGCCGGGTCGATTTTCAGGTATTCGAGAACCTTCAGCGAGGTTCCAGCCGGCACATGGTCGATAATGATGCCGTTTTGAATGCTGGTGACTTCCATCAGGCGTGAACCTCCTTGGGGTTGAGCGGTTCGTATCCGGGCAGTTCGTCGCCCACCACGGTGCTTTCGAGGGCCATGCGCACGAGCATGCCGTTCTTGACCTGTTCGAAGTAGGCGGCACGCGGGTCGTCGTCCACGTCCACGGCGATTTCGTTGACGCGCGGCAGCGGGTGAAGCACGGCCATGGACGGCTTGGCGAGCTGCAGCTTCTCTTCGTCGAGAATGTAGGTGTCGCGCAGGCGCAAGTAGTCGTCTTCGTTGAAGAAGCGTTCCTTCTGTACGCGGGTCATGTACAGCACGTCGAGGTCGCCGATCACGGAGGCCAGGTCGCGCACTTCCACGTAGGAGCAGTTGTCTGTGGCGTTGATGCGGTCAATCACGTACTGCGGGGTCTTGAGCTCGTCCGGGCTGATGAGCACGAAGCGCACGTTGCCGAAGCGGCACAGGGTCTCGATCAGGGAGTGCACAGTGCGGCCGAAGGTCAAATCGCCGCACAGTCCCACGGTCAGGTCGGTGATGCGGCCGAAGCGCGACTGCAGCGTGGCCAGGTCGGCCAGCGTCTGCGTGGGGTGCATGTGGCCGCCGTCGCCGGCGTTGATCACCGGCACGGATGCGGCGCGGGAGGCCACCAGCGCGGCACCCTCCTTCGGGTGACGGATGGCGACCACGTCCACGTAGTTGGACACGGTCTTCAACGTGTCGGCGATGGATTCGCCCTTGGTCACGGAGGCCAGCTGCGCGCCGGCGAATCCGATGACCTTGCCGCCGAGACGCAGCATTGCGGTCTCAAAGCTCAGGCGCGTACGGGTGGAGGGCTCGTAGAACAGCGTGGCCAGCACTCGCCCATCGCAGGTATGGGCAACCTCTTTGCGGTGGGAATCGATGTATTCGGCCTTATGCAGTAGGTCGAGAATCTGGTTTGTAGACAGGCCGTCCAGCGTTACGACGCTTTTGCCGACCATTGGCGTTTCTTCAGACAAGGCTCACCTTTTCGCTCGTGGTTTTCAGGTGGCCACCCTTGTGTGACCTAATCTAACTTACGCCATTTTTCGGACAGCCGCATTCACCGAGTGTTCACCTGAAAATCCAACGAATATGCTGTGTCTGTATAGCTGATATCTGCTTTGGAACGCCAGAGCTCATTCATTAGGTCGATTTGACGTTCATTAGGTCACTGCACCCTCGTATCTGTTGTTGGAATGCCGCCATTCCAACAAGGTATGCGGTGGCGGACCGACCTAATGAACGATGAATCGACCTAATGAACGTAGTGAACGCAATACAAGAAAGGTCTATCGCTGCGCGCGGCGTCGATTTCGTTCCAGTCGCGGTGCGATCACGTGCATACGCGGGCGAGGGGCGGTTTGCGGCTGCGGCGTTGCGGCGGAGGCCGTGGCGGTGGTTGCTGCAGTCGCCTCACCTTCGGTCTGCCCGTAGAACAAGCGCTGGCACACGTCACGGCATTTGCGCATCACCGCCAGCAGGTCGTTCTCGAAATGCTGGCCGCGGTGGGCGCCGTAGCCGAGGTAGACGGCGATGCCGCCCAGCGAATAGATGTCATCAGGCAGAATATCGGCCTGGTTGGCGCGCCCGCTCCACAGATAGTTGCCGTTGCGGGCCGCGGTGCACAACGTCCAGGCCTTGCGCAGCTGAATCGCGTCGATAGCGCTGATGAGCTTCTTGGCTTCCAGCACGTCCAATGCCTCCAACGTGCCGTTGACGCGCAGATCTTTGATATCGCCGGCGTGCTGGAGCTGCATGAGTTGCACGGTCCATTCCACGTCAGACAAGCCGCCCTTGCCGAGCTTCAGATGCCGTTCACGGCGCACGCCGCGCGGCAGACGCTCGGCTTCCATGCGGGCCTTGAGCTTGCGGATGTTCTGCAATTCTGCTTCAGTCAGTTCCGCGGTCGGGTAGCGCAGCGGGTCGGCGATGTTGATCAGGAAGTCCCGCGCCAGTTCAGCGTCGCCGGCCGCGTACCGGGCGCGCAGCAGCGCCTGGCGCTCCCAGGTCGAAGCCCAGGATTCGTAGTATTCCTCGCAGGAGGCATAGGAGCGCACGAGCGGGCCGTTCTTGCCTTCCGGGCGCAGGTCCAGGTCGAGTTCGATCTTGGGTTCCAGCGTCGTCGGGCCTTGCAGGATGTTGCGCAGGTCTTCCACGACCTTCTTGGCGAAGGCATTGGCCTGGCCGTCGTCGGCGTCGTCGGCCGGACGGTAGATGAGAATGGCATCCGCATCGGAGCTGAAGTTCACTTCGCGCCCGCCGTAACGGCCCATGGCGATGACGGTGATACCGGCCGGCGCGGTTTCGACGCCAAACGCGGCAATCTGGTGGCGCACGGCCCAAGTCAGAGAGACGTCGATGATTGCGTCATACACGTCGGTCATGGCCTTGAGACTGTCGGAGTTGCTGATCACACCGCTCATCCAAGACAGGCCGATGCGTTCGATTTCGTGACGGCGCATGGCGCGCATGGAGTTGGCGAACTCGTTGATGTTCGAGCCGAAACGTTCCAGCGCCGAGCCGGTCTGCACATCCAATGCCTCGCGCGTGCGGGCCTGCAGATTGCCGTCATCACCGAGCCAGCTGATCGATTCGACCGACTTGTTGAGCGCGTCGCCCAGGAATCGCGAGTTGGACAGGATGTGGCACAGACGCTGGGCGGCAGAAGTGGAGTCACGCAAGAAGCCGAGGTAGCCGGATTCGGTGCCGAAGTTCTCCTCCAGCTTGCGCCAGTTGAGCAGGCCCATGTCCGGGTTCTGGCCCTCGCCCAGCCACTGCAAGACGGCGGGCAGGATGATGCGGTTGATTTTGGCCGCGCGCCCCACGCCGGCAGTGAGCGCCTGCACGTGGCGGATGGCGGCGTCCGGGTCGCCGAAGCCGATGGATTCGAATCGTTCCTGTGCTGCCTCGACGCTCAGCACGATCTGGTCGTTCTCCATCTGGGCGTTGACCGGCAGCATCGGGCGATAGTAGATGTCAAGGTGCAGGTGTCGCACTTCGCGACGGGTGTCGTCATATTTGTCGACGAGTTCTTCCGGGTGCAGGCCGAACGCGCGGGCGAGGCGACGCAGCTCCTGGTTCTGGTTGAGCTCGTCCACGTCGATGTCGCGCTTCTTTTCGAGGCCTCCGACCGAGGCTCGGCCGAGGTCCGGGAACAGGTGCGTGCGCTTCAGGGACCAGATCTGCTGGCGATGCTCCATCACGCGCTCGAAGCGGTAGTCCTGGGACATGCGCACGGCCTGTTTGCGCGAGACATAGCCGCCTTCGGACAGGCGCTGCAGCGAGTCGAGCGTGTTGCTGGTGCGCAGCGATTCGTCGGTGCGGCCGTGTACGAGCTGGAGCATCTGCACGGTGAATTCCACATCGCGCAGGCCGCCGCGGCCGAGCTTGATTTCGCGGTCCTTCAGGGGCGCGGGAATCAGATCCTCCACGCGCTTGCGCATTTTCTGGCAGTCGTAGACGAAGTTCTTACGCTTGGACGCGCTCCACACGAACGGCCGGGTCATGTCCATGTAGGCCTGGCCGAGGTCGGGGTCGCCGGCCACCGGGCGGGCCTTGAGCAGCGCTTGGAACTCCCAGTTCTCGGCCCACTGCTCGTAATAGTTCTTGTGAGAGGAGAGCACGCGCACCAGCGCGCCGTCCTTGCCTTCCGGGCGCAGGCCGCCGTCGATCTGCCACAGCGGCTGCTCGGCCACGCCCATGATGGCGGACTGGCAGACGCGCTGCAGCATGGTGCCAATCTTGGTGCCCACGCGGATCAGCGTCTGATGGTCCACGTCCTTGTCGGCCGGTTCGACCACGTAGATGAGGTCCACGTCGGAGACGTAGTTCAGTTCCTGTGCGCCGAGTTTGCCCATGCCGATGATGGTGAAGCGCACGTGCTCGCTGCCCTCGGTTTCGTGGCGGGCGATGGCCAGCGCGCCTTCAAGCGCCGCGTCCGCAAGGTCGGACAATTCGCTGCTGATGGTCGGTTGGATGCGAATCGGATCCTCCGCCATGACGTCCTGCGCGATGATGGCGGCCAGCTGCCGGCGATAACCGGCACGCAGCGCCGTGGCCGCTTCCGCCAGATCCTTGGAGGCGACGGGCATGGCCTGATCGTCGGGATCGGCGCCGACCGCCATGAGCAGACGGGCTCGACGCTGTGCGCGGTTGAACAGGTGGCTGTCGGCGCTGCCGACGGACGCGGCTTCGACGAGTTCCGGCCTGAAACGCATGAACTTGCCCATCGCGTCGGAGGCGCCGAGCACGGTGATCAGACGTCGAAGGGCACCGGCGTCGGGAATGACCCGATCCAGATCCCGCCGACTGGACTGCATCGCGTTGACGATATCCACGAAATTGCCCAGCGCCACGTCGGGGTCGCACGCATGGGCCAACACGCCCAGCAATTCGGCGCATCGTCCATCGGCGATGGCATCGGCCTTGAGCTGGCCGAACAGGGCGCGAGCCCTGTCGAGGTCTTGCAGACCTGCCCTGATGAGGTCCATGGAGCTGGGTTTGAACATCGACGATTCCATAAGATTCCACTATATACGCTCATGCCCTTCCGAATGGGGCATGAGCCGGGAAGGAGTCATCGGGCGACGCTGATGAGCTCCGAGGAATCCATATCGTAATCGGCCATGGCGTAGGAACGGATGGCCGGATCATCATAGGTGTTCATGTAATAGGTGTTGGTCTTGGACGAGTATCCGCTGGTGAACAGCGTGCGTTCGAACTGGCCGTTGCCCATCTTCGCCATGCCGTCCACCATCTGCACGGAGCCGAGGGTGTGGAACAGGCGCGACACATTGGCGGCTTCATCGTTCTGCTGCGGGTAATGCGCGTTGGTGTAGGCCACACGAACGAAGCGGGACGGGGAGCTCACATCGCCCGGGATGCCATGCATGCCCACACCCGCACCCCAGGCGGTCAAGGAGGCCTTGCCCCATGAAGTCGGTTCGGCCATCTCGTTGCTGACGCACATATAGTTGCGCAGATTCTCCATATGGAAGTCGAACGTCGGCTGATTGGTCAGCACATCGACGTCGTCATGATGCACGTGCATGCCATCGGCCATCTGCTCGATGACGATGCTGCGTTTGCCGTCGCCGATGAACCAGTGCAGCAGCGACTCCTGCTGTCCCGGCACGATCTGGGAGACGAGCGTCACGTTCCTGAGCGCCTCCTCGACCTCGTCGACGGAGTCGAAATTACGCGCCACCCACAGCGGAAATTCGAACGTGGCGACGTTTTCCGTGCCTTCGACCGGTTCGTGGACGAACGAGGCGTAACCAGGGAAATTCAAGCCGGCGATGGCCAGACCATGTTCGTTGGCGCAGTCGAAATACATCGGCCTATCGGCCATGACCACGCCCACGCCAATCACCGCGTTCGGCTTCGCCTTGCCGCTCGCACCGAACACCGTGTCATAGTGATAGCCGCGCGGAGTGACCAGGATGGTCTCCCCATATGAGAAACTCCAGTCGAGATTACGGCCGAAATAGGTGTTGCCCTCATCATCGGAGAAACGGACACCAGTGCACATAACGGACTTCCTTCCATCGCTTTGGTTGGCTTGCACGTTCATGATACCCATCGGCCGCTGGGTGAACTCTGGGTTTCGCCAGCAGGTTAACGTGCGGTGCGACGCATTGAGACGCGCCGCGCCGCGATATGCGTCAACCTTGCGTACCGAGGAACAACGGTTCCACGTTGCGCCAGATACGGCGCGTGGTGGCGGGGTGGTTCATCGAATACAGGTGGACGCCGTCCACGCCGTGGGCCACGAGGTCGGCGATCTGCTCGGAAGCGTAGAGGATGCCGGCGGTACGCAGCGATTGAATGTCATCCTCCCATCTGTTCAGCAGTGCATCGAGTTTGTCGGGAATGCGCGAGGCGTTGCGTTCGGCCATACGCCGCACCGACTTGGCGCCGCGCACCGGCATGATGCCCGCTTCGATCGGCACGGTGATGCCGGCGGCGCGAGCCTTGTCCAGGAAGCGGTAGAAATCCTCGTTGTCATAGAACAATTGCGAGATCAGACGGGTGACGCCGGCATCGACCTTGATCTTCAGGTTCTCGATGTCCTGATCCAACGATCCGGACTGGTAATGGCCTTCTGGATAGCATGCGCCGAACACCGTGAGATCCGGTTTCATGGATTTGATGTAGGACACGAGATCGCTGGCGTGGTTGAAATCGCCGACCAAACGTTCGCCATCGATGTAGTCGCCTCGCAAGGCGAGCACCGCGCTCACACCGGCCTGCTCGAACATGTCGAGGGCCTCGTCGATTTTCGCCTTGTCGGAGTACAACGCGGTCAGATGCGCGACTGCGGGAATGCCGTACTCCTTGCTGATCGTGTGGGCGATGCGCGCGGTGGCGGTGCGGTCCGAATGGGTGCCGTGGCCGTAGGTCACGGAAATGAAGTCGGGGTTCAGCCCCTCCAGACCGTCAAGGGTGTCATAGATGGTGTCCACGGGAGCGTTGCGTTTCGGGGGAAAGACCTCAAGGCTGAACATCGGGGAATGCATGCTGATTTCCTTACATAAACCCGAGCTCCCTCATCCGGAAGGGAGCTCGGTGATTTCCGCTACTTGTCGAGCCTGGCGCGCACGGCCTTGGCGGCGGCGACCAGATGTTCAAGGCTCGGCCAGGTCTCGTCGTTGCCTCGGGTCTTCAGACCGCAGTCGGGGTTGATCCACACCTTCTTGACGTCGATCTTGTCCAGGATCTCGTAGATGCGATCCTCGATCTCCTTCTCGGAGGGGATACGCGGGGAATGGATGTCGTACACGCCCGGACCGGCTTCGGTCTCGAACCGCGCGTCGTGGATGGCGTCAAGCACCACGAGATCGCCGCGGGACGCCTCGAAGGAGATCACGTCGGCATCCATCGCATCGATGTCGCGGATGATGTCGTTGAACTCGGAATAGCACATGTGCGTGTGGATCTGGGTGGTCGGCTTGACGGCGGAATGCACCAGACGGAAGGCCGGGATGGCCCAGTCGAGATACTTGGCGTGCCAGTCGGACTTGCGCAGCGGCAGCTTCTCGCGCAGGGCGGCCTCATCGATCTGGATGATCTTGATGCCGGCGGCCTCAAGATCGAGGACTTCGTCGCGGATGGCGAGGGCGAGCTGCTTGGTCTGTTCCTCATGGGTGATGTCCTCACGCGGCCAGGACCAGTTGAGGATGGTCACCGGTCCGGTGAGCATGCCCTTCATCACATGGGCGGTCTTGGACTGGGCGTACGCGGACCATTCCACGGTGATCGGGTTGGCGCGGGAGACATCGCCCCACACGATCGGGGGCTTGACGCAACGAGTGCCATAGGACTGGACCCAGGCGTTCTTGGTGAACAGGAAGCCGTTGAGATTCTGGCCGAAGTACTCGACCATGTCGTTACGCTCGAATTCGCCATGGACCAGCACATCGAGGCCGATCTCCTCCTGTTTGCGGATGACGGCGTCGATCTGCGATGCGATGAACTCGTCATAGGCCTCCTTGGTGACTTCGCCCTTGCGCAGCTTGGCGCGCTCGGCGCGAATCTCCTTGGTCTGGGGGAAGGAGCCGATGGTGGTGGTCGGCAGCAGCGGCAGCCCGAGGGCCTCGCGCTGCAGGGACTGGCGCTCTTCGCGGGCCGGCTGACGCACGTAGTCGGCATCGGACAGCTTGCCGATGCGTTCGGCGACGGCCGGATCGGCGGCCACTCGGGTGCCGTCGAACAACGCCTGATTGGCGGCGAGGGCCGCGGACGACTTCTTCTCATCCTCGGTGGCGTCGGTCAGGGCCGCGATCTCCTTGAGCTCGCCGAGCTTTTGGACCGCGAATGCGAAGTGCTTGAGGTCTTCGGCCGGGATGCCGGTCTCCCCTTCGGTGCTGAACGGCACATGCAGCAGGGAGGACGCGGTGGAGACGGCCACATCGGCGGTGACCTGCTTCAGAGCATCGACCAAGCCGAGGGAGGTGGCGTAGTTGTTGCGCCAGATGTTGCGGCCGTTGATCACGCCGGCGAAGATGGTGGTGCCGGCGGCCACGCCGTACTTGGCGACGGCTTCGAGGTTCTCCTCGCGACCTTCGTTGAGATCCAGCCCGATGCCGTCGAAACCGAACAGGTTGACGGTCTCATACACGTCGGCGATGTGGCCGAAGTAGGTGTTGAGCAGCACCTTCACATTGCCCTTGGCGGGCAGGATCTTGGTGTAGAGGGCCTTGAAGAGCTCGACATCGCCCGGCTCCTTGTCGAGCACGAGGTACGGCTCGTCAAGCTGAACCCACGCGGCGCCAAGATCGTTGAACCTGGCGAGTACCTCGGCGTAGACGGCGGCCACCGCGTTGACCAGTCCTTTGTCGATCTCCAGTTCGGCGGCTTCCGGAGTACGCGCAAGCTTGAGGAAGGTGTACGGTCCGATGAACACGGGCTTGGTTTCGACGCCCAGGGACTTGGCCTCGTTGAATTCATCGAACGGCTTGGTGGAATTGAGCTTGATTTCGGCGGACGGTTCGACCTCGGGCACCAGATAGTGGTAGTTGGTGGTGAACCACTTCTTCATCGGCAGTGCGGTTACATCACCCTTGTCGCCCTGATAGCCGCGCGCCATGGCGAAGAGCGTATCCTCCTGATCGTCGAAGGCGAGACGCTGGTAACGCTGCGGAATCACGTTGAGCAGGATGGCGGTGTCCAGCATCTGATCGTAGTAACTGAAGTCGTTGCTGGCGATGAGATCGATGCCGGCGGCCTGCTGCAGCCTCCAATGCTTGGCGCGCAGTTCGGCGGCGGTGGCCTTGACGGCGGCAAGGTCGTTGGCACCCTTCCAGTAACCTTCGATGATCTTCTTCAGTTCACGGTTCTGCCCGATGCGGGGGAAGCCGGAGACGGAAGTCAGAGTGGACATGAATCCTCCAAATTGTGTGCGTTCGTAACCCGATTCAGGGTAGCAAACATTCGGATTCCGGCCCCTATAAATAGCCGCAGAGTGTCGCTATCAACGGAATTTATACCCTGACGATCCCCTCCCGGCAGCCCCCAGGTCGCACGCGGTCACGGAGGGTCGATTCAGTCAAAATCCTTCACATTGATGACGGCAAGCAATTCGCCGCTATGAACCTGCCATTCGTCGAACGGTTTGTCCAACCCCATGATCACGACGGATGCGGGCGAAAGTCCCAGATTGAGCAGATCAAGCCGTTCGGCATCGGAGTCGGGCGAGGCGAGCCATTGGGCGCTGATCGATACCGTCGGCTCATGACCCACGATCATGAACACGCGGTTCTTGGCCTTGACGTGGGCGAGCTCGTCGAACACCGCCTGCACTCCCCCGTCATACAGGCTGATACGGTAGTCGACGATCGGCTTGTCGCCAAAGGTCTTGAGCATGCGGTCCAGTGTCTGGCGCGTGCGGGTAACGGACGAGCAGGAGATTTGATCGGGCACCAATCCCAGCGACTCGATACCCTTGCCCACGGCCTTCGCCTGTTTCAGACCTTTGTCGGTGAGCTCGCGTTCTGAGTCGCCCTTGTCGCCGAACGGCTCGGCCTTGGCGTGCCTCATGATGATGAGGATATGGTTGTATTTCTTCGCTGCTTTGGCGACTTTACTCAGCTTGATGCCCATCCGTGGCTCCCTTCACGAACCGCCTGCCCGGCGTGGCGGTGTGGTGGTGTGGTGTTACTTCCAGTATAGAGGTGTGTGAGCGCTCACAAACTCATCGTTTGGCGGTTATTCGTGCGTGTGCCAAGTTCTCCCACCTGACGGTCGAGGTCACGCAACACCTTACGTAGTTTGTGGTCGGAGATGTCGCGCAGTTCCAGTTCCTCGATCTGCGCCTCACGCTGTTCGTCGGTGAGCGAGTCGATGTCGGTCTGTGTGTCCTTGGTCACGCGATCGCGCTTTCTGAGCGCCTCGAACCCGGAGGCCATGGCGCGCGAGATAACAAGGAAACCGGTATGGCCGATCATCTGGTGGTCGGGACGTACGGCGAGGCCTTGGGCCTTCCATGTGCGTTCGAACGATTCCTGGATCTGCGGCTCGGTCCAGCAGCCGGCCGCGCGCAGGGCTTCGGCCAGTCGGCTCATCTGCGTGGTGGTAGTTACGTAACTGACCAACACGCCGCCGGGGGCAATCACGCGGTATGCCTGGTCGAGCCTGTTCCACGGGTCGAGCATGTCGAGCATGATGCGGTCGAACCAGTGTTCGGGCAGTTCGGCGGCCACGGAGTCGAAGTCGCCGGTTTTGAGATCCCACCAGCTGGGGGCCTCGCCGTAATACAGCGTGGCGTTGGCCTGAGCCACTTTGGCGAATTCGGGGCGCAGCTCGATCGTGGTCAGATGGCCACGATCGCCCACGGCGTCCAGCAGGTTCACGCTCATCGCGCCCGAGCCGGCACCGGACTCAAGCACGCGCATGCCGGAACGGATGTCGCCGAGCTGGACAACCTGGGCGATGTCCTTCGGATACATGATCTGCGCGCCGCGCGGCATCGATAGCACGTAATCGGCCAGTCGCGGGCGCATCACCGCATATTCCCAGCCGCCGATGGCGCGCGACGACTTCCACGGCTTGTTCTTGTCTTTCTCGGGATAAACCTGGTTGACCTGCGCCTCACGCTTGGCGTGCACGGTGAGGATGACGGTGCCTTCGGTCTTGCCGATCACCTCGTCATGCAGAATCAGGCCATGCTCGGTCTGCGTGGAGCCGCCAGCCACAAGCTGATCGGTGATCTTCTTGCCCTTGCGGTCGGTGAACTGCACCTTCTCGCCTGCGGTGAGAGGCCCGCGCCTCGGCTCCATAACTTGCTCCTTGCGTGCTCGGTGGGTCAATCGCTACAAGTCTAATGCATGTAAGCTCGTTGGTGAGGTGATGACGATGCGAATGCAGATGACAAGCCAGATCGATGCCGGCGGCAATGACCCCATTTTCCTGATGTTCCACGGTTACGGCAACGACGAAAACGAGATGGTGCGGATTCTCGACGCCGTATATGCGCCGACGCGAGCCGATGCGGCCCCGTCCGCAATTGCCGCCGTACCCAGCTATATCTCGTTCCGTGCCACCTACGCGAGGCCCTATATGGGCGGCAATTACTGGTATCCCGACGGCTGCGGCGTGGACGAGCGCCAACGCGAATGCGCGGCGGTCGGGGATGCGGTGGCTTCACTGCTGGATGCCTCGGCATTCGCCCATCGCAGGAAGATATTGATCGGTTTCTCCCAAGGCGGTTATCTGTCGTATCGTCTGGGCAAGGGGCATCCGACGTTATTCAATGCCGCGATCCTGCTCAGTCCTTCGTTCATGGGCGAGGAACAGGCGGCGCTTGACTCCACTACCCGATTCTTCCTGGCGTATGGCGCGCAGGACCGCACGATTCCGCTGCCCGACCAGCAAACGGCCCATCAGGTCCTTGAACGGGCCGGGCATCTGACCTATCGCGAGTATTCCGGCATGGCCCATGCCATCTGTGATGAGGAAATCGCCGATATCCGGCATTTCCTACGTGCCGTATGATGCCGGAATAGCTTCAATATGGAATATCTCCGTTCAAAGAGGTACATTCGACCTTTTTCAACGCAGAAAGCCCTCTTCCCTACCACCGAACACCGGCATAGTCCGTTTCGAGAGGCCGATTTGCACCTTCTCGGAGGTCTACTCCCGTTTCAAGGGGCTGTTCCGAAGGCGGAATGGAAGTACAAACGGCTTAGCGGCAACGCCATCCCGCCATTTCGGGGTCGTGTCTACTTGGGCACCAGCCCCGTGAAACGGAGATAGACCTCCGGAGAGCCGCAAATCAGCCCCTTGAAATGGATTAACAATGAAATAACGCGTTGGCCATGCCCATTCATCGCGCGATGGTTCTGCAATCAGCTCAATTCCCCTGCCGGCTGATGCCGCCCTTATGACCGGTGGCCTTGAATGGCGTGGCGCGTGCCGTCACCTTCGGCCCCGGCAGATTCGTACTGGTATTGGATCGACCGCGGAGCCCGACAGCCGGCTGGGACTCGGAGCGTCGACCAGTACTCGTGATGTTGGTATGCCGTTTGCCGTCATGTGCCCGTTTCCCACCAGCACCTTCAGCCTCGTCAATATCAATGCCCTTGGCGTGCAAAGCACGCGCCCACCGCTCATCCATCGTGCGCCTCACACGTCCCATTCGGGTTTCCACGTGTACTGTATGTCGTAGGCGCTTGACCAGAACATGTATTCGTTCTGCACACCGGTCACGAAGATGTCCACGAGCTCGGCCCGGCGCTCTTCGTTCAAACCCTCCACGAGCTGTTCGATGTGTTCAATCAGCCACGCCGAGCTACTCCAGAACTCCTCGGTCTTGTACATGTCCACCCAGCTCTTGTACGGGTTGGCATCGAGCGTGTCCGCGAATTCGGCGGCGAGACGCTGACCGTAGTCGGCGTACACCCAGGCGCAGGGCAGCACGGCGACCAGGATATCAACCAGCGGATTGCCGTATGCGATCGACAGGATGTTCGACGTGTAGGCGCGGGCGAACGCGGACTGGCGCACCGAGTTCATCTCCTGCTCGCTGATGCCGTAGCTCGCCATGTATTTACGATGCATGGCGGATTCCACATTGAAGATGCCGTTCTGCACATCCGCCATGAACCGCATGACCTCGGGATCCTGGGTCTTGGTCAACGCCAGCGCGTGCACCTTGGCGTAATCGTTCAGGTAGCGGTAATCCTGCAGCAGGTAGAACGCGAAGCGCTCGCGCGAGAGCGTGCCGTGACCCAGCTCGCGCAGGAACGGCTGCCGGTAGCCCTCCTCCCAGACCAGGTCGGAGGCCTGGCGCAGGCGCTGGGCGAACGGCGGCAGGTGGTTCAGGGTGATCGGGCCGAATGCGACGGCGTCAAAAGACATCGTTTGCCCCCTTCGATGGTGTTGGCCAACAGGTTCCAAGGGTCAGGCACAGCGCCTTTCTCAACCCGTTCGCCGCCACGATGGCCGGCAGCTTGCGTTCACGGGTTCCCCTGCAATGCGCCTCATTATGGCAACACGAACCGACAGGTGCCGGCTGCGCCTAGGATGGGAAATGATTGCTGCACGCCGAAAAGGGGAGGCGACTGTCATGAGGTATTTCACGACCGACACGCATTTCGGGCATCCACTGGTCACGGTGTTGCGAGGGTTCACGACGTTCGATCCGACGCACTCGCGCTATGAGGAGGTGCTGCGCGCGCATGATCGCAAGACCGCCGAGGATTGGGCCAAGGAGGAGACGTTCGGCGCGGGTCTGACGTTTCGTCAGGTCGCCGATACGGATGCGCATGACAAGGCGATTGTGGATCATATCAACACTTCGGTCGGCCCGGATGATGAGCTGTGGATTCTGGGTGATATCGGTTTCCGCATATCGCTGACCCATCTGAAGAACTGCCTGCGAGCGCTCAATTGCAAGCATCTGCATGGTGTGATCGGCAACCATGATGACTGGTGGCTGGAAGACCGCCCCGCACTCAACCTGTTCGAAAGTTTGGAGCCGCACGATACGGTCGAGATTGAGGGACTCGGTACGGTCAATCTTTCACATTACCCGTATCGGGAGGATCTGGCATACAGTTGGCCCGATGATGTGGCGAAGTCCAGCGGCAAGGCGTTGCCGTTTGACGGTCGCAGACTGCTGTATGGACATACACATCAGCTTTCGCCAGATGGTGCACGCCCGGAGGCACTGAATGTTGGCATCGACACAGCATTGACCGCCGTTGAGATGTATGCACGCTGAACACGCGCCTCAACGGCAGTGGTCTCGTCATCTCACGCTCACACCAACGGATTGCCGGCAAGACGGGTCAATTCGGCGTTCAGCTCGGGGAAATGCTCGTTGCCGACGAACGGACCGTATTCCGTGCCGGATTGGAATGGGCACCATGCCTGAATGGTCATATGCTTCAGTCGTGAATAAGGCAGGATGCCACCGGTGCGATCGGCTGCGGGATCGCTCGCCATATTGAATTGGATTTCAGCGTCGAGCATCTGTGTATGCATTCCGCCGTGTCGAAATAGTCGATGCCGGAATCATGGGCCACGGCCACGGTACGTGCCGCATCGGCGGCATCCAACGCGTCCATGCGCATCACGCCCAGCGCCACTCGTGACGCAATCATGCCGGATTGTCCGATTTCCTGAGTCTTCATAGTGTCTCATTTCTGTTATCGTGAATCGGCGAACGGGCACTGTCCGCTTCGTTGCCGGGCAGCAATCTCCATTGCCGCGGCTTATGTCACCTTATTGCTTGAAGTGCACTTGAAGGCAACTCGCAGGCAGGCAGCGCGCGCTGCCGGGCGCGTCTTCGCGTCTTCATGTCTTCGCTGTGACCGAGACATCGTTGTGCCGTAATCATGCCTATTTCTTGTATGATGACCTCTATAGCAACAGAGCTAGGGGGATTCCATGAACACTACCGATTCAGCCAAAGTCACCGATGCCAATGCCGGCGCAAACAATGCCATCCATATCCCGCACAATCCCACGCTTGCCGGATTGGCCACGCTGACCCGCAACGTGGCGTACAAGACCGGGGCCGATAACCTGGTGATGGATATCATCTCGCCACAATCCACCGGCGATGACGATGACCGCCGCTACCCCACCGTGATATTCGTGCAAGGCAGCGCCTGGACCACGCCGCATCGCGACTACGAGATCCCGCAACTCTCGGCTTTGGCCCGCGAAGGCTTTGTGGTGGCTACGGTGAATCATCGCGATGCCTCGAGCGATCCCCACGACGTGTTCCCCGCATATCTCGAGGACGTAAAAGCAGCCATCCGCTATCTCAGGGCAAACGCACGTCAATGGCACGTGGACCCCGACCGTCTCGGTATCTGGGGCACGTCGTCCGGCGGCAACACGTCGCTGCTGGTGGGGTTGACCGCCGACGATCCGCGGTATGAGGACGGCACCAATGCCGATGAGAGCGATGCGGTGAAGTACGTGGTCAGCTGCTTCCCGCCCACCGACATGCTTGAAGCAGTCGACGCATTCGACGATGAGACCAATCCATTCCGGCTGTATTATTTCGGCCCGTTCGCGGCCGTGGTGGGTGCGACCCATGAGACCGGCATCAATGCCGAGGTCCGTCAGCGCGCGGCTGACATGAGCCCCTACCTGCAGGTGCGGGATGACCAGCAGTATCCACCGATGCTCCTGTTGCACGGCACCGCCGACACCGTGGTCCCCTACCATCAATCCGTCAAGATGCGCGACCGGCTGGCCGAGCACGGCGTGGACGCGCAGCTGGTGCTAGTCGACGGCGCCGAACATGAGTACGATTTCTGGAGCCAGCAGGTCTTCGACGTGATTTTCGATTTCATTCGTGAGCGGAGCTGAACGGTAAGGGCACACGGGCGCGTCCTTTTTATAGGTTGCCGAGTTCTCTTTTAGCCAATTTTGTTGGAGCCCCTATCTGCGCGAACATACCATGACAGTTCTAGACTGTGTTCTAGGACTGTCAATCGGCAATGTGTATGAAGCGTGATGTGATGGGTCAGACGGCGATTGATGGAGTTGAGGGACTTAATAGGGCCGGTGAACTCGGTGAACTCGGCAGATTTAGCCGTTCGCGGCGGCTGATGTGGGGCCATGCGCTGTATCTGATTTGGTGGTGTATTCTCTTCCGCCCGAATGCGCAGGTCAAAGGTGGCGCGCTGCGCGTATTCGGTATTGCGTGCATTCTTGTGGCCGCGGTGGCGGGCATCGTCGGAGTAGCGTTAGAATGTTTTGGCATCAGTAAGTTACTTTAGCACGCGGCCGATTTCCTCTTTGAGTGCATACCGTCTCGGGTACTTTGCCATGATCTCCTTGGCGAGAGCCTTGGCTTGGTCGAGTCCGAGAACGTTGCGATATTGCTCGATCCACATGGCAACGAATCGGTATTCGTTGCGATTTCCCTGTTGCAGATCGCGATCCAGCGGCAGCTGCTTTCTGATCAGTCGTTCTGCTTCCGCGCTGTGATTGAAGCTGATGGGCTTGAGCAAATCACGCAGGAGTTCCGGCCGCTGCCCGGCTAAGGTCAAGGCCTCATCGGATAGGCGCTCTTCAGTCATGAGTCGTGCAAGGACTTTCCCACCGAAATCATGCTCATGATAGTTGCGCAGGATGTTCTGAACGCTTTGAGGCCAGCCCGATTTGCCGACCATCGATTTGAGGATGGGAATGCAACGTTCGTCCGCCACTGAATCACTGTGAGCGACGTAGTACTCATATAATTGTTTGATGCCGTTCTCATCGTTCAGTCGTCCATAGCAGGCCTCCAGCATGGTAAGCTCGCCATGCGGCAGTTGAACGGTGAGCTCCCAATACCCCGCATGCTTTTGCGCGGCATCCCAATCGTAATCGGTCAGGCTCGTTCGATGGCCGTCAATGGAATCCCCCTTCTTGTCATGAAGGAATTGTTGGGCAACATTCAATGTGGACTGCGCATAGGTGCGGCACATGAACGAGGTCGTGCCGATCTCGCGGGGCTGATGCTCCATCTGTTCTATGTCCGCCGTACCTCGTGCGTGAATATCCGCGAATGGGATGACGCATTCCAGCGGCGTGTGCGGCCAAAACAGCATCTCGATCATAGGGGTATCACGTATGAATCTCAACGCTGCAATCAGCATCTGCTGCGCTTGCTCGCCTGTAACGATTGGTGCCGCGGCATACGTATAAGCGAGGATCCGCTCATTGAGGTGTTCGATATATGTCTGTAGCGTACCCTCTTCATCATCGACTTGTCTCGCGAACCACACTGTTTTTCGCAAAGCCGCGCACATGCGTCTCATGGCCAGCGGATAGTCGTTCGATTGTTCTGCTTCCTCGAATACGGCCATCACGCCGTTTATGGCGGCATCTCCCCATTCGAATTTCCAGCCGTAGTCCTTGCCGAGATGTCGCCGCATGGGAGATTCCATGACGCGATCCACGGTGCTTTCGGGCATCAATGGTTCCATGCCACTCGCGATTGCCGGATTCGCAGTCACGATGGCATTGATTTCGTCCTGATTCCAAACCAGATAGAAATGCTGAGCGGGCGTCCACCGTTCTGATTTGCGCAGTCCCACTCGTTCTCGAATATGTTGCAGCACTCGATTGAACACTTCAGGTTTCGATGCGAGAGGATTTGCTGCTACGGGTATGTCTGGCCGAGAGTCGTCCTGCTTTGCAATCATCGCATCGTGTGTCACGTTCTGCTGATGATTACCGCCGTGTTTGTAATCACGCAACGTCAAGAGCACCGCACCAATATGCTTGCAGTATCCGTCATGGTCGTAGGGGCAGGTGCAGGATGCGAACACGATATCGTTGTCACGAAGTCGAATATCGACATCGTAGAGTTCAGAACCGTGCACTTCGGCGTGGAATAGTCCGGCCGACACTTCCTCTAACCCACCGATCCTATGCTCGTCCACGTAATCATATGCTCGTTCCAGGCTGCGGGAGGTCATCTCCTCTTCGAACTCGTCGAAATGGGCAGTCATGACGGGCCTCCTAATGATTGGTCATACATTACGGTGTGGGACGTAGTAGCCTAATGCAGTTCGGCTATCATCTGTTCAGCATCACCCATGCAACATCATGTCACGGTGCTTGTGCCAACGGAACAGACGCTCACGATGGCGGTTCAGCGTGAAACGATCCCACATCTGGTCCTCGGCCCACTCAACCGTGCCATCATGTTCTTCATCTTCGGGATTGCCCAAGGTATCAAGGAACCGCTCGAACCCATACGCCCCGCCGACATCCTCCGGAGGCGCATCCCCCGCTCCATCCCAAAGCTGAGGATCCGCAACGTGCACGCTGCGGTAGGTACGCAGCAGCTTGATGTCATGGATCCAATCGTCACCATAATCGTAGTAATAGCGAGCGGTACGCGCCTTGGGAAACACGCCGCCCAGCTCGGTTTCCGAAGCAATGCGAACTTCCGGCAACGGCTCTACCGGCATATATTGTTCGTATCTCGCCTCATGGTATGAGGGCTCTTCTCCCCATAATTCTTCCACTTGCACCTGCTTCCCGTCCGGGAATGTGGCGCAGAAGCAGAACAGATGCTCGCCGTACCACATAAAGCATTCCTGTAATACCGCATGCAAATCGAAGAACGTCAATGATGCCGGCACCAGAATCTCCCGCCAGCATTCGCGCCCGTCAAGGCGCAAGGCGACTCGGAAACGAAATGCCGTGTTGCCATTGCCTGCCATGAAGACTCCCTTATCAACGGTGAAGTTGTTATCACCGTAACAGAGTCTGGGACAAACCACTGCATTACGAATCTGATTCGCGCCCTCAGAAAAGGCCGAATCATCTGTTCAATCTCCGTGTCCTGTGGAAAAGACTCTAACAATAACCGGTACTGTTCATCATCAGCAAGTCCAATATGCCATGTGACTAGGTGCGGGACACTCATGTGATCAGTCGCTATGGTGGGGAGACGTGTCTTCGGTTCGTACTGTCGAGCAGACGCGAATGGGGATAGCCGTGATGCTCGTGTCCGATATCGGCTGGGGCGTGCTGCCGCTGTACTGGCGCGCGCTGTCCAGTATGAATGCCATCAGCGTGCTCGCGTATCGTTTGGTCGCCACGTTGGCGGCCATGGTCGCGCTGTTGGTGGCGTTCTCCGGCCTGGCCACCGCGATTCCGCTGGCCACGTTCTCCTACGGCGTGCAGCACAGCCACTACCTGACCGTGAGTTTCATCCAATATCTCAACCCGCTGATCCAGTTCTGTGTGACCGTGCTCCTGCTGCACGATCCGGTGCGCGCGCAGGGCTATGCGGCGTTCATGGTGATTTGGGTCGCCATCGTGGTGTATTCGTTCGGCGCAATTCGGGCGTATTGGGAGCGGCTGAAGCCCTATGCTCGTTAAGCGCTTCCTTAACTCCCCTCCCCGAATGCGATTACCCAGTGGAAACAAGACTACATCAGACCAGTATGCACCGCCAAGCGGCGAGTAACACTCCACCCGCTACAATCAGCAGTATGGTTGTTCCGCAAAAGCCAGCGTTGGCTCAATTCGAAGTCATGTTCGAAGGCACACCGTTGATTCTTGAACGTGCCACCGATTACTGGGAATCGGGCCGCGTGAGTTCGGTGCAGGAGATTGCGCCGCAGCTGTATCACGCGCAGGTGTCCGGCAGTGCCGATGACTGTTATGACGTTGACATCCGCCTCAGCAAAGACGCTCACGGCGAGAACGCCAATGAAGCAAACACTGATGACCAAGCCACTACCAGCAGTAACAGCGACCACGAATCCACAACCGACGACAATTCGATTCGCATACAATCCGCCGCGTGCACCTGCCCGTATCAGAGAACACCATATTGCAAGCATATAGGTGCCGTGCTTTACGAACTGCGCAAACAGCTCATTGGCGCGCACGGCAATCACCACAATGATGACACCGCCAACGCTCACGATGGCGTCATCGCACTCCCCCGCACCGTGCTGGATCCCATCCAGCAACACCTCGACGCGCGCGCAGAGCAGGTCAAAGGCCATCTGCTGTTCCTGTGGTCCACCCAACTGCGCGAAGCCGCAAAGACGTTCTGCGCCCAGCCAGACGAAGAACGACCGCTAATCCCGCTGATCGACGCACAAACCATGCTCTCCGACACAATCCGCCGATGCCATGAACGTTTCATTATTCATATCAGTAAGCACAGCGATGCGTACAGCAAATCATGTGACTACACAGAATTCATCAAAACCGTGCAGGCTATCGCGGGCAATGCCCTGCAATCCAGTGATTACGCGAGCGCATGCGGCAACCTGCGACTGTGCATACACGAAGTCCACGCGCTTCTGCTCTCGTCCGAGAACGATGATGGCTCCGAACCTTTGCTCACGCTTATGGATGATCTGGCGATGCGCGTGCGATGCTATATGGAGAATGTGGCGGAATTCGCCGACTCCTCTACCGCCGGCAAGGCATTGAACACCATTGCGCAGGCCGCGAACGACAAGGACATGCGGCAATGCGAACCATTGAACCGTATGTTGCTGATTTCCAGCGCGCTCGCTTTCGCCCAATATGACGACAAACGCATATGGGCCTATGACGTGATCGAGAACGCGATAACGCGCAATCTGGAATACTCGTTCAACGAAGAGAGCGAAGAAAGCGACGAGGACGACGAGGATGAGGATAACGAGGATACGAGCGAAGTAGACGACGAAACCGACTTCATTCCGGATGAATCGTTACACGTATTGCAGTTGTTCACACTCATGAGCGCCTACGACCTATACGCTCTATCCAACGATGGCGCTGGACGCGAGCAGCTTCTGAAAGACTACCCGGAGTCAATGGCCCTCACGCTGATGAACGCTGCGAACATGATTCATGAAGGGCGCTTGCGTTCCGCATACATGCTCGCACAAGGTTTCCTTCTGTCGAGCCGGGATATGGAAGATGTCGATATCGATGCCCGGCATAACGGTCTGCTGCCGGACCTGCTGCCCCATGGATGGCATACCATCATGGAATGCTGCGCCGAGGGACTCAATGACGTTGGCCTGCTCGCCAACGTGTATCGGTACTACATTCTTTCCTGCAACGACAGATCCGATACCCATTACGTGAGTAAACTACGCAATCTGTTACGCATCTACGGCGGTCTTAGCGCAGAAGAATGGCATGACGTGGCTGATGGGCTGGCCAGAGATTGCGCCCGGAACATCATCGACCGCATCAAGTACCAGCCGGAAATAACCACCAAAGGCGGCACACAGCGCCACAGCAGTTGGCGCAATCCCGCTTACGAGAAGCTCATCGTGGACGAGCGGCTTTCGGACGCGGCCCTGACTTATTGCGCCATCGTCGATTACCCGCCGCTGCCATTGCTGCGCACCATCGCCATCGAACACCCCGAATCGGCAAAATCGATAATCCTCGACGCGATGCCATACGGCACCATGGGCACGCCCGCGTTCCGGTTTACGGTGGAACGTGGCGTCGACAATACATTGACGGCACGCCGCGCCACATACCAGCAGATCGCCAAACAGCTGCGTCGTTTCGCCGCAGTGTTCGGCGATGAGGAGACCCGTGTGCTGGCACACGAGATTGTCGAGCGTTATCCGAATCGTACTGCGTTGCGGGAGGAGCTGGCGTTTGCGTTGTAGTGACGACATTGGCAACGCGGTACGGCATTCGGCACATATCCATTGACTATGCAGAGAAATGCCAGCCTGTTCTTCGCTGAGATTCCTGATGATATTGGTCAGCTGGCTGCAAACCCAGACCTTGGCCAAATGCTCGTCCATGAGGAATCCCTTGCCTTTGGCATAGCGAACGACGACACCCGGCATGTTGAGTGTATTTTCAGCGCATTCAACATCATCTGCGTGCGCTTCGCGTGCATTTTCAGCACAATATCCGTCACATACCTTAATGGATGCAGCACTCCTTCAAACGCTGCTGCAGGCTTTCGTCCACCGCGAAAAGGTACAGACCGTGGACGCCGCGCTTGAGCAGGACATTCAACTCATGCTTCAAATTCTCTTCGGCAAAATCTCCTAAATCTTTGCGCTTATTGGTTGCCAGATAGTTTTGGCTGGCCTTTGCATCGAACACGATTTCCCCGTTACGATACGTCACCGAGGGTCCAATGATCACACCGGCATAGTTCAAATCAAACCCTTGGATGGTGAAGATGGAGCCAATCTCATCTATGGTGTACGGCTTCTCCGCCCAAGACAGTTCTTTGTCGATGTCTTTCCTGCTTTTCGGAGCGGAATCTTCGAGCTGATAGTTCCAAGGCTTGCAGAATTGGTCAGAACTTATTGCGGAATGATCGAATCCATGGTCATCCGCAAGTCCCATACGCCATACGCCGGAAGTATCGCGATGCAGTTCCACATTCCAAAAGCCATGCGGATCATTCTGATTCTCAGATTTCGCCGAATACTTCCAGTCATAGGTGGCCAACAAACGGGACAGTCCAGCCCCATCCCAACCATCGGGCTTCAGCTGGGCTTTCGCGTGAATGGCATTAAACAAATCAACCGGCGAGTCGAACACCTTAACGTCATAAGGTTCTCGAATCACTTCACCATCTGCGGCATACTCGCCCGTATCAACGGGCATAGGACCGATACCTTTCCCCGAAGCGAATCGGTCAATCCACTGAATCATCGACTTACTCGCGGCAATACGGAATTGCTTTTTCAAATGGACATGCGCAATGTCCACGGAAATGGACGGCAGATGATATTCGGCGCCCAAATCAACCGCTTTGAATGCGCCGATTTTCCCGGTCGCGCATGCGATCTGAGTCGAATCAGAGTCCAGCTGAAGTTTTTCCAGCATCTCTGGGTCCCACTGCTGGCTGGACTGCATAATCTGATTGTGATCAAAGACCGCAATCACCACCCGGGCTCTGCGCAGAATGTCATACAGCTGGTTCTTCCCGGAATATCCCTGATTTCCTTGCGTCATCAACAAATGGGCCTCGTCGATGAGCACGATGTCCGCCAGGCCTTGCGGCTGGTCTGGAATACCTCGACCATGCTCGTTGCGTAAGCTGAATCGATTGATGAACTGACTGGGCAGCATGACCACTTCATCAGATTTCTTCTGCAAACCCAGTTTCGTGGCAATCTGATTATATACGTGCACCTGTTCCTTATGATTGACAAGAATGTATGAGGAAAGCCGGCCGTTCACCGTTTGTGACAGCTCAGGATAATCTTCGTCTTCGGAATAGGTGTCGCCTTGGATGCCGATTTCAGCCGCGATTCTGTAGAACAGGTGGCTTAACAGGACCGTTTTGCCTGTCCCTGCAGCACCTTGAACAAAGATTAATTTCGGATGGCGATCTGAAGATTGCTCATCGGCTTTCTTCTGTTGCCGGCTATCGGCAACCAAGGCGGCAAGTTGCACCAAAATAGATTCTTCGGCTTCGAGCTGGCTATCGCTGAGTTTATGAAAAGGCGATGCCTTGAACAACGCGGAATCTCGGATGATCTCCTCCGCCGGGAACAGGTCAGAATCTTCCTTGTGTAATCTCAACCAGATTTGCGAGAAAATCCGATCAAACTGGTCTGCGGTGTAATAATCGCCTTGCGCATTGGTCCGTCGATTGTTGAGCCTTTTCACCGAATCGGTACTGGACATATAGTGCATAAGACGGTTTTCGACATCCAGGGTTAACGACTTATTGAATTTGGGATGTGAAATAACATATTGCCGATATGCATCATCATTCCGCGAGACAGCATCAGCTACAGCTTTCCAGTCCTCGCGTTCTTTAGCATCTCTTTCAAGATGCTGGAATGTACGATGCCGTATATCGTTGGTCTCACCGACGTACACCGTATATTCGTTCTTCATCGAATAGCGATTGGTCTTTCCTGAATACACGACATAAACCGTTGGATATGCCAACACATATCGCAGCATGAAATGTTCCAGATCGGAATCATTAACACTGCGCCCCATCTGCTTCTCGAGGGATTCGTCAAAAGCCTTTTCAAAAGCTTCCCTACTGTATTGACCATATGGCAGGTTGATGACAAACGGTGCCAAGCTCTCACTGTTCATAGTCATATTATGATCCATCATGAGCTCTGGTACATGACCAACATTCAGCAAGTCCTATAATGTCAGTCATGATCAGTGACAGTACCATTCAGTCGATTCGTGATTTTGTGTCGGAGCGTGGCTGGGGCCAATACCACACTCCTCTGAGAACCTGGCGAAGTCCATCAGCATCGAGGCGTCGGAATTGCTGGAATGCTACCAGTGGACGCCGCAGTCGCCATCCGTGGATGAGGGACATGTCAGGGAAGAACTAGCGGATGTGCTTACGTATTGCATCATGATGGCCGATGCGCTTGGTGTGGATATGGATGACATCGTCATGGGCAAGCTCGCAAAGACCAAGAGCAAGTATCCCGCGGAAGCCGTCCGTGATGACTTCGAGGAATACGAGCACCGGCATCTGAATGCTCGTAAGACGGATGACGATGCTCAATCTTCGCCTAGCAAGTAGCTTGTTCCATGCGGCTGCTATCACCATGCCGTGATTCCGACACCACCACGCGATAATGGTACACATGGAACCAATCAAGGATGACGGACGGCCGGTGGCATTGGTCACCGGCGGCACGAGCGGCATCGGCAAGGCGACTGCGCGGATGCTCGCTGTGCGGGGTTGGCGTGTGATTGCAGTGGGACTCGGTGCGGACGAGAATATCCCTGAGACTCAGCGTCTTGGCCACAGCGAACTGTTTACCTACGAGATGGATGTCACCAAACGGTATCCATTACCTCATGCGTACATGTAGTATCAAGGTCGGGGATACAGTACAACACCTCAAATATTCGCTTGACAGCATGCCAATCTCCCTCTGTCAATCCGCGATATTTCGGGAATTCATGCATCGTATACCATCTCACACAATTCAATGCTTCATGAGGAAACTCTGAAACTTGGTCTTGCGATTCATCCAATTCCCGACGTCGGCTCTCACGCATGAAGATAAGCACCGCAGCCACATGCTTGCAGTACATTGCACGTCGGGAATATTGGCATGTGCAGGCGGCAGAAATCACTTTGCCATGGCGCAAACAAATGTCCACTTGATAGTCGTCATTCCCGCGAACCACGGTATGCCAAAGATTCTCAGCAATCATGACCGGCGGATCAACCTTGCCGGCATCGTAATAAGCTTCTCCACGCACAAAAATCCTGCGTTCAAACAATTGAAAGAAACCGTCATCCACTTCTGCTGTCATACGGCCTCCTTGCCCTATGTATTTCAGGATAACGCTTGTCGCCCGCTTTTTGTCATGTCATGCGATATTTTCAATTGCTGCGAGCATCGCCCGGAACCAATATTCGCTTTCGGCGTTCCATGGACCATTCCCACATATTCAGGACTACAGTAAGCGGCAGATGTAGCCGATTGTGCCCCAGTTCAAAGGAGGACATTATGGGATTGTTTGATTCGCTGAAGAACATGTTTGCGCATCATGAGCACCATCATGGAGCCAGCATCGGTCAGCCGCTCACTCTTACCGACACCAAAGCAGTGCTCGCTTTCATCGTGCTGCACCAACATCTGGCAGATATGCGCAAGGTGGCCGAAGCAGTCAAGCAATTGCAGGATGAGATGCCTCAGTACATCACATTCGGCATGTCGCATTATTACAGTGAGCCCAAGCGCGTGCGCTTCCAGTCCGAAGGTGGCAAGTTCATCGATGCGGACGCCATCGCCACCGCATTTGCCGAGACCACCGTATTGCAGGACGAGTGCGAAATCCAGCATCTTATGGGCGATATCGAAGACAACCGTGAGCATCGCGATCCGGCAAAGACGCCAGCAGTACCGATTGACGAACTCGTGCGCGTCACCGATGAAAGGCTTGCGACCGGCAACGATGAGGAGCAAAGTCGTGCATGGCTGTTCGCCTTATTCGATCAGCTCGATGACATTGCCGAGGCGACAAAGAACAACCTGGAGCCGCTTGTCACAGCGTTGGATACGACTCTACAAAACAGCTCCGCTACTATTGGCAACTCCGCCACTACCGACGCCGGCAACAGCAGCAACAATGCCAATGCCGGCGATGCACGTTCCCGTATCATCTCCCTAATCGCCGACGCTCTCTTCCCGGCCGCAGAATCCTCGAAGACAAGCGAGTCCTCAGCATCCGCCGCCATCCGCGAACTGATGCTCAATCCCACCGCAACATCGCTCGATTACATGCCAGCCATAGACGTACTGCGCGCCCACGGTCTCACTATTTGCCGGTGAGTCCGAGAAGTCAACCGGTGGTTCATACGGCAGTGGTTCATACGGCACATACCGCGCGGAGCTGCTATGCACGAACCACCGTGTCCGAACAACGAGAACGCACTACTTCTCCGGCTTCTCCAGCTTGTCCAGCGCCTTCAGCAGCGATTCGACATGTCCTTTGGCACGCACGTTGTAGCGCGCAATCGCCACGGAGCCATCGGGATTGATGACGAGCGTCGAGCGGATCACGCCTACGTGCACTTTGCCGTAGAGCTTCTTTTCGCCGTATGCGCCGTACAGCTTGTGCACGGTCAGGTCGGGATCAGACAGCAACGGGAATGTGAGATGATCGCGCTGTGCAAACTTGCGCAGTTTGTCAAGCGAGTCCTTGGAGACACCGAGCACCACAACATTCTGCGATTCCAGCCGAGCAAGATTATCTCGAAAATCGCAGGCCTCGGTGGTGCAACCGGGCGTCATCGCGGCCGGGTAGAAATACAGCACTACCTTGCGGCCGGCATCAAGCACGTCAGACAGGTTGATTGATCCGCTCTCTGTAAACCCAGGTATAACCGCCGGCAGAGTGAAATCGGGCGCCGCGCTCCCCTCTTGCAGACGTTCCGGCATTGAATCAGAGCTATCAACAGTAGTGGTCATGATTCCCATCATAGAACCCTTATCAACAGCGCCAGTAAAGTTATTCAGAGGTCAGTCGCACAACTGCGGATCGGCAAAACGGCGATTCTGCAACACCGGCAATGTTCAACGCGCGGAATCAAGACACTCACGACTCAGCTCAGCAGTAATGAGATCGGCTTCCCTATCGCCCGCCGCCGCATCACGCGCGAATCCGTCGATGATCTCCAGATTCCGTTCCGGTTCCTCCGCCACCGTAAATTGCGTAACCGCGACGGACAGATGACCACTATTTTCGCATGATGAACAAACCATTTTGAATTCACAATTCTCTATGCTCGGCGCAGCATACGTTGTGCCACATCGATATAAATATTGCAATCGAAAATGACACATACGGCGGAGCTCATCAGCTCTCCAGAAGTTGCTTCAAATAAGCTGAATCATGCACCCGCACTGGTCGAGTATCCTCATCAAAGCCTTCATTGGCGTCTACCTGCTGCTTGATGAAATCAAAAGCCTGCTGAGGAGTGACACGAATGCTGACTTCCATCTGTTCTTTCATTATCGTCGGCATAAGATCGTTCCCTCCTTCCCCGTTCAGTATATATTCAACTTATTTATTAGTACTACAGCACGAAAGGATCCTCCGTCTGAGAGCAAACGACATAGCCTCACACCAGTCCCAACGTTTTGAAGGCGTTGGCCAGGCCGTCCTCGTGAATGTCGGTGGTGGTGAAGTCGCAGAAGGCTTGGATGCCATGAATGGCGTTGCCCATGGCTACGGATGTGCCGGCGGCTTTGAGCATGGCGGTGTCGTTGTCGGAGTCGCCGATGGTGATGGTGTCGGCAATGGCATAGCCCAGCAAAGAAGCCACGTCGCGCACAGCGGTACCTTTGTCGATGCCGTTGATGAGCAGTTCGCCGTTATTCGGCGAGATCTTGTCGTATGAGCCGTGCACGAGTTCGAACCAGGGGGCAAGATCATGCTGGGTGTCCTCGAAGGAAACATCCGGCTCGGGCCCGGTGAAATACGATCCCTTGCTCACATGAATCGTATGTCCCAACGTGGAGCCGGCCGGAACCTCGACCTCGTCCAGCAGATGCCAGAACCGCGCAAACTCACCACGATTCCACGTCTTGCCCTTGGACTCCAGATGGCGGCGATAACCTTCGGAAATGTACATGCCGTCCGCACCCTGCCATTGGTAGCTTTCGATATGATGCTCGGCGAAATACGCCATCGCCGCATCAATTGCCTCGGGCGATATGAGGTGCTGGAACAGCAGCTTATCGCCAATATTCGCCTGCGCGCCGGCTACGGAAACCACGCCATCGAAACCGAGGTCGAGGATGCTGCGTTCGATTTTCGGCACGGAACGCCCGGTGCAGATGAAGAGCTTGTGACCGTTGGCCTGGGCTTGTTTGCAAGCGATTCTGGCAGATTCGGGTACGACGTGGTTTTCGTCGGCTAGGGTGCCGTCGATATCGATGAATACGAGTTTGCTATTGGTTGTCATGGTTGCCTTCGTAACTGGTTGGCCCCCCCCCCCCCCAGTCAGCTTACGCTGACAGCCCCCTCCAGAGGGGACGAAGAAAATCCCGCCTAAAAACCTACAAGCATCACACGGCGTAGGCGGCCCAGCGGCCGTGGGTGTGCTGGACTTCGATGGGCATACCGAACAATTCCGACAAGCGTTCGTCGGTCAGGCCATTCTCCAACGAACCGGTGTAGACGATGGTGCCAGCACCGGGATTACCCATTGAATCCACGCCCGCTTCGGTGGCGTCCTCAGCAGGAATCGGCTTGCGTCCCATGATAGCGATGTGGTCGAAACCAGCCGGAATCTCCTCCAAGCGATGGGTGACCAGCACCACGGCACGCTCGGAGCTTTCCTCGCCGATTCGGCTCAGCGTGCGCATCACCTGCTCGCGGCCGCCCAGGTCAAGGCCGGTGGTCGGCTCATCCATGATGAGCAGCTCGGGATCTCCCATTAGTGCGCGGGCGATCAATACGCGGGTGCGTTCGCCTTCGGACAGTCGCCACATCTCCTTGCCTTCCAGATAGGAGACGCGAAAATCGCGCAGCAGCTGGCGGGCGCGGGCGTATTCCTCTTGCGTGTAGGTGTCGCGCCAGCGCCCGGTCACGGCGGACAGGCCGGTGACCACGGCGTCCAGCGGGTCCTCGAACTCGGGGAACTGCCGGCCCAGGTCGGCAGAGGCGAGACCGATGCGGGTGCGCAGTTTGAATACGTCGTATTTGCCGAGTTGATGGCCGAGGATGAATACGCGGCCCTCCGAGGGGAAGGTGCGGGTGGCCAGCATGCCGACCGCGGTGGATTTGCCGATGCCGTTCGGACCGAACAGCACCCAACGCTCCCCCGCGTTGATGGTGAGGTTCACGTCGGTGATGATGACACGACGGTTACGCCGGAATTCGACGTTGTCGAGTTGGAGGACGGTGTTTGTCATGAGTGAAATACTACCTATGATTCGCGGTCTGAGGACTCCCCTCAGTCACTGCGGTGACAGCTCCCCGCAGAGAGGGGAGCCAAGAAACCGGTACCTGAGGGGAGCTGGCCGGCGCAGCCGGACTGAGGGGGCACTCGTTGCAGCGCTACTTACTTCTTCTGCTCGTCGAGCACGGACTGGTAGACTTCCACGGTCTTGTCGGCGATGGTCTCCCAGCTGAACACGTCGCGGGCGCGTTCGTAGCCGGCCTGACCCATCTTCTTGGCGAGTTCGGGGTCAGCCATGATCCTGTCGATGGCGGCGGCCATGTCATGCACGAACTTGTCCGGATCGGTGGGGGTGCCGGTGCCGTCGTGCAGCTGATCGATCGGGACCAGATAGCCGGTTTCGCCGTCGACCACGACTTCCGGAATGCCGCCAGTGGCGGATGCGACGACCGGCAGACCGCAGGCCATGGCCTCAAGGTTCACGATGCCCAGCGGCTCGTAGATGCTCGGGCAGATGAAGGCATCACAGCCGTGTTCCAAAGCATTCAGCTCAGGCTTCGGCAGCATTTCTTCAATCCAGACGATGTTGCCGCGTTCCTCATCCAGCTTGGCGAACGCGATCTTGACCTCTTCGGCGATTTCCGGGGTGTCAGGAGCACCGGCGCACAGCACCACCTGAATGTCCTTGGAAATCAGGTGCAGTGCCTTGAGCAGGTATGGCAGGCCCTTCTGGCGGGTGATACGGCCCACGAACAGCAGGGTGGGCTTCGAACGGTCGATGTGGTAACGCTCGAACACCTTCCAACCCGGATCGTCTGGTGCCGGGGTAGCGAAGTCGGCCATGGTGATGCCGTTGTACACCACAACCACCTTGTTCGGATCGAGGTTCGGGTAAGCAGTCAGAATATCCTTGCGCATGCCACCGGAAACGGCGATAACACGATCGGCGTGCTCGTAAGCATCCTTCTCAGCCCAGGAGCTCAGGTTGTAGCCGCCGCCGAGCTGTTCGCGCTTCCATGGGCGGAACGGTTCCAGGGAGTGGGCGGTGATGACCAGCGGCGTACCGTGCAGCATCTTGGCCAGGTAGCCGGCCAGGCAGGCGTACCATGTGTGTGCGTGGATGATATCGGCGTCAACGTCGTTGGCAATCTGCAGATCCACGCCGAAAGTCTTCAATGCGGGGTTGGCGTCAGCCAGCTCGGAAGGCGTGTCATAGCCGACGACCTTCAAGCTGCCCTTAGCATCGGCAGCATTCGGGATAGCAGGAATGTCCGTCTCGGTGCGCTTGCCGTCAAACGCACGCACGGTCACGTCAACGCGCTCGGCCAAAACCTTGGACAGCTCCTCGGCGTGTACGCCGGCACCACCATACACGTGCGGCGGGTATTCGCGGGTTAGAATATCAACTTTCATCGGACTGCCTCTCCTTCGTGCGTCAGAAAGAAACTCAAGCACTTCTTACTTTAGGGCACCGCATACAAGAAAACGCACAACTTCCGTCGTGCGTTTTGCTTTTCAAGCCGGATTTACCAGGCAAAAGATCAGACGGCCGTGCCGTTCTGATCCAAATTCGGATTGTGCTTGGAATCGCCAGCAGTGAAGAACAGGCTCAGCACACCCACAATGAACACCGCGGAAACGGTGATGATCAGCCACATCGGATGGCTTGGCAGCCACATAACCACGAAGAACGCGATAATCGCGATGGCGATCAGCGTCCAGCTGCCCACACGGAACCACTGACGCAGCGAATGCGGTGCCTTGAACATCTTCGGATTCGTGTAGTTCGGGTTAGTGGTCAGCAGGGTTTCGGTGTCCGCAATCGTACCGCCGCTGGGCTTCCATTCGGTGCCGTCGGTGCCGTCAATCATACGCTCCGACTTCTGCTGCAGCTGGTATTCGTCAATCATTCCCGAGCGACCGCGGCCTTGGGTCTGGTCATACTGCGACGGCACTCCCCTGCGGCCTGCTTTGGCTTGGGCACGGCGTTCTGCACGATTCGGCATTCCACTACTCCTGTTTCGACGGTGACACTGTTGGCTATATTACTCGCTTATCGGCGGCAATTTGCCACCAGTCCATCGGAACCCACTGTGTGTCATTGTATTTTCAGTCAGTGATGCGGGCAGTCGGTGATGCGATAGGTTTGCGTATGGAAGTCGCAAATGACCGCAGTGCCGTCCGCGAATACCGAACGCTGCACCAGCGGATCATCATCCACGAACTCGTGACGAACCAGTTCCTGCATGCCGACCCGCTCATGGAATGCAGCGACCGTATGGCAGCGTTCGATGTCGTTTTCCGTGCGAGCGCGCTGTTCGTCGTCCATGTCGCCGTCAACGCCGATGTATGCGGCATCGCGAATCAGGTATGGAGCTCCGCCGTTGAGCAGGGCGTACAGCATGTAATCGTCGCCGTTCACCACACGCTCCATCATCCATGGTTCGATAACGCAATCATGGTAGACGAGGTTATACAGCGGCACCGGTACACCTTGGCGCGGCTCGTTGGGTGAGCGCATCTGGAAGTCGTATGGCGCGTAATGGCAGAATATCAGGCTTGGCACTGCCCAGTCCGATACCTCTTCGGACGAGGAGAGGACGCCGTGCGAGAGCAGATATTCGAAGCATTCGGCGCGGCGGTCAAAGCATTCGCGGCGGGTCATGCGGTGTTCGGGGTTCGAGCATTCGTCGCCTTCGTTGCAGGTGAAAACATCCAAGTATGCACAGTCGAGCTTGATGCCGTGTGCGGCGATTTCGGCGAAATTACGGCGCACGTAGTCCGGTGCGAGCTCGGCGCACAGGTAGGTCTGGTGGCCGCCCGCCCAGCGTGCGTGTTCGGGCATCGTACCGTCTGCCAGCCGAATCGCATTGTTGGCATCAAAGGTTTGCGCGGTGAAGTAGTAATCGCGGTACTGGTCATGCGTGCCGAAAATATCGCCTTGCTCATGGCAGGCGTCGACCAGCGACTTCATGCCTTCCCAGCCGCCTGCCTCCTGACAAGCCGGCAGATAGTCGGGGTGTGCGTTGTCGTATCCGGGCTGTGCCCAACCATCCAAGTGCATGTACAGTCGGCCTGCACCCATGCTGTGCAATGTTCGCATTTGCTTTTCGCGCTGCGCAAAGGTGACCAATGAATCGTTTTTCTCGGGGTGATCCTTATCGTAGTAGTACGAGTCGGGCTGTACTTTGGTTTTGATGCCGATGTGCACCCATGAACGACCAATCAGGTCACGCACGGAGGGATTGCGCGCCGCCTTTTCGGCGAGCGTACGCAAGCGACCTCGTTCATTGACGTACGAACGATAGGCCTTGCACACCGCCGTGTGATCGGCGTGGTCGAGGAACTGGTAGCGTACCACGCGGCGATAATTCATTGTGCCGAGGCTTGGCTCAAACCAAGTATTGATATGGGTGTACGGGCCATCGCTGGGATGGTCGATGCCGTAACCGGCATTCCATGGAGTTTCGCAGATGGCGATATACCCGCGTCCGTCTGCGCGGAGCTGCGCGAACCACGGCATGTAACCGCCAGCCGTTTCGAAGCGACCGTCGAAGGCGATGTCTTTGGTGCTCACGGCGGTAGACCATGTGTTGGGGATCATCACACCTTGCTCATGGGTGATGAGCGTCGTGTCATGGTCGTCGGCGCAATCGAAGTCCATGGCTGCGGGCCACGTCACATTGGTGATATTCAGGCCTTGCTCATTGAGCGGAATCCATTCGAAGAGCACATCGCCTGAGGCACGCTCCACCCATACATAGGTTTCAAAGGAGTATGCGCTGTGCCCAAAGCCGGTGAAGATGCTGCGAATGCCGGTTCCCGTGCCGGTTTCACGCTGCTCATGGGTGATGGAAGTGGCATCTGCGAACGCGAAGGTGCCTTGCGCGCATTGCAGGGTCGGCTTGAAATCAGCGCAGGTATTCCATTCGGCACCGTCGCGCGTAAAAGCGAACTGCATTGTTCGTTCATCGAATCGCACAGTAGTGCCGGATACGTTGAATTCCATAGTTAATGTGCTCCTGTATGTTCTCGATTGCTCCCGATTATGGGAACTCGCTCATATAACAAGATTAGGGGTGGTCTGCTGTTTGAGCCCCCCCCCCAGTCGGCTTTGCCGCTACCCCAGCCAGCGGGGGCTAGCGCTGTCTGCTTATTACTTACTGCTTCTTGGTCAGTGCGGTGAACACTGGGCCGCCGCCGTAGTCGAATGCGACACCGGAGACTGCGGAGGTGCTGGCTGCGGTGGCATTCTGGTTCCACAACGGGATAGCCGGAAGGTCCTGCAGCAGAATCTCCTCACCTTGCTGATAATACTTGTCGGCTTCCTCGGTGGACGGAGCGGAAAGAGCCTTGTCCATCATGGCATCGAAATCGGGGTTCTTGTAGTTGCCGCTGTTGCCGCCCTTGCCGTCGGCCGAACTGGAATCGTACAGCTGTACCAGATAGTTGTCCGCGGATGGATAATCAGGGCCCCAACCGCTGCGGTATGCGGAGGTCATCTTGCCTGAATCCACATTGGACAGGAATTCGTCGGAAGTGGACATCGGGATGCTCTTGGCATCGATATCCAGCGTGTTCTTGATGTAGTTGCAGATTGCCTCAACCCAGTTCTTCGCAGTGCCATCAGCATTGTACGCAATGCCGAACTCACCGCTCCACGGGGAGATGGCGTTGGCCTTGGCCCACAGTTCCTTGGCCTTGGACGGGTTGTACTTCAGTACTTCATTTCCCTTGAGTTCCTTGGAGTAGGCGCTGATCGGGGCTGCAAGGAGGTCGACGGCGGGCGTGGCGGTGCCGTGGAAGATCTTCTCGGCGATGGTCTTGCGGTCGATGGACATGGAAATGGCCTGACGACGCAGGTTGCCTTCCTCGTTCTGGCCGAAGTGTTCCAGCCATTCAGGAATGGTGAAGGTGAGCGTATTGCCACCGGGCTCGTTGTATGCCTTCAGCGACTTGTCGGATTGGAAGGAGGTAAGTGCGGTGTCAGGAATCGTGCTCGTGAAGTCCAGGTTGCCACCGCGTAGGTCGGCGTATGCCGAATCAGGCGAGGTGTAGATCTTGAAGTTCAGGCCATCGTTCTTGGCGACACGATTGCCTTTGTAGTCAGGGTTCTTCACCATTTCGATGCTGTGGTTGTGCTGCCAGGACACGAACTTGTATGGGCCGTTGCTCACTGGGTGCTGACCGAACTTCTTCGGGTCCTTGAACGCGGACTCGGGCAACGGCATGTAGGCGTGGCTGCCGGCCTTGACCGGGAATGCCGAGTCGGGCTGGCTGAGCTTGACATCGATGGTGTTGTCGTCAACGACGGTCAGGCCGCTCAGCGTGGCCTTGGGGTCCACGTCCGGCTTTTGCAGATCATCATAGCCTTCGATTGTGCTGAAGAAGCTGGCGCTGGCCTGCTTGTTGGCGCTGTTGGCGGTGTAATTCCAAGCGTCTACGAAGGAGTGCGCGGTCACCGGAGTGCCATCGGTGAACTTCCATCCGCTCTTGAGCTTGATGACGTAATGCGTGGCGTTGTCGCTGGAGGTGATGCTGTCTGCTACCTCGTTGTGGATGCCGCCCCGCGCATCATAGGTCACCAGACCGGCGAACAGCTGGTCTACAACCTTGCCGCCACCGGCCTCAGTGGTGTTGCCGGGGAGTAGTGGGTGTGCCGGCTCACTGCCGTACACGGAAATGATGTTGGAATCTGAAGCATTACTGGAATTGGAGATACCGGTCGATCCGCAGCCGCTGAGCAGCATGACGATTGCCGCACCGGCCGAGACCAGTGAAGTGACATGACGTGTGTTCATGAATCTCTCCCGAATATTTTGGCGTCGTCTTTTTGGCGACGAAAGGCACCATAGGAGCTTCATGTTAACCGTGCATGCAATATTCTCGAAATATAGACATTACTGAAGACTCAAGGCAGTAATTAATCCCAGAAACGCAAAAATCCCCTCACGAAGAAGGGATTTTCATGTTTCTGTTTGGAAAGTATTCAGCGAGGCAGCATCATCGGACGCTGGCTGGCCTTAATCGGGGCCGGCAGCTCGCTCTTTTCCTTGGAGAGGTACTCGTCCACGGCTACGGCGCAGGAGCGGCCTTCGGCGATGGCCCAGACCACGAGGCTCTGACCACGGCCGGCATCGCCGCACACGAACACGCCGTCCTGGGAGGTGGCGAACTTGTCGTTGCGGGCGATGTTGCCACGCTTGTCAAGTTCGACGGGCAGCTGGTCGAGGATGGTCTCGGTGTCCGGGTGCAGGAAGCCCACGGAGATGAGGACCAGATCGGCCGGCAGCACGCGCTCGGTGCCGGGCTGGCGGGTGAAGGGGCCGTTCTCGCCGGGGGCCACAGAGACGACCTTCAGGCCGGTGACGTGACCGTGTTCATCGGCCACGAAGCCTTCGGCGGTGGTCGAGTTGTCGATGGTGACCTTGGCCTTCTCCTCTTCGGTGCCTTCGAAGTTCACCGAGTCGGTCGAGTAGATGTACTCGCCACCCTCTTCCATGGAGGAAGTCTTCTGGTAGGTGCGGGCGAAGGTCGGCCACGGGCTGTTGTCTGGGCGTGAAGACGGCTCTTTCGGCATGATCTGCAGCACGGTGACATCCTTCGCACCCTGACGGATGGAGGTACCAAGGCAGTCGGAACCGGTATCGCCACCGCCGATGACCACCACGTGCTTGTCCTTGGCGGTGATGTCGTGCACCGGCTTGACGCCGAAGATACGGCGCGTGGCGTCGGGCAGGAAGTCGAGGGCGAAGTGGATGCCGTCCAGCTCGCGGCCTGGAATCTTCATATCGCGCGGCACGCGGGAGCCGATGGCCACCACGACGGCGTCGTAACGGTCACGCAGGTCATCCCACGTGATGTCCTTGCCAATTTCCACGTTGGTGCGGAAGCGGGTGCCTTCGGCCTCCATCTGCTTGACACGGCGGTCGAGCAGACCCTTCTCAAGCTTGAAGTTCGGGATGCCGTAACGCATCAGACCACCGATGGCGTCGTCCTTCTCGTAGACGACGACAGTGTGGCCAGCGCGGGTGAGCTGCTGTGCGGCGGCGAGGCCGGCAGGGCCGGAGCCGACGATGGCGACCGTCTGGTCGGTCAGACGCTGCGGCGGCAGTGGCTTGACGTAGTCCAAATCCCATGCCTGGTCGATGATGGTCTGCTCGTCAAGCTTGATCATGGTCGGCGGCTGGTGGATGCCGAGCACGCAGGCCTGCTCGCACAGGGCCGGGCAGATGCGGCCGGTGACTTCGGGGAAGTTGTTGGTCATGGACAGACGGTTGTAGGCGTCTTCCCACTTGCCCTGACGGACCAAGTCGTTCCACTCGGGAATCAGGTTACCCAGCGGGCATCCGGTCATGCAGAACGGGGTGCCACAATCCATGCAGCGGGCCGCCTGCGTTTGGGTCCACGGTTGCAGGCCGGTTTCGGCGTGAACGTCGAACCAGTCCTTGATACGCTCCTCAACGGGGCGTTCAGCCAACTCTCGGCGGGTACGGACCTTCAGGAATCCTCTCGGGTCGCCCATGTCAGCGCGCTCCTTCCATAACCTGCTCGTACACCTTTTCCCAGGCGCCGGGCGCATTGAAATCTACATTGTTGGCCTTGGCTTCTTCCATGGCCTTCGTCATGGCCACGAACTGCTTCGGCACCACGTGAGTGAACCGCTTGACGGTTTCGTTCCAGTCCTCCAGCAGGGCCGCGGCGAACTGGGAACCGGTCTCTTCGGCATGCTGCTTGACCAGTGCGTACACCAGCTTGGAGGTTTCGGCATCAAGCGACTTGAAGAGCAGTGCACCGGACTTGATGGCACCCGGGTTGACCTTCTTCATATCGAGGTCAAGCACATAAGTGTTACCACCGGAGAAGCCTGCACCGAAATTGCGTCCGGTGGGGCCGAGCACCACAACAGTGCCGCCGGTCATGTACTCGCAGCCGTGGTCGCCCACGCCTTCGACCACGAACGTGGCACCGCCGTTACGAACGCCGAAACGTTCGCCGGCGCGACCGGCTACGAACATCTGGCCGGACGTGGCGCCGAAACCGGTGACATTGCCGGCGATGACGTTGCTGTGCTTGTCGAAGGTGACGGTGTCTTCCGGGCGCACGATCATGCGACCGCCGGACAGGCCCTTGCCGGCGTAGTCGTTGACTTCACCGTAGATGCGCATGGTCTCGCCGCGCGGGATGAACGCACCGATGGACTGGCCTCCGGAACCGTGCAGGGTCATGTCGATGGTGTCGTCCGGCAGACCTTCCTCGCCGTAACGGCGGGTGATCTCGTAGCCGACCATGGTGCCGACCGTACGGTTGACGTTGCGAATCGGCATTTCGATGCGCACGGGTTCCTTGTGTTCGAGGGCCGGCTGGGCAAGTTCGATGAGATTGTTGTCCAGCGCCTTCTCCAGCTCGTGGTTCTGCTCGGTGGTCTGGTGCAGAATCGTGCCGGGTACCGGGCCGGCCTGCTTGAGGACGTTGGACAGGTCGATGCCGCCGGACTTCCAGCGCTTGATGGCCTCGTTCTGGTCCAGGCACTCAACGTGGCCGATGGCCTCCTCAAGAGTCCTGAAGCCGAGCTGGGCGAGGATCTCGCGCACCTCCTCAGCGATGAACATGAAGAAGTTGACCACATACTCGGGCTTGCCGTTGAAACGTGCGCGCAACTCCGGATCCTGGGTGGCAATGCCCTGCGGGCAGGTGTTCTTCTGGCAGGCGCGCATCATGACGCAACCTTCCACGATCAGGGCTGCGGTAGCGAAGCCGAATTCCTCGGCACCAAGCAGGGCGGCGATGACCACGTCACGACCGGTCTTAAGCTCGCCGTCGCACTGGACGACGATGCGGGAGCGCAGGCCGTTCAGGATCAGCGTCTGCTGGGTTTCGGACAGGCCGATCTCCCACGGGGTACCGGCGTGCTTGATGGCGTTGAGCGGGGCTGCACCCGTACCGCCGTCATAGCCGGAGATAAGCACCACGTCGGCATGGCACTTGGCCACACCCGCGGCGATGGTGCCGACGCCGAACTCGGAAACGAGCTTGACGTGGATACGTGCCTTCGGGTTGGCCATCTTCGCATCGTTGATCAGCTGCTTCAGATCCTCGATGGAGTAGATGTCGTGGTGAGGCGGCGGGGAGATAAGCTCCACGCCCGGGGTGGCGTGACGGACCTTGGCGATCCACGGCGGGACCTTGGCTCCGGGCAGGTGTCCACCCTCACCAGGCTTGGCGCCCTGGGCGAGCTTGATCTGCAAATCGGTGGCGTGCACGAGGTAATCGGAGGTCACGCCGAAGCGGGCGGACGCAATCTGCTTGATGCGGCTATAGCGCTGCGGATCATTGATACGGTCGTCGGATTCGCCGCCCTCACCGGAGTTGGAGCGTGCGCCAATCGAATTCATGGCGATGGCAAGCGTCTCATGCGCTTCCTGCGAGATGGAACCGTAGCTCATGGCACCGGTGGAGAAGCGCTTGACGATCTCAGAGGCCGGCTCGACTTCGGAGATGTCGATCGGCTTGCGGTTGGTGTTGAACTTCATCAGGCCACGCAGGGTCATGAGACGGTTCGACGTGTCGTTGATGTGGTGCGAATACTTCTTGAACATCTGGTAGTCGCCACGGTGGGTCGACTGCTGAAGCAGGAAGATGGCCTCGGGATCGTTGAGGTGATCCTCGCCGGTACGACGCCACTTGTAGTCGCCGCCCGTACGCAGGTTGCGGTGCGGGGATGCGCTCCACTGGTTCGGGTAGGCCACGCGGTGACGGATGGCCACTTCCTCGGCGATCTCGTCAAGGCCAACGCCGCCCACACGGGAGGTGGTGCCGGTGAAGTATTCGTCGATGACTTCCTGGCTCAGGCCCACAGCCTCGAACAGCTGCGCGCCACGGTAGCTCATGATGGTGGAGACGCCCATCTTGGACATGATCTTGAGCACGCCGGTGGAAAGCGCCTTGGTGAGGTTCTTCACGGCGGTGTCCGCGTCGACCTTGAGGTAGCCGTTACGGGCCAGGTCTTCCACGGATTCGAATGCCAGGTACGGGTTCACGCAGGCGGCACCGTAGGCGATGAGCAGCGCGACATGGTGAATCTCGCGCACGTCGCCGGCCTCGACGGCCATGGAGATCTGCGTACGGGTGTGGCGGCGCAGCAGGTGGTGCTGCACGGCGGAGGTCAGCAGCAGGGACGGAATCGGGCCCCAGGTGTGGTTGGATTCACGATCGGACAGGACGATGAAGTTCTTGCCGTTACCAATGGCCTCGTCGATTTCGGCGAAGATCTCGTCAAGTCGATCTTCGAGGGCCTTGCCGCCGCCGGCGACCTGGTACAGGCCCTTGACCACGTACGGACGGTAGTAGCCGCCGAGGATGCGGGCCTTGTCAAGTCGCTTGAGCTGGGCCATCTCATCAGAGTTGACCACGGGCAGCGGGATGAGAATCTTCTTGGCGTGCAGTTCGGAATCGGACAGCAGGTTCGGTTCAGGGCCGATGGCGGATTCAAGCGAGGTGACGATCTCCTCACGCTCCCAATCCAGCGGCGGGTTGGTGACCTGCGCGAACTTCTGGGTGAAGTAGTCGAACAGCATGCGGCTGCGGCTGGAAAGCGCAGGCATAGGCGCATCGTTACCCATGGAACCGAGCGGTTCCTTGCCGGTGTTGGCCATCGGAGTGAGCAGGAGCTTCAGATCCTCTTCGGTGTAGCCGAAGGCACGCTGACGGCGCTGGACGGACTGTCCGGAGTGGCTCACGTGCTCGCGGCGGGGCAGGTCGCTCATTTCGACCGAGTTGCCTTCCACCCACTTGCGGTACGGGTGCTGGGAGGCGAGGGTCTTCTTGACCTCTTCATCGGGAATGATGCGGCCTTCGGCGGTGTCGACCAGGAACATCTTGCCGGGCTCAAGACGGCCCTTGGACACGATGTGCTCCTGCTCGATTTCCGGAATCACGCCGGCCTCGGAGGCCAGAACGATGTAGCCGTCGTCGGTGAGCTGCCAGCGGCCGGGGCGGAAGCCGTTGCGGTCGAGCAGGGCGCCGACCTGGGTGCCGTCGGTGAAGACGATGTCGGCCGGGCCATCCCACGGCTCGATAAGCGTGTTGTTGTACTCGTAGAAGGCACGCACGTTCGGGTCGAGGTCGGGGTTCTTCTCCCATGCCGGCGGCAGCATCATGCAGATGGCGTGCGGCAGGGAGCGGCCGGCGAGGTGCAGCAGTTCGAGGCACTCGTCGAAGGTGCCAGAATCGGAGTAGCCCGGGGTGGTGATCGGCAGCAGCGGCTCGAATTCGCCGAGCAGTTCGCTGCTCAGGCGGCCTTCACGGGCGGAGAGCCAGTTGCGGTTGCCCTGGATGGTGTTGATCTCGCCGTTGTGGGCCAGCAGACGGAACGGCTGGGCCAGCGGCCAGCTCGGGAAGGTGTTGGTGGAGAAGCGGGAGTGGACGATGGCGATGGTGGCCTTCATGCGCTCGTCGTTCAGATCCTCGAAGAAGTGAGTGAGCTGCATGGTGGTGAGCATGCCCTTGTACGTGATGGTACGGGCGGACAAGGAGGCGAAGTAGACGCCTATCTCATGCTCGACGCGCTTGCGGATGCGGAAGGTCTTGCGATCCAAGTCCACGCCGGCCAGAGCACCGTTCGGAGAGGCGACCACGAGAGTCTTGAACCCCGGCATGGCGGCAAGGGCCTGCAGGCCAAGGCCGTCCGGGTTGGTGGGCACCACGCGCCAGGCGAGAACTTCGAGTCCCTCCTCGCGCACGATTTTGGCGATGGCCTGTTCCTGCTGACCGGAGGTTTCGATATCGCGGTCGAGGAAGGCGATGCCTGCGGCATAGTGACCGGCTTCAGGCAGCTCGGCGGGCACGGTGGCACGCATGAACTCGTCTGGCATGCTCATCAGGATGCCGGCGCCGTCGCCCGTGTTCTCCTCGGCGCCCACGGCACCGCGGTGGTCGAGATTGACCAGCACCTCGATGGCGTCGGTGACGATCTTGCGTTCAGGACGCTTGTTCAAAGTGGTGACCATACCCACACCACAGGCGTCATGCTCATTGGAGGGATCGTACATGCCGTCCGGAGCGTGGACCGTGAGATCGAGCGGGGCTTTGAATGTCACCGGAATCACCTCAATTGGTTATGGACACGTAAGGGAATCGTGTCTCTTCGTTCATTGCTGTTGACACAGTACCGTTGCTCCATGTCATTTACGTTTCGCGTGTCCATATTCCGAATCAGGCGATCCGCGACGATGACGGGCGGGACGTGGTCGGCCCGCTACAGGGCTTCGCCGCCGTCATACGCACGTTCGGAGGCGCGAAGACAGGGTTCGCCCTGCACCACTTCGACCTGCGAGGGCGGCATGCCGTCACCGGTGCGTTTGGCTTGGATCCGCTCGAACAGCATGCGGAAGGATCGCTCCCCCATGTCCAGGAAATTCTGCGTGTAACTGGTCAACGCGGGATTCCACATGGCACCGAAGTTGCGGTCGTCGAACCCCACGACGCTCACATCATCGGGCACGCGGCGCCCGACCTCCCTCAGGCCTCGGATCACGGCCACGGCGATCTCATCGTTGTCGGCGAAGATCGCGGTCACCTCGTCGCGTCGTCCCAGGACGCGACCGGCCTTGACCGACTCATCCAGATCATCGTCGGGCACGATGATCGGATCGGGCGCCGCGATGCCACGTTCCTCGAGCGCATCGCGCCAGCCGTTGGTCCTGGTGTTGGCGGTCGGCCCCGCCGGACGCCCCACGTGAAAGACGGTGCTATGCCCGAGATCCAGCAGGTGCATGGTCATCCAGCGTCCGCCATCCCTTTCGGCGTTGATGATCTGATAATCGCCGTCTCCGAAACTACCGCCCACCACGACCATCGGCATGTCTTTGGGAATGTGTTCGAGCGCGGCGATGCCGGCCCGATCGTATTCGTAGACGATCACTCCGGCCGGCCTGATCGACAGGCCCATGCGCACACGCGCCTCGACGGATTCCATGTCGGATTCATCCAGGGAAACGATGTTCAGCAGGAACCGGCGCCTTCGCGCGGCGGCCTCCACGCCATGATTCGTTTCGGATGTGGAGAAAGCGGACGGGTTGGCGGCGAACACCACCACGGAATCCATCTCCCGGTTCGATAAGGCACGCGCCACGATGTTCGGCTCATAACCCAACTGGCTGATGGCTTTGGCGATGCGTTCGCACTTGTCCTCGGCGACGTTGACGGTGCCGTTGAGATACCGGGAGACGGTCGGTGCCGAAACCCCGGCCAACCTGGCCACATCCTTGATCACCGGTCTGGTGCGGCCCGTGCTTTTCGCCATCCTCATCTCTCCCGCCATAGCCGCCGGACATGGACGCCGTCATGCACCCGCGTCCCGGTCACGAATCCTTGGTTTTCCGCGTCTCATTGTAGGCCATGGCGCGGAGGGCGACGTATGGGCCGGATGCGCCAACGAGCGGGAAACGCCGAGGGCGGAATTTCGCTCTTGCGTTTGTCATCGAACCGCGCTATTCTGAAACCGGTTTCAAAAGGAAGCCGATATATAACTCAAAGCCACAAGGCTTTGACCAACGAAAGGAAACATGATGTCTTTCAAGGATTCCATGATGCGCGGTCTCGCTATGTACGGCATGAGCTCCACGACCCAGTACGGCCGCGCCAACGACACCATCCTCGCCGACCTGATCAACGAAGCCAACAAGAGCGCTCGCTGAATCGACGGGACGCACGCCTGACGACGGATGTCGCATCAGGACCCGAACGTCATCGACAGCAAGGAAACAACAGGAGCAAGGCCGTTTTCGGCTCTGCATGAACGAAAAGCAGTGACTATGTCCTTCAAGAATTCCATGGTGCGCGGTCTCGCCCTCTGCGGCATGAACTCCGTCGCCCGCGCCGGATACGCCGACAGCAAGATGTTCTCCGACATCATCGCCGGCACCGATAAGGACGCCCGCTGAACCGCCGCGGACGATTCCCGTTCAGACAACCGATAATTCAACACAGTGATAATCAAACACAGTGATAACTGAATGACAATCGGACAACGAAGTCCACTTCTCTCTCGCCCCCATGCCATGTGTCCGGGTAGGCGGCTTGACGAAACGTTCATTTCATCCGCATGACCCGCACGATCTGCTCGGTGGTGCGCGTCACATTGGCGGCCGCATCGGCCAGCAGGCCGTTGAGGCTCGAAGCGCCGGGCGCGATGCCGAAAACCGCGTCGATGCCGAGTCCATGTAACCCGTCGATTCCCACACCAACACATCCGGCCACGGCGACAACGGGCTTGCCATACCGTTTGGCCACTCCGGCCACACCGGCAGGAGCTTTGCCGAATCCGGTCTGAGCATCAATGGCGCCTTCCCCGGTGAACACCACGTCAGCCCATCGCACGGCCTCATCAAGACCGGATTGCTCGATGACGATATCGACGCCCGATCGAAACTCGGCGCCAAAGAAACCCTTCAACGCGGCACCGATGCCGCCCGCGGCACCAGCGCCGGGCACATCGCTCACGTCCACGCCGAAACGGCTTTCGATCAGACGCGCGAAATGCGCCAAGGCGGCGTCCAACGTGACGACATCATCGGCACCGGCCCCCTTCTGCGGTCCGAACACCGCGCTGGCGCCAGTGGGACCGGTCAACGGATTGGTCACATCGCAGGCGGCGATGATGGACACGTTCCCAATGGCCGGATCCATCGTTGTGATGTCGATGACGGATACATCGGCCAAGGCCGCTCCCCCACGTCCCAGCTCGTCGCCGTTCGCGTCCAGGAGACGCACGCCGAGGGATTGCAGGAGGCCGGCGCCGGCGTCATTGGTGGCGCTGCCGCCGAGACCGACGATGATTCGTCGAACGCCAAGACGGGCGGCGGCGAGCAACAGTTCGCCGGTACCATAGGATGACGCGATCAGCGGGTTTCGTTCCTCCGCGTTGAGTCTGGCGAGACCGCTGGCCTCGGCGGTCTCGACCACGGCGGTCGCGCCATCGGCAAGCACTCCGAACCGGCCTTCGATAAGTCGACCGAGCGGATCATGAACCGGCACGGCATGCATCGTCCCCCCGGTGGCGTCGACAAGCGCACGCACGGTCCCTTCACCGCCGTCGGCCATGGGAAGACAGCGAATCTCGGCATCGCGGTCGGCATTCTCAATCCCCCGAGCCATCGCCTCGGCCGCCTGCATGGCGGTCAAGCTCTCTTTGAAGGAGTCGGGGGCGCATAGGTAGCGCGTCATGATTCGAGCATACTCCACGACGCTCCGGTCCTAGATGCCGGCGAGATCGAAGAACCGTTCGATGACCGTGTCATTGATGAGCCTGCCGCGCCGCGTGGGCACCACCCGGCGTCCATCGACCACGGTGACCAGGCCCTCTTCGATCATCGGCGTAAGCCGATCCACGGCAATGACGCGATCGATACACTCCAGATCGAGCCCTTCACGCATACGCAGACCAAGCATGATCAGTTCCTCGAGGTTCTCCTCGGCGGTGATCCGCTCACTATCGGCCCATGGCACACGGTGTTCATTGATGGCGACTCCCCAGAGACGGGGGTGGGCGATGTCCCAACTGCGCAGGCCGTACCCATCGGAAGACACCGCATGGCAACGGTAATGGGAATGGGCGCCGGGACCCAGCCCCGCCCAATCGACGTTGCGCCAATACCCGAGATTATGCCGGCTCTCGTATCCGGGGCGGGCCCAGTTGGAAATCTCATACCAATCGAGACCGGCTTGGGTGAACAGCTCGTCGGCGAGCTCGTATTTGGCGGCCTCATCATCGTCATCCGGCTTGGGCAAGGTGCCGGCGGCGATCCGACGGCCCATTTTCGTGGTGGGTTCCACGGTCAGCGCATAAGCGGAGATATGATGCACACCGAGATCGAGAGCGGCCTCAACCGAAGTGCGCCAATCCTCAAGGCTCTCCCCCGGCGCGCCGTAGATCAGATCCACGCTGGAACGCAGTCCGGCCATGGTGGCGGCGTCGACGCCGGCGGCCACGTTGGACGGCGTGTGCGTGCGGTCGAGCGTCGCCAGCACGTGCGGCACGGCTGACTGCATGCCGAAGGATATGCGGGTGAAACCGCCGTCGGCAAGCTCGACTATGTAAGCCTCATCGACCGTATCCGGGTTGGCTTCGGTGGTGATCTCGGCGTCGGGCGTCAGACCCCAGATCGCGCGGATGGCATCCACCATGGCCACCAGATCGGCGGCGGCGAGAACCGTGGGAGTGCCTCCGCCGAAGAACACGGTGGAGGCGGCAGGCTCCTCGATGCCGTGATCGCACTGCCATTGCCTAATCAGAGCCATCTCCCGGATGACCATCTGGGCGTAATGACCGCGCGAGGCGCCCGCACCGAGGTCCGTGGCCGTATAGGTGTTGAAATCGCAGTAGCCGCATCGCCGCAGACAGAACGGCACATGAATGTAGATTTCGTAGGTCAACCGTCACTCCCCTCAGCCATCCGTGCCGAAGACTCCCCGGCGAGGCGAGCCTCCGGCACCCGCTCAGCCTTCCGTCTTCTGCGCGGCGCGAATCTTGTCTTTGGTGTCGCGGTCGTTGGAATCCTCGCCGGTGGACAGGGCCGCGATGAACGCCTCCTGCGGCACCTCCACGTGACCGAGCATCTTCATGCGCTTCTTGCCGGCCTTCTGCTTTTCGAGCAACTTGCGCTTACGGGTGATGTCGCCGCCATAGCATTTGGCGAGCACGTCCTTGCGTAACGCACGAATGTTCTCACGCGCGATGATGCGCGAACCAATCGCAGCCTGAATCGGAATCTCAAACTGCTGGCGAGGAATCAGACTACGCAATTTCTTGGTCATCATCACACCGTACGAATACGCCTTATCGCGGTGAACGATGGCACTGAACGCATCGACCTTCTCGCCCTGAATAAGGATGTCCACCTTGACCAAATCGGCGGACTGCTCGCCGTCCTCGTGGTAATCAAGGGAGGCGTAGCCCTTGGTACGGGACTTGAGCTGATCGAAGAAGTCGAACACGATTTCGGCCAGTGGAATGCGGTAGTGCATCTCGACTCGATCGGTGGAGATGTACTCCATCGTGCCCATAATGCCGCGGTGGTCCTGGCACAGATCCATCACCGCACCGATGAATTCCTTGGGCGTGATGATGTCGGCGGCAACCATCGGCTCGACGATCTTCTTGATCTTGCCGTCCGGGAATTCGCTCGGGTTGGTCACATGATGCTGGCTGCCATCCTCGGCGGTCACGTCGTAGGTGACGTTCGGGGCGGTCTGGATAAGGTCGAGGCCGAACTCGCGGGAGAGTCGCTCGTTGACGATTTCCATGTGCAGCAGACCCAGGAAGCCACAGCGGAAGCCGAAACCCAGAGCCACGGAGGTTTCCGGCGTGTAGATCAGGGCGGCGTCGTTGAGCTTGAGTTTGTCGAGTGCATCACGCAGTTCGGGGAATTGCGCGTTGTCAATCGGGAACAAACCGGCGTAGACCATCGGCTTGGGGTCGCGGTAGCCAGGCAGCGGCTCGGTGGCCGGGCGGACGGCCGAGGTCAGAGTGTCGCCCACCTTGGACTGACTCACATCTTTCGCACCGGTGATGATGTAGCCGACCTCGCCGGCACCGAGTGCCTTGGTGCGAGTCATGTCCGGACTGATCACACCGATCTCGATGGGATCATGGGTCATGCCGATACCCATCATGTGCACTTTTTCGCGGTCGTGCAGTTCGCCGTCCTCCATACGGATGTAGGTGACGATGCCGCGGTAGGAGTCGTAGACAGAGTCGAAGATCAGCGCGCGGGCGGGGGCATCGGGGTCGCCGTGCGGGGCGGGCACGTCCATGACGATCTGGTCGAGCAGGTCGGCCACGCCTTCGCCGGTTTTGCCGGAGACGCGCAGCACGTCGCTCGGCTCGCAGCCGATCAGACCTGCGATCTCCTCGGCATGCTTGTCCGGTTCTGCGGACGGCAGGTCGATTTTGTTGAGCACGGGAATGATGGCCAGATCATGGTCGATGGCCATGTACAGGTTAGACAGGGTCTGCGCTTCGATGCCCTGGGTAGCGTCGACGAGCAGCACCGCGCCTTCGCAGGCGGCCAGTGCGCGGGACACCTCATAGGTGAAGTCCACGTGTCCGGGGGTGTCGATCATACCGAGCGTGTATTCGGTACCGTCAAAGGTCCATGGCACGCGCACGGCCTGGGATTTGATGGTGATGCCACGCTCCTGCTCGATATCCATACGGTCAAGGAAGCGATCGCGCATCTCTCGCTCGGGCACAATGCCGCTCAACTGCAGGATGCGGTCGGCCACGGTCGACTTGCCGTGGTCGATGTGTGCGATGATACAGAAGTTGCGAATCACCGACTGATCAGTGGAACCCGGCTGATTGTGTTGGATGACCAACGCATTCCTCCTCTTGGCATATACTCAAACTTCACCTAGTGTAGCCGAGGGACTGTATTCGGCGTGGCATTGCGCGGGTTTTTCCGGGGCTCATGCTATCCTCTAACTCTTGTATGTCCTTATAACACACATCGTTTGGAGTAAACGTGGCAAACATTAAGTCGCAGAAGAAGCGCGTGCTCACCAATGAGAAGGCGCACCTTCGCAACGTGGCTGTGAAGTCCGGCCTGAAGACCGCCATCCGCGCCACCCGCGAAGCCATCGCCGCCGGTGACAAGGCTGCCGCCGAGGCCGCCTACAAGGTTGCCGCCCAGAAGCTCGACAAGGCTGCTGGCGCTGGCGTGATCCACAGGAATCAGGCCGCCAACCGCAAGTCCGGCCTCGCTGTTGCGATCAACGCTCTGTGAGCATAAGCCTCTTAAGGTTTTAGCAAGTCCCCGCAAGTCATCTGGCTTGCGGGGACGTTTTATATCTCCGTTCAAAGAGGTACATTGGCGGTCTTGCGAAATGACATCTCCGTTCAGAGAGGTACCGGATACGGGAAAACCCAATTATAAACGCCGTCATTGCAACGCTTATACTCGACGTTTCGTGCTTCAGGTACCTCTTTGAAAGCAACTAGCCCTGAGGCGGTCTTGAATCATCCTGAGGCGTACCCCCATCATCCATGGTATTGGTATTAGCGTGGTCTCGGCCAGCTGATTGCTGAATATGCCGTTTTTCGCTAGGCAGATACACACGATGACGTTCGACGGCTCCGGGCAGAGTGACGTTGAAGCCTACCGAAAACAGTCGCAGCGCCACCACGATGATAACGATCAGTACATCGAGCAGCATTTCCGAGCGCATGTCGAACCAGCCGTATCTCGCGCCACGCCATACCAACACAGTCAATATGCAGCCGATAAACGAGGGCACAGCATAGAGGTGTTTGTCCCGAATAATCATTGGCACGTCGCCAATGAAGATGTCACGAATGAGGCCGCCGGCCAGTGCTGTGAACATGCCCAGGAATACGGCGGTCATGCTTGAGGAACCGTATGCCAGCGCTTTTGCGGTGCCGTTGACTGCGAATAGTCCGAGGCCCAGAGCATCGATGACAGTCATCGTCCATTTGAGTTTGGTAATCTCCGGGTGGGCCACCACCACGATAATGCCGGAGAACAGCGTAGTGAGCACAAGGCCTTTGTCGGTGATGCCGACCGGCGGCAGGGCGCCGAGCATTACGTCGCGCACAAGACCGCCGCCGAGTGCAGTCAGCCAGCCGCACAGCATAATGGTGAAGATGTCATAGCCCTTGCGAATGGCGGCAAGTCCGCCGGACAGTCCCCAACACAAAATAGCGAAGTACTCGATGACCACAAAAACGATGTTGTTCTCCAACGCCACCTGCATGAGCCGCTCCCCTCTTGTGCCGCTTCGGTTCGTTTCAGTCCGTCTTCGTTCTGTTCCCATTCATCCTTATCCGGCGCTACCGCCCGCCGTACCCGAGCTTACAACAGGCCTTGCCTGACGCAATTGGACTAGAGAACAAACCGAATAAATGTTATTGCCGGTTCGACTCCACCCTTTTTCTCTTACAGCGTCGCCAGCGCGCCAAACTTTGAGCAGCCACCGACGTTAGTCCTTCTCATTTGTCGGAGGTCGGCCAAAGTTTGGCACGGCACCGACGATCATGCGCTCCAGTGTCGTTGCCGTGCCAACTTATGTACAGCTAACGACGCTAAGCCCCTTTTTACCGTCGTTTGATCGCCAGAACTTGACCCGTTAACGACGCTAAGGTGTCTCAGCGACGTCAGCAGTCCAAACCTTGAACCATTACTGACATTGAACATCCCCCAGCGTCGCCAGAAGCTCATGTCTTGTCTCACCACCGACGCTATAGTAGTGGAGGCCTTCATCAAGAGCCCAAATATAGATTCACTCATCGCATCCGAATGTAGTTTTCAATGGATTCAACGCGTGATTCAACATCGCGTAGACGGTTGCACAATGCTGCTTCAATATCGATACCGTCCGAGCGGGCTCGACGCACGATGGCGAGGATTTCATCGGCGTAGGCATCGGCCTTCTCATGTTCAGGAGAATTGTCACCGTTTGATTCGGATTGAATCGCCGCTTGAGGCTGCTCGTCATCTTGCTTCGTGTCAGCCGCAGCCGGCTCATCAAACGCCGCGAACAATCTATCAGCATTCGGCGATTTGGAGATACGAGAAACGACTTTGGCCGCGCGAGGCGACGCACCTTGAGCGCGGGAAATGCCCTCAAGCACGGATTTACGATGCTTTTCCTGCTGTTTCATCTTTTCCCATAGAGCCACTACGGCTTCCGGGGATTCGGGTTAGGTAGTCTCTCCACCGTCGTTGCCGTCAGCATCAGAAGCATCAGAAGATTCGGAGGAATTGCCGGCATCATCAGCCGCAAACACATGCGGATGCCGAGTGATGAGCTTGTTCATCAACCGGTCGGCGACCTCGTCAATACCAAAAGGATCCTCGGCATCCGATTCGCAGACCCGCGCCTGAAACACGGATTGCAACAGCACATCGCCCAGTTCCTCGCGCATGTTGTCACGGTCGTGAGTTTCCACCGCGTCGACGTATTCGTAGGTTTCCTCAAGCAGATTCTTGAGCAGTGACTCGTTCGTCTGCTTACCGTCCCACGGGCAGCCGCCCGGCGAATACAGCACGTCCACCACGGCCTTGACCCGGTCCAGCGCCGTAACCGCCTCAACCACCGGCTTTAATTTCGAACAATGCTCGAAGCCTGACGGCAAACGGTAGGCTGAAGCATGGTATTCCGTCATGTCACTCATCTTGCTCATAGGTTTGCTCCTGTTCTCATCTGGATGAACCATAACCAACCCGCGCAACGTGTAGAAGACCTAGATCATATTATTTGTTGCGAAATGTTGCTAAATCCATCTGTATCTCTCTAGCCAAGAACATTTCCAATACGCCAAGACCCCTTGGAATTGTTGACGTTCCAAGGGGTCTTAGTCAGAAACAAAAGGTGCTAGTTCAGCACACCTTCCACATCCAGTTGTGCGGGTCTTCCACCTCGCCGAGCTGGATGCCGAGCAACTCGTTGCGCAGGGCGACGGTCAGCTCGCCGGAGCCACCGTCGGCGACGGTGACATCGAACTTCTCGGACTTGAAGCGACCGATCGGGGTGATGATGGCGGCGGTACCGCAAGCGAACACCTCAGTGACCTCGCCGGACTTAATATCCTCGAGCAGCTGGTCGAGGGCGATCATGGTCTCGACCACGTCGTGGCCCTTGTCCTGAAGCAGCTGAATCAGGGAGCGACGGGTCACGCCCGGCAAAATGTTGCCGGTCAGGGACGGGGTCTCCACGTGGCCATCCTTGTGTACGGCCATCATGTTCATGCCGCCAAGCTCTTCAAGGTAGGTCTTGGTGGCGGCGTCCACAAAGCAGACCTGCTCGCAGCCGTTCTCGATACCTTTGTACTCGCCGAGCAGGGAGGCAGCGTAGTTGCCACCGCACTTGGCGAAACCAGTGCCGCCGGGGCCGGTGCGGAACCACTTGTCTTCAACCCAGATGCTCACCGGCTTGACGCCGCCCGGGAAGTACGGGCCGGACGGAGAGGCGATCACGCAGTAGTCGACTTCCTGCGGAGCGCGCACGCCGAGGAACGGCTCGGAGGCGAACATGAACGGACGCATGTACAGCGTGTACTCACGGCGTGACGGCACCCAGTTGGCGTCGCGCTTGACCAGCGCGGCCACAGAGCCGAGGAAGTCGTCAACCGGCAGCTCGGGCAGGTATAGACGCTTGGCGGAATTCTGGAAACGCTCGGCGTTCGCATCCGGGCGGAACAGCCAGGTGGAGCCGTCAGCGTGACGATAAGCCTTCAGACCCTCGAAACACTCCTGTGCATAGTGCAGCACAGAGGCACCCGGGTCCATCTTGAGCGGCGCGTACGGCTCGACGCGGCGGTCGGACCAGCCTTCGCCTTTGGTCCAAGTCATGTGAGTCATGTTGTCAGAGAACACCTGGCCGAAAGCCGGCTTGTCGATGAGGGACTGACGCTTCTCATCGGATGCGGGGTTGTCGTTCGGCAGTACGGTGAACGGTTCGGTGAGCTGGTCGAGCGCTGCCGGATCGTGGTGCGTATTTTCAGTCATTACTAGCTACTTCTTCTTGACTTTGGCAGCCCGAAAGCCACCATATGGGGTGTGTGCTGTGCGCTTGTGGCGCGAGCTCTGTTGCATACTTTTGCACACCCATGTGTTACTCGTGTGGCAGAGTTCACATGGTGAAAAAACGAAGAAGCCCGCACCGTTCTCAACGGCTGCGGGCTTCCACGTTTCAGTTATGTTCTGAATTGTTCGCTATCGAAGCGACCGACTCACTTGGCGTCGGCAGCCGGAGCAGCGGCGGCGTCAGCCGGGGCGGCAGCAGCTTCCGGAGCGGTGGTGGACTCGGTGGCATCCTCCGGCACCTCGACGGTGACGACGGACTCTTCCGGATCCTCGATGTCCAGATCGACGCCCTCAGGCAGGACGACATCCTTGGCGAACACCTTGGTGCCGTCGGTCAGGCCTTCGACGCTGACCACAATCTTCTCGGGCAGGTTGGTGACGTCGGCGCGGACCTTGAGCTCCTGAATGTCGACGAACGCCACGGCAGCACCCTTCGGGGTGCCTTCCACGAACACCGGCACCTCGACGTCGATCTTCTCGCCGGCCTTGACCTCGAGGAAGTCGATGTGCTCGATGATGCGCTTGACCGGGTTCTTCTGCACGTCCTTGACGACGGCCATCTTGGTGTTGCCGTCGAAGGCGATGGTGAACAGGGCGTTGGTGTGACGCAGGGCCAGGGTGGTCTCGCGCATCGGCAAGGTAACGAAGGCGGGCTCTTCGCCGCCGGCGTAGATGGTGGCCGGAATCTTGTTGGCAACGCGCAGACGACGAGCAACGCCCTTGCCGAACTCGGAACGGGCCTCGCCCTCAAGCTTAATGGTGGTAGCCATAATGGATACTCCTTGTAGTTTCGTTTCGTACTGTCTCGCTCAGACGCCACGACGCGCCGAAAGACACCCTACAAAGAGTGAAATACGCCGAGTCGATAACGGAAGCTGTGTCATGTGTCAGCACGCACACTTCCCTCGCCAAAGCAACAATCGTCAATTATACGCCAACTCCGGACTTTGCGTGGTGATGCTTCGATGACGCTGCATCCCGGCCGTCCCAGCCACGTCAACGCACGGTTTCCGCGAAATAATCCCTAGCTTTGTGAAGAACGTACGCTTACCCGTTCTCATCATACGGTTTTCACGAAATCGTCCGCCATTTCGTGAAAACCGTACGCTCAGCGACACTCAGTGTACGGTCTTTCACGAAGTTGGGGATGATTTCGAAAAATAACGTACGATGGTGAGTACCGTATCGGGAGGTTGATATGACTCGTTCGGACGACGTCATCGATGAGGATGACCATGACGTCATCGCCGCGCACACTCGCGTTGTCAGGGGTATGGCTGCGGCACTTGCCGCGATAGCCGCCACCGGAGCCGGCGTCACAGCCGCGGCCGCCAACGTCATGTTCACGTTCGCGCTGGACACCAAGGCCAAACGTTCGATGTTCAACATGCCGCACGAGGAGACGCCGAAAGGCATCGAATTCGACATGTCCGAGCAGCTTGAGGCCACCCGGTGGTTCGAGGAGGCCAAGCAATCGGTCACGCTGCGCAGCCATGATGAATTGAAATTCCACGGCTGGCTGTTGGACCCGGATTGTTCCGACCCACAGCCGCATCTATACGCGATCTGCTGCCATGGCTATACCGGAGAGCCCGCGGAAATGGCCAAATGGGCGCATCGCTATGCGCAACTCGGTTTTACGGTCCTGCTACCCGCGCAGCGCGCCCATGAGTTGAGCGAAGGGCGTTACGTGGGTATGGGATTGCTGGAAAGCGACGATCTGTTGGGCTGGGTTTCGCTGATCACCGCAGCTGATCCGGATGCACGCATTCTGTTGCATGGCAATTCGATGGGCGCCGCCACGGTGATGATGGCGGCCGGCGATGCGCGACTCCCCCGCAACGTCGTCGCCGCGATTTCCGATTGCGGATACAGTTCCGTGGTCTCACAGTTTACGGATAATGCCGAGGCGATGTTCCATTTGCCGCACTCGTTGGCCGTGCTGCTGGTCAAAGTGGCCAGTCATGTGTCTAAACGCAAAGCTGGATACCGGTTTGAGGACGCCTCCTGTGTGAAGGCATTACGGCACGCGACTATTCCGATGATGTTCATTCATGGCGGAGCGGATACTTTTGTCAATCCGAAGTATCTGGACATCAATTACAACGCCTGCGCCAGCATCGACCGCGAGAAGCTGCTGATTCCCGGCGCCGACCACACGATGAGCGCCAGCACCGATCCGGACCGCTATTGGCGTCGCGTTAACGGCTTTGTTAAGCGGGTGTTTGGGCTGTAGTAGATATAGAAGCTTGGCTCCCCTCACAGAGGGGAGCCAAGAATGGTTACGCGAGCAGTTCCTTGACGGCGGCGATGACGGACTGCAGACTCTTTTTCGCGTCACCGAACAGCATCTGGGTGTTGTCCTCGAAGTAGAGCTCGTTCTGGATACCGGCGTAGCCCATGCCGCGGCCACGCTTCATGACCACGACGTTCTGGGACTTGTCGACGTCGAGAATCGGCATGCCGGAGACCGGGGTGCCGGGGCGACGAGCGGCCGGGTTGGTCACGTCGTTGGCGCCGACGACCAGAGCCACGTTGGCCTGCGGGAACTGCGGGTTGATCTCATCGAGATCCACGAGTTCCTCGTAGGGTACGTTGGCCTCGGCCAGCAGCACGTTCATGTGACCAGGCATACGGCCTGCAACCGGGTGAATGGCGTAGGAGACTTCCACGCCGTGGCCCTTGAGCAGTTCGCCGAGGTCAGCGAGCTCGCGCTGGGCCTGAGCCTGAGCCAGACCGAAGCCGGGCACGAAGATGACCTTCTGCGCGTAGACGAGCTGAACGGCCAGATCGTCCGGCGTGGTCTCCTTCATGGTGCCTTCCAGACCGTCGCCAGCAGCGGCGGCGTCAGCACCACCGCCGAAGCCACCGGCCAAGACGGAGAGCAGCGGACGGTTCATGGCCTGAGCCATGAGGATGGACAGGGTCACACCTGCGGAACCGACGAGTGCGCCGGCCACGATCAGGGCAACGTTGTCAATCGCCAGACCGGACATAGCCACAGCCGTACCGGTGCAGGCGTTGAGCACAGAGATGACGACGGGCATATCGGCGCCGCCGATTGGAATCACGAAGACCAAGCCGTAGCACAGGGCGAACACGGTGGTCAGAATCGACCACAGCAGACGCTGTTCGGGCTGGACGCACAGCATGACCAGCGAGGCGACAGACAGCACGGCGAACAGAATGTTCCATACGCCCTTGCCCGGCAGGTTCAGCTTCTTGACCCACTTGATGCCCTGTAGCTTGCCGGCAGCGATGAGCGAGCCGGTGAAGGTCACAGAACCAATGAGAATACCGAGACCAGCGGCGATGAGCACCACGATGTCCGGGGTGCCTTCCTTGGTCAGGATGTCGTTCAGGGCCACGAGTGCGGCGGCGCCACCACCCACGGTATTGAACACGGAGACCAGCTGCGGCATATCGGTCATCTTCACCTTCTTGGCGGAGACGACACCGGCCACGGCACCGATCAGGATGCCGACGACCAGCACCACCACGGCGACAATGTTCACGAAGCCCTTGGCGAAAAGCACGATGAACGCCATGAGCACGGCCACGACCATGCCGAACGCGGAGATCTGGTTACCCTTGCGGGCGGTCTTCGGCGAATTCATGAAATGCAGACCGACCACAAACAGGACGGCAGAGAACAGGTAGGCGAACCAAGCGACGATGTCGATGGCGCCAACGGTTGCGGAGGTCATTACTTCGACTCCCCCTTCTTCTCGTTCTTGCTGGACTTGAACATCTCAAGCATGCGGTCGGTGACCACGTAGCCACCAACGACGTTCATGGTGCCCAGCACAGCGGCCAGGAAGATGAACACGTAGGCCAGCGGGCTATTGGCTTCGGCTGCCACGATCACAACGCCGACGATGACGATGCCGTGGATGGAGTTCGCGCCGGACATAAGCGGCGTGTGCAGGGTGGCGGGCACCTTGCCGATGACCTCGATACCGATGAGCAGCGCGAGGACGAACAGGGTAATGGAAACGACGAGAGTAGGCATGGTATTCCTTCTTCCTTACTTCTCGGACTTCTCGGCATCGGCAGCAGCTGCCGGGGCGGCGGCGCGGCCGGCAACCACCAGCGCGTCGTCAAGTTCTTCGGTGAGATCCTGGCCGAGCTTGCCGTCACGCACGAAGTGCACGAGGATGTCGGCCACATTGCGCGAAAGCAGGTTGGATGCGGTGGTGGCGACGCCGGAGGCCAGGTAGGGAGCGCCAATCAGCTTGACACCGCCCTCGGTGACCTGCTCGCCGACGGCGGAGCCCTCGACGTTGCCGCCGAGGTCGGATGCTGCGCAGTCCACGATCACGGCACCACGCTTGAGACCCTTGACGCCGGCTGCGGTGAGCAGCACCGGGGGCTTACGGCCCGGGACCTTGGCGGTGGTGATGATGATGTCAAAACCGGCGGCCTTCTCATCGACGGCAGCCTGCTGCTGAGCCTGCTCTTCGGCGCTCAGCGCGCGGGCATAACCGCCCTCGCCCTGGCCCTTGGAGAAGTCAAGTCCCAGATCAAGGAACTTCGCGCCGAGGGACTCGACCTCGCCCTGGGAGGCGGGACGCACGTCGTACGCGGTGACGACCGCGCCTAGACGCTTCAGCGTACCAATGGCCTGCAGGCCGGCGATGCCGGCACCGAGCACCAGCGCCTTAGCCGGGCGAATCGTGCCGGCGGCGGTGGTCATCATCGGCAGGAAGGAACCGTAAGCATCGGCGGCGGTGATGGCTGCCTTGTAGCCCATCACGGAGTTCTGAGAGGTCATCTCATCCATGGACTGGGCGCTGGAAAGCTTACGGGGCAGCTTTTCGATGGCGATGCCCACCAGACCGGCCTTCTCGAGCGCGGCCATGTAATCGGCATCGGTGAAGGAACCGAGCATGCCAATGACCCACTGGCCGGCCCTGAGCTTGGCCACGGTCTCGGCGGACGGTCGGTCCACAAAACCGAGCGCGTCGGCTTCGGCGAGCACCTCGTCACGGCTGGTCACCTTCGCACCGGCCTTTTCGTAATCCTCATCGGTGTAGTCGGCAGCAATGCCGGCACCTGCTTCAATCAGTGAAGAGACACCGCTCCTCTTCAGCCGGGTGACGATATCCGGCGTCAGCGCGACGCGGGATTCCGTTTCGGACGTTTCGTTCAAAACGCCGAACACCACGGTGGCTTCTGGGTTTTGCGCCATGAGAGCCCTTTCTTGTTCTACTTCAAAATGGACATGGTTATCCGCATAGAAAGTGTAGTCGGAAGGTAAAGACCATGACTTGAGATTCCGCCAATCGAAACAGAAACGAACCCGAAATTAGTGAGAAATACGAATGTGTCCATGTGCATTGCGGATGAATTGCTCGGAAGTCGTCCAACAATCACCCGGCATCGATTAGCAACCAACCGCTCAGTAATTATCGACAATCACCGTTTCGTAGCTCACGGTTACTCAACAATATCGGGACCTGTGCAATATTTTGCCACGCACTCCCCTAACCCGCCAGAATCCTACGGTTGCGTAAGGTGACGAGTTCGGTTTGGGCGATTACAATTTGAACTTTGAGAAGCGTTCGCCTCATGGCTGGACGACACTGAAAGGTTTACAGGAGCAAGACTTGTCGGTTATCAATTCCTTCACGCAGCACACTATCAATCTCACCCGTAAGGCGCTCAGGTTGGGATCCGACTTCGTCCACCCGGTCCACGACGACACCCCGGACGAGCCCGATTACCTGTCCAACGCCGACGTGCCGGTCGAGACCAATATCGCTTTGCCTCACAGCGACGATTGGGACGACGGCCACCTGACCGTCACCGACATCGACCCCGCCACCGGCCTGCTCACCACCTCCACCGAAGGCAATCCGCCGCTGGACGAAGGTACGTCCATCTACGACCTGTATGCGGACCGCGCCGAACGTATGGGCGATGAGCCGCTGTACACCTACAAGTCCGGCAACGATTGGGTGACCGTCACCGCCAACGAGTTCCTGGCTGACGTGCGTGCCGTGGCCAAGGGCCTGATTCATTACGGCCTGAAGAAGGGCGATGCCGTGGCATTCATGTGCCGGACTTCCTACGACTGGGACCTGACCGACGCGGCGATCATGGCGTGCGGCGGCGTGCTCGCCACCATCTACGACACCGATTCCGCCGAGCAGATTCGCAATATCGTCAACAACTCCGATGCCCGACTGCTGATCGTGCAGGACACGGACATGCGTAAGAAGGCGGATGGGGCCGTCGAAGAGTGCCCGTCCCTGGAGCACATCATCACCATCGAGACCGGTGGCTTGGACGAGATCAAGGCCTACGGCACCACGGTCTCGGACGAGGAGCTGGACGAGCGCATCGATTCGGTCAAGAAGACCGACCTGTGCTCCATCGTGTACACCTCCGGTTCCACGGCCGCGCCGAAAGGCGTGGAGATGACCCACGAGCACTACTGCCAAACCGCGCTGAATCTGCCGGCCTACATGCCCGATCTGCTGCACGACAAGAGGAACACCATCCTGCTGTTCCTGCCGCAGGCCCATTCCTTCGCCCGCGCCATCAACTACATCGTCGTCTCCTCGAACGTCCGCATCTACATCGCCACCGGCATCAAGACGCTGATCAGCGATCTGCAGGTGGCCAAGCCCACTCTCATGATCGTGGTGCCGCGCGTGCTGGAGAAGGTGTACAACGCCGCGTCCCAGAAGGCCGGCCACGGCCCCAAGGGCGTGGTGTTCGCCTCCGCCGTGGTGGCTGCGCAGAACTATATGAAGGAAGTCTCCGCCAATGGCAAGGCAGGTGCACTGACCCGCACTCGCCGCGCTGCCTTCGATCCGATTGTCTACTCTTCGCTGCGCGAAGTGCTCGGCGGTCGCGCCAAGTGGATTGTGGCCGGCGGTGCCCCGCTTGACCCGGAACTGCTGGCTTTCTTCCGTGGCGCGGGTGTGCCTGTATACGAGGGGTATGGTCTGACCGAAACCACCGCGCCGTGCGCGTTCAACCCGCTGGGTACGCCGTTCCACGCCGGTTCCGTGGGCATCGCATTCCCCGGATTCTCCCTGCGCATCGCCGAGGACGGCGAAATTCAGGTCAAGGGTCGTGCCGTGTTCCCGCGCTATCACAAGAACGACGAGGCCACTGAGCTGTCGTTCACCGAAGATGGCTGGTATGCCACCGGCGATCTGGGCCGCATCGACAACGACGGGTTCCTGTACATCACCGGGCGCAAGAAGGACCTGATCATCACCGCCGGCGGCAAGAACGTCTCCCCCGGCCCGATCGAGGAAGTCATCCAGCGTTGCGAGATCGTCTCCCAAGCGTTGGTGCTGGGCGACAAGCGCCCGTTCATCTCCGCATTGGTGACGCTGGACGAGAAGTCGCTGCGCCCGTGGCTGGCCGCCAAGGGTCTGGACGAGAACATGCCGCTGGAGGATGCCGCCAAGAACGCCGCCGTGCGCGCCGAAGTGCAGCAGTGGGTCGATCAGGCCAACGAGGGAGTCTCCCGCGCCGAGTCCGTGCGCAAGTTCATCATCCTGCCTGAAGAGTTCACTCAGGAGAACGGCCTGATGACCGCTTCCATGAAGGTGATTCGCCCCAAGGTCATCAAGCGCTACTCCACCCTCCTCAACACCCAGATGTACACGAAGAGGAAGTAGCGATGCGGAATCGGCATTGCGGGAACGTGCCGCGTCGAAACGCTCCCGCAATGCCGATTCCATAGGACATATATCGGCTCGCCCCACGGGCGGGACCACCGGAGGCTAATCGGAGGCTAGAAGCCGAGACGTTCCAACTGCTTGGGGTCGGACTGCCAGCCTTTGGCTACCTTGACGTGGAGGTCGAGCTTGGCTTTTTGGCCGACGATGCGGTTGACCGGGGTGCGTAGCTTCTTCTTGACGTAGGTGAGGTTCGAGGCGCCCTTGCCGATGATGATCGGCTTCTGTGAGTCACGCTCCACGTAAATGGACACGTTGACCTGCGCCTTGCCGTCATAGCCCTGACCGGTCTCGTTGTCTTCCGGATAGTCGATGGAATCGACCACCACGGCCAGCGAATGCGGCAGCTCGTCGTCCAGGGTCTCCAGGAACGCACCGCGCACGAGTTCGGCGATGGTGTCTTCCGGACGCTCCTCGCTGATCTGATCGTCCGGGTACATCTGCGGGCCTTCGGGCGTGTGCTCAATGAGCACGTTCTTCACCTCGGCCAGATTGTCGTGCTTCAGGGCGCTCACCGGCACAATGTCCGAGAAGTCGGCGAAATCGTTGATTTCGATGAGCTTGTTGATGAGTTGCTGACGGCCAAGCTCGTCGATCTTGGTGACGATGGCAATCAGCGGGATGCGCCATTTGAACGTACCGTCCTCACGCTTGGTGGCGAAGTCGGTACGCAGTCGGGAAAGAATACGCTTGTCGCCGGGGCCGATTTCCTGGTCGGCGGGCAGCAGGAAGGCCACCACGTCCACATCGGCCAAGGATTCGTCGACCACGTCGTTCAGACGCTGGCCGAGCAACGTACGCGGACGGTGAATACCGGGCGTGTCCACGAGCACGAGCTGCGCGTGGTCGGCGGTCAGGATGCCGCGAATCGCCTTACGGGTGGTTTCCGGGCGAGAGGATGCGATGGCGATCTGCTTGCCGATCAACGCGTTGATCAACGTGGATTTGCCGACGTTCGGGCGGCCCACCACGGCCACGAATCCGGAGCGATACGGAACGTCCTGCTTGGTCACGTTCTCCGTTTCACCGGTCGCGTCGACTTCGGCAACGCCGGAAGCATCAGTGACGTCAATGTCATCGACGTCGTTCGTGCTGTTGTTCTGGTCGGTCATATCACTCCTTGCTGGCGGTATCATCGCCTTCGACGGGCTCGCCGTCAGTTTCCTTATGGGTCTTGTTATCTTCCTCGCCGCCCTCGACGTGCGCCGGTTGTACGACGATGGTGGACACCTTCTTGCGGCGTCCGGCGGAGTCCACGGCGGTCAGTCGCAGACCGCGCGTCACGGCCGAGGCACCGACAATTGGCACGCGGCCCAGAATCTTGGTCAGCAGGCCGTAGACGGTATCGACGTCGTCCTCATCAATGTCGATCTCGAAGATCTCCTCCAGATCGGCAATCGGCGTACGGGCAGGCATCTTCCACTTGTTGTCTCCGATTTTCTCCGGCTCAGTACGCTGGGTGCGGTCGTGCTCGTCTTCCAGCTCGCCGACGATCTGTTCGATGGCATCCTCGATAGTCACCATGCCGGCGATGCCGCCATACTCATCGACCACCACGGCCACATGCTGACGGGAACGCTGCATCTCATGGAACAGGTCGTCCACCGGCTTGGATTCGGGAACAAGCAGCGGCTGCCGGACGATGGATTCGACCGCGCGCTCCATGGCCGCCGGGTTGAAGGCGGTGGCACGCACGGCGTCCTTCAAATAGGCCACGCCGATCAGGTCATCCACATCCTCACCGATCACCGGCACGCGGGAGAAACCGGAGCGGGAGAACAGTTTCAGCGCGGAAGACAGTGTGGAGTCGCGCTCCATGCAGATCATATCGGTGCGCGGCACCATGATCTCGCGAGTCAACGTATCAGACAGGGTGAGCACGTTGCGCAACATTTCGGAGACTTCCGGATCGAAGTCGTTGGACTCCACCAGCCGGTCGATGGCGGCCTTGCCCTGCTCGAGCTGAATCTTCTCAAGCTCCTCGTCGTCGGACAGATCGGAGTCCTTGGAGCGGCGGCCCGACCCCTTGGAACCGGACTTGTCGCCACCGATGCGTGCGAACGGCGTGAGCTTGGTGGCCAACGACACGATGCGCGAGTTGGAAATCATAATGTCGACCGGCTTGGTCATGCCGGCGGTGCGCGGGCGGACCAGTACGGAGACCACGGCTACGATAATCGCGAACAGGAATCCGGCGAGCAGTCCAACCCACAGTTCCGCACCCCACAGGGATGCGATGGAAGACACCAGTACGCCGTCGAGCACATTGCAGGCGATGCGGAAGAACGCACAGCTGCCGGCGGTGGCGTAACGGTCGGCGATGAGCCGTTGCACGCGATGAATCTTGTCGATCTTCTTCATCTTGAGGAACTGGCTTGCTTCGGAGTCGGTCTGCACCTCGAGGATGAGATTGTTGAGGCTGGCTCGCGTTACGCGGGCCACGGCGCCTTCAGCGGCGGCCATGGTCAGCGAAAGCCAGACGAACAGGGTCGCCACAAGTACGAGAATGACGGTGACGGCGATCAGCGTGGTACTGGAATACTCCATAATGTTTTTTCGGTGTCCTTGAATGTCCTTGAACGGTATCGAATAATCCGAATTTGGTGTGATTGATTTGGAAGTTTATTTGGAATCGAGGTCGCGGCCAGCACCGTGCGCGGCGTCGTACAGGGCCAGCGCGTCTGGTGTGCCGGCGGGCAGCGTGGCCTGCACGTTGGCATCGTGGCGCAGGGCGAAGAAGGTGAGCAGCAGCTGTCGCTGCAGGCCGAACATCTGGCGCTCCTGCTCGGGGGTCACGTGGTCATAGCCGAGCAGGTGCAGGATGCCGTGGATGGTGAGCAATAACATCTCCTGCATGGTGCTGTGTCCAGCTGCGGCAGCCTGTTGGGCAGCGACCCACGGGCAGATGACGATGTCGCCGAGCACTCCTTCCATCACGGTTTTGCCGTCGCCAGGGCGCAGCTCGTCCATCGGGAAGCTCATCACGTCGGTCGGGCCTTCGAGGTTCATCCAACGCATGTGCAGTTCGGCGATGGGATCGGGATCCACGAACATGATGGTCAGGTCGGACTGGGTGCTCACGCGCATCTGGTCGAGTACCCAAATACCCAAATCGGAGAAGACCTTGGGGTCGATGACCCACTGGGTTTCATTGGTGACGTCAACGCTCATCGTCTGTCTCACTTTGGTTGGTTGAATCCGCTTGCTGGCGGGCATCGAAGTCGGTATGGTTGCGGCGGCCCTTGCGCTCGATGTCGCGGTGGTCGCCGGCGATGGCGGAGTGACGGTCGTAGGCGGCCACGATCTGGCCGACCAGCTGGTGACGTACCACGTCCTCGGTTTTGAGATGCACGAATGCGATGTCGTTGATGCCGCCCAGGATGCGTTCGATGGTGGCCAGTCCCGAGCGCGGCACGGTAAGGTCAACCTGCGAGATATCGCCGGTGATGACCATCGTGGTGTTGAAGCCCAGACGGGTCAGGAACATCTTCATCTGCTGTTCGGTGGTGTTCTGAGCCTCGTCGAGGATCACGAACGCGTCGTTCAGCGTACGGCCGCGCATGTAGGCGAGCGGCGCCACTTCGATGGAGCCGTCATCCATGTACCGCTTGAGCTGGTCGGCGCCGAGCATGTCGCCAAGCGCGTCGTACAGCGGGCGCAGATACGGGTCAACCTTGTCGTTCAGCGTGCCGGGCAGAAAGCCGAGGCTTTCGCCGGCCTCCACGGCCGGGCGCGTGAGGATGATGCGGCGAATCTGCTTGTCCTGGAAGGCACGCACAGCCTTGGCCACGGCCAGATACGTCTTGCCGGTGCCTGCGGGACCAATGCCGAAGGTGATGGTGTGCGATTCGATGGCGTTCACGTAGGCCACTTGTCCGGCGGTTTTCGCACGGACCGGCACGCCGGCGGCAAAGGTGATGACGCCGGGAACCGTGGGCTTGCGGTACGTCGGGTCGTGGGAGCCGGCAGAACGTGCATGGGCGCGTTCGTTTGAGGTCGATTGCGCCAGTTTGTCACGCACCGGGCCGTGACCAGGATGTTCGAGGCGCACGTGGTTCTTGAGCACGTTCTGGTCGAGCATGCGACGCACGGTGTCGGCGTCCATAGGCGCGGTGTAGGCGGCTTGGATGATGGAGTTGACCAAATCCTCGGCCTGTGCGGCTTGAGCTTCGGTCTGCTTGGAGCGGGAGACAATCGCCACGCGGTTGCCGCGCACGATAATCGTCAGGTCCGGAAAGGCGCGCTCCACCTCGCGAATGACCTCGTCAACCGGGCCGAGCACGGCGACGGGGTCAAGTTGGGGCGGGATGGTGATGGTACGTGTAGTCGTTGCCACGAAGCGGATATTCCCCTACTACTCGTCGAGCTTTTCGCCGGTCATCACGTGCGCGTGCACGTGGAAGACGGTCTGGCCGGCGTCGAGACCGGTGTTGAACACCAGTCGGTAGGCGCCGTGAAATTCCTTGTCGGCGATGTTCTGCGCGATGGAGACGATGTGGGCCAGCTCGGTCGGGTCATCGGCGGCAAGTTCGGCGACGTTGGCGTAGTGCTTCTTGGGCACCACAAGCACGTGGACCTTGGCCTTGGGATTGATGTCGTTGAATGCGTAGGTCGTCTCGTCCTCGTAGACCTTGCTGCCGGGAATCTGCCCTGCGATGATCTTGCAGAACAGGCAATCGTCGGATTCGCTCATCATGCTCCTTGGTTTGATGTTGCTACGCACCAGCTTAGCGCGTGGGCGTTACTCGTAACGTCCCAACACCCGAGACAACAGCGACAACGCTACAGGACCGGCCGTCGCGGCTCTCAGAATATTGCGCCCCAGTACGCAGCTCACCGCTCCGGCCTTGACAAAATCAGCTACCTCCTGCTCACTGATGCCGCCCTCAGGCCCAACCACCACACTGACAGTCCGCGGCCGGCCGTCCTGGAGCGTGCGTTCCACCAACTGCGCAACCTTCTCCTCCACGCCGGACCACGTATCGGTAGCATCCTGATGCAGCACAATCACCACATCGCCATGCACGCAGGCCCTGCGGCAGATGGCCACGACCTCCTTGCTGGACGCGCACGCCTCCAATTGCGGCTTAAAGGCGCGCCGCGACTGCTCGGTGGCGGCATCCAGTACCGAATTCCACTTCTTGTCTGTACGGCCGACCTTCCACTTGGCAATGGATCGGTCCGCCTGCCATGGCACCACTTGGTCGACGCCGATCTGCGTAGCCATATCGATGGCCTGCTCATCATGGCCGGTTTTCGCCAGTGCCTGAATCAGCGCCAAACGGGTGAGCTGCTCGGGTTCGCGCCCCACTTCCACGACTTCAGCCAGTCCGGCTTCAGGATCGGCCATCACTGCCTGGATTCTCAAGCCGTTGCCGTCGGAAAGTTGCAGGCTGTCCCCTGCCTTGAGTCGCATGGCCTGCACGGCATGGCGCTTGATGTGAGCGGGCAGGGTCAGCTTCCAGCCGGCGTGGAGTTCGTCGCTGTTCACCGGGACGTCGTCGACCTGCGGGTCGAAAAGAAAAAGGGCATCAGTCATGACTTCAAGGCTACACGCGACACGCCGGGCACACGCGCGAATTGCATCCCTGTAATTTCATGCTAAGCTATTTACTCGTTGTCCAAACGACACCTGCCCGGGTGGCGGAATGGTAGACGCGCTAGCTTGAGGTGCTAGTGCCTATTTTATACGGGCGTACGGGTTCAAGTCCCGTCTCGGGCACAGATAAACCCCTTGCATTGCAAGGGGTTTTTCGTTATCTGCACACACGAAAGGCCACCAATGCAGTTCATCACGCTGGACACCGTTGACGACCCACGCGTCGAAGCGTATGTGAGCCTCACCGAAATGCAGTTGCGCAATCGCTTGGAACCAGCCAAGGGCGTGTTCATCGCCGAGTCCCCCAAAGTCATCGACCGCGCGCTGGCCGCTGACCGCGAACCGCTGTCACTGCTGGTCGAGGAACCTTGGCTGGAGGGCATGAAAGACACCTTCGACTTCATCGACGGGCGCTGGGGCACGGACATTCCCGTCTACGTGGCCTCACCTGAGCAGCTCAAGCGTCTGACCGGCTATCGTCTGCATCGCGGCGCCCTATGCGCGATGCGACGCTGGCTGCTGCCCTCCGTAGCCGAGGTCTGCAGGAGCGCCCGCCGCGTGGCAGTAATGGAAAACATCGTGGACCACACCAATGTGGGCGCACTGATGCGTTCGGCGGCCGCGCTCAATGTGGATGCCGTGCTGGTCACGCCCTCCTGCGGTGATCCGCTGTACCGACGAGCCGCTCGTGTGTCGATGGGCACCGTATTCCAGATTCCGTGGACCCGTATCACCGGGTTCAACGACGACGGTACCGAAAACAAGCATTACTGGCCGTTCCAGGGCATCGACGAGTTGAAGTCGCTGGGCTTCACCACCGTGGCCATGGCATTGGAGGATCGTTCGATTTCGTTGGACGAACTGACACGCCGTCTGCACGCGCCTGACGAAGATCCGACGCATATCGACAAGCTCGCGCTGATCTTCGGTACCGAGGGCGACGGCCTGTCCCACCATACGATTGCCCGCGCCGATTTGACCGTGAAGATTCCGATGAGCCACGGCGTGGATAGTCTGAACGTGGCGGCATCCAGCGCAGTGGCGTTCTACGCGACACGCTAAGGAATCGCACGCACCCCTAAAAGGCCGAATCCTTAACAAATCCGCGAAACTGTTCATCGCAAGTTCACGGCACGCGGGTGGCAAAAGCCTTGCATGTTCGATTTTTTCTGCAATTATTAACTATGTAAACCGAATGCAAGGAAGCATCCGGCCCAGTAGTGCGGTGTCGAAAGACGCTCAGTAACAGAGAGGACAGTTACGATGGCCAAGAATCCCAAGATTCTGTCGATTGTGCTTGCAGGTGGTGAGGGGACCCGCCTGATGCCGTTAACCCGCGATCGCGCGAAGCCCGCCGTTCCCTTCGGTGGTGTGTATCGTCTGATCGATTTCCCGTTGAGCAATCTGGTGAACTCCGGGTACCGTCAGGTCGTGGTGCTCACCCAGTACAAGTCTCACTCGCTTGACCGCCACATCTCCCAGGTCTGGCGTTTCTCCCCGCTGCTTGGTTCGTACGTCTCCCCTGTGCCCGCGCAGCAGCGTCTCGGCAAGCATTGGTATCTCGGCTCCGCCGACGCCATCTACCAGACCATCAACATCATCGAGGATGTCCAGCCGGACATCGTGGTGATTGTGGGTGCCGACCACGTCTACCGCATGGACTTCGAACAGATGGTTCAGCAGCACATCGAGTCCGGTGCTGAGTTCACCGTGGCCGGTATCCGCCAGCCCATCGAGGAATCGAACCAGTTCGGTGTGATTGAGGTCGATCACGATCACCCGAACATGATCAAGAACTTCCAAGAGAAGCCGGCCACCACCACCGGTCTGCCGGACAATCCGAACCAGATTCTGGCTTCCATGGGTAACTACGTTGCCAACACCAAGGCCCTGTTCGAGGCTCTGTCTCTTGATGAGAAGGCTGCCGACACCAAGCACGACATGGGCGGCGACATCGCCCCGTACTTCGCTTCTCGCAACGAGGCCGGTGTCTACGACTTCAACTCGAACGAGATTCCAGGCTCCACGGCCACTGATCACGCTTACTGGCGCGACGTCGGTACGATTAAGCAGTTCTACGATGCACACATGGATCTGATCGCCTATGTGCCCGAGTTCAACCTATACAACCAGGATTGGCCGATTTACACGATGTCCGGCAACCTGCCGCCAGCCAAGTTCGTGCACGCGGGCCGCGACCGTCTGGGCCACGCCACCGATTCAATCGTCTCCCCCGGTGTGATCGTCTCCGGCGGTGAAGTGCACCACTCCGTGCTCTCCCCCAATGTGCGTATCCACTCGTGGGCACAGATTGTCGATTCCGTGCTGTTCGACGGTGTGATCATCAACCGCCGTGCCCGCGTGTACAAGGCAATTCTTGACAAGAATGTGGTGCTCACCGAAAACTCCACTGTCGGCATCGATACCGAGCACGATCTGGCCCGCGGCTTCACTGTCACGCCAGACGGCATCACGGTTGTCCCGAAGAACACCATCGTCGATGACTGATTGACCAGTCCAGACATGGAAAAGCCCCGTATCATGCGGGGCTTTTCTCGTATAGAGCTCCCTCATCAGAGGGAGCTTACTAAGCGCTATCAGTACTTTGGCATGTTGTCGAAGTTGAAGCCTAGGGCGGCGAGCTGGTCGCGGCCTTCGGGTGTGATGCGCTCCATGGTCCAGCGCGGGTCCCACGTCCAGTCGATGCGGAACTCCTCGACCAGACCGGCCAGTGTGGAGGCGCATTCGTCCTCGATAAGGTCGGTCAGCGGGCAGGCCGGCGTGGTCAGCGTCATCGTAATAATGGCGCGGCCTAGCTCATCGATCTCAATGCCGTAGACCAGACCCAAATCGATCACGTCGATGCCAAGCTCCGGATCAATCACCTGATGCAGTGCCTCGCGCACGTCTTCGGCAGTGGCGCGGCCGATATCGTCAATCGCCTTGATCGGAATCTCGCTGCCATCGGACTGTTCGTCATCCCGGCAACCGCATCTGCCGTGGTGACCGCCACACGCACAGGTGTCATCGCCGGACGCAGCAGAGTGCTCGATCGGGCGTCCGTTCGGGAAGCCCTTGGCCAAGGCCGGGTTGGCCATCACGCGGCGAGCGGCCTCCTCGTCCTGCAGGACACCGTTGACGGCATCGAAAACGGACGGCTGTGGTTCGGGAACCAAATTATCGTTGGACATATTTCCTCAGTTCTTTGCAGCGAGGGCTTTGGCGATGGAGTCCTTCAGCCCTTCCCAGCCTAGCAGAGCGCATTTGATGCGCATAGGGTATTTCGACACTCCTTGGAATACCACGGCGTCGCCGAGCTTTTCTTCCAGGTTCTCGTCGTCCAGACCGGCACCGCGCGATTCCATCAGCTTGTGGAATGTCTGTTCCAGATCCATGGCCTCGTCCACGGTTTTGCCGTCCACCAGATCGACCATCACCGACAGGCTGGCCTGCGAAATGGAGCAGCCGTGGCCGTCCCATACCAATCGCTTGATGGTGTGCGGTTCGTCATCGGAGACTTCGACATGGATGGTCGCCTCGTCGCCGCAGGTCGGGTTGAACTGGTGCGATTCACCGGGCGTGCAGTATTCGTGGCTGGCCTGCACGGTGACATTGGCCGCTGCGTCCGCGGACTGTTCGACCGCTGCGTTGGGAGCAAAGGATTCCTTGCCATGCGGATGTTTCGACGCCTCGAGGATGACCTCTTGGTACATCTGTTCGAGGTCATCCCCGCTCATACCAAATTCGTTCATGGTGTTCTGTTTTACTCCACTCCAAAGAACTTACGGATGCCCTTGGCCGCTTCGACCAATGCTTGGGCATCTTCGACCGAATTGTAGACACCGGAGGAGGCACGGTTGGATGCGTATAGGCCGAAGTGACGGTGTACCGGCTGGGCGCAGTGGTGCCCCACGCGAATCGCGATGCCCTGGGCGTCGATGAACTGGCCCACATCGTGCGGGTGCACGCCGGCCACGTCGAACGCCACGGTGCCGATGCGGTCCACGTTTTCGCGCGGTCCGAGGATGCGAATGCCATCGATGTCGCCGAGCTTCAGCAGTTCGGCGGCGATGGTCTTCTCATGGGCCTCGATGTTCTCGAGCCCGATGTTCATCATCCATTCGGCGGCGACGCCTGCGGCCACCACTTGGGCGACCGGCTGGGTGCCGGCCTCGAAGCGGGCCGGAGGGGCCATGTATTGGGCCTCGTGGTCCATGTAGGCGAGTTCGACCATGGAGCCGCCGAAGTTGGCCGACGGCAGGGCTTCGAGCAGTTCGCGCTTACCGTACAGGAAACCGACGCCGGTAGGACCGTACATCTTGTGCGCGCTCCAGGCAGCGAAGTCCACATCAAGCGCATGGAAATCGACTTTGAGGTGCGGTACGGACTGGCAAGCGTCCAAGATGAAGATCGAACCTACTTCATGCGCACGCTTGATGATAGGGGCGATGTTGGTGATGGCACCCGTGGTGTTGCCCACGTGGGTGACGGCCACGACCTTGGTGCGTTCGGTGATGACTTCGTCGAGGTTGTCCGTACGCACACGGCCGTCCTCGGTCAGGTCGATCCACTTGAAGGTGGCACCGGTACGGTAGGCCAGCTCCTGGAATGGCAGCAGCACTGAATGATGTTCCGCACGCGAGACGACGATCTCATCGCCCGGCTTCAGGGCAAAACGCTTGGCGGCTTCTCCCCCACGACCCAGCGATGCATTGCCGAATGCGGTGGCGAGCAGGTTCAGTCCGGCCGTGGCACCACCGGTGACGACGATCTCTTCTTCGCCTTCCGCTGCATTCGCGCCGACCAGCTTGGCGACCTTGGCACGGGCCTCTTCGAAAGCCATGGTACTACGGGCCGCCAGCTCGTGGGCACCGCGGTGCACGCCGGCGTTGATCGTACGGTAGAAGTTCGCCTCGGCGTCGATCACCGCATTCGGCTTCTGCGAGGTGGCCGCAGAATCCAAGTACACGAGCGGGTGCCCGTGAATCTCCTGATTCAGAATCGGGAACTCGCCCCGAATCTCCTTAAAATCAACCATTATGTTCCCCTACTTACGTAACAATTGTACGAAACGAGTGGGAGTCTGACATGGCCTGTTCGCGACCGTAAAGACTTGGCCTGAGTGGCCCGGAGCGTGTCGAGAATAGGGCATGTCAGACTCCCACGGTCACGGACTCAGGCCAGTGCGGACTCGGAGTCGGCGCCTTCGGGCAGGTACTGGTCGTAGCCGTTCTCTTCGAGTTCGTCGGCCAGCTCAGGGCCGCCGGTCTTGACGAAGTGGCCGTCGGCGAACACGTGCACGATGTCCGGCTTGATGTACTTCAAGATACGGGTGTAGTGCGTGACCATGAGGATGCCGAACTGGTTGGCTTCCTTGGCACGGTTCACGCCTTCGGACACGATGCGCAGGGCGTCCACGTCCAAGCCGGAGTCGGTTTCGTCAAGGATGGCAAACTTCGGCTTCAGCAGTTCGAGCTGCAGCACTTCGGCGCGCTTCTTTTCACCGCCGGAGAAGCCTTCGTTCACGGAACGGGAGGCGAACTTCGGGTCCATCTTGAGGCGCTTCATGGCTGCGGACAGGTCCTTGGCCCACTGGCGAATACCGGGAGCCTCGCCGTCGATTTCGGTCTTGGCGGTGCGCAAGAAGTTGGTCATGGACACGCCCGGTACTTCGACCGGGTATTGCATGGCCAGGAACAGGCCGGCCTTGGCGCGCTCGTCCGGAGTCATCTTGAGGATGTCCTTGCCGTCGAGGAGGGCCTCGCCGGAGTCGACCACGTACTTGGGGTGGCCGGCCAACGTGTAGGCGAGAGTGGACTTGCCGGAACCGTTGGGGCCCATGATGGCGTGGGTTTCGCCGGAGTGGACGGTCAGGGTGGCACCCTTCAGGATCGGCTTGATGCCTTCCTTGGTTTCGACGTGGACGTGCAGGTCCTTGATTTCGAGTGTTGACATTGTTGTGCTCCTAAAAATGCTGTTCTTACTTGTCTTCGAGGACCTGTGCCATGGCGTCGTTTTCGCCACGGGCCAGTCGGCGGTCAATCACGGTCATCAGATGTTCGGAGATGGCAGGAATGCCGATCTCCTCGACGAGTTCGCCGAAGAAGCCGCGCACCACGAGCTTGCGGGCGTCGGTTTCGGGGATGCCGCGGGATTCGAGGTAGAACAGTTCCTCGTCGTCGAAGCGGCCCACCGAAGAGGCGTGACCGGCACCGATGATGTTGCCGTTTTCGATTTCGAGGTTCGGCTCGGAATCGGCGATGGCACCCGGGGTCAGGACCAGGTTGCGGTTGAGCTCGTAGGAGTCGGTGCCGGGGGCGGTGGGCTGGATGAGCGCGTTGCCCACCCAAGTGGAGTGCGCGCCCTTGCCGTCAAGCGCGCCCTTGTAGACCACGCGGGACTTGCAGTCGGGGTGGTTGTGTACCACCATCGTGCGGTGCTCGATGTGCTCGCCGGGGTCCACGAAGTAGATGCCGAGCATGTTGAGGTCGCCCTGTTCGCCGCCGAAGTCCTGATCCATGCGGATGCGGACGATGTCGCCGCCCAAGGTCACGACGGAGTGGCGCAGGGATGCGCCTTCGCCGACGTGGATGCGGTGGTTGGCCACATGCTTGGCGGTTTTGGCCCATTCCTGAACGAACGTGGTGGAGACGTGCGAGTCCTTGCCGGTGGTGATTTCCACGCCTTCGGCCAGTCGTGCGTCACCGTCGTGTTCCACGACGACGTCCGCATGAGCCTTGTCGGCGGCGGCGATCACCAGATGGAAAGCGTCAAGGTCCTCCCCCGCGCCGTGCACCTTGACGAGCACGGGCTGGGCGATCTCACCGGACAGTTCCAGAATGGTTGCGGTGTGGCCGGATTCCCATTCGACTGCGGAGACGCGGTCGTTGGGCTTGGACACAGTGCCGGACAGGCCCTCACCGAGCTTGATCTGGCTGAGCTTCACGCCTTCGGCCAACGGCGAGCCGTCAATCATGGAGACTTCGATCTGCGTTTCGCCGGAAGGCTTGAACACGGTGAAGAACTCGTTGATGCGCTCGATAGGCGTGTAGCGCCATTCGTCCTGCTTGCGGCTGGGCTCCGGGTAGTCGCCTGCGTTGAACGAACGCACGGCATGGTCCACGGAGGACGGCATGGCGGCCGGAATCGCGTACGGGTCGTTGGGGTCGGCGACCGGAATCTTGATTTCCTTGACGGGTGTTGTGTTGTCGGTCATCGGAATCAGCCCACCGATCCTTCCATCTGAAGTTCCACAAGTCTGTTGAGTTCAAGCGCGTATTCCATCGGCAGCTCGCGGCTGATCGGTTCGACGAAGCCGCGCACGATCATGCCTCGTGCCTCTTCCTCCGTGAGTCCTCGGCTCATCAGGTAGAAGAGCTGGTCTTCGGAAATCTTGGAAACGGTGGCTTCGTGGGCCATCGAAACGTCGTCTTCGCGAACGTCGACGTGCGGGTAGGTATCGGAGCGGGAGAAGTCGTCGACCAGCAGGGCATCGCACACGGTCGAGTTGGACGAACCGTACGCGCCCTTGACGATTTTGACCAGACCGCGGTAGGCGGAGCGGCCGCCGCCGCGCGAGATGGACTTGGCGACGATGGTGGAGCTGGTGTGCGGTGCCAAGTGAATCATCTTCGCGCCCGTGTCCTGGTACTGGCCCTTGCCGGCGAAGCCGAGGGACATGGTGGATGCCTTGGCGTACGGTTCGGCGAGGATGCAGGCCGGGTACTTCATGGTGGCCTTGGAACCGATGTTGCCGTCCACCCACTCCATCGTGCCGCCCTCACGCACGTAGGCACGCTGGGTGACGAGGTTGTAGACGTTGTTCGACCAGTTCTGCACGGTGGTGTAGCGCACGCGGGCGTGCTTCTCGACGATGATCTCGACGATGGCGGCGTGCAGCGAGTCCTCGGACCAGATCGGGGCGGTGCAGCCTTCCACGTAGTGCACGTAGGAGCCTTCGTCCGCGATAATCAGCGTACGTTCGAACTGACCCATGGCCGGGGTGTTGATGCGGAAGTATGCCTGCAACGGGATGTCCACGTGCACGCCCTTCGGCACGTATACGAACGAGCCGCCGGACCACGCCGCGGTGTTGAGGGCGCCGAACTTGTTGTCCTCCGGGGGCACGACGGTGCCGAAGTACTTCTTGACGAGTTCAGGGTATTCGCGCACAGCGGTGTCCGTGTCGACGAAGATCACACCCTGCTTCTTCAGGTCCTCACGAATGGAATTGTAGATTACCTCGGACTCGTACTGGGCAGCCACGCCGGAGACGAGGCGGTTCTTCTCCGCCTCCGGGATGCCAAGGCGATCGTAGGTGTTGCGGATGTCGTCCGGCAGCTCCTCCCACGACTTCGCCTGCTTCTCGATCGGCTTGACGTAGTACTTGAAGTCGTCGGCGTTGAAGCCGGAGAGATCCACACCCCAATCGGGCATGGGCTTTTCGAGGAACGCCTTGAATCCACGCAGACGCATGTCGAGCATCCACTGCGGCTCGCCTTTGTCGGCGCTGATCGCGCGTACGACGTTCTCATCAATGCCTCGTTTTGCGGCTTCGCCGGCGGCATCAGAATCATGCCAACCATAGTTGTAGTCGCCGAACTGGCTGATGATCTCGTCATCCTTCTTGATCTTGTCCTCGTTGACGCGGGTACGATCAGCCACATACTGGCTCATCTCCACGTCAGCGGCGGCGTTTGGTGCTGTGTTTTCGGTCACCATCCTGCCTTCCTTGTATCACACTTAACCCTATGAAAACCTAGCAGAACCCAAGTGCAAACACTAGCTGCCCTGACGCATATTGGCTGTGGGCTTGATTACATGCGGGCGCCATCGGGCCATGCGGCATCACGGATGGCGCCAAACGGCGAAGGCGTGGCGGCGAAGCATCCTGAGATGCCGTGCCGTCACGCCTTCATCGTGCGCGGACCGACCGCGCGGGATCCACGGTCAGCGGGCCGCCTGATGGCCGAGCGCGGCCTTGACCAGACCGGCGAACAGCGGGTGCGGCTTGGTCGGGCGAGACTTGAACTCCGGGTGAGCCTGGGTGGCCACATAGAACGGGTGCACGTCCTGCGGCAGTTCCACGAACTCGGTGAGCTCGCCATCCGGGCTCTGGCCAGAGATGCGCAGGCCGCCTTCGCGCAGACGATCCTTGTAGGCCACGTTGACTTCGTAACGGTGGCGGTGACGCTCGGTGACATGCGTGGTGCCGTACAGTTCGGCGACCAGCGAGCCTTCCTCCAGCTCAGCCGGGTAGGAGCCAAGACGCATGGTGTGGCCCATGTCGCCCTTGCCGGCCACGATGTCCTTCTGCTCTTCCATGGTGGCGATCACCGGGTTGGCGCAATCGGGCTCGAACTCGGAAGAGTTCGCGTCTTCAATGCCCAGCACGTGGCGGGAGTATTCGATGACCATGGACTGCAGGCCCAGGCACAGGCCAAGGGCGGGCAGCTTGGTTTCACGGGCGAACTTCAGGGCGCCGATCTTGCCATCGATGCCGCGGATGCCAAAGCCGCCGGGGATCACGATGCCGTCGACGTTGTCGAGAGCGGCGGCCGCACCTTCGGTGGTTTCGCAACGGTCGGCCGCAACCCACTTGACGTTGACCTTGGCCCAGTTGGCAAAGCCTCCGGCCTTGATGGCCTCGGTGACAGACAGGTAGGCGTCCGGCAGATCGATGTACTTGCCGACGATGGCGATGTTGACTTCATGCTTGGGGTGGTGGACGCGCTCAAGCAGGTCTGCCCATTCATCCCAATCGACATCGTGGAACGGCAGGCCGAGCTCACGCACCACGTAAGCATCAAGGCCCTCTTCGAACAGAATCTTCGGCACATCGTAGATGCTCGGCGCATCCACGCAGTTGACCACGCCTTCGGCATCGACGTCGCACATCAGGGAGATCTTGTCTTTGATGGACTGGTTGAGCGGGCGGTCGGAACGCAGCACGAGGGCGTCCGGGGAGATGCCGAGCTGACGCAGCATCATCACGGAGTGCTGGGTGGGCTTGGTCTTGAGCTCGTGGGCGGCGGAAATGTACGGCACCAGGGAAACGTGCACGAACATGCAGTTGTCCGGGCCGAGATCGCGGCGCACTTCGCGGGCGGCCTCAAGGAAGGGCTGGGACTCGATGTCGCCGACGGTACCACCGATTTCGGTGATGATCACATCCACGTCATCGGAAGCCTGGGCGCGCATACGAGACTTGATTTCATTGGTGATGTGAGGGATGACCTGCACGCACTGGCCGAGGTATTCGCCGGCGCGCTCCTTGCGCAGCACTTCCTGATAGATCTGACCGGTGGTGACGTTGGCCTTCTGGCTCAGGAAGACGTCGAGGAAACGCTCGTAGTGGCCGATGTCGAGATCGGTTTCAGCACCGTCTTCGGTCACGTAGACCTCACCATGCTGGAACGGGTTCATGGTGCCCGGGTCGACGTTGATGTACGGATCGAGCTTTTGCTGCAGAACATGGATGCCGCGGCTACGCAGCAAACGACCGAGCGAAGATGCGGTCAGGCCCTTGCCGAGAGAGGAAACAACGCCGCCAGTGACGAAAATATGCTTGGTGACGTGCTCTTGAGAATTACCATGTGTTCTTCTAACCATGGAATTCCACTCTATCATCCGTGTATGACCCGGCGTGTTCATGACGTGGCCGGTGTAGTCGCGCGTAGGCAGCCCGTCTCGTCCTGCCTTGGCCAGCATATGGTCGAATACACGGCGCACTTCAGGCCCATAGGGCGCACCAGGACGAGGATTCTGGTCCGATTCGTCGGAACAGGAATCCCGGGCTCAACGTCGACTGATACCCGGGATTGGCTGGAGGGCTTGGTTCTATTCGCTCAGCAAGTGCGCCACAGCATCGAGCGCGAGCTTGTAGCCGTAGAAACCCATGCCGGTGATGGTGCCGGTGGCCACAGGGCTGATTACGGAACGCTTGCGGAACTCGTCGCGGGCGGACGGGTTGGAAATATGGACTTCCATAAGTGGCAGGTTCTCATCAATGACCATGTGCGCGGCGTCGGCGAGAGCATACGAATAGTGCGTGAAGGCGGCGGGGTTCATGACCACCGGGGTTTTCTCGTCGGCGGCTTGGTGCATCCAGCGCACCATTTCGGCTTCGTCGTCGGTCTGACGCACCTCGACTTCGAGGCCGAGGTCCTTGCCCCATTCGGCGCAGAGCTTGCGCAGGGTGTCGAGGTCTTGACGACCGTAGACGTCGGGCTGGCGGACGCCGAGACGTCCGAGGTTAGGGCCATTGACAACGATGACTTTGGTCATCGGGACTCCTTTTGTTTGTGCTTCTCTCCCTCCGCCCCTTCTGGGCACCTCCCTCATCAGAGGGAGGAAGAAGGTAGATCCGACTCCGGGGCACCTCCGTTAGAGGGGAGCCAAGTACTTTTTTCTGAGGGGATGGCGAACGGCACGGCCTGTGGCCGTTCAATTATTGCTGGATACGATGGAAGGCTTCTTCTACGGCGTCGACGGGCGGGTTGTCGAGGTGTACGACGTGACCAATCTCGTCAAGGACCACGAAACGCAGTTCGTTGCCACGGGCTTTCTTGTCGCGATGCATCAATGCGAGCACGTCGTCGAACGAGCCGCCATGCCACGACGTCGGCAGACCCAGCGAAGCGAGCAACGAGCGGTGATAGTCAACCAGATCCTGATCGATGTAACCGATCAGATGGGCCAGCTCGGCGGCATACACCATACCGACGGCCACCGCATTGCCATGCCTCCAGCGGAAGTGCTCGAGCTTTTCGATGGCATGACCCATCGTGTGCCCGTAGTTGAGGAACTCACGAAGACCCTTCTCCTTCAAATCGGAGGAGACGTGGTAGACCTTGACCTTTACCGTGCGCTCAATGAGCTCGGCAACCACGTCTTCGAGCGGCGAGCCGAGGAATGTAGAGCCGTCGAAAGCGCGCAGTTCAGCTGCGTGGTCTTCGAGGATATGCAGGATTTCGGGATCGTGGATGAAACCGGATTTGGCGACTTCGCCGAGACCCTCGATGAAGATGTCATTGGGTAGCGTAGCCAGCGTCTTGGTGTCGGCCAGCACACCGGCAGGCGTGTAGAACGAGCCGACGAGGTTCTTGCCCTGCGGGGTGTTGATGCCGGTTTTGCCACCGGTGGAGGCATCGACCATGGCCAGCAGCGAGGTCGGGCAGTTTACATAGCGCACGCCGCGCATCCACGTGGCAGCCACGAAACCGGCCAAATCGGTTGCGGCACCGCCGCCAAGCCCCACCACGGCATCGGATCGGGTGAAACCTTCGTTGCCAAGGCGTTCCCAAATGCCGTTGGCCACGGTAATGGTCTTGCCGGGTTCGGCATCCGGAATCACGATGTCGGAAACCTCATAGCCGCCCTGACGCAACAGAGCGCGGGCACGATCGGAGTGTCGCTGCACCGACTGAGTGTGGATAAGCGCGATTTTGGCGGGTTTGGGTCCCAGCACATCGGCCAGATGGTTCATGGCACCTTCGCCAATGACCACATCATACGGCTCAATTGCCGCTCCGGTAACATGCACTGCTCGCTCAGATACCATATCAATCACTTTCTTCGCTGCGCCCTGAGGCGTAAGCCCCCGGGTATGGACATGAACGTTGGCGACCTCGCGGAATACTGGGTCACGCTGCTTGAACAGTTTTTTCCAACGGGAGTTGGCGTTGCCATTGAGCATGGGCCGGCCTCCCCCACGGTTCGCGCGTTCCATGGCTTCCGCCGGATCGGCATCAAGGTAGACCACACGACCGCCATGGTCGATGTAGGAGGCGAGGGCATGCTGGGTGGAGGACGTCATGGGAGCGCCACCGCCCAGCGAAAAGATACCGTCGAAATCCTCAAGCATATCGGCGATGAGATCGGCCTCGACCTCGCGGAATGCCGGCTCACCGTATTCCTCGAAGTAGGAGGGAATCTTCATGCCCACTTCACGTTCGATCTCCACATCGGCATCGGCGAACGGCAGACGCAACATATGCGCCACTTCCTTACCGACACGTGTTTTGCCGGCTCCCATCATGCCGATGATGACGGCGCGGGGGCGTGCGGTCATAATCTACGAATCCTCTCGACGATTGGTGGGTACAGTTGCTGATGGTTCCGCGGCAGTCGTCACGAAACCATACGCCCTTCGTTCAGCGCATGTGCTCCGGCCACGAGGCGAGATACGACTCAAGGTTGCGCCGTGTTTCGGCAACACTGTCTCCACCGAACTTATCCAGCGCGTACTTCGCCAAAGTCAGACGCACCATGGCCTCGGCCACCACGGATGCCGCAGGCACGGCGGTGCTGTCGGAACGCTGGTTGATGGCTTGTGCGGATTCGCCGGTCAGCACGTCGACCGTACGCAGGGCCTTGGGGATGGACGGAATCGGCTTCATGGCACCGCGTACGCGAATCACCTGGCCATTGGACATACCGCCTTCAATGCCGCCTGCGCGGTTGGACAGACGGTCGATGCGGCCGTCGGCGTTGACCACGATCTCATCGTGCGCCTGCGAACCGGGGCGGGAGGCTTCCAGGAAGCCGTCGCCGATCTCCACACCCTTGAACGCCTGAATGCCCATAATCGCGGAGGCCAGAGCCGCGTCCAGTCGGCGGTCGGACTCCACATACGTGCCGATGCCGGCAGGTACACCGTAAGCCAGCACTTCAATCACGCCGCCCAACGTATCGGCGGCCTTCTTGGCTTCATTGATGCGTTCGATGATACGGACCTCGGCCTCTTTATCCAACGTACGCACGGGAGAGGCATCCAACGCTTCCAGATCGTCAGGTGTGGGCAACGGCAAATCAGGGTTGGTCTGCACGCCACCGAGCGCCACCACGTGGGCTACGGTGCGGATGCCGAACGCCTGATCCAGGAACTGCTTGGCCACCTCGCCCAAGGCCACACGGGAGGCGGTCTCACGGGCGCTGGAGCGCTCCAGTACCGGGCGGGCGTCGTCAAAACCATACTTGCGCATGCCGGTCAGATCGGCGTGGCCCGGGCGCGGGCGGCTCAGCGGCGCATTGCGGCCTTCGCGCGGCAGGTCATGGTCGAGTGCATCGGCGCTCATGACCTCGGTCCACTTCGGCCATTCGGTGTTGGCGATTTCGATGGCCACCGGCGAGCCGAGGGTCAGGCCGTGGCGCACACCGGTCAGCAGACGGACCTTGTCTTGCTCGAACTTCATGCGGGCACCACGGCCATATCCAAGTCGACGGCGTGCCAGTGCGGAAACGATATCGTCCGTGCTAATACGCACGCCGGCCGGCAACCCTTCAATCATGGCCACCAATGCTTCTCCGTGCGACTCCCCTGCCGTCTGCCAACGCAGCATAACTTCCCTCGTTTCATGTGTGTACGTCTATGTGTACGTCTAACTAGGGGTTAATGTTAAGCCATGCCATACCTGTTCACGCTACCCGGTCTGCTATGTGGGCTTGCACTGTCCATTGAGGATGTTCGTCATCGGCGGGTGCCGATCGCATGGGTGGCCGTGGGCGCGTTAATCCAGTTGGCCGCCGATTTCGCGTATGGAGTGGTGGCGAACGACCTGTTCGTGCTGTTGCAGGCACTGTTGTTCACCGTGCTATGTTGCCTGATCCAGTTCGCGTTGGCGTTGCTGGTGCCGCGGTCATTGGGATTCGGCGATGTGACCGCCTTGATACCTATGGGATTGTCTGTCGGACTGTTTGGCCTGTTGCCTGTGGTGGTCTGGTGGCTGGCGATGGGCGTTGCCGGCATCACATGGATTGCCTTGTGGACGCGATTCGACCCACAACGCACATCACCGGCACATGCGGGCAAGGTGCCGTATGTGCCGGTGATATTGGCGGTCGCGATTGTGGCGGTGGCGGTTGGGGTGTTGTCCTAGATTTCTCCTCCATCCGCTTTGCGGGAGCCCCGGGCTTAAGTCGAGCGTTACATTCCCCGCAGTGCTCCCCTCAGTCCGCTTTGCGGACAGCTCCCCTCGGCGAGGGGAGCCAATGAAGAGACTAATGTCCGATCAGCTTCCCCAAGCGAAGGAAGCTAACGGGATGACTACTGGTTTTCGGCTTGCCACTTGCGTAGTTCGGCCACGTTCTGGTCATGTTCATCGGCGGTTGCGGCGAACTTGGTTTCGCCGGTGTCCAGATTGACCGTGCAGAAGTACAGCCAATTGCCGCTTTCGGGGTGCAGTGCCGCTTGAATGGCGCTATCGCCGGGATTGCTGATCGGCGTAGGCGGCAGGCCGGAGATCTTGTACGTGTTGTACGGGTTGGACTCGTCCTGGGTCATCTCGGTGGTCACCTGCGCGGGCTTGACGTTATTGCCATAGGCCACGGTGGAATCCATGCCCAACGACATGCCCTGCTCCAAACGGTTCTCGATGACTCGCGTCACTTTGCCGTAGTAATCGGCTTTGTTGACCTCGGCCTCGGCGATAGAGGCGATGATCATCACCCGTTCGCGGTCACTGCCGGTCGGCACGCCCAATTCATCCAACTTGGCGATACGCTTATCGACCATGGCCCTGAGGATTTCCGAAGCGCTCTTCATGCTCTTGACGTTGTAGGTTCCCGGCTCCAGCCATCCCTCAAAGCTACCGCCCGCTTCATTGGGCAGAATATCCTTACCCTTGTTCTTGATAATCGTGTCGAATTCGCTTTGGGAAATGCCGGAAAGCTTCGCGGCGTCGGCGAACACATCGGTGGCACGTTCACCGGGATGAACCTCAAGGAAGCCCGCCGCCTGGTTGGTGTCGGAGAGAACGGCGATCACATCGGATGCGGCCATATGCTTCTTCAATGTGAACGTTCCAGGATAGAGTGTCGAGCTATTGGCGTTGACCACGCTGGTGAACGCGGCAGTGGACTTGATGACTTCGGCCTTGAGCAGATTATCGGCGATCTCCGCAGCGCCTTGGCCCTCGCTCACGGTGAATTCGACCTCGCCATAGCCCGGTCCCGGATAGTCCGCGATGGCCGTCGACTGGTTGCTCCGGCTGTCGCGCCATGCGATGAGCTTGGTTACGCCGAAATAGCCGCCGCCGATAAGCAGGGCGACGATGGCGATAGCGATGATAATGCCACTGATACGCTTGCGCTTGCGATGTGCACGTCGCTTGCGCATCTCCTTGCGGGATTTCGGCGGTTCTGGCGGTTTGGCCCCGCGCATTGGTTCTGACCCCTGTTCGACCCAATGCGTGTTGTCATCAAAGAACTCGTTAAAATCATCGGTCATAACCGATACCTCACTACTCCCGGGTACGGTCGAGTGCCGTCTGCAAAATCACCACTGCCGACTGCTGGTCAACCACCGGCCTGTGCTTGTTCGAAGCTTTATGGGCCTCGAACAGTTGACGATGCGCACTGACTGTTGTTAATCTCTCATCTATCAATGACACCTGCGGAATCTGATACTCCGTAGAATCACTGTCTTCACTCTCTGCTTGCAGCCTCTTCTCCAGATTGGCCGCCCACCTGCGCGCTTTTTTGGCGCTTTTGCCTTCTGTACCGTCCATCTGCAGGGGCAATCCGACGATTACATGGTCCACATGTTCGTCTTCGATGACGTTCAAGACCTCGTCAATAGCAAAGAAATAGTCGCCGGCAACATGAATGTTGCCAGCAGGGTGTGCAAAGGTAAGCTCCGGGTCGGACAGTGCCAGTCCGACCCGGGCATTACCCAAATCAACGCCTAACCACACCACTGGCGGAATCAGGCTTTCTGCGCCTCGTGCTTGAGCGCTTCGAGGGCCTCACCGATCTTGGAGGCATCGACACCGCCACCCTGGGCGAAGTCCGGCTTGCCGCCGCCACCGCCGCCGAGGACCTTGGCTGCGCCACGCACCAGATCACCGGCCTTGATGCCGGCCTTGCGGGCGGCCTCGTTGGTGGCCACGGCGACCATCGGCTTGTCATCCTCGTTCACGCCGGCGAGGGCCACCACCACGGGGGCGTCTTCACCGAGTTGTGCGCGCACGTCGAGCACGGTCTTGCGCAGGGCGTCGACCGCGCCGAAGTGGCCCACGTTCTTGACAGCCACCTTGACCGGGGCCGCGGAGTTCTTGGTGTCAGCAACCAGCGCCGGAACCGAGGCGGCCAGCTGGGACTCGTACATGGAGGCCAAGCGACGATCGGATTCCTTGAGCTTGGCGAGCAGGGCGTTCACACGCTCGGCGAGCTCGTCCGGGCGAGCGTTGAGCTTATCGGACAGCTGGGAGACCAGCGCGTGCTCACGAGCGTTGAAGTCATAGGCACCCTGGCCCACGACGGCGTCGACACGACGCACGCCGGAGCCGATGGAGGCTTCGGACAGGATGTTGACCATGCCGATCTTGCCAACGTGGTCCACGTGGGTACCACCACACAGCTCGCGGCTCCAGCCGTCTTCGCCGATGGAGACCACGCGTACGATGTCGCCGTACTTCTCGCCGAACAGGTGCATGGCACCGAGTGCGATGGCGTCGTCGAACTTCATTTCCTTGGTGGTCACGGCGAGGTTGTCGCGCAGCTTGTCGTTGACGCGCTCCTCGACTGCAGAGATCACGGACTTGGCCGGGGCCTTGGACCACTGGAAGTCGAAGCGCAGACGGTTCGGGGCGTCTTCGGAGCCGCGCTGGGTGGCCTGCGGGCCAAGCTCCTCACGCAGCGCCTTGTGCACCATGTGCGTGGCGGTGTGAGAGCGGGCGATGGCGCCACGGCGGGCCAGGTCGATGTTGGCGTTGACTTCGGCGCCGACGACCAGCGTGCCTTCGGTCAGACGGCACTGGTGGACGATGAGGTCCTTGATGGGCTTCTGCACATCGTCGACTTCGAGCACGGCGCCGTCGTCGGACAGGATCTCGCCCTGATCGGCAAGCTGACCGCCGGCCTCCGCGTAGAACGGGGTGCGGTCGAGAATGACCTCGACGTTGGCCGGGCCGGTCACGGCGGGCACGGAGCCCTTGCCTTCCTGCATGATGCCGATGACCTTGGCACGGGCGGACATGTCCGTGTAGCCGAGGAAGTCGATCGGGCTGACGAGCGTCTTCTTGAAGTCGTCATAGACCGACAGGTCCACGTTGTGGCGCTTCTTCAGGGCGTCGGCGCGGGCGCGGGACTTCTGCTCGGCCATGAGTTCGCGGAACTTGGCCTCGTCCACCTTCACGCCCTGATCGGCGGCCATTTCGAGGGTCAGCTCAATCGGGAAGCCGTAAGTGTCGTGCAGAGTGAACGCATCAGAGCCGGAGACCACCGGGTCGGCGGTCTTCTTGGCCTTCTTGACGGCCACGTCGAGAATCTCGATGCCGTTCTCCAGCGTACGACGGAATGCATCTTCCTCGCCGTAGGCCGCTTCGGAGACATCGTGGAAGGTGTCGTTGAGCTCCGGGTAGCTGGCGACCATGGCCTCCTTGGAGACGGGCAGCAGCTCGGGAATCACCGGATCGGTCACGCCAAGCACGCGCATGGCCTGCACGGTGCGACGCAGCAGGCGACGCAGCACGTAGCCACGGCCGACGTTGCTCGGACGCACGCCATCGGACATAATCATCAGCGCGGAACGCACGTGGTCGGCCACGACGCGGAACTTGACATCCGCGGCCTCGTCCTCGCCGTACTTGCGGCCGGACAAGCGCTCGGCGGCCTCGATGACCGGGAAGACCTCGTCGGTCTCATAGATGTTCTGTTTGCCCTGCATCAGGTAGGCCAGACGTTCCAGACCGGCACCGGTATCGATGTTCTTCTGGGCCAGCTCGCCGACGATGTGCAGGTCGGTCTTGGACTTGACATTGTCGACCTCGTAGTTCTCGAACACGAGGTCCCAGATCTCGATGAAGCGCGTCTCATCGGCCGCGGGACCGCCATCACGACCGTATTCGGGGCCGCGGTCCACGTAGATCTCGGAGCAGGGGCCGCCAGGGCCAGGGCCACCGGTGGTCCAGAAGTTGTCTTCCATGCCGAAAATCTGCATGTGCTCGGGATCGAAGCCCTCGTTCTTCCAGATGGAACGGGCCTCTTCATCGTCGGTAAAGGTGGTGACCCACAGCTTTTCCGGGTCAAAGCCGTAACCGCCCTCGCTCTGCGGGGTGGTCAGCAGCTCCCAGGCGTAGTGGATGGCCTCTTCCTTGAAGTAGTCGCCGATGGAGAAGTTGCCAAGCATCTGGAAGAAGGTGCCATGGCGGGTGGTCTTGCCGACCTCGTCGATGTCGAGCGTGCGCACGCACTTCTGGTTCGATGTCATGCGGCGCTTCGGCGGGGTCTGCTCACCAAGAAGGTAGGGAATGAACGGCACCATGCCGGCGATGGTGAACAGCGTGGTGGGGTTCGGGGAAATCAGGGATGCCGAAGGCATGACGAGATGATCATGTTTGGCAAAGTAATCGAGGTATCGCTTTGCGATGTCCGCAGTGCGCATGAGCGGATGAACTCCTTGTTTGGGTAATGGGCGCAGTTGCGCCTGGTATTGGTGGAAAAAGACTGGATTATGAGGACTAGTTTGTTCTAGCTGGTTCAGTGACTAGATGGCAAGGCGGCATGCGCGTGTCAGTTGGCGCGCTCGATGTACTGACGGTTGAGCTCAGCCTCGCGGGCTCGACGGGCGGCATTGAACTCGTTGACCAACCCTTCGAGTGTTTTCATCGGCACATTGTCCTGATCGGGGCCAAGCAGGAACTGGCGTGCCGCATCAGGCGTATTGGCCTTGACATAGGCCTGTGCCTTGGTGACGGCAACGATTCCGATGGCCACGCCGACGCCGACCCAGAAGATGCGTTTGAACATCACTCCCCCTTCTCGGCGGTGTCGTTGACGGTGGTTTTCGCGGCGTTCTTCGCAAGGAAGGACTGCCCCGTGGTTTTCAGCGCGTAGAAGGTGGAAGCGATTTTGATGATGGGCTTACCGAGGAAGGAGCCATACAGATCGGTCAACGCACCAACGTTGTTGGCGGTGGTGGAAGCCGCGGCGGAAATCTTGTTCACGTCTTCAAGCGACTTGTTGACCTGCTTGACGGTGGTCACGCCTTCGTCCAGCGCGGGGATGGCGTGTTCACCGGACTCCCGGACCGTCTGCGATATCTGATCAAACATCTTGCCCAGCCTGATCAGCGGATAGATCATGAAACCGGCCAATACTGCGAACGCGATGGCCGCGATCAGGCCAGCGATCTCTCCGACTTCCATTGTTGCCTCCTTGAGGTCACACTTACTCGGATAAGGGTAGCACTCCTCCCCTATTTACCCGTGCATCTGACGATGAAATACGCTATTTGCCGTATGAGACGATGGTCACGGCCTGCGAAAACGGTTTGGTCGTGTCGAAGTCGAGTACGGTTACCGAGCCGTTGGCCGGTCGTTCGCTAAGGTCAAGATCGGGGCCTCCGAAACGGTGGCCGAGGCTGAGCAGCGTGTTACCGTGCGAAATCTGAAGCACATCATCGCCATCCTTGAGATTGGGGTTGCTGGCGATGAGCTGGAATGCTCCTTCGACGCGCGTCCAGTATTCTTCATCGGATTCCGCGTCATGGAAGGGGTCGGCCTCTTTCAGGAAATCACGGGAGGCGGCCAGACCAAATTTGGCTACGATGTCGTTGTAGTCCTTCGCGCCGTGAGGTCCACCCGCAGCGGTCCAAGCCAGCGACATGTCCTGACCCTCGAAGTATCCGTAGCATTGTTCGCGGAAATGCATATCGGCCGTGAGTTCTGGCCGTGCATGTCCGGCAGCCTCATTGATATCGAGAATTCGCTTCGCTGTGATTTCGGCGCGAGAGGTATCGGAACAATATGCCGCCGCAAAATCATAGCCCTCAAGTTTGTGCCCGGCCCTGTCGGCATCGGCAAGTCCGGATGCGGTGAGCGGCGCATTGCACCATCCCTGAAGACGGTTGTATTTATTGAACGTGGTTTGCCCATGACGAACCAGATGCAAATGCAGAATCATGGTTCCCATGCTACCGCAGTCCGCTAAAACGCAGGCCCGTCGCCCCCTCCATGGCACGCGAACCGCAGGAGACCGTCGACGAAACCGACAACAGACCCATGCGAGTGCTCGGCTAGCGCCCCCCCGCCGAGGCATTCGCCGACGAACTGCCAGAATCAGCCGCGAACAAGGATGTTGCACTTACAAATAGACAATGGGGCCCCAGCTGACATGACTGATTTGAGGTATGATATACGTATGTCATACCACTGTTATAAGGAGTAATGATGGCTATCAAGGAGAAGACCACGATCAGTCTGGATGCGCAGACCAAGCGTGACGGCATCGCCATACTTGACGCCATGGGGTTGAACCTGAGCACGTTTGCCGAAATGTCTCTCAGACAATTGGTACGCGACGGGCGTCTGCCATTCACGCCAAGCGTCCGCCCTTCATTCGAAAAAGACAACGAGGGATATCCCCTGTTCAAAGCGAACATGGATGATCCCCGCATCGTGACGCCCCAGATACGTGATGGTGCCGTGATCCTGCCGGAGGGTTGGGACGATGATGAAGACTGATCCGCGCCAGTTCGAGATATGGTGGGTGCCGTTCGCTTTTCCCGACAAGCCAGGCAAAGCGAAGAACCGTCCCAGCGTGATCCTCCAATGGGACGACGGCACCCGCATCGCCTTGGTGACCAAGGTCACCGGCAACACCTGGCGCGACGAACCGGGCTATGTGGTGCTGCGTGACTGGCAGGACGCGGGACTGAGCAAGCCCAGCGCCGTGCGATGCTCGCAACTGCTGCGGCTGCCAAGCAATCTTTTCCTCGACGACGGCCCGACAGGAAGACTTTCGGCATATGATGCCGGCCGCGTCGCCTGGGCGATCAACGAACTCTATCCGGGCCTACTAGCCTGAGAGCAACCGATACCGTCACCATCCCTGTCGAGGTGCTTGCCGCAGCACGGGTCACCGACGTCACTCTTGTCAAGTTTGGCGTGATGGGCTGTTGTCGCGGGCGAATCGTTCCCCGCTAACCGCTAATGCAGTCCGAAACAGCCGCTGCCTCCTGCCTCCCGATAAAAATGAATTCGTCAAATTCTTTCGGGCAGCGAATGCAGATACATGTATAGAGCATCTGTACTATTTTCAAGAATGCTCATTGTCTGCGGCAACGGTTCGGCATACACAGTTTTATAATCCACCTCATCGTACTCTTTCCGAATGGGGAAAGCCAAACGTTCATCGTCAACAGAAAAGTCTGCTTGTACACCCTCTTTATTCCCTCTTGCATCTACACGAATCCATCGGTCAATGGATCTCAGATAAATGGCATTCAAGGCATGGATGCAGTATCCGCTTTCAGGCGTACTGCCTAACGTAAGCCTTTGATAGCATATTCCGGCAGGAATGCCATTTGCTCTTAATAGGGCGGCCAATAAATTAGATTTTGCCCAACAAATACCGACGCCCTCCCTTAATGCGTCTGAGGCTGTTGCCGTGACTCTTTTGTCTTGGACATCCCATGAATGCTTGATTTCATCTCTAACAAAATAGTAGGCGGCTTTTGCCAGTTCGATTTCGCCTTCAGTGGAGTCTTTTAGTTCCTTGGCTTTTCTTTGCACACTCGGTTCATTCCAATCGATATAGTGCGAAAAGGCAAGGTAGCTACTGATATCATCTTGAATATCCAACATATAACACCTCCGAGAATCCCGATTCGTCGCTCTCTTACTTTTTACCCCGTTGCGAGGTTGGTTGTTTCAGCAAGTCCGACATAGCGGCTTCTCACCAAGCTATCTCATTTTCGTGCAGACCGATCTGCCAAAACAACGACGACCAGATTGGCCAGCACCATGACAACAAGCGTGGCCACCAACGCAATCAATGCCTCCGATGCCATGTTATTGAAGCTCTTCTCCATGGCCCCGCCAATGATGATTTCAAGGGCGATGAGGAACAGGGCACATGCATCAACGAGGAATATCGGAGCGTACTGCTTGTGAATCCGATTCCATGAGTCTTCGGATGACATTGTTGCCGGCGTTTTGATGCCTACCGAATTCTGCAAAGGCAACGTTCCGTTCTTTGCATCACGATAGACCCCGACCAAAAACACGCCGACGACCACGGCCACAACTACTTCGACGATAAGCATGCGTCAAGGACATCTCCCCCCCCCCTAGACTAGTAATGGTTTGAATCCCGTCTGCCCACCGATGGCAGGTCGATTACGCGAGGTGACCATATGGCTCCAGTGGAGCGTCATATCAAGGAAGCGCTGTATCGCAGTGCCGTGGAACTGATCGAGCGAAGGTATCCGACAGGATGGGGAGGCGCGGCGGCGATGCGACTCGCCGGCAAAGACAACGGTAAACATGACGGAAGCAACGGCTCGGAGGCACTTATCGTCACGAGCGTGGCGATTGAGACACCCAATGCCGCCGCTTCGCTATGCATCGAGGTCGGAGCGATGTGCGAGGCGATGAAGCTTGATCGCCGTGTCACCCACACCATCTGCGTCGTACGCGATGACGAACACGCCCCGTTCACCGTGTTGTCTCCATGCGGCATCTGTCAGGAACGGCTGCGCTATTGGGGCGACGACGTGATGTGCGCCGTTTCAGACAACAATCAGGGAGAGCATCCGTTGTTCGTGCCGCTGCGCGACCTGCAGCCGCACCATTGGACTCAGGTGTATCCACTCGCCGAATTGGAACACTACGAGCGATAAGCCGCCCTCGATTGAAATCCCTACCTCCCTAAGCTATGCAGTAGGCTCCGCCCGCAAGTCACAGTGGTAAAATTTTCAGGTTTGAGACTGTAGCAAGTTGAGTCGCTTTATCAGTAAGTCTGTATTTGGAGGTATCGATGGCCCTTCGTCCGCTTATCGGCGTGGTCCCGTTGTGGGACGACAAATTGAACAGCCTGTGGATGCTGCCCGGCTATTTCGACGGCATCATCGAAGCCGGCGGCATCCCGGTGATGCTGCCGCTGACCGACGACGAGACTACAATCGAACAGCTGGTCAACCAATGCGATGGGTTCCTGGTCACCGGCGGCCACGACGTGGATCCGGAACGGTATGGCGAGGCGGCCGGCCCCAAGACGGTCAAACTATGTAAAGCCCGCGACCGGATGGAGGAGCGCCTGATCCCCTCCGTCATCGCGGCGGACAAGCCATTGCTGGGCATCTGCCGCGGCATCCAGAGCCTCAACGTCGCCTTGGGTGGCACGCTGTGGCAGGATCTGCCGGACGAACATCCCAGCCCGGTCGTGCATCATGGCGACAAGCCGCCGTATGACCCGGTGGTCCACGAAGTGTCGATCGCGCCCGATTCGCCGTTGGCCCGCGCGTTGTGGCCGCTGGGAGACAATGGCCCGAGTGAGGCGGAGGCCGATGAGGTCGATTCCTTCGGCAGGCCGTATCATCCGCGCGCCTATACGCTGGGCGTCAACAGCTATCACCATCAGGCGATTCGCACGCTGGGCCAGGGACTGGAACCGATGGCCACTGCACCGGACAGCATCGTGGAGGCCGTCTGGATGCCGGCCAAGCGTTTCGTCTGGGCCGTCCAATGGCATCCTGAGTTCTCCCACCGCGCCGACGGCAACCAACGCCGCATCTTCAGCGCCTTCATCGACGCCTGCTGACGCAAGCTCCCGCCAATCTCGACGAAACGCCTTCCAGGAAGCAGAACGGCGTGATTCCGCTCATCCAGTCTCCGGGAAAACGCCCGCGCCCCGGAACGCGAGAACCCCGCGTCCCTTGCGGGAGCGGGGTCCAAGCGGTATGTCCTTGATTCTGATGTTTCAGATAAGGGGGCCCGAATCAGCGGGCGTAGAATTCGACCACGTACTGGATGTTGACCTGCACCGGGATCTCTTCGACCTCCGGCTTACGGGTCACAGTGGCCTTCAGGGACGGCAGGTTCACGTCGAGGTAGCCGGGGACCGCAGGCAGCACGTCACGGTGCACGCCTTCGGCGGCGATCTGGAACGGAACCATGGTCTGGCTCTTGGCCTTCACCTGAATGGTCTGGCCGGGCTTGACGCGGTAGGACGGGCGGTCCACGATGTTGCCGTCAACGAGGATGTGACGGTGCACCACGAACTGACGGGCCTGGGCGGTGGTGCGGGCGAAGCCGGCACGCAGCACCAGGTTGTCGAGACGGGTCTCGAGGTCGGTCAGCATGGCGTTACCGGTCTGGCCGGCAGTACGGGTGGCCTTCTCGTAAGCGGCGCGAAGCTGCTTCTCGGAGATGCCGTACTGAGCGCGCAGACGCTGCTTTTCGCGCATACGCACCGCGTAATCGGACTCGGTGCGGCGGCGGTCACGGCCGTGCTCGCCAGGAGCGTACGGACGCTTTTCGAAGATGCGCTGAGCCTTGGGGGTCAGTGCGATGCCGAGGGCGCGAGACAGACGCACCTGACGGCGGGAACGCTGAACGTTCGTCATTGGATTAATCCTTCTGTCGTTATCTGAACGGAACGCTTGCCTTGCATATGCCTGGCAAGCGCTGAGTCGGGCCTCCCCAGCGCTTCGTCGTGAACAAACACGAACGGGTTGGTTTTCTTGCGATTACCTACCGCCGACCCGCTGATGGGCTATGACTCCAGACGGTATCTACCTGTTGGCAGACACCAGCAAATCATACTACACCGAGGCTATGGACAGCACTCCGGCGTCCATGCGATACACCCGGTCTGCGTATTCGAGTGCATCGGGATCATGGGTGACCATGAGAATCGCCGTGCCGTTGTTGGCTTGGTCTTTGAGCAGACGCATTACGATGTCGGTGCTCTCTTGGTCGAGGTCGCCAGTCGGCTCGTCGGCGATGAGCAGGCTCGGCCGGTTCATCAGCGCGCGGGCGATGGAGACGCGCCGCATTTCACCGCCGGACAGCTCGCGCGGGTAGCTGTCTGCCAGATCGGCGACACCAAGCTGGGTGAGCAGCGTGCGAGCTCGGGTGGCGAACAGGTCCGGACGGCTCGCAGCCGTGTTTGACGGCGTGTTTTCCCGGTCTGTGATTGGCGCAATGACATCCGGCATGAACGGGTCGGCGGCTGCTTCATCATTGGTGGCAGCGGCTTGTGCCACGGCATCGGTCGACGCAACAGCGCCCACCTGAGCAACGGCATCCGTTGCTTCTGCGTTTTGGGCGAACGGCAGCGGCTCCGGAAACATCGTTGCGGGCAGAATCACGTTGTCGAGCACGGTCAGGTTGCCGAGCAGGGTCTGGCTTTGAGTCACGAATCCGATGGTACGATTCCTCAGCACGGACAGTGCTTTATCGCCCAAGTCGGCCACATTGCGTCCAGCCACGCTCACGGTTCCCGAGGTCGGGCGAATCAGCCCGGCGACCATGTTGATCAACGTGCTTTTACCGTTGCCCGACCGGCCGACGATGGCGATGAATTCGCCGGCATCGACGGTGAGGTTCACGTGGCTGACGGCGTCGAACGGCGTGCCGCGGCGGACGAACTGGCGGGTCAGGTCCGTCAAGGTCAGCAGATGGTCCGGGGAGGGCGTCTCGGTTACGTGCGGCGAATCCGGCGCAGTCGGCGCGTTCGGCTGAGCTGGCGTGGTCGGCTGGAGCTTGGTCGGCCCAACCGTGGTCAGCTGAAGCGGCGTAGTTGTCTCAGTCATATCACTCCCCCTCTCGCAGGGTCAGGTAGGCTTCGGGCCGGCCGAGACGCCACATGGTGGCCAGCGAACCGATGATGCCGATGACCGTAGAGCACACAACGGTCACGGCAACGAATCCGATCACCGCAACCGGGCTGGCTTGCAGATACGGCAATTGAAGCTGTTTGCCGATCAGCGAACTGAATGGGAAAATCACCAGGCTGGCCGCGCCGACGCCGATTACGCCACCGATCAGACCGATGATGGCGGATTCCTTCAGAATGATGGCATTCAACATGCCGCGCGTGGCGCCCATGATGCGCAGGGACGCGAATTCGCGTTTGCGTTCGTTCACCGACGAGGCGAATACGGCGAGCAGCACAATCACGCCCATTACCCAGATCACCGCCACGAAAATCTTGAGGTAGGTGACAAGCGCGGTCAGCGAAGTTCTGGTGTTGGCGGTGATGCCGCCGGGGTATACGTATCCCAAATCGGCGAATCGGGAGTCAAGACGCTTGATGTTCTCAGCCACGGTCTGCGCTTCGTACCCCCGCTGCGTCTTAATCATCACGGTGGAGACGGCTTTGCCGGCATATTCGGCGGGCATGACCTGCTTGGAGACCTTGGCCGAGGCGGCGACCATGTCGGGCACGGTGTTTTGGTTGATGAACACCGAGTTGTCGAGGCTGGTGCCGGTGTTGGCGAGCTGGGCGACGACCGGCCACTTATGGCCGTAGAGTTCGATGGCGCCGTCGGTGGACACGTTGACGTTTGCGCCGGCAATCATCTGACCGTCTTCAAGGGGGCCTTCGAACTGGGATGCGACCCATGGTTCGATGACGAAGTCAGTGTCCGGGTCGTAACCGATGATCTGCAGCTTTTCGGCACAGCAGGCGGCGGCCAGCGATGATATATAGGTCTGTTCGGTGGCCTGTGCGATGCCGTCGGCCTGCATGACCTCGTCGGCGATGTCTTTGGTGAAATAGAAAGTGCTGGGATTGCCGCTGGTGAGCAGCGCTTCGGCCTTCTGCGCGGTGTTCTGCGGCACGACCATAAGGTCGGCGCCCAGGCGTTTTTCCATACTGGTCATTCCGGTGTTGAGGTTCATGGTCAGCATGGTGCCGCCGAAGAACGTCAGCGCGAGGATGGTGACGACGGCGAGCAGTGCGCCGGTGCGGAACGGCTTGCGTTTGAGGTTTTCAATCGGAAGGCCGCGCAATGCGATATGGGATGGCACGATGAGTCCTTATGTTGCTTATAGTGCGGTTGCAATAAGCGAGACCGGAGTCCAGCGTTCGGAATGGCTGGGCTCCGGCCGTCTGCTCGATCAGTTGCGCTTGGCGGCGCGAGAGTCGAGCCAGATGGCGATGGCCGCGAACACGATGGTGAGCACGCCGAGCACAATGAGCGTGGGCAGCATAACCATGCGGCAGTGCATCATCGCGCCCTTGCAAATACCGATCAGGAAGGTGGGTACGGCGAGTAGCAGCAGGGCGTTGGCTGCGGCGGCGATATTGAGACCGATGCGAATCTGCGGGGCGACGAACAAAGCCACGACGCCGAACACGAGGATGACGACGCCGATGCCGGTGGCCGCCTGTTGCGAGTGATGGCAGGCACCCGGCATGTCATGGCCGGCGCAGGCGTGCGCAAAGGTCTGGGGCGCGATGGTAATCAGCGCACCGAGCAGAATATTGGGCACGGATGCAAACAGCTTGTTCTTCATAACTACTTTTTTCCTCTCCCCTGTTTCCAAGGCTCGTAGGCACAACCTCCGCATTATGCCCAGATAGTGATGAAGAACACAAGTCTTGTTTTTTGCGAATTTATTTGGTATATAACTCAGCCCCTCGTCAGAGGGGCCAATTTATCTACAACTTCTCAATAGGCGCTACGCGGAGCATGAGGCGTTTGACGCCGGCGGAGCCGAAGTCCACGGTGATTACCGAATTGCGGCCCTTGTCTTGCGCGTCGGTGACCTTGCCGAGACCGTACTGGTCGTGGCTGATCATGTCGCCCACGGCGAAGTCGGCGATATTCAGGCCATTGTCCTTGGTAAGCTTCGAGCTGGGCACGGCAGAGCCGGTCGAACCGGATTTCGGTGTGGTGCGGCGCGTGGTGACCTTGCCGCCACGGGTGCCGCCATATGAACCGGATGAAGAACCGGAACGGGAACGCGACCCGTAAGACGACCCCGAACGGGAGCCTGAAGAACCATACGAGGAACCGGAACCCGAGCCATACGACGACCCATACCGCGACCGCGACCCATAGGACGAACCCGAACCGGACGAGCCACGCGAGCCGAACGTCGACGACCCACCGAACGTGGCGCCGCCGAAATCGTCATCATCCCAGCCGCCCAAATCATCGGCGAATCCATCGGTCTCCCAGCTGGCGCGCAGACGCTCCACACCGGCTTCACGACGTTTCCAATCAATCAGCGGATCCGGAATCTCGTCGAGGAATTGGCTGGGCATCATGTCGGCGGCCTGACCCCACTGGGAGCGAACGGCGGCGCGCGTGACATACAGCCGCTGCTTGGCGCGTGTGATGCCCACATAGGCGAGTCGGCGTTCCTCCTGCAGTTCAGTGGTGTCTTCCATCGAACGCGAATGCGGGAAGGTGCCCTGTTCCATGCCGGTCAGGAACACCACCGGGTATTCGAGGCCCTTGGCGGTATGCAAGGTCATGAGCGTCACCTTGCCGGAGTCCTCCGCCTCGCCGGGTAGTTGGTCGGAGTCGGCCACAAGCGCGGTGGTCTCCAGGAATGCGGACAACGTGGCGTCAGGCGTGTTCTGTTCGAATTCGGCTGCGGTGGACTGCAGCTGGGAGAGGTTCTCCAGACGGGAGGCGTCCTGCGGGTCCACGGATTTCTCAAGTTCGGCCCTTAAGCCCGACTTCTCCAATACTTCGGCCACGATCTCGCTGGGCTTGGAGTCGTGCGCGCGCGTGAACTGCGAGAGCGCGCCCATCAGATCGCGGAATGCTCGTAGCGAGGTGGCGGTGCGGGTCGGCACTTCAATCTCATCCAAGTGCATAAGTGCGTAGAAGAAGCTGGTGCCATGCTCGCGCGCGTAGGCGAGTAGCACGCCTTCGGCGCGGTCGCCAAGCCCACGCTTGGGCACGTTGAGAATACGGCGTAGATTCACATCGTCGTCCGGATTGACGAGCGCCTGCAAATAGGCCAGCGCATCCTTGATTTCGCGACGTTCGTAGAACTTGGTGCCGCCGACGAGCTGATACGGCTGATTCGTGTTGATCAGCGCCTCTTCGAGCGAGCGAGATTGGGCGTTGGCGCGGTACATGATCGCCATGTCGGAGTAGGCGATGCCCTCTTCGGCGTGCAGGCGCGCGATTTCGGTGGCTACCCACTGGGCCTCCTGCTGGGCGTTGTCCGCCGCGTAGCCGACAATCGGCTCGCCCTTGCCGAGCGCGGTCCACAGTTTCTTGGGCTTGCGGCCCTCGTTGTTGCTGATCACCGCGTTGGCCGCATCCAGAATGGTCTGCGTCGAACGATAGTTCTGTTCGAGCATGATGGTCTTGGCGTTCGGGAAGTCCTGCTCGAAGTCCTGGATGTTGCGGATGTCGGCGCCACGGAACGCGTAGATGGACTGGTCGGAATCGCCCACCACGGTGATCCAGGCGGGGCCGGACTTGCCGGCGTTCGGCGCGCCCGGGATGGCCTTCTCCCCCGTGTCCACGCCGGCCAGCTCGCGCACAAGCACGTACTGGGCGTGGTTGGTGTCCTGATACTCGTCGACGAGAATGTAACGGAAGCGGTGATGGTAGTACTCGGCGACGGCCGGGTCGGTGCGCAGCAACTCGACCGTGCGGCCGATCAGATCGTCGAAGTCGACGGCGTTGGCCAGGGCCAAGCGATGCTCGTATTCGGCGTAGATCACCGCATAGATGGCTTCAAGGTCGCCCACCGTGCCGAACTGGTAGCCGCGCTGGCCAGGCGTGAAGTCGGGCGCGTGAACGGCGAGGTTTTCCTTCCAGCCGGTCAGGTTGTTCTTGAGGTCGGAGATGTGGCCGAGGATCGAGCGTGGAGTGTAGCGCTTGATGTCGAGGTTGAATTCGGTGGCGATGATTTTGACGAGTCGCTCGGAGTCGGCGGAATCATAAATGGAGAAGCCGGACTTGAGCCCGATGGACTTGCCGTCACGCCTCAGAATGCGCACGCAGGCGGAATGAAAGGTGGAGACCCACATGCGCTGGGCCACCGGGCCGATCAGCGAACCGAGTCGTTCGCGCATTTCGGCGGCGGCCTTGTTGGTGAAGGTGATGGCCAGAATCTGGCTCGGCCATGCGCCGAACTGGCTCAAGATCCAGGCGATGCGGCGGGTCAGCACGCGGGTTTTGCCGGAGCCGGCACCGGCGCCGATCAGCAGCGCCTGACCGCGATATTGCACGGCTTCCGCCTGCTGCGGGTTCAAATCGCCTACAAGTTCCTGCGCGTTGCGTGCAATGACTTCCGGCTCGTCGTACACTGTTGCCTCCCTTTGATTCGCGACATTCATGTTTACCACATGCACGGGTCAGCGTAGGACAACGTACACTTACGAGTATCCATATCACTCACTGACATACAGCAATGGGAGGTCAAATGCAGGAACTTGAGGAGCGAATCCAAAGCGAGGGAACGGTGAAGGCGGGTGATGTGCTCAAGGTGGACGCGTTTCTGAACCACCAGTGCGACGTGCGTCTGTTCGACCGCATGGGTTCGGCATGGGCCGCTCATTTCGCCGGCAAGCACATCACCAAGATTCTGACCATCGAGGCGTCCGGCATCGGCATTGCGTGTGTGGCGGCCCAGCATTTCGGCAATGTGCCGGTGGTGTTCGCCAAGAAGGCGCAGTCCATCAACCTTGACGGCGACCAGTACACCACCACGGTCTATTCCTTCACCAAGCAGAAGGAGTTCCCGGTGATCGTGGCCAAGAAGTATCTGAACGCCGGCGACCATGTGCTGCTTATCGACGATTTTCTGGCCAACGGCAAGGCGTTGCGCGGTCTGATTAACCTGTGCGAGGCGGCCGGTGCCACGGTCGAGGGCATTGGCATCGCCGTGGAGAAGGGCTTCCAGGGCGGCGGTGACACGCTGCGCACTGAAGGCTACGATGTGGATTCGCTGGCCATCGTCGAGTCCATGAATCCCGAGACCGGCGAAATCACATTTAGGCACTGAGCACATTGCCTGCTCCCGCCGGCGGGAGCAACAGAGAGAAGAAGAGAATCATGTCAGAGAAGAAAACCAAGAATTCCGTATCCTTTGAGGCGCTGTCTTCGCTGGACGCACCCGTATCCTTCTGGAAGGGCATTCCGTTCGGCCTGCAGCATGTGATGGCCATGTTCGTGGCGAACCTCGCCCCGATCTTCATCGTCGCCTCGGCCGCGAAAATGACCCCGACCCAATCGGCCACCATCATCCAGGCCGGCCTTCTGGTTGCGGGCCTAGGCACCTGCCTGCAACTGTACGGCGCGTGGCTCATCGGCTCGCGTCTGCCGATGGTCACCGGCATCTCCTTCACCTACGTGGCGGCCGCCGTGGCGATCTGCGCGGACAAGGGCTATGGCGCAGTGGTCGGCGCGGTAATGGTCGGCGGTCTGCTGGAACTCGTGCTGGGTTTGACGGCCAAGTATTGGCGTCGGTTCGTGCCGCCCATCGTCTCCGCCATCGTGGTCACGTCGATCGGCTTCTCGCTGCTCAACGTGGGTGCCACGAGCTTCGGCGGCGGCAGCGGAGCCAAGGACTTCGGTTCCTGGCAAAACCTAACGCTCGGGCTTATATCTTTGGTCGCCTGCCTGGCGTTCCAGCTGTTGATGAAGGGCACGGCCAAGCAGCTGTCCGTGCTGTTCGGCCTGGTAGTCGGCTATGTGGCGGCCATCTGCATGGGCAAGGTCGATTTCTCCGGTTTCCAGAACCTCGCCATCGTGTCCGTGCCGCAGTTCATGCCGTTCAAGCCTGAGTTCGACTGGGGTTCGATCATCTCCATCGGCCTGCTCTACGTCGTCTCCTCGGTCGAGGTGCTGGGTGACACCGCCGCGCTGACCAAGGTGGGCCTGAACCGTACTCCCACCGAACGCGAGACCGCGGGCGCCATCGCCGGCGACGGCCTGATCTCCACCGTATCCGGCCTGTTCGGATGCCTGCCGCTGACCTCGTTCGCGCAGAACATCGGATTGGTGGCCATGACCAAGGTCGTCAACCGCAAGGTGATTCTCTCCGGCGGACTGATTCTGGTGCTGGCGAGCTTCGTGCCGGCCATCGCCGAGGTGTTCAACTCGCTGCCGCAGGCGGTGCTCGGCGGCTGCACGATCATGATGTTCGGCAACATCATTCTTTCGGGCTTCCAGATGATCGCCGAAGCGGGCTTCACGCAGCGCAACATCACGATTGCGGCGCTTTCGCTGACCATCGGCATCGGCTTCACCCAGGTGAGCGACATCTTCGCGCAGTTCCCGGCACTGTTCCAACAAATCTTCGCCTCGAACTGCATCGCCGTGTCGTTCGTGGTGGCCGTAATCCTGAACGCCGTGCTGCCCAGCGAGGAGCACTTCCTCTCCGCGCCCAAGGAGGCACCGGCCGCGGACGCCGAGTGATAACAACGCGACATATCAGCTGCGCATAATCACATGCTGATGCCCTATCGTCTTGCAGGATGATAGGGCATCATTGATTTTGAGAGAGACTACAAGTTGAACCATGAGTTCGAGCCGGTGGCGTGTCGATCAATCGACATCTTCCCATTCGAGGATGTCTCCGGGTTGACAGTCGAGCGCCTTGCAGATGGCGTCCAACGTGGTGAAGCGGACGGCTTTGGCACGTCCGTTCTTCAGAATGGACACGTTGGCGGGCGTGATGCCAATTTGTTCGGCGAGCTCGCCGACGCCAATCTTGCGTTTGGCCATCATGACGTCGAGATTGATGCGAATCGTCATCTCAAATCACCTGCTCGAGTTCGCTCCCGAGCCGGACAAGGAGAACAGTTTCCATACGGCCACGAACGCCGCTTCGATGCAGAGCAGGAACAGCACGCCCATAATGAGATATGGCCAGTGCATCGACGTCTGGCTCGGGCAGAGGCCGGCCAGCGCGCCGCTCAATCCCGGTACGGCGAATAGTTGGCCCCATAGGCAGGCCAGCCAGACCAGAATCACGATGGCTTTCAACGCGAGCAACACCCATCGGTTCATGTAGTTTTTCATAGCCCGGTCCTTTCAGGTGCCGACGTTTTTGGCGACACCGCGAACATCGATATGACTATATCGAAAAACGATATACCTTGCAAGGCGTATTGCGTCAACCGGCATTGGTCGCTCATATGCATATAGGCTTCGGCAGACTGTCAGCAGACCGTCAGCTCAACGGAACGAACGCCATATGAGCCACCCATTCGCGCACGAGCGTGATGACGGCTTCGGGTTGGTCGATGTGCGCGTTGTGACCGGCATTATCCAGAGTCACGAAGGTGGCGTTGGGATAGTGCGGCAACAGGGCTTGCTGGTCTTCGTATCCGACGATCTGGTCTTGCTTGCCGGTGACGATGAGCACCGGACCCGCATATGTGCCGAGCATTTCCTCGGGATTATCGGCCAGCCAATAACGCTGATCCAGTCGTTCGCATGCCGCACGGTCGCACAACGCCACGCCGGGCAGGATGAACCGTTGGTAGCGCCGCCACGCGTCGAATGACTGGTTGACGCCCATGGTAATGAAATCGAACACCTGTTCCTGTGGCAAGGAGTGCGTCAGCTTGGGATTGGGCTGTGCAACCACATGTTCGGCCACATGCCGGCCGGCATGCTGCGGGTCCACGACCGGCGCGATCAATGCCATACCGGCCACTCGGCGAGGTTCGCGCGCCAATACTTCGCGGACAAGCGCACCGCCCATCGAGTTGCCGACCATGGCGAATGGAGCCGCTTTACCGACAAGGCCGTCAATGGCCGTTTGCAGCCAATCCGCCATTTCCGGCAGCCCGCAGGCATGCTCGGGCAATGCCGGCGTACGGCCGAAACCGGGCAGATCCAGATATATACGGCGAATTGAATCATTGCCGTCAAACGCCTTGTCGAGCATCATCAGCGAACGATGGTCCACACCCATGCCATGCACGAACACGACGGGCAATCCATCATCATTGCCCTCAATCGCGCAGTACGGCTGCAATTGTGCCATGTGTTCCTCTCCTTCAACCCGGTACAAATCGCCTTTCATACAATAGCGGCAGCAGCTCCCCTGGTGTCGGAGCAATCCCGACCGCCATTCTCGGTTTCGAGGGGCTGATTTCGTGGTTTGGGGACATCCACTTCCGTTTCAAGGGGCTGGTCATTGGCCAAAACCCAAGTACGAATAGCTTCATGCCAACGTCATTTCGCCGTTTTGGAGCTGTTGCTACTCGGCCATCAGCCCCTCGAAACGGAAGTGGATGTCTCGGAACGAGCAAATCAGCCCCTTGAAACACAGATAGACGATTGCGAATCGGCTTATCAGCCGCGTCAACCTTGCAATACAGATGTCGGCGTATCATTTCCCGGTCTGATTGCGCGGATGTCATGAAGCGTGAAGAATTGTCACGAAGTCGCGTGATGGCGCAGCCACCGTTCAGGTGGATATGCCACGCTGTCATGATGACGGCCGAGCCGGAACAAGGCAAATCCCGCATGCTGCATAGGCCAGCCAGTCACGGTCAGCCATGACACCGAAATATTGGAGGCGCAATGGGACAACAGGTGCGGTACGGCAGACGCCGCTCCCATGGCGCGGGCGCGCTGATTGCAGCCGTCATACTTGTTGTTGCGGCGCTGATCGCGGCATGGACGCTGCTGCCACGGCTATTCACGCCTCGCGAGACCGCGCGCACGGCCGAGGAAGCATATTGCGCGGCGGTGTCGTCCGACGGAGCCCGCCGCACCTTGACGCCTGATCAGGCGCAGAACGCGGCGCTGATTGCGAACATCGCCGTCACGCGCGGACTGCCGGATCACGCGGCGACGGTGGCCATCGCCACGGCCATGCAGGAGTCGAGGCTGACGAATCTGGACTACGGCGACTTGGATTCGCTCGGCCTGTTCCAACAGCGGCCCAGCCAAGGCTGGGGCACGGCGGAGCAGGTGTCCGACATGACCTATGCGACAAACATCTTCTACGACCATCTGCTGCAGGTGCCGGATTGGGAGACGATTCCGGTGGAGGACGCCGCGCAGGAGGTGCAGCGCTCAGGCTACCCGGAACTATATGCCACATGGGATGCGATGGCACGCGCTTGGGCCTCGGGGCTGACCGGCGAACGGTCGGCGGGCGTCACGTGCGCGTTGGAGCCAGCAACCTCCTCGGACGCGGACGGGTTGGTTGCCGCCATAGGCGGTACACTGCCGAATGTCAATGTCTCGGTTGCGCCCCCAGATGGCAAAACCGGCACGAACAACGGCGCTGCGACCAATACGGCCAGCACAACGTTGACAATCACGCTGCCGGACGGCCTGTCCGCCGACAACCGCACTCGACTTTGCTGGCAGACGGCAGGCTGGCTGGTCACGCATGCACGTCAATACGGCATTGACGCACTGCACGCGGACGGCATGGATTGGAACCGCAAAGCCGGTACATGGACCGGCACCGAAACCGCCGAGCAGACCGTCACCGTCACGCTTGCGTGATGTGACCTATAACGCCGTCGAGACCACAAATCCGACTGACTGGAGCCTACGCCGTCGATGCCGCCTGAGGCACGATACGGATATGATTCTTACTCGTTCGAATGAGCCCAATCCACGACGGCTTCGATGTTATTGCCATCCGGGTCCAGCACGAATGCGGAGTAATAGCCGGGATGGTACGGGCGCGGACCGGGAGCGCCGTTGTCTCGGCCGCCGGCGGCGAGCGCGGCTGCATGGAACGCCTGCACGGCTTGCTGACTGTCAGCCAGGAACGCGATGTGTGTGACCGGCGTGACCGGCGAAGCCTCCGCCTCCGGCCCGTCAATCGGCGACACGTAGAAATCGGAGTGCAGGGTTCCGTCATCCACGCCGAATCCGAGCGTGGGCTCATGATGCGCCTTGACGATATAGCCGAGCGGTGCGAGCGCCTGTTTGTAGAATGTGATGCTACGGTCGATGTCTTTCACGTGCAACGTCAGATGGTCCAGCATGGTCTTGGTCACCCTCCCCTGGTTCTTGTATTCGATTGCTGCTTGCAGTGTAAGCCCGAACGTTTCCCACAGGGCCGCGCATGGCTATGATGAGAGCAATCGCACGTCGAGTTCGAGACAATATTCAAAACGAATCCAAGGCAATAGGGGGAATGACGATGACCAAGGCACTGATTGTGGTGGATGTGCAGCCGACGTTCTGTGAAGGCGGCGAACTGGGAGTCGAAGGCGGCAACGCGGTCGCCGAGCGGATCGCCGATTATGTGAACGCGCATCGCAGCGAGTACGCGTATATCGCAACCACGCAGGACTGGCATATCGAGCCGGGCGCGCACTGGTCGGCGGAACCGGATTTCGTGGACACGTGGCCGAAGCATGGTGCGGCCGGCACGCCGAACGCCGAATTGCATCCGGCGATCAAGGCGCTGATTATCCATCATCATTTCAAGAAGGGCCAGTATTCGGCGGCATATTCCGGTTTTGAGGGCATCGAGGACAATACCGACCGTATCCAGACCCGCGAGGAGGTCACGGCCGAGCAATCCGCCGGCAAGACGCTGGCCAATGCGCTGAAGGCCGCCGGCGTGAGTCGCGTGGATGTGGTGGGCATCGCCGAATCGCATTGCGTCAAGGACACCGCGCTCGATGCCGGGAAGCTCGGTTTCGAGGTCACCTTGTTCGAGGACCTGACCGTACCGGTCAGCGAGGAGCTCGGTGTCGCGGCCCGCAAACAGATGACGGCGGCCGGCATCACATTGGCCGAGTCCCGCTGATCAGGCCGGATATACCCAGAGCGAACGCACGAACACCTCCGTATATTCAAGCCCGACACTGCCGCATAGTCGCCTAATCGATATGTGAAGAAGGCTTTTATGGTTACGATGCTGCTGACTTCGATATTCCGCAACGCCTCGTCCGCCGTGCATGAAGTCGAACCGCATCCGCAAGGCAAGCGGGTCGCGTTCATCCCGACGGCGAGCGCCGTGGAACCGTGGGGGCCAGTTCACTCGGCGTTGAGCAAACGCGCGCTGCAACGCCTCGGTTTCGAGGTGGAGCAACTGGATGTTGAAGATGTGCCGAGCGGGTCCGCCGAACGCGTCACGCGTAGCATCGCCGAGGCCGACTACATCTATGTGGGCGGCGGCAACACGTTCTTCCTCCTGCAGGAGTTGCGCCGCACCGGCGCTGACCGGGCCATCATCGAGCAGGTGCGCGCCGGCATGCCGTACATCGGCGAGTCCGCGGGCTCGGTCATCACGGCACCTGACATCGGCTATATCAAGCTCATGGACCGCACGGACAAAGCCCCCGATCTCACCGATTACGCAGGATTGGGCTTGGCCGATTTCCGCGTGGTCCCCCACCATCATGCAGCGGCCATGGGCCACGCCGCACAACGCATTCTCGACCGGTATGGTGCCGATCTCAGTCTCAAGCCCCTCACCAACCGGCAGGCCCTGCTCGTCAAGGATGGCAAAACCCGGCTGCTGCGATGATGCGGGTCGTCGGCCCGTCGCCCATTCGGCATCGCCGTGGTGTGTCCGGCCTGACATGCCTATCGAGCGGCATCAATCACACAGCAATGTGGCTGGGAACCTCGCCGAACGTCAACACCTGCGTACATCAGCACGGCAAGATCTGCCGAAAGACGCCCGGCGCACGAGATGCCAGCCGGCCCCATCTGTCACCTCAGTGCCGTACCGGGCCAGGCATGGCCTTGAGCAACGGGATGAATCCGGCGCACAGTACCAGGGCCACGACGGCGAGTATCTGCCAGTGGGCGGAGCCGAGCCAGCCGCCCCACGTGCCGACGGCACCGCCGATCGCATACGCGAACCTGGCACGGCCGCTGAATTTGGCCAGGTCACCACCGCTCAGCAGCAGTTGTCGCGATACGATCACGCCATGCGCCAGCAGGCCATAGCCGAGGTTGTTGATGAGCCATCCGACGCACACCGCGGCAAACTCGGGAACCAGTACGGCGGCAAGGGAAATCGCCGTGGCGATTGCCCCGATGGCGGACACGGCGCGCATGCCGAGTTTTGCGGAGAGCCGCATGTAGACAAACGATCCGATGATGCTGCCCACGCCGCCGAATGCGTAGACCACGGTCAGCATATCGCTGCCGTACCGGGAGCCGATGCCCAGCAACGCATAGCTTGCCCACAGCGACGGAATCAGCGCAAGCAGCAGCGATGCGATCAGCAGTCTGACCCGGGTCAAGCGGGTGACCGGAGTGCGCTGCGGCGCGTGTGACGTGTCGGCCGCCATGGATTCGTCGGCGGAGCCGTCGCCGTCATCGCCGCCCGCACCATCGTTGCCGAATCCCGGCATGAACTCGCGGGTGCGGAATCGCGTCAGCGCGCAGGCGAATGACAGTGCCGACGAGGTGAGCAGCATGGCCATGATGGAGGCGTTGGCCAAGGCCGATCCGGCAACCTGGCCCAGCAACGTACCGGCCACGCTGGCAATCACGGCGACGTAGCCGCTGTACTTGACGAGCATGTCATCGTCGTCGCCGGCCGCATCCACCTCGAACACTTCGGAGGCCACGTCGATGACCTGCCCGGTCATCAGCAGCAGGCATGACAGGGCCAGCAGCAGCCACTTCCAATACGTCCAACCGTTGGGCACCAGCGCGACCGCCAGGCACAGTACGCCTTCCACGCCCTCCGTGGTCGCAAGCGAACGGAACGAGCCGAACCGCTGCACGATCCATGCGGATACCGGAGAAGCGAAGTCGATGACCAGATTGAACGTCTTGCGGAACGCGATCACCCATGCCGGCAGTCCGACGATCAGAATCGAAGGAATCACCGACCCCTCGAAAATCGCGTTGGACAGCATCGAAAACGTCATACCCACCAACGCCCATCGCAACGCCCTGCTCAATACCGATAATCCGCGCATACCAATCCCCCACGAGCAACCCCCAACATATCCGCCGCAACAGCATACCCACCATTTCGATGGTTTGCAAACCGGTCTACAGTGAGAATCAGAGGAGGCCACTATGCGAATCATCGAACAGCACTGCCAAGGTAAGCGGACCGATCAGTCGCTGAACGAGGACGGGCTGATCATCACCGACGATTTCGCAGCGGTGGTGGATGGAGCGACCAGCAAAAGTGTGCACCACCCTGCCGGCCTTGTTCTTGGCCGCGTCCAGCACCGGCGCGAGGCCTGCGGCCCATTCGCGCACCGAACGGCCGGCGAGCATGTCGTTGCCGCCCACGCACACGATCAGCACATCCGGCCGGTCGTTGATATCGCCAATCATCCGGTAGCGCACGCGCCGGGCGGTCGCGCCGAGCTTGCCGACCGTACGCCAGGCCACCGGCCGACCGGTACGCTTGGCGACGCGCGCGGCAAGCAGCGGCATAACGCCTTTCGACTGGTCGTCCACGCCACATCCGGCCACCAATGAATCGACGACCATGACGGCACGAATCGGCTTCACGCCGTTCGCGCCTTTCCAATCGGGGCCGATCGGCGCCTCGATATCCACCACGCGACCCTTGGCATCGAACAAACCGAACCGCTTGCCCTTCGGCTCGGACGCCAACTTCACCCGGCCCTTGGCCCACATACCCTCAATCGGAGCAACGGCAGCATCAATCACACGCAAGATTCCCACGGCCACCCAACGTAGTCCGCCCTCCTCGACCTCGTTAGCGGCCAGTAGCAACCCATATTCAAAAACTCGATAACCATCGTCAATTCGCATAATTTGAACGTTTTAGGCGTTTTGGTCGCTTTGGACGTTTTATACTGTGATAGATAAAAAGGAGGTCACCATGGCAGAATCCGACAAACTCACCATTCCACGAACAATCCTTCCATCCATCAATATTGACGACATGACGACATTGGAGGCATTCACCGCACGATTTCTTGATGAGCGGATCTTCATCAAAGATGCCAGCGGCGTGGAGACTCCCCTACCTTCGCAGCTTTGCGACGCCGTTAGGCAGACGGCAATCCTTCTCGCCGAAGGCAAAAGTGTAATGATCAGTGCCACCGAACAAGATCTGACTACCGAACAGGCGGCGGCAATGCTCGGCATTTCGCGGCAAACACTGATAAGACTGCTTGATAAAGGACTTATTCCTTTTTCACGTCCGTCCAATCACCGTCGCATCCGGCTGGAAGACCTACTTGAATACAAGCGAGCCTCGAAACACACCAAGGATTGCGCCCTGAGCCAAATGATCGGCGTCGGGGAAGATGCCGAATTGTACGACCTGCCCGAGCCGACCCCGCAGGAAGCCATGCATGCGGTATCGGAGGTAAGGAGAGTACGGGCCGATGCTGTCGGTGTTTCTTGATGCCAATGTCATCTATTCCATCACCTTGACCGATGTTCTGCTCACCTTGGCCGAGCATGACCTTTTTCTTCCCCTGTGGTCGCCTAACGTATTACAAGAAGCACAGGAAGCCGCCTCCCGAACACTGCCTGACGCCGCACAACAAGCCTTCCGAAAAAGACTGATAATGATGGACCAGGCATTCCCCGAATCCTCCATACATGTTGAGGAATCGGAATGGAGCCAATTCGATCTGCCTGACCCGGATGATCGTCACGTACTTGCGGCTGCGGCACAGGGACAAGCAGACGCACTGGCCACGCGCAATATCAAGGATTTTCCCCAGAAACTGCTTGACTCTTTCTCCATTCAGGTCATCACGCCAGATGATTTGCTCTGTGTATTACTTAGACGAAATCCGGAAGCCACAGCTAGCGCCATACGTGAGCTTATCGATTCTCGACATCGGCCACCGATAAACATTCCCGACTTTGCTAAAAGACTTGAACGCTCTGGCGCAACACAGTTTGCAGCCGCTATTGCGCATATACGACAGCCTTTCGGCAATCATTCGTACTTTGACCAGTAACCCATGAATTCTGCATGAATTGGGGTGAACTGGCGGGGCTGGAGGCGAGCGGGCGGCGGATTATGGGGCACAATGGTTTCAAGGAGGCCGCCATGGTCGATGACTATACTGCCAAAATGACTGAGCTGATCGAACTCATGCGTCTGATCGGCAACGATACGCAACAGTGCGAGGTCAAGGAATGCAAGCGCAAGATCTCCTCGACCATCACCGATACGCTGTCCGCGTTCTCCAATGGCTCCGGCGGCTGGATTATCCTGGGCCTGTCCGAAAAGAACGGGTTCACGCCGGTCGAGGGATTCGACGCGCGCGCCATGCAGGAGGCGCTGAGCCAGGCGTGCGAGAAGATGACGCCGGTGGTGCGGCCCGTAATCGTCACCTGCCCGTTCGAAGGCGCGAATCTGGTGTTCGCGCGCATCGACGAGATGCTGCCGCGCGACAAGCCCTGCTTCACCACCGCGCTCGGACCGCACGGCGGCTCGTTCATCCGTACCGGCGACGGCGACCGGCGCATGACCTCCTATGAGGTCGACCGGCTCATCGAGGAGCATCTGCAGCCCACATACGATCTGGATATCGTGCCCGACGCCACGACCGATGACCTCGACCCGCAGCTTGTTGCCGGACTGTTGGCACGCGTGCGCGAACAGCATCCGCGCGTGTTCGCCGACCGAGACGGCATCGATGTGCTGCTGGATCTGCAGGTGTTGCGCCATGATGATTCCGACGAGTCGGAGGTCGGCGGAATCCTGCGCCCCACCTTGGCCGGACTGCTGGCGTTGGGCCGCTATCCGCAGAAGTTCTATCCGCGGCTCGGCATTTCGATTGCCGTGTTTCCGGGGACGAGCCGGGACGATGTGTTCCGGGGTGACGAACGATTGGTCGCCTCGAAGTCGGTGGTCGGTTCGATTCCGGTGATGATCGACGATGCGGTCGACTCGTTGATGCGTTGGATTGGCGCGAAGAAGCCCGACTATCCGCCGCTCGTGTTGCGCGAGGCGATTGCGAACGCGCTCACCCACCGTGATTATTCGCCCGATGCGCGCGGCACGCAGGTGCATATCAGCGTGTTCACCGATCGCATCGAGATCACCAATCCGGGTGGCCTGTACGGCATGGTGACACATGATGTGCTGGCGAGCCCTCATCCGGTGACGGGCGCGCCGTTCGTCTCCACCCGAAACCAGTTCCTGTTCACGCTGCTGGAGTCCACGCCGTATCCGGGCGGCGGGTTTGTGAACCCGGAAGGCGGCGACGGCTACCAGCGCATCGCCGCCGCGTTGCGCGAGGCCGGCATCGAGCCGGCGACCACGCGCAACGACATCAACACGTTCACGATGACCATCACCAAGCAGCGCACGATGGCGAACAGTTCACCGGGCGACGTGGTCAAGGCGATTATGACCGTACTGGAGCGGCATTCGGCCATGAGCGTCAAGGAGATCATGCGCGAACTGCAGTTGACGCCGCTGGCCGCCACATCCGGTATGCGCGAGCTGATGAAGGAAGGGCGGGTCGCCCGAGTCAAGTTCGCCGACGACCCGGCACAGCGGTATCGGTTGAAAGGCTGATTTCTCACTCGGCCAGCTGCGTGGTGGCGGGCGCGGCCAGGGCGGGGCGGGATCGGCGGAAGCGGCCGGCGGCCAGGCCGATGCAGATGAACATCACACCGAACAGTGCGACCAATCCCAGCGAGCCGGACCAGCCGGCGACGCTTATGCCGGTTTCCGCCGCCGTGCCGAAGCCGAGCGCGTTGTCGATCGCGGTGCAATACCACCAGCCGGGCAGGAACTTGGCTATGGTCACCATCACGCCGGGCATCATGTCAATCGGCAATGCGACACCCGACGTGAACATGATGAGCAGGCCGAAGATGTTGGCGAACCCGTTGGCCGCCTCTTCCGAGAGCCCGAACTCGCTGAGCATGAATCCGCAGGCGACGGTCATCAGCGCGTACACGCAGGTCGCGCCGAACGTCATCAGCACTCCCCCGACGCTCAGGTGCAACGGATCGAGCCCCGCCGCCATCATCAGACCGATTGACAGCACCAAATAGCCGACGCATACGACGAGCGCGAATCCGCCCAACGTCAGCAACCGCTGGAGTCCCATCAGGACCATGCGTCGGGGCGAGGCGGTGAGACGCCGCCGCACCTCGCCGGTGGTGAACGCGCCCAGGATCATCGATCCGCAGATGGTCATCGCCAGGGACAGCGGGTACAGCGCGGTTTTCATGGTGCCGCCGAATCCGCTGACCGCCGTATCCGCAGCGCTTGCCGACTCCTCGGTCGGCGTATCGACCACGGCGATCTGATGGTTCACGTCTGTATCGCTGGCCGATTCGGCGGCCATTTTGGCGGCCCGGGACAGATCCTTGATATCCGGCTTGTCGACTTGCCCTTCCGGCAGCGAGTCCAGCATGTCTTGGTCCAGACTCGCGCCATCAAAACCGGCGGCCCCTCCTGTAGCGTTCATCATGCCGGCGAGCGCCGCCTGGTCGACCCTCGTCTGCGCGCCGATCAGTGCGGTGCGGGTGAGCGAGAGGAACCCGCCGACGTTCATCCGCGCCATCGACCCGGAGCCGGATGCGTAGCTGGTAACCGTGTCCACGTTCGGCGGATTGTCGCCGTCCGCCGCCGCGGCGACATAATCGTCAGCGAATCCGTCGGGAATGATGACGATCAGGTCCACCCAGTTCGAGGCGACGGCCTGTTGCAGCGTTTCGCTGGTGTCGTCGAGGTCCACCAGTTCGCTGGAATCGCGCAGGTAGGCGCGCATCGACGTGGCGATATCACCCCGGTCGGAGTCGCGGTCGATGATGGCGACGCGCGTCTTGGTCGATTCGAACACCGCGGACATGGAGCCGGATGCGGAGGTCAGCATCGCCCAGCTGATGGACATCATCAGGATGCCTATGAATACGAGGTAGATCATCAGGTAGACCCGGTGCGCGAACAGCACGCGCAGCGTGGCTTTACAGGTGTTCATAACGTTGCCTCCTCAGCATTGCGATGCCGGCCAAGAGGAATACCGCGCTCATCGCCAGCAGAATGATGCAGGTGGTGATGAACGGCCGGTAGCTGTCGTAGTACAGGATGTCGTAGAACAGGTTCGTCACCTGCTGTGCGGGGTTGATGGTGCCGAGTATGGGCGCGTTGCGGGCTATCCAGTCGCTGATCTGCATGGCAAACCCGCCGTACAGTCCGGTGAACAGCGACAGCGTGCAGGAGATGCCGGTCGACAGCCCGTATTTCGTGTTGTACGAGAGCTTCGGCACCGCACCGAGCAGGGTGCCTGCTGAGCTGGTCATGAACGAGGCGATGATGACCGCGAGGATCGCCGCCGGTTCGCGTCCGCCGAGCGAGACGTTGCAGGCGAGCCGGATATAGGCCAATGCGATGGACAGGGCGACCGACGAGCACAGCCAGCAGGAGAGGAAGCCCGCGACGAGCTGTTTGGCCCGGCTCAGCGGCGCTACGGTCCGCCGTATGCCCAGCGCGGACAGGTTCGCCTGTGCGGCGGCGACTGTGCTGATGGAGTATCCCATGGCCATCATGCAGGACATGGCCAGCAGCGCGTAATAGTATCGGGCGATCTCGTCAGGCTGGAAATGCGTGAGCGTCGTCTCATGGGTCATGTCGACGTTCTGCCCGACGCTGTTCCAGAAGTTCCGGCTGAGCGCGGCCTGTGGATTGTCGGCGATGGTCTGCCGGGTAACGGCGTCGGTGCGGTTGTACAGGTCGATGACGCTGCGCAGGGCCGCGAGGCTAATGTCCAGTCCGCTGTTTTGCGTGGAGTCCTTGGCTGTGACGGCGGTTTCCCGGCTCACGGTCATCGCCAATCGGCCGTTATTGTCGGCGGTCAGATAGCCGTTGGCAGTGCCGTCGGCGAGCCGTTGTTCGGCCTCCTTCACGGTGTCGACTGTGGTGATGGTCAGCAGCTTTTGGTCGATTTCGGCGTAGGTCGTGTCGTCTGAGGCCGATTCCGTTTCCCCGGCCAGCGCGTCTACGAAGGTGCGGGCACCGTCCGCCTGCTGCCAACGGGTGTCTTCGATGACGGCCATCGGCACCGGCTTGAGTTCGTATGCTTCGGCCAGCCCGCCGAACAGTCCGTTGAACATGGTCGCCAGCACAATCGGGAACACGGTCATCCAGAACAACGCCGACCGGTTACGCAAGTTCGCTTTCAATGCGACCAGAAATGTGGTCCACATGATGTCTCCTTACTCAGGAACTCCCCTCAGTCACCTTTGGTGACAGCTCCCCTCGGAGAGGGGAGCCAAGTTATTTGCTTGCCGACTGAGGGGAGCATGGTCAGTCCCTCAGTGCTTTGCCGGTGAGTTCGAGGAACACGTCGTTGAGGGTGGGCGGGCGACTGGTCAGGTGGCCGATGTTGGCGCCGGAGCGTTTCACCGCGTCGAGCACGTCGGTCAGGTTGTGTTCGCCGCGACGGCATCGCACGTCGAGTTCCTTGCCGTCGTAGGTGGCTTCGATCACGCACGGCAGCGCACGGACCTCGGCCATCGCCGAATCCGCCAGATCGAGCGTTTCGATGGTGATGCGCTCGCCCGTGTCGATCATGTTCTTGAGCTCGTCGGCGGTTCCGAGCGCCAGGTGCCGGCCGTGGTCCATGATGAGGATGCGGTCGCAGATCTGTTCGACCTCCTCCATGTAGTGGCTGGTGTAGATCACCGTGGCGCCGGCCTGGTTGAGCCGCTGGATGCCTTCCAGAATCGAATTGCGGCTTTGCGGGTCGACGGCGACCGTGGGTTCGTCGAAGAAGATCAGGTTAGGCTTGTGCGCGATGCCGCAGGCGATGTTCAGGCGTCGCAGCAGACCGCCGGACAGTTTGCCGGGCCGGAACTTGCGGAAGTCCTGGAGTCCGACGAATTCGATGGACTCCTCGACCAGCGGCGCGCGGTCGGTTTTCTTCGGCACGTACAGCGAGCAGAAGTAGTCGATGTTTTCGGTGACGGTCAGTTCGTTGAACACGGCCACGTTCTGCGGCACGATGCCGATACGACGTTTCAGCGCGTAGGAGGTCGGCGTCATCGGCTGGCCGAACACGCGAATCGTGCCCGAATCGTAGGTGAGCAGCGCGAGGATGCAGTTGATCGCGGTGGTTTTGCCGGACCCGTTCGGTCCAAGCAGCCCGAAAATCTCGCCCTGGTTCACGTCAAGGTCAAAATAGTCGAGCGCCACCATGTCGCCGTAGCGTTTGACCAGTTGGCTGACGTGCACGGCCAGAGCCGGGTTGGTTGTCGAGTCGTGTTCGGAAGCTCTGTTGTCGGTTGTCATAGTCACTCCCTTCCTTGGCGATTCCATCATCCCAAGAAGGGGCCGGACGCCGCCACAGGCAAACGTCACGACTTGGCCGTACAGGCGTGACATTTGTCATTACAGTCCTTCGGCGTCGGTCTGCATGGCCTTGTACACCTTATCGACCGGCATCAGGCTGATCTCGTCCATCGAATAGTTGGACGCCCTGTGGCTTTGCGTAATCATCGGTATCATCCCTTTACGGTTGTGTCGACGACATCCGACGCTTGTGCCTCATCTATTCGGGAAGTGTAGGCCCGTTGTCTTGGACCGTCATGCGGGTAATTCCGCACGCCCGTCAAGTTCGTCGTGTTCCGCACACCGCTAGACTGGTGGTGGAAGAGCGTCGAGCCGGGGAGGTGCCATGCGCGTGTTGGCCGAGATGGGCTTGCTACTCGTGTTGGGCCTGGTTGTCGGGCTACGGTCCGATGGCGTGTTCATCGCCGGCCTGCTGTTGGCCGTTTCCGTCGCCGGATTGGTGGAATGGCTGCGTCCCGCGCAATGGTCTTGGGTCTTGTGTACGGCGTATCTCGTCATCGCCGTGGCGATGCCTTCATGGTGCGCGTTCATGCCGCTCATCGCCTACGATACTGCACGGCTGCCGGCCCTCGCCTCGACCGGAGCCCGGGCTGGGGCGCGGACTGCGGCAAGTGGCCGCTCCCCCAGTGTCTCGCGGACCGCGGCCTCTCGCCGTTCCCTTGCCGATGCAATGCGTTCGGCCCCGTGGCTTTCGGCCGCCGCGCGCTGGATATGGGTGTTGCCGCTGATCGCGCTCTGGTTCGCCCGTGGCACCGACCGTCTCCAGACGCTGGTGATGACGATGGTCGCCCTGCTTGGATTCGTTCTGGGCCGGGCCCGCGCCTCCTCGGACGAGGCGCGGCGCGCGTTGCTGCACGCGCAGGACAGGGCGCGCGAATCCTCGCGGGCCACTCGTTCGCGCATCGCCGACATCGATGAGGAACGCGCCCAGTCGATTCGCATGGCGACCCTCGGCGAGCGCACGCGTATCGCCCGGGAGATCCACGACAATGTGGGCCATCTGCTGACCCGCGCGATCATGCAGGCGCAGGCCGGCAAAACGGTGGCCAAGGCGACGAACGATACGGTCGCTGCGCAAGGGTTCGCCACGTTGGGTGCGACGTTGGATGATGCGATGACGATGGTGCGCCGTTCGGTGCATGATCTTGAGGATGATGGCACTGATTTCGCCGCGCAGATCGATGATGCCGTCACGTCGTTCGACGGCATCTCCCCCGGTTTCGCCGTGACGCTGGCCAACGATATCGCCAAGGCGCCTGCGCCGGTCTCGCGCTGTTTCGCGACCGTGATTCGCGAGGCATTGTCGAACGTGGTGCATCACAGCGCGGCGCGCGAGGCGAGCGTGACGTTGCGTGACTTCCCCGCGTTCTGGCAGTTGGTCATTCAGGATCCGGGGCCGGCCGTGTCCGAGTCCGATGGGTCCCGGACGGCCGCTGCCCGCCCGCGTGCGATGCGCGCCACGCACGTCGGCTCGCGACTCGCCGCCGACGGCGTTGCCGATATGCGTGGTTCGGCCGATGAGCTGATGCGCGGCATGGGTTTGGCGGATATCGAATCGCGCGTGCGCGCCCTTGGCGGCACCGCGGTCTGCGGGCCGTATGAGGACGGCTGGCGTGTGTTCGTATCCGTGCCGAAGAAGCGTTGGACCATGGAATCGAGGGATTGATGAGAATCGCAATCGTGGATGATGATCCGATCGTCTGCCAGTCGTTGGAGACGATTCTGACGGCCACCGGCACGGCCGAGGTGCTATGGACGGCAAATGACGGCGATACCGCCGTGCGCCGTTATTTCGAGACGCCGGCGAGCCGACCGGACGTGCTGCTGATCGATATTCAGATGCCCGGCACCAGCGGTTTGGATGCCGCGCGCGATATTCTGGCCACGGACCCGGCCGCGCGCATACTGTTCCTGACCACGTTTGCGGACCAGTCGTATATCGCGCAGGCGATGGGGCTTGGCGCCAAGGGCTATCTCATCAAACAGGATGTGGCGGCGGTCGGGCCTGCGCTGCAGGCGGTGATGGCAGGTCAGGTGGTGCTCGGCGCGGAAGTGCTCGGCAAGCTCACCGAACGGACTCCGGATCCTGCCGATTCCGACGATTCCGGAGATACCGCCGATTCCATCGAAGGCCTGCTTGGCGAGCGTGAGCGTGAGATCACCGCGCTGGTCGCCGAGGGCCTCGATAACCGCGACATCGCCGCCAGACTGTTCCTGAGCGAAGGCACGATCCGCAATCGCATCAGCGCGATACTGGACAAGCTCGGCCTGACCAATCGCACCCAACTCGCCATCCTCTGGCTCAACGCCCATCGGTGAGGGGCCTTTGGTCGAGTAGGTCTCTCCCTCCGTCATCGCTTCGCGATGCCACCTCGAACGCGATTCAGGACAGCTTGCAGCTGACCTCTTATTCGCTCGTTCTCACTCACCCTCGCCTAAAAACACCTCCGGCGTTTTCTTCACGGCTCGGCTCATCAGAGGGAGGTTGTGAAAAACCAACCTCAGCTGTTTTTCATGACGATACTGTCGATGGTGTTGGCCACGCGCTCGCAGTCGTCGGAGCACTGTTCGAGGTGACGGTACACGTCATGCCAGGCGAACACCTGCAGCGGATCGGTGCAGGTGGTGTGCAGCGTGCGCATCGACTCGATGAACAGGTGGTCGGCGTCCGTTTCGATCGTGTTGATGGCGAACACCAGTTCGCGCAACGTCTTGGAATGCCGGAATCGCGGCAGTTCGTTGACCAGCTCGCAGATGCTTTCCGTGGCGCGCACCACCATATCCGACATCTGGACCGCATCGTCGCGCATGTCGGTCACATTGTCGTAGTACATGCGGTTGAGTACGCCTTCGATGCTGTCGGTCACATCGTCGAGCACGTGGCCAAGCTCGTCGATGTCCTCACGGTCGAACGGCGTGATGAACGCGGTCACCAGTTCGTCCATCATGTCGTGGCGCACCTCGTCCGCCGACTTCTCAATCGCGTGCATGCTGTCCATGCGTTCGCGCAGCTGGTCCGGATTGAAGTCGTGCATGACCTCGGACAGCAGCTTCGCGGCCTGGCATGCGTAGTCCGCGCTGCGGCGGAATCCGTCGAAGTAGAACACGTCTTTTTGTCTCGCCATGTGGGTGGATTCCTTTCTAGAACACGACCATGAACAGTTTGGCCATTACGAAGCTGATGAGACCGCAACCGGGGAAGGTGAACACCCAGGTGAGCATCATGTCGCGCACCACGCCGAAGTTGATGGCGGAGAGGCGGCGTACCGCGCCCACGCCCATGATGGTGCTGCACAGGATCATGAGCCAGACCGGAATCATCACACCGGTCACGCTGGGTTGGCCGTTGCAGAACGCCATGCCGAGGAACAGCACGCCGATGAACTTCTGGCCGTCCTGCGCGCCATGCATGAAGCTCATGGCCGCCGCGCCCACGATCTGCGCGTAGGTGAAGAACCCGTTGGTGCGGCGGCGGTCCATGCCAGCGCAAATCAGGGTCACGGCCTTGCACACCAACCAACGGAACGGAGGCAGGCTCATACTTTGCTTCGATATGCTCGTCGACATTTCCCGCCATCTGCCGAGGATTCGGTCATGCGTGTGCGAAAATGGACACGGTGTCAATCAGGAGGTGCACAGTGGTTGTAAGCACGGATTCGAGCCGCACAATGCCCGATTGGGTGAAGTACGGGGTGTTCTGGCACGTGTATCCGCTGGGCTTCTGCGGTGCCGATATCAGGCCCGCCGGCCCGCGCCAGTTCCATGGCCGCGGCCTTGACGCGATGATCCCTTGGCTGGAGTACGTGCGCGATCTAGGCGCGTCCGGTCTGCTGCTGGGTCCGGTGTTCGAGTCGACGACGCATGGATACGACACGCTCGACCATATGCACATCGATGTGCGATTGGGCGGGGATGCCGCGTTCGACCAGCTGATTGCGGCCTGCCGGGACATGGGATTGCAGGTGGTGCTGGATGGCGTGTTCAATCATGTGAGCCGCGATCATCCGGCCGTCCGGGCGGCGCTTGACGAGACCGCCGGACGCTTGAATCCGGCCGACAACCCGTGGCATGGTCTGGTCCGCGCGCATGTCGGTGATAATGACGAACCCGCTTTGGATGTGTTCGAGGGGCACGGGGATCTGGTGGCGCTGGACCATTCGGCTGACGAGACCGTTGACTATGTGGTCCATGTGATGAGCCATTGGCTGGATCGCGGAGCCGCCGGCTGGCGCCTCGACGCCGCATATGCCGTGCCGAGCCCGTTCTGGGCGCGCGTGTTGCCGCAGGTCAAAGCCGCACACCCGTATTCGTGGATTTTCGGTGAGGTGATCCATGGCGATTACCCGCGCATCATCGAGGAATCCACGATGGATTCGATCACGCAATACGAGCTATGGAAGTCGATCCAGCATGCGCTGGAGACGGAGAACTTCTTCGAGCTGGATTGGAATCTCAAGCGGCACAACGCGTTCCTGGATTCCTTCGTGCCGCAGACGTTCATCGGCAACCATGACGTGACGCGTATCGCATCGCAGATTGGCCCGGCCAAGGCGGCGTTGGCATTGGCGGTGCTCATGACGGTCGGCGGCGTGCCAAGCATCTATTACGGCGACGAGCAGGGCTATGTGGGCGTCAAGCAGGAGCGTTTCGGCGGCGATGACGACGTACGTCCGAAGTTCCCCGACTCCCCTGCCGAACTGTCCACGCTGGGAGAGCCGACATACCGGCTGCATCAGGCGCTGATCGCGCTGCGCCGTCGCAACCCATGGCTGATGGATGCGCGTACCGAGGCCGTGAAGCTGGAAAACAAGCACTTCGTCTATCGTTCGACGAGCGCCGACGCCCAGCATTCCCTGACCGTGGGCCTCAACATCGAGCAATCCCCCACTTTCACCATCCGCAACGCCGACGGCAGTACGGCGTATCAATACTGAGCTACCTCATCAGAGGGAGCTCACCATTTACCGCCGAATGCCTCGGATCAGCAGGTCGAGCAGGTACCCGTACGACCGGTCGACCCGTTCGCGGCCACGTGTGCGGGGTTGTGCGGAACGCAGTTCGAATTGGATGAACCCGTGTATGGACACCCAGATGGAGGATGCGATCAGGTGAGGGTCATCGTCGCGGATGCGGCCGAGTCATCCAGCAATCTGCGCAGGGTGCCAGGCAGGGAGCCGGAAATGGATTCGGCAGCCATCACGGATTCCTTGGATGCGCCAAGGATGTCCTGGGGCAGGTAGATCCTTGCGGCGCGTCCGTCAGGCCGGTGGTGTACGTACCGGCCTGCAGCGACCCCATGATGCCGACGCCGAGCGTGCCACTGAGTTCGCGGATCGTGTCGTTGACGGCACTGCCCATGCCTTCCTCGCTGATCGGCACGGCCGTCATCAGTGTGTCGGTGGCGGTCCCTGGACGAGGGCGATGCCTGCGGCCATGACGGCCGCGAACGGCAGTGTGGCAATCGCCATCTCGAGCGCCGAACACCCACGCAGCACCTGGAACCATTAGGTCGTGAGGAAGATGAAACCGAACAGGCACAGGAAGGCGGCGCCAATGGCCAACGTGCCGATGACGGCGCACACCCAGAACACGCTATCCCATGCGAACCGTTGCAGCAGGATGCCGCCGATGACCGGGCCGAACGCTATGCCCACCCCGGATGTGCCGACCCGCAGTCCGACGGCCAGCCCACGCATAGGCGATCCGTCGAACAACCCGATGATGGATGACAGCGTGGCTCCCATCAAGTTGTGTATTAATATCATATATTTATGAAACATTGATACACATCATGTCGGGAACAGGCATCCACATCGAAAACACCGACCTACAACACAATCAGGCCCGACGACCATCAAAGGTCGTCGGGCCTGATTCATACGCGCTGTCGGACTAACGGCGTCCGGACTTCATACGGAATGGCGCATTGTTGCGATTCTTCTTGGAATGGCGGCGGTTTGGGCCTTCCGTGTTGCCGTATTTGGCGATCATGCGGCGTTCGTGACGCTTGGTACCTTCTGAACGCTCGTCGCGTACGATGCGGTTCTCGTTCTTGCGATGGATGCGCTTGCCGCCTTCGCCCTGACGGGTGTTGCGCATGGACTGCCTGCGGCCGTCATGGGAACGCTCGTCATAGGAGAAGCCGTAGTCCTCGTGGCTGCGCTCATTGCGGCGCGGCTTACGCGGACGCTCGAAATCGCGGGGATCAGTACGATCGAAGCGACGGCTTGATCCATGCTTACGGCCGCTGAAATCATCGTTGCGGCCGTATTCGGCCCCGTCGCGCTTGTCGAATTTTCCGCCCTTGCCGTACCGATCATTGCGACGGCTGCGACCAGAATCACGGCCTTCGAACTTGCCGCCACGACGATCGTCACGGTAGCCGCCACGACGATCGTCGTACCGGTTCTTGCCGTACTCGTTGCGGCCATCGTCCTGACGCTCGCCGTAACGGTTCTTGCCGTATCCGTCGCGACGGCCGCCCTTACGGCGGTCATCGCCATGCTCGAACAGATAGTCGCGGCGCTCGGCCTCGGGGTTGCTCATGCCGGCGCGGCGTTCCGCACGGTTGCGGTTCTTCTTCACGGCCTTCTTGCTGGCCTTGTCGCCGTGCTTGCGCTGCGGCTCGCCTTCGGCAACAAACTCGCCGCCTTCGTTCTCGTGCTGGAATTCGGTCTCGGCAACGTTCTGCTCGTCGCGATTGCGATTGCGATTGCCGCCGCGGCCGGACTCGTCGCCCGCCGCGTTCTTGGCACCCTTGTTCTTGCCCTTGCGCGGGTTGCCCACGGGCTGCGACTTGTCGAGGCTCCAGCCATCCACGCGCTCGGCGCGGTCGCCCACAAGCTCAAGCACTTCGGGCGAATCGTGGGTCACTTCAATCATCTTGGTCTTGATGCCGGCCTGGTTCAGCAAGCGGCGCGTCTCGCGGCGCTGCTCGGGCAGCACGAGGGTGACCACGTCGCCCGCCTTGCCGGCGCGGGCGGTACGACCGGAGCGGTGTACAAAGGACTTCGGGTCGGCCGGCGGCTCGACCTGCACCACGAGCTCCACGCCGCCGACGTCTATGCCACGGGCGGCCACGTCAGTGGCCACCATGACGCGCACATCGCCGGAATCAAATGCGGCGAGGTTGCGATCGCGCTGGTTCTGGTTCAGGTTGCCGTGCAGCTCGGCGGCCGGAATGCCGTTCTGCGTCAGATTCTTGGCGAGCTTCTTGGCCTGGAACTTGGTGCGGGTGAACAGGATGCGGCGGCCTTCGCCCGAGGCGAGTGTACGCACGAGTTCATGCTTGTCGCCGCGCGTGGTCTCGAACACGTGGTGGGTCATCAGGTCAGGTTCGGTGGTGGCCGAATCGACCTCGTGCACCTTGGGATCATGCAGGAAGGTGTTCACCACTTCATCCACGCCGTGATCGAGCGTGGCGGAGAACAGCATGTGCTGGGCGTCGGGCGAAATCTGCTCAAGCAGTCGCTTGACCGGCGGCAGGAAGCCCATATCGGCCATTTCATCGGCCTCATCGATGACCACGACTTCGACGGACGAGAGCGTGAGCGCCTGCTGGCGCAGCAGGTCCTCAAGGCGGCCCGGGCAAGCGACCACGATATCGGCGCCGGCCTTCAGATCGCGGATCTGGTGGATGTACTTGACGCCACCGTACACCGTGGTGGTGTTCATGCCAAACGTGTGGGCCAGCGGCATCAGCACGTCGTTGATCTGGTTCGCGAGCTCGCGGGTGGGGGCCAGCACCAGGCCGCGCGGGTGCGGCAGGAAGTCGTCGGCGCGGCGCTCTTCCAGGCTGGCCTTCTTGCGGCGCTTGATTTCGTTGCGGAACTCCTCCATCGCGATTTCGCCAAGCGAATCATAGGAGCCAAGCCGGGTGACCAGCGGAATGGAGAAGGCGAGGGTTTTGCCGGAGCCGGTGCGCCCTCGGCCGAGAATGTCGCGGCCGGCCAGTGAATCAGGCAGGGTGTCGGCCTGAATGGGGAATGCGGTCTTCTTGTCATCTGCCGCAAGCACGCGCACCAGCGGTCCGGGGACGCCAAGTTCGCCAAAGGTAAGGGGGCGGGATTCCGCGCTGTCGTTCATCTGGAAATCAGCGGAATCGTCACGATCATCGAAATTATTACGGGGCACAGTGGCCTTTCATGTCAAAGGTTACGCAAATTACACAAGCTTTCCGAGCTTAGCGTAAGCCCCCTACTTTGCTTGCTGCTCGCCACGCTGTCATCCCACTCTTTACTTATGACCCCATGGGGCGGTAACTCGCCCATGAGGCGGTTTGAAGAAATTGTGAAACCGCAGAATAAAGCCATTTTCACTTACCGCCCCATGGGGGTTTTACCGCCCCATGGGATGTTTGCCGCCCCATGGGCCAATTGCCGCCCTATGGGTTCTACCACCATGTAAGGCGAGCACCGCTCCATGGAACATGCAAATGGCTCCTACCCGTGAAGGTAGGAGCCATTGTGCAAAAAGGCTGAGCCACAATACGGCCCAGTAGCACTAAAACACACTACAAAATATCCGGATCGTCTTTGGCAATAGTGCCGGTTGCCTTGCCGATGGCCTTCAGGCCGTGGTAGGCCACAAGAATCACGATCGCGCCAATGGCAATGCCGTTGAAGGAAATGCCACCAACAGTGAACGCGAATTGGCCGATGGCAATAATCATGGTGATGGCTGCCACCATGATGTTCAGCGGCTTGTCGAAGTTGACCTTGTTCTCAACCCAGATGCGGATGCCGATCATGCCGATCATGCCGTACAGCAGCGTGGTCACGCCGCCGAGCACGCCGGCGGGGATCGTGTTGATCACGGCGCCGAACTTCGGGCACAGGCTCAGGATCAGGGCGAAGGCGGCTGCGCACCAGTAGGCGGCGGTGGAGTACACCTTGGTGGCAGCCATCACGCCGATGTTCTCGCCGTAGGTCGTGGTGCCGGAGCCGCCGCCGAAGCCGGCGAGCGTGGTGCCCAGGCCGTCGGCCATGAGGGCGGTGCCGATCTGGTTGTCGTAGTCGCGGCCGGTCATCTGGGCCACGGACTTGACATGGCCGACGTTCTCAGCCACAAGCACGAGCACAACAGGGATGAACATGGGAAGGATGGAAAAATCGGCCTGCGGCAGGTGGAACTTCGGGAAGCCGATCCATGCGGCGTCACCGATGGCGGAGAAGTCGACCTGGCCACGGATGCAGGCATATACATAGCCGATAATTACGCCGACCAAAATGTTGAGGCGACCCAGCAAGCCCTTGAACAGCACGGCCACGAGCAGCACGGCCAGCAGGGTAACCAGTGCGGTGTCCGGCGCGGCTTGGAAGTTAGTCCACACGGAAGGTGCCAGATTGAAACCGATGATGGCCACAATCGCGCCGTTGACCACGGGCGGCATGATGATGTCGATCCATTTGGAGCCGGCGTAATGCACGAGCACGCCAATCAGGGCCAGCAGAATACCGGTGACCATGATGCCGAAGCTGGCGACCGCAATGCCCTTGTTGGCGGTGGTGACCGCGGTGATCGGGGCGATGAAGCCGAAGGACGAGCCCAAATAGCTCGGCAGTACGTTCCTGTTGATCAGCAGGAACAGTGCGGTGGACATGGCCGTGAAGAACAGGGTGGTGGACGGGTCGAAGCCCGTCAGAATCGGCACCAGAAAGGTGGCACCGAACATGGCGATGACGTGCTGTGCGCCGATACCGGCGGTGCGCACCCAAGTCAGACGTTCATCGGGCTCGACGACCTCGCCGGGCGCCAGCGTCTTGCCGTCGCCATGCAGCCGCCATTGGAAGATATTGGACATGGACATTGCTCACTTTCCTCGCTCTTGCTTGGTGGTGCGGCACACACGACCGGCCGCGCCACGCGTCATTCTAGCGTACGGGGATCGTGCGGCGTCCATCCGTCGGAACGCTCACTTGCCGTAATACTCCAGCAGGTGGGGGTCGACGGCCTGCACCACATCGACCAGATCGCCGTTGGACAGGTACGGGCGCTTGAATTCGCGCCACGGCTCCACTTTGACCCCCCAGCGTCCGCTCGCCTCATCAAGCACGGGCCGGGCGGTCTGCTCCCAACGCACACGCTTGGACGTGCGACCGGTTTCGGGGTCTCGGCGCGTGTAATGCAGGCACGTGCAGTTGGTGATCTTCCAGTCGTCCGAATCGGCGCGATGCAGGAACTCCTCGTCGGCCAGATCCTCGATGGTGAGCATCAGGGCGAGCATGAAGTCGCCGTGCGTGACCATGACCACGGACTCCGAGTCGGATTTGCGGCTCAACGAGGTCAGGATGTTATGCACGCGGTCCTCGGCCACGTCGGCGATGGATTCGCCTGCCGGCGGCCGCCAGTACAACGGGTCGGTGTTCTTGAAGTTCCAGTTGCGGGCGTAGTTGGTTTTGAACTCGTCCTTGGTGATGGTGTTGATCTCGCCCCAGGAGCGTTCGCGCAGCACACGGTTCTCCTCCCACTTGGCTTTGGGCAAGGCCATGGTGGCCGCGGTCTCGCGGGTGCGCACATACGGCGAAACCATGTAACGGTCGAACAGCTGCTGCTGGCTGACGAGCCAGCGTCCGATGCAGTCGGCCTGCTTACGACCGGTGGCGGTAAGCCGCCATGAGCGGTCGGGCACGGTGACGTTGTCCTGCGTGTACAGGGAGTTGTCGCCCTGCTCGCCCGCCTGGACGATGACGTTCGCTTCGGATTCGCCATGTCGGATTACATATAGATCGAGCGGCATGCTCATCTGCGCTCCTCCTTCGTTGTCGGTGACGTCGCGTTGTTCCGCGCCGTCCGCTATTTCACCCGCGTTATGGTGTCCCCTTTGACCATGAACGCGCGACGGGCCATATCGATCATCGGCTGGTCGAACTTCGAGTCGGTGTAGAACTCGTCGACGACGGCGTCCGGACCGTACAGCTCGCGGAATCGCCTGGCCTTGTTGGTGTTGAAGTTGAGATACGTAACCCTCATCGTCTCCAAATCGACCTTGCTGGCCACGAGGTTCCGCACGCCGAGCCTGCGGCAGGCCTCCCCCACCGTCAAATCGAAGGATGCGGTGAGGATCACGTCATCCGGTTCGGGCTGGTACCAGGGCTTGATGCGCGGGTAGTTCCGATCCCAGAAATCGTTCACGAGCTGTTCGACGCTCGCCACGCGTCGGGAACGGTTCAGTTCCGTAAGATAGCCTTCGGCCATTCTGCCCACGCCGTATTCCATCTGCTCAAGCGTGGCCCGCCCGAGTTTGTATTTGACCGCGTACCGCAACACGGGTGCGATGAAACGGAACACCTTCGGGTCATGTCGAGCGGAATACAGGTACAGGTCGAACAGGCTTTCGCCGTCGTAGATGGTTCCGTCAAAATCGAATACGCGCATACCTTCTGCTTCTACTCTGCTGTTCCTTGTTCAAGGCTAATCATGGCGAACCGGCAAAAGCGCGAGTATGCGGTGAATTTCACATGAACACTGTTTTTTGGAGGGTCGCAACCAACTTCCCCGGCGGTCATCGTCCCCGGTCCGGCACCGTTCCGGCACGCCTGCGCGTCTGGCCGAACAGGTAGACGCCGATGGGCAAGGTCAGCACACCGCCGATGACAAACACCAGCGAAATCGGAATCATGTCGGCCAGAGGCGCGAAGACCAGCATGCCCAGCGGCATGCCCAGCGTGCTGAGCGTGGTGTCGAGACCAAAGACGCGGCCGACCACATTCTCATCGGACTCGGTTTGCATGATGGTACGCATCGGACCCACGCAGATGGCCTCGGCGACGCCATTCGCCACGTCGACAAACAGGTACGCCAGCAGATTGGGCGCGACCCCGAGACCCACCACGGTCACGCCGACCAAAGTGACGCCGAGCGCGACCATGCGCATGTTGTCGCGCACGACCTTGGCCCCGACGGTGGACATGAACGCGCCGCCAAGCAACATGCCGATGCTCCATCCCAGCTCATTGGCCGCGAGTTTGTCGGAGGCGGTGGTCAGGTTGATGAATCCCAGATTCAGATCGATTCCCTCGTATTCGCGGGTCATGAGCAGCAGGGTCAGATTCATCGGGGCCACGGCGATGAAACAGGTCAGCGCGTCGCCCAACACCACGTTGCGCAGATTCGGCCGACGCCACGTGTAGTCGAATCCCACCTTGAGATCGGCGAAGACACGGCGGACGCCGGCGAGCGGCGAGCGTCCCTCCCCTTCGGGCACGGCGTGCGCGGCACGCTCCGCCGTCGCGCGTCTCTTCGGCACCTTGATCAACGCCACGAACCCGACGCCGATGACCGCCGTGGTCACGTCGATCAGCAGGATCGACCACAACGGCACCATGTTGATGAGCACGGCGGCCACAGCCGGTGCCACTATCATGTTCGCCGAGTTGATCACACCGTATATCGAATTGACGCGCAGCAGTTTGCCGGAGGGCACGACGTCCGGGATGAACGACTGCACGGCCGGCGTCTGGATGCCGCCGCCCGCCGAACGGATGAGCAGCACCACGAAGATCGTGCCCAGTCCGGCCCATCCCATCGCGAAACCCAACGACAACACGACGGTGACGGCGGCGATCACCATGTCCGGCAGCATGATCAGCAGTTTGCGATTATGGCGGTCCGCCCATGAGCCGCCGAAGATCGAGACCACGGCCTGCGGCACCACGCCGAACAGGGTGGCCAGCAGCATCGCCGAACCGGTTCTGGTCTGCAATACGATCCACCACCAGATGGCGTACTGCACGATGCTGGAGCCCAACAGCGAAAACGCCTGACCAACGAGCAGCAACGCCACACGCCTGATCCACACGGCATCGGCCTCCTCGCTCGCCATGGCCTCGGCATACGCGCCGGACCCGTCCACCCCATCGGACGTCACGGGCATGGTCGCTCCAATCTACTCGTCTACTCGGCGCCTCAAGACGCATGGGCCTGGTCCCGGCCCCGCTTCACCTCACACCAGTACCATAGAATGGAGGTCTGATATACCATCCGGCATCTTCCGGGACATGGTCGAGCGTAAGGAAACCCGCTATGAGAATAATCGGCATCCCGTTCGGCATCCAGTCGTTCAAGATGGCCAAACTCGCACTCTGGCCGTTCGGGGCGAACGTCCACGGGCTGTAGGTCATCGCGGCACGTGCGGCAACGGACCGGACTTCACGACCTCCCAGGGCACCACCCTTTCCATTCGCATCGTCTGCCGTCTATCATGGAATGCGGATGCACAACGCACCGAGCGCATGAAAGGACAGATCATGATCAACCATGTGACCGTCAAGGTGAAGGATTTCGACAAGGAAGAAGCGTTCTACGCCGCGTTCGTGCATGATCCGGAGGGCAACAACATCGAAGCCATGCACAACTGATCGATCATCGACCGATCGAGCGGGAATCCCGTCGGACGGAACACGCCTTCCATCCGACGGGATCGTCATAATTCCCCCACCCACGCCCACGCATCACCGCACTGCCGCGACTGTTCAGCATGCCCCAGCCGCCAAGACCATCACAGGTAAGTGTTCCAGCCAAGCTTGACGGCGAGGATAATGCCGGTCAATACGGCGGCGGCCCGCATGATGTTCTCCGGAATACGCCGGGTGATGGGAGGCGCGATCGCGCTGCCGATGGTGCAACCGATGCACATCATGATGGCGAACGGCCAGCAGACGGAACCACGGATTACGAACATGACCGCGGCGGAGATATTCGCGCCGAAGCCGATCACGGTTTTCAATGCGTTGATCTGATGGAACGGGCCGATCCTGCCCAAATCGAGAATCGCCAAGGCAAGCGTACCGGCGGCCGCGCCGAAATAGCCGGAATAGACACCGACGAAGCTCACGCCGGCCCACAGCCACCACGGATCGTCGCGCAATGTGCCGTTCACCGTCGCACCGGCGATCCGCGCGGCGCGCTCCGCCTGATACGATTGCGGCAGCGCCCGTGCCACGGCATCGCGCGCGGCCGCTTTCCTCCGTGGATTGAGCGCGATGATGAGCGCACTGAACAGAATCAACGGCGGTACCGCGAATTCAAAGACCTTCGCGGGCAATTCAAGCAGCAACAGACCTCCGATGACGCCGCCGACCAGACCGATGCAGGCATAGACGACCACACGCCGGCCCTGTCCCGTGAGCTCCTTGCGAGCGGAGAGCAACCCGCCGATGCCGGTACCACACACGCCCACCGTGTTCGTGGTGTTGGACAGCACGGGCGGAATACCGAATGCCAGCAACGCCGGATAGGAAACCAATGAGGATGCGCCGACCGCGTATCCAACGAATCCGGCGGCGACGCCGGCTACAAGCACCGACAGCAACGTGGTGACGGACATTCCTGCAATCATGGGGCCCTCCCCTTCTCATTCCGGTCTGTGTGGCAACGGGAGTCAAGCGTAATGGTTCGGCTCCCGCGCATCGCATCATCGCCCGTAACGTGGCCAAACACTGGCACCGCAGCCGACGCTCCGTACAGCCGGCGCGACGAAGACGATCGGCATGATTCGCCAAGGCGTCCTGAGACACGAACCTCGAACCGACGACGCCACCCGCATTCATGACCGCGCCGAGGAGGGCGCCCTGAACGGGCACCCCGCGCAGACCAGCAAGGCGGGGTCCGGTCGGCATGCCGTCCCGTCGCACAGGGATCGCGGTGCGCGGTCCATCAATGTGACCAGTCCACGCTCCTGTGCACGCATGATCGCCATATCCACGAAATCGGAGGGCAGACGCCGATAGTCGGCGATCTGCGGAACCGTCATCCCGGTCTTAAGATCGGCGGCGATGTCGGCAACGATATCGGCCGGCTGTTCGTCGGCATGATAGGACTGCGACATCGAACCAATCACGACTTCCTTGGCGACGAATCCCGTAATCAGCGCGGCCGACGCATGCCAGTCGTCGAAGCCCGCCGGAGCGAACACGGGGGCCACCGCATCGGCGAGCACGCCGTACGCGGAATCGTGCACATCGTCGACATGCGCGAAACCGCCGGCACCGGCCGTCATGGGAATGCCCTGCAGCAGCCATAGCGCCATGATCATCGAGATGATGATCACACTGGCGCCGCGAACGAATCCCCATAGACGCAGCAGCACCGAACGAACCAGCTGCAGGGCGCGGGGGCACTGGTATGAGGGAAGCGCCAGCATGAGCGGCTCCGGCTCAAGCCCACGGAACATGGTGTGGCGCAGCATCACGCCGACCAGCAGGATGATCATCACCGAAACGACGTACATGAGGAACACCACGAGGCCCGCATACTTCGGAAAGAACGCATGGGCGAGCACCAGGAACACCGACAGGCGCGCGGAACACGCGGCAAACGGCACCAGCATGCCGGTCAGCACCCGCTGACGGGAATCAGGCAGGGTGCGGGTGGCCGCCAAGGCCGGCAGATTGCAGCCGAAGCCGACGATGATCGGCAAAAACGCGCGGCCGTCCAATCCCAAGGCGCGCATGGCGCGATCCATCACGAATGCGGCACGGGCCATGTAGCCGGAGTCCTCCAGAATCGACAGCAACAGGAACATGATGCCCATCACGGGAATGAACGTCAGTACGGTGATCACGCCATCGAGCACGCCATCGACCAGCAGCGAACGCACCCAGCCGCCGCGCCAGGCCGCGCCGAACAGCCCAAGCAACCAGTCGAGGCCGGATGTGCACCAGCCGCGGAACGTCACATCGATCCAATCCTGCATCGGACTGGCCAGCGTCGTCGTGGCTTGGAACACCGTGAACAGAACCGCGAGAAAAACGATGACGCCGACCACGGGGTGCAGCAGCATGCCGTCGATGCGGTCGGATAAGGTGACGCGACCGTCGTCGTGAACGTCAAGGCGACGCAATACGCCGGCGGTCCAGTCGAGACGGGCATCGGCCCGTGATTCAGCCCAGGAGCGCAGGTCGTCGGCGGTGTGCCCGTCGGCGTCGGCCGTGATGGCGGACCATGCGGTCAGCCCAGAGGGAATGGGGGTTCCCCGGAAACCCACGGCGATGGCATCGGCCAACGCCTCGCCGCCGTCTCCGGTACGCCCGTCGACCGCGATGACCGGCATCGCAGGTGTCGCCGCGAGCGCCGTCACGCACGGCGCCATTCGCGGACGTCTCCGCATGGCGATCGCAACGCCGGCAGCAATCGTCCTGCGAGCTGCAGCAGTCGACACCTCTCAGGTCCCGTAGATTCATCATTCGCGCATATTCTCGTTCTCTTCGCGTTACGCAACGTCGTCTTGCGTATGTTCGTCCTGCGCGAACCGTACGCGGACGGCCCGCGCGGTGGCGCCATCCACCGCGACGCGTTCATCTCCGAAGGCGATGACCCGCCCGCCGAAAGCGCCACGCTGCACGACCCGCAGGCCCGCGCCCGGAGCCAGGCCGATCTCGCAGAGGCGGAACCGGTGCCGTTCATCCAGGTCGACGCCGTCCACGACGACGCGCATGGCGCGCGGGCAGTCGCGCAGCGTCATGGTGGCGCCGCGCTCCCCCGTCCGACGCCGCACCGTGCCATCGAAGCGGCGAGCATGCGTATTATCCATGTTTTCACACATAGCAGGAAACGAAGCAAAGCACAAGAGTGTTTTTCACGGAACTGAACCGCACCCCGTTTGCTGGACGTCGGTAAGTGGGATGCAGTCTGAGACCGCGAGGGACATGCTCCGGAACTCCTCCGGGGTGCATCCCTCGAGTCGCGTCCGGCGACGCTTGTGCGGGAGCCGGGCAACCAATATAATCGCAATGCCATTGCGGTTCACACACCCAATGCCGGTCTTATGGGATATGTAAGGCTAATCTCGGTAAGCTGGCGAAAGCGCAGATACGCAGTGAATTTCACATGAACACTGTTTTTTGGATTGATTTCGGTACAGGTAACGTACACTGGTGACAGCGTGGAAGGAGGTGCGTAATGGCGGCGTCTGAAATCGAACAATGGTGGATTGATAAGTTTCAGGAGAACCTGGGTCCGATTCGCAAGGTAGCCGGATGGACGACTCAGCAACTGGCCGACGAGCTGGGGGTCGCGCGACAGACGGTGTCTAACTTGGAGACCGGCAAAAGCCCGATGACCAAACTGCAGTATCTCGCTTTACGTACGGTGTTCAGCGCCGAGATCGCACGTCGTGAAGACCGCGATCTGGCACGCATCATCAAGACTTTGGTCGACGATCCCATTGAGCAATGCATTCGCGAACGGCGCGCCCAAGAGCAGGGCGGCGAGGCCGTTGCCGACAATGCCCCGGTCCATACGGACGGTGGCAACGTTGCCGACAACGCCGCCACCGAGAAACGCAAGCCCAGTGCCGCCACATTGAAGGCTGCAAAGACTGCCGCAACGGGCAAGCCCACGCTCAGCACGGCGATGCAGGCTCTTGCCGTCATCACCGGCGCATTGGCCAGTGGAACCGCCGCCGGCATCATCACCTACTTGATGTTCCCGGACGGCGGCCCGAACAAGCGCTGAGTCGCCGAAATATCGAATCCGTTACTCGCAGGCCACGCCATCGTGATCGCGGTCCAACTTGCCGTTGTATCCAGGCTGCCCTTGATACAACGGAGCAGCACCAGCCGCACGGACTTCAGAGCAATTCGCATAATGCACATTTTGCTGCGCTTGCTGTTGCTGTTGTGCCTGTCGAGCGGCCTCCTCAGCTTGCCGCTGGGCCTCGGCCTGCGCGGCAGCCTGTTCTTCAGCGGCCTTTCTTGCAGCCTCTTCTTCGGCAGCCTTCGTAGCGGCCGATATACCGCACCAACGTTTCCCTCATTATCAACTGTCTCGAGTTGCATGAATGCGCCGTTTATAGGCCGAGAATTTCGTGCTTTTTTGCATCAAATTCTTCTTGGGAGAGAATGCCGATATCAACCAGTTCCTTCAATTTTTTCATCGCCTCGACTTGTTCTTCCACAGACATGGATGCCGTGTGAGAGGCGGGAGCAGCGGCTTCCGGTGCCGGCGCAGGCGCCGGCGCTTGAACCGGGGCGGCCGTCATAGGATTAATGGCTTGTGCCATATTCATGCCCAGCAACATGCCACCATCGCCAAAGCCGTTGTCTTGGATGCCTTGCGCAATGCGCTGCTGGGCAGCCATATTGCCTGCTTGCTGGGAAACGCCCTCGTATGCGGCAACATTCATCTTATTCGAGGCGAACTGCTGCACGAGTTGACGTGATTGCTCGGTGAACTCGATACTTTCGATGCCCACACTGGACACTTCAAAGCCAAAACGATCATTCCACGTACCTGCATTGGCCCGATCGCCACGCACGCATGCTGCGATGTCATTCGCCTTGCCGGGCAATTGCGAAATACGATATTCATTGGACAACGAATTGATGGCCACAATAAACGACTGTACGAATTCAGACAGAATCTGCCTACGTGGCCCTTCATCATCGAATGAATACGACACGGTAGTGGCCGGCACAAAGTTACGAACGAATCGAACTGGATCAGTGACCTTTAGCGACATGGATCCGCGTGCGCGAATTTCCAAATCGACGCCATAGAACCGGTCGTTATACACCAGCGGCGCAGAAGTGCCGAATTTGATGCCACGAATCTCACGCAGGTTGACGAAGGCCACATATTTGGTGCGGCCAGGCTGACCTCCGAAGGTGAATCGATCGGCAACCTGATTGAAGAACGATCCGATGCCGTCTCCGGCGAGCACGCTCTGCTCCCCGTTGCGATATTCATAACCGCCCGACTCGGTGATGACGTTTTCGATACCTGTTTCAGAGAAAATGAACGCCGCAGTATTCTCTGGCACATAGATACGCGAACCATTGGTGATTATTCCCTCGGAACCGTATTCATTCGAACCGCGATCGTTGTTGCTTCCGCGGGGAATGCCCGGCACAACGACGGTGTGTTCCGTGAACGGACCAGCGGTGATGATATCACGCCACAGGTCCGCGAATGTACCGCCGAGCGCGCCGGCGAACGCCTTAATAACTGCCATCTGTTTTTTCCTCGATATCTCATGCATATGGCCGATCTTGCGACTATGCAATCGCAAGACCGGCCGTTATGCTGGCATGTTGGTTATAGCTGCGTTTCGCGATCGCAGTATTCGCATCGAACGACTTCTTTGCGATGACCGGAAAGCGGAGCGCCACAACCTTCGCAATTCACCGAAACCACGGGTTCGGTAATCCCAAGCCCACTACGGAATGCGCCAAAAGTGTCCTTCAGCGCCCCGGCCAGAGCCTCCGTTCCGGGGATGGCCTTGTTGAAGGCCGGCTCATCCATTGGCGTATACTGTCTGCCACGTATACCCATATACCGTCATCGTTCCTTTCTTGGAAAACCGTTACCTCGATACGCCAGTCTGATCACTGGCCCACCGATGCGAGCTTCTGCGTGCATCGAGTCATGACCTCGGTGTAGTAGGCCGAATCCTCACTGCTGAGGGAGTTTTCGTCAATGGCGTCTACCTTCTGGGAGAACTCAGAGTAACGCTTCATCATGCTGGCATAGTCGGTAGCCATGCTGACCACGTTGTCGGATTTCTGATATTTGTTCATGAAGGCAACATACTCATCGATAAAGGCCTCGTAGCTGTCCATCGTGGCCTTGAAGTCAGCACTGTCACTGGTGTTCTGCTGCGCCTTCTGATCCGAAGACTGGTCGCTCTGCTTGTTGGCATCGCTGGAATCAGTGCCCGTATCAGTGCTCTTATCATCCTGCTTCGCGGCGTCGCCGTCCGTAGACGCATCTTCCTTCTTCTTCGGAGCCTGGATAGTGATGGACATGATGGTCTCGTCGTCAGTGTCACGAGAAACGCTCACACTGTATCCATCGGCGTTCTTGGCATTGAAACTGTCAGCGGACTTGCTATAGTCCACGGTGAAACCGTTGTCTTGCACGGACTTGACGTAGTCGGCATACTGCTTGGCGTCGGTACCGCACACCTCGATGGAGAAATAGTCCGAAGACTCACTTCTAATTTCACCCTTTGTGGATTTCGGCTGCGGCAGCAGCGCCGCGATATCCGACTCCGGCCATGAATATGCTTCGCACTTGGTGGCGAGCGATGCTTCCAATTCCGCCCCGTCACGAATTACGAACACGCCACCGATCACCAGACCCACAACGGTGATACCGACTGCCACCCAGGCCAGCACTCGGCCTTGCACCTTGCCACTCGGGCGAGTCACGTATACGGCGAAGCCTGAGAGCAGTGCCGGAATCACCGTGGCGAACAGCAGTCCGCCCCAGGATCGGCCAGAAACATCCACAAATTGGGCGAGTACGAACAACACTCCCCAAATAATGGCGAACACAGCCAGCTTGGAAGTCTTCTTCACCCCTTGTGCATTCGGAGCAAGCACGGCAGGCGCAGCGGCACCAGCAAAACCAGTGGCAGCACCGGCACCATGTGTGGCGGGTGCAGGAGCCACACCAATACGCTTGTCCAGAGCGGCGAGGAACTCATCAACGCGCTTGGCGCTTTCGTTTCCAGTCGCCTCCAGACGAATGGCGGCCCCTGCCGCACCCTGCGGGACTACGGTTAGCGTGCAGTTCACCCCATCATAGGAGTGGAAGGAAAACGCTCCGGTCTGGGTGTTTTCGTTATCCAAGGTAAACGTGGCGCCAGTAGTCAGCTGGTCGTGAATAACTTGGAACAGCTGTTGCGGACTGACCGCATATACACGATCAAATGGCGCGCCGGCGGGCCGCTGCGATGCCGTAGCCGGAGTCATCGGAGTGGTGGTAGCACCATCAGACGCTACGTTCGGTTGGCCAGCCGGTACAGTATTCGGCACGGTAGGCGCATTCGCGCGATCTTCCGGTGCGTCATTCGTGCCTTCGGACGGTGGAACCGGCTGAGGTTGTTGATCAAATGGCGTTGTCATGATGCCCTTCTTTCCTTAAGCAGCAGCATTACCAGCACAGAAGAGGCAAGCCCGGCAACCGTTACGGTCAATCCGACTGCCATGGCAAGCCGGTATCGTTCGCTCATCATTGCGTCCCTTCTTATTGCTCGCTTTGCTCTGCGATACATCGAACCAGTGTATGGCGTTGTTATTATGTACGCAAATTAGCATTTTGTATGCATGTTAGCTTTATTGTCGATGCTTGATACCGCGCATGAACATCCTTTCCGCCACCGCACCTACACGGATGGCATCGACCATTGTCGGCGACACGCGCGGGCCATACATCAGCTGACAACTGAATTTTTCGGCGTGTTTCCGAAAAGTCGGCGTCCTGTACGCTGGGAATCGAGCAACCGCGTACGATGGCGCAGCACAGCACCCGCAACACAGCGACAAGGAGCATGGGCAATGGCAGACATCCCCGAAGAACATTTGACCGAGGAACTGTTGGATCGGCTGCTCGCCAGCGCCAGCATTGAGCAGTATCTCGATGAGGGACTCGTCAGCGCACGCACGCTGACCGACTATCTGTTCGACCGTATGGAAGCCCATGACCTGAGACGAGCCGACGTGGTGCGGGCATCCGGCCTCAACGCCACAGTGGTTTATGACATTTTCTCCGGCAAAAGCCGCCCCGGCCGAGATCACGCCATTATGCTGGCTCTTGGTCTCAAGTGCACATTACGTGAAACCCAACGGCTACTTCGTCTTGCAGGCGTTTCCGAACTGTGGTGCAAACAGCGACGCGACGCGATTATCATCTGGTGTATACGCAATGGATTCGACCGCATCGCCACGGACGACGAGTTGTATCGTATGGGAGAGACGACGTTGCTACCGGCCGATTGACGACATTCGGCCCAACAACACTCACCAGTGAGACGCAAGTAAGAGGGCATCAAGGAGAGACATGGACGATAAGCAGGCGATGCATGCGATGAGCATCGACGATGCGTACCATGTCGAGCGTACGCTCGCTCGCGGACCTTCCGGCGTCACCGAACTGGTGAGCATTGACGGCAACGGCCCGTTCGTACGCAAGAAGATTCCCTCTCCTCTAGCGCAACGCAATGTGTGGGCGGCGCTCAGCGCCTGCCAGAGTAATCGTCTGCCGCGTGTGGAAGCGACGTACGAGCTGCCCGACCGGTTCGTCATCGTCTACGATTACGTGCCGGGCAGCACGCTTGCGCAAATTGCGGAGGAAAACGGGCGGCTTGCACCGAATGTGGCCGTGCAGCTTATCGGCCAAGTTTGCGAAGCCGTGCAGGAGCTTCACCAGCACGGCGTTATCCACCGCGACATCACGCCGGCCAACGTCATCGTGGCCCAGGATGGCGCGCATCTCATCGATTTCGGCATCGCGCGCATCCGGTCAGAGGCAAGCAACCGTTCACGGGATACCACGGCGCTTGGCACCTACGGATTCGCCTCGCCTGAGCAATATGGCTTTGCCAAAACCGACGCGCGTTCCGACGTATTCTCGCTGGGCCGGCTACTCGGATTCATGCTGACCGGCGTATATCCCGATGCCAGCGACTACGAGCAGCGACTTGCCGATGATGCCGCAGTACCGGCTCGACTACGCGCCGTCATCGGCTATGCGTGCGCATTCGAGCCCAGCAAACGGCCACAGAGCGTCCAAGAGTTTCGCCAGGCGCTGTTCTCCCAGTCCAATCCGCCCATACCGAACGCATCATCGGCAAATCCGCCATCAACGAGAACAACGAACGGCAGCGCGTCGGCGTCTCGACTATTCCGGCGTCTGCACTTGAGCAAACGCGCCATCGTGCTGTGGTCCATTGCCGGAGCGGCACTGATAATCGCCGCCATTGCGGGAGGCATTGTGTTGGCAGGCCAACTTGGCATTATCGGGTCGGCAACATCACCCGATTCCTCGACACAATCCAGCAGCCAATCAACCGATAAGGCCGATGGCGGGCACTCCTCGAACGGGTCAGGAACCGACAATGCCAATGGCACGGGCGGAGTAGGCGGCACTGACGGCGCTGATGGAGACAATCAAGACACCGTCACCGACAATCCTCTGAAAATAGTGGAATCCGGCTGGTCGGCGGACCAGCAAGGGTATGTCCACTACGCTTTCGCCCTGCGCAACACCAGTAAGACCCAGCAGGTGCAGTATCCGCAGATTACCATTACGGGGCGGGCCAAAGACGGTTCCATCGTGTTCTCGCAGATGCAAGCACTGAATATGGCATTCCCGAATCAGACTGTATATGACGCCGGTCAAGCAGGCGAAGGCACCGCCCCAGAAACGGTTGATTTTACTGTGCTCAATCCGGATACATACAACGTCGCCAAGGCTCAGGGAACCACCGCCTTCCCCATCAGTGGAATATCCAAAATAGACAACAGGGACGGCGGCACGACGTTCAATGGCGAGGTCCGCGCCGTGGCAGATGGATTCAAGCCATCTGATGGACAGCAAATCAAGATTTCCCTAGTACTGCGTAACGCACAGAACGCAATCATCTATGGAGATATCGCATTCGTGGATTGGCCGGGCAATGGCCGATCCACGCCATTCTCGATTACCGTCTACGATCTGCCGAAGTATGTGTCTTACGATCTGTATGCGCAAATCTGGTAGTTGACTTTACGTCTGGCAGGTGGCCGTCAGGTGCCTGTCAGGCCGCTGTTCGCGTCACCTGCGCACTGACGTTACGGCGCGCCTGGCCGAACAGATAGATGCCGATGGGCAGGGTCAGAACACCGCCGATGATGAACACCAGCGAAATCGGGATCACGTCGGCCAGTGGCGCGAAGATCAACATGCCGAGCGGCATTCCGAGCGCGCTCAGGGTGGTATCAAGGCCGAATACACGGCCCACCATCTTCTCATCGGCCTCGGTCTGGATGATGGTGCGCATCGGGCCCATGCAGATGGCCTCAGCCAAACCGTTCACCACATCAATCAGCAAATACGCCAGCAGATTGTGAACCACGCCAAGACCAACGACGGAGACGCCCACCAGAGCGATGCCGAAGGCGACCACGCGCATGTTGTTGCGGATGAGCTTGGCACCGATGGTAGACATCAGCGCGCCGCCGAGCAGCATACCGATGCTCCATCCCAGCTCGTTGGCGGCGAGTTTATCGGAGGCGGTGGTCAGGTTGATGAATCCGAGATTCAAATCGATGCCCTCATATTCGCGGGTCATGAGCAACAGCGTAAGGTTCATCGGCGCCACGGCCACGAAGCACACCAAGGCGTCACCGAGCACCACGTTGCGCAGGTTCGCCCGGCGCCATGTGTAGCTGAAACCATCTTTCAAGTCAGCAAACACACGACGGACGCTGGCAATCAGCGAACGATCAGCATTGGCATCCGACATCGGTTCGAGTGTGGGTTGCCCGCTATTCTCCGCTTCAGCCATACGCCTCGCAACATGTTCCGCGCTCTTCTTCGGCGCTTTGATCAACGCCACAAAGCCGACGCCGATAATGGCCGTGGTCACATCGACTAACAGAATCGACCACAGCGGCACTGTGTTGATAAGCACAGCAGCCACCGCAGGTGCCACAATCATATTCGCCGAATTAATCACGCCGTATATTGAGTTGACGCGCAATAGTTTGCCCGAGGGAACAACATCCGGTATGAACGACTGCACAGCGGGCGTCTGCACCCCGCCTCCCGCCGAACGAATGAACAGCACCACGAAAATCATGGTCAGACTCGCCCATCCCATCGCGAAGCTCAGCGACAGCACGACGGTGACCACAGCAATCACCATATCCGGCAGCATAATCAGCAACTTGCGACTGTGACGGTCGGCCCAGGAGCCGCCGCAAATCGAGACGATGGCCTGCGGCACCACGCCAAACAACGTGGCCAGCAGCATGGCCGAACCGGTTTTAGTCTGCAATACGATCCACCACCAGATGGCATATTGCACAATATTGGAGCCCAGCAGCGAGAACGCCTGGCCGGTGAGTAGAAGCACTACACGGCGGATCCACGCACGCTCGGATTCCCCGTTGGCCACTGCTGCGGCATAGGCGGCACCGGGTTTGTTCGCGCTATGGACCGCTGCGCGCGCATTCGCATTGTCATCGCCGGAAACCTCGGGTGTTTCGCGCACAGTTGGTTCAGTTGTTGTACTACTAGAAGACATACGAGTGTTCTCAATTCTTCAATTCCACTACAAAGGTCACATCACGGCATACGCACGCCGACGCGCGTATGCGTGCACGACTCCAGCAACGAGCCGTACCCGCCGTTAGATGGCAGGCTTCAGTATCGTGACGCCATGCGTTAGCGTCACCATGCAACGATAGGAACACACTATTCGATAGTATAATCATGAAGGCGTGACGTTGCCCTTGCGCAGGTGTCGTAAGACTCCGCGGACAAAGCAATGAGGCTTCCCCCGCGAGAAGGGAAGCCTCATATTCCATTCATTCTATTCAGCGATGATGGCGCCTAATCACCGATCATCCTTTGGGAACAGCGCATCGAAGGCATGTTCCATCACGGACTTACGGCGGATCACACCGACGAGTCTGCCATCACCATCCACCACCGGCAGTTTCTTGAACTGCTTCTTGGCGAGGATTCGGGCCACCTCTCCGACATGCTGGTCGGGCGTGGCGGCAACGACCTTGCGCGTGGCGATGTCCATCACCTTCTTGCCGGAGAGCGCCTGCACCTTGGAGGCCACGGTTTCGTCGTCGAACACCACCATCGTCGAACCGGTGCCGGTGGAAACCGTACGGGATTCATAGGTGGCAATCGATTTCAGGACATCGCCGTCGCTGACGAAGCCGACGAGCCTGCCATCACCGTTCACCACGGGAAGGCTGGAGACGTTGAGGCGGATGAACTCGCGCACCACATGCGTGATGTCATCGCTGTCCAGGCAGCTGTAGGGCTGATCGTCCATGATTCCGCCGATGGACTGTTCCTGGGCCTGCTTGAACAGGGAGGCGGCGGGGGCCACGTATGCGCCGGCGTAGTGATGCTCGGCGGGCCGGCCTTCAGTGGTTTCGGCCGCGACTTCGGCGGAGGCTTGCGCCTCGGAGGCCTCGGCGTTGCGTGCGGCCTTCTCCTTGGCACGGCTGGTGACGGTGAAGATGCAGATGATCAGGGCGACCAGCGAGATGGCGGCGCACAGCAGGTAGGAGAACGCGATGCCACTGGCCGTGGCGGACTTCACCCCCTGGGACATGTGCGAGGCGGTCACGGATGTTTCTGCGGTGACCAGAAGCGAGGTCGCAATGGCTGCCGCGATCTGGCGGCCGGTGTTGGCGATGGCGTTGCCATGGGCGATCATGTCGTTCGGCAAAGCGTTGACGCCCCAAGTGTTGATCGGCATGTTGGCGATAGCCTGACCGGATGCCTGCAATGCGCAGAGCACGGCGACAAACAGCACTGATGTCCTGGTGTTGACGGTGCCGAGAAGACCAAGAGAGATGGTCATGAGCGCAAGGCCGCCGATGCCCACGCCGCGCGGGCCGAATTTGTCGAATGCGGCACCGGCGACCGGACTCAGGATGATGCCGACCGCCGCGGCGGGCAGCATGACCATGCCGGTGACGGTGGCGGATTGGCCGAGCACATTCTGGATGAAGATAGGCAACGTCACGTTGGTTGCGGCGACTGCGGCGTTGATCAGAGTGACCAGAATCGCGGAGTTGCGGAAGTTGCGGGGGGCAAGGGTGTCAACACGCAACAATGGCTCATCGAGCTTGACTTGCTTGTATACGAATGCGACGAAGGCCACAAGACCAACGACGATTGAGGTAATGACGACCGGACTGGCCCATCCCATCGTGGAAGCGGACGAGAAGCCATAGAGCAGACCACCGAACGCGATGGTCGAAAGGATCACGGACAGGACGTTGAGCTTTGGGTTCTTCAACTCGCTGACGTTCTTGAGCATCATCGTGCCTCCGACAAGGATGACCAGTGCCACGACTGCGATGCCAATGAACATCGGGCGCCATCCGAAACCGTCAATCACCAAACCACCGACAACCGGTCCGATAGCCGGGCCGGCGGCCATGACGATACCGGCCATGCCCATGGCGGTGCCGCGCTTATCCGGCGGATAGACGAGCATCGGCACTACGGCGACCAATGGCAACAGCACGCCGGAGCCGGCGGATTGCAATATGCGTCCGACGAGCAACAGCACGAAATTCGGCGCGACGGCGCACAGCAGTGTGCCGACCATGAAAGTGGCAAGAGCTCCGGCGAAGAGCTTTCGGGTGGAGAATTTATCAATCAGATAGCCTGAAATCGGCACCATGATGCCCGAGACCAGCATGTAGACGCTGGTCACCCACTGTACGGTGCCGGTGGTGATATTGAAATCACGCATCAGTGCCGGCAAGGCCGGTGACATGACGGTCTGATTGAGCAGCGCGATGAACGAGCCGACGACGATCACACCCACAACGATGAATCGGGTGTGCGGATCAATAGGCTTTACGGAACTGGTGGCGGACCCGAGTTCCGCGTTTTTCTGTGAGGTCACAGCATTTCCTTCTGTTGGTAACGTCATGTGTGGCGATCCGGCCCCATGCTTGTGTCAAGACGCGAGGACACCGATGAGTCCGGACGTAAAGGAAAAGCCGCCATCCGTTCCGCATTCATATACGGCAAACGATTCGCGGCTTTGCGTAAGTTGATGGCTATGGTGAGCGATTCATGCGACGTCGACTGCGGATGGGCCATCGGTACATCCCGGCATAAGGCGTGTCCCCGCTACACCAGCATCGAGAATAGGGCCATTCGTGGATTGGCAAACAGAACATTGCCGACGAACGACCCACGGCAGGCGCGTGCGATGAACATCGCGTAGCGATACAGGTTCATGGCATCTCCTTGATGGGGTCTTCGTACGGCAGACATCAAGAAGCCTATCATCATTCAAATCGACGGTGAAACCCACGCATGCCTGACAATACACAAAATCTTCACAAAAGGATTGGGCTTACCGCATACGCTCCGCCTGAATAACGGTCCGGGGATGAATCAGGGGCGAGCTAAGGGTTGCATCTCGTGTTTCCGTCATGATTTCTGGCGAAGACTCATAATAGAACACACATTATGCTGCTGCAGCAGCCAGTCCTTGCAGAACAATGTCATGACAAAGGCCTGAGAAGACGACTTCTCAGGCCTTATCCGTGCCGCTCCCCCAGTCGCTTGTAGCGACAGCTCCCCTCCAAGAGGGGAGCCAGAGAAACACTTACTTGGAGACGTTGAACTTGAACTCGGCGTCTTACCGGTCTTCTTCGCCCCGCCTTGCCGCGGATATTCAATCGCATCGCAGGGGTGACTTCCTCGATCATTTGACAGACCGACCGACGGTCTGTATGCTTGACGGGGACATGAACGAAAGGCAGGCCATCCGCATGGCGCACGATATGCATTCCGGAGACACCGAACGACGAATCCTCGATTCCGCCCGCAGGCTCTTCGCTGAGAAGGGCTACGAGAAGACGTCCATCCAGGACATCCTGAACGACCTGGGACTGTCCAAGGGCGGGCTCTACCACCACTTCAAATCGAAGGAGGCGATTCTCGACCGGCTGAACGCCGACGAGTGGGCCGTCACCGCGCGTCTTCTCGACAAACTCATCGAGCGCAAGGACATGAGTGCGCTTGAGAAGCTGCGCGCGCTCATCGTTTCCGCCGTGGACGCCCCCGATCATCTGGACCTGGTCCGTTCCCAGCTGGCGCTGCTCAAGGATCCTGCGTTCTTTACGGCGAACATTCGCTTCTGGTCGACGAGACTGCCGGAGTCCTTCCGCTCGCTCATCGATATGGGCGTGCAGGACGGCTCCATTCCCACGGCATACCCCGAGGAGGCGGCGCAACTGCTCTCGCTCCTCGGCAACTACTGGCTCATGCCCTGCTTCTACCCCGCCGATCATGCCGGCATGGAACACCGCATCCGCTGCCTCGCCACGATGCTCGACGCCATCGGCGTGCCAGTGTTCGACGAGACGCTCATCCTGCGGACGACCGAAGGGCTCACGGCCCTGACGCCGGAAGAGGATACAGCGTCCGCATAGGAGACGCGCCCGTGTGCGCCGCATCTTGCACATCCTGACGTCACAGATGTCGAAGCGCTTCCGCGCCCTTTTCCTTGGGCGTATTGTTATCACCATAACAGACCGACGGTCGGTTTGTATAAATGGCCGTGGCCAATCACAAGAAAGGAATCCACGATGACGAACACATACGAATGCACGACCCAACCACAAAGAAGCCAAGCCGCTGATCCTCTTCGCACACGCGACTTCCGCCTGCTCGTCGCGGGTCTCGGAATATCGCTCTTCGCCAACCTTATGCTGCGGTTTGCCATGTCCATGTGGGTGCTTGACAAGACCGGCTCGGCGGCGGCGTTCGCCTCCATTCTTACTGCGAGCATCCTGCCCACGATTCTGCTCTCGCCCCTTGGCGGCGTGATGGCGGATCGTACGAACCGTCGGACCGTCATGGTGGCGCTTGACGCGCTTTCCGCCGTGACGGTGCTCGTCTGCGTGGCGATCTTTTCGGCCGCCGGTTTCAATCTGGCGGCGATAGCCGTGATGCAGGTGGTGCTCGCCGTGCTTGACGCGATGGAGACGCCTACGGTGCAGGCGGCGCTGCCGCAGATGTTCCGCTCCCATGGCGAGGATGTGATGCGTCGCGCGATGGCCGTGGTGAACGTAGTGAACCAGACGAGCACGCTCGTTCCCGCCGTGCTCGGCGGCGTGCTGTACGCGGCGGTTGGTGCGATGCCCATGATGGGCCTCACGATCGTGGGGTTCGGTGCGGCCGCCGTCGTGGAGTGTTTCATCCGGCTCGGCGCTCCCGACCGCGGCGACGCCGGCCGCGTCACCGCGGTCGACGACCTGCGCGCGGCCGGACGTTTCCTCACCCGCGAACGTCCTCATGTGCTACATCTGGTGTTGATCTGCGCCGCGCTCAACTTCCTGGTGACGGGGTATGCGGAGGTCGGCTTCCCCTACATGGTGCGGACCGTACTGGGGTTCGGCTCCACGGCGTACGGCCTTGCATATGGTCTCGTGGGAGCATCCGGACTGCTCGGCGCGCTCGTCGGTGGGCGGGTCGCGAGGTCGCTGTCCATGCGGCGATTCCCGATGGCGATCGCCGCCTTCTCGCTCACCATCCTGTCCCAAGCGCTTGTCATGACGATTCCCGCAGGCGGAGTGATGCGACTCGCGGTGCTCACGGCGAGCACCTGCGGAACCATGATCGCCATCACCCTCGCGAACCTCATCGCCGTGCCGGCGATCCAGATGGGCTGCCCCGAGGACATGACCGGCAAGGTGATGTCGCTCGCGCTCTCCGCGAGCATGTGCGCCCAGCCCCTCGGACAGATCGCATACGGCTGGGCGTACAGCGTCCACCCGGCGGGCGCGGTCCTGGCGGTGACGTTCGCCCTGGCCACCGCGATGCTGCCGCCAGTCGCGCACGTAACGCGGCGGTTCTAGGACGGGATTCCATCACCTTCGCTCTGGACAGCTGAGACATCAAAGCCATGTGTGGATATGCAAACGGCCTTCATACCGCACTTGTCCATCACACAACCGGACTGGAACATGAACAGGCACGCAGTCACGGTTGCATAATAGGATTCAAGTCAATAGCAGCCTTCCACGCCTCCTCACAGTGCGCAACCCGGAAGGTCCTTTTTATTGGCGAACTCGACCGGTTTGGCCTATCGCAACAGTCGTTCGTTGAGGATGACAGGAGCGTGTTCGATTGACGGCTGCAACGCATCGAGCTGGTCGGACAGCTTCGACTCGTCGACCACCGGCAGTTCGAGCAGGGATCGTGCGGCCGCGTGCAGGTAGTCGTTCAACGCCTCGATGCGGCCCGGCTCCAGCGGGTAAGCCGGGTCGTTCTCCAAGGTGACGTCCAACGTTTTGCGCAACATCTCATGCTGCGCGATGCCCATGATGGCCGCGCACTGGTCGCGGAACGTCATACGAGAATTTGCCGGCTGACGTTCGGACAGTACCTGCGGAATCCACGCGCCGCCCCCCCAGTCGGCGCGCATGTCGTTCTTGAACAGCGACATGTTATGGTCGAACAACGGCGCCGGACCCAGAATCCGGCCGGTACGGTTGTCGCGCAGGAACCCGTGGTTGTTGGCGTGACGGTCCTGATTGACGATGAGCGCGTCGAACACTAGCATCGTGCGCATCGCCTCGAACGATTCCTCGGACACGGCGCGTGCGGCGGCGAGGCTCTCCGGGAACGACGCCAGCTGCGTCGCCGCATAGAACGGCACGAACGACACGTCCTTCGAGTTCATCGAACCGCACACCGACGCGAGCTTGCCCTTCCAACGGGCGATGCGGTAGTCGACCGCGTTCACACCGAGCCTGCGCGCCAGCTGCGAGGCGAGATACTCGGAATACGGTTCCAAACCGGCGTTCGCATACCCTTCGGAACCCGCCTTCCACAGTTCCAGCCCACGTTCCGTATGCCGCCACGCCTTCGGGAACTGGCCGTCCGTCGTCCACTCGCTCGACAGGCCGATCGCATGCTTCTCGCTCGACGTATACCCCGTGTAGGCCACGATGGCGAGCGTCTCGTCCAACGGATTGTCATACAGGTTGATGTCCGCGAACTTGAGGTTCTCACCGTCGCGTTCCGCCCAGAACGAATCGTTGACCGACAGCCCCTTACACAGGTCGATGATGCCCAGCGTATCCGCAATGTTCAACCCCGCCTGCGCAAGAACCTGCGTGGCGAACTCACGATTCTTCGGAATCGTGCGCCGCTCCAGCCACGTCGTCAGCTTCGCATTATCCGGCTCCGGAGCCAACGGAAACGGCAGCAACGCGCGCTTCGACTCATCGAACCAGCGGACATGCGCCTCGATCTTGCCCGCCAGCAGGCCCTCGCCATACGACGCATCGAACCGGAGCAGCGGATCATCATAGAGCCGCAGCACGTAACTCGTCATATCCGGCCCCTCCAATCACAAGCCCGCTCCAAAGTCATATCGGGCGATTCACATATGAAGAACAACTGTCTACAGTATAGACAAGGGCCTTGGAACGCGGGGGCTTCACTCTGAAGTCAAGTATTTGATACAATTTGGTGCAAAAAGATAGTAAATAGCAATAAGGAGTGGCTATGAGCATGCAGATTGCCACGCGAGTTGATGACGAGCAGGCTGCGTTGTTTAAGGAGACGACCCGACAGCTGGGTACCACCCCGGCCGATGCCCTGCGTATGTTCATCAGCGCGTTCAATGATTACCGTGGGTTCCCCTATGAGGTGCGTTTGCCACGAAATGACGTGGAGCCGTTTGCGTCCGAGCGGGACGCTACTGAGTATGCCAGTCGTCTCGCCTTGAGGATGTCCGATGAAACGAGGTGAGATTCGGACGTTGCAGGCCGATGGCTACGCCAGCAAGCCACGGCCGGTTGTCATCGTGCAGAGCGATGCCGTCGATCGGTTCGATTCCGTCATCACTTGTCTGCTGACCTCATACGATTCCTCCGACATCGACACGCGGGTCCGCTTGGAACCAAGTCCGGAGAACGGCCTGAACAAAGTGAGTTACGTGATGACGGACAAGATCGTCACCGTCGACCGCAAACTGCTGGGATACCAAGTCGGCGTGGTTGATGATGCAGCCATGGCGAATATCGGCCGTCAGCTCATGCGGGTTCTAGGTTTGCTGTGACGTTTGGGATGGCTGGCGGGCGTGCGTCTACTTGTGACATCGTTTATGCACCCTTGAGGCCGTATGATGATGGCGTCGAATTCAAGCTCTCCCCCAACGTCTAAAAATGGCTTCCTTCATATTACGGTCATACGACCAACACCATATGAAGGAAGCCATCATGAATGGTCTAACGGCAATCAGCTTCTCATGCGTGATTGTCAGTCATTCACCGAATCAACCGCGGTTGTCGAACATCTGCAGCAGCATCTTGCTGGGTTCGACGGCATAGACGGTGTGCGGCAGACGGGCGCTCAGGTAGACGACGCCACCGGTCGTAAGCTCGATTTCACGGCCTTCGCCGCCGACGCGCAGCTTGCCTTCCAGCACCTGGATGGTCACGGGCATGGCCGCGGTGTGCTCGCTCAGTGCCTGGTCCTTGTCGAAGCCAAACAGCACGGCGCGCAGGCCGTCCTCGCGCAGCACCGTACGGGAGACAGTGGCCTCCTCCTGAATATCGATCAACGAGGCCAAGTCTTCGATGAATCCAAGATGCGGCTCGGTCGAAATGGCGTGGCCTTCGGCGTCGTGGGCGTCGTGCTTGCAGGCGCAGTGCTTGGCCTCACCCGCTTCAGCGGCCGCGACTTCGCCATGCTTGCAGTGGCACTCCTTCTTCGCGCCCGGCTCCGCGGCCGCGCCCTCGGCGTGCTCGTGCTTGCAGGCGCAGTGGTGTTCGCCGTTGGCGGCAGCCGCCTCGGCTGCCGCGGCGGCTTCCCTACGCTGCTTGCACTTGCAATGCTGCTCGTCGCGTCCTGCCTTGCATGCGGTCTGCTGCTCGTTCTCATCGGCCATGATGTTCCCCTATTCGTCGCGCGTACCTCACATACGCGTCATCGCTTTTACTTGTTTCCCATTATCCGGCCATCGTTGGGCCGGCACACCGCTGTTACGCTTCGGGCTTGCGCACCACGAACGCGATACCGGTAAGTTCGTTGCTGTACTTGTCGAAGGTGTGCTTCATGTTGAGCACGCGGGCGCGGATGTCCTTGTTGCCCAGAACGTTGCGCAGGATGCGCAGCACACCGCCGATACCTTCATCGGCGATATTGCGCTTCATGTCCAGCAAGGCCATCGGCTCCTTGCCTCTCCACAGCACCTCGAAGCCTTCGGCTTCCAGCAGCTCGCGCCATTCCTGCTCGGTGAGCGGGCGCGCGTTCACCTTGATGCTGCGAGCCAGGGCCTTGCGCACCTCATCCTTGACGGATTCGTCCAGGTTGTCCGGCTGCAGGCCGAGTTCGTGAATCGAGTAGGTGCCGCCGGCGCGCAGTAGTCGGAAGGCCTCGCCGATAATCGCCTGCTTGCCACGCTCGGTCTGCATGGTAAGCATGGCTTCGCCGATCACCACGTCGGCGCTGTTGGATTCCAGACCGGTGTCGGCGGCGTCGCGCTGCACGCAGCTTGCCGGAATCGTGGCCTTCTCACTGGTGAGTTTGGAGATGATGTCCACGACCTGCGGATCGCGGTCCACGCCACGGTAGCTCTTGGGGTCGCGCTCGAGAATCGCCCTAGTGGTCAGGCCCAGTCCCGGGGCGAATTCGACGACATCCTTGCCGGCGATGTCCGCGTTGGCGAGCATGCGTTCGGTGAGTTTCTTGCCGCCGGGGCGCAGCACGTGCTTACCGATGCGGGCCAGCAGCCAATGGCCCTGCAGGTGCGCGGGGTCTCGGTCGGACTGCGGCAGGGGCAGCTCGCGGTTGGTGGCGGGTTTGGTGGCAGTGGACTGAAATGCCTGAGAAGGCTGCGGCGTAGTGGTCATATGTCGTGATGCTATAGTCCACAGCCCGCCCGCACAAGGGTTTTTCGCTAGAAATCAGCCGAATGTGAGAATGCTCACCCGAGTAGGCGCCTGAGCATGCGGCTCAGGGACGATTCAGGGGATGCTCAGGGTTCCCGTCACCGATTCCCCACATATCGCCCGCGTTCGCCTAATAGAATGGAATCCAGCATTCGATTCGGTATCCGGCGCAATGCCGGCAAACGTGAGGAACTTACGATGAGGGTCATCGGCAATATTCTGTGGATCATTCTGGGCGGACTGGCAATCGCCATCAGCTGGACACTGATCGGACTGTTTCTGTGCATCACCATTATCGGTATTCCACTAGGAGTTCAGGCGTTCAAAATGGCGGGCCTTACCTTGACACCGTTCGGCAAAACCGTGCAATACGGTGGCGGCGTTGGCTCCACGCTGGCCAATATCCTCTGGGTGGTGCTGGTCGGCTGGTGGATGGCACTCGGCTATCTGGGTGCAGGCGTGCTCAACTGCATCACCATCATCGGCATCCCGTTCGGCCTCCAGTCGTTCAAAATGGCCAAGCTCGCGCTCTGGCCGTTCGGCGCACAGATCTACAGTCTGTAACAATTGTTTCTGCAGTAGGTCCGGTGCAGCGCATTATCATCGTGCGTTGCACCGGACTTTTTATATACAACGGGCATTTCACTCACCGCGTGATTTGACGGATTCGGACGTAAGACCTTATGGTGCGTGACCCATGATCAACACATCGCATTCAGCAGCAACGGCGTGAACGAACACGCCATCTGATCAGTACACCTCTCATTGACGCATAGCTGAATCATTGCCGGTGATATCGAGCCGACTCGTTCGCACCATGCCCCATAAACGTACCTATACGAGTATGCGTTCTTGGCATCGTCGCAACGCAATGCACCGCGGCAAAACCCATTGCATACCATCACATATTCAGAAAGAACAACAGATCATGAAGTATTTCACTACTGACACGCATTTCGGGCACTACCATATGTCACTCACATGCAGTCATGCGCACAACTATATTTTTGTATTATCCATGATTTTATAGTTGTCTATTGACTCATCTCCTTCTCTATCTTATACTTTCTATAATCAAGAATACTTTTTGGGAAGTGAGTCTCTCTCATGGATATGAAGTATAGAAGTTTGGCAAGGCTGTTCCATGCCGACAGGTCAGTCGATTCCTTCAATAACCATGCAGCACTCGCACGGCAGCGGCTTGAGGCAGATTCCACATTCAGGACCGGGGTCATCACGCCATTGGGCGAGCTGTTCTCCGCCACGCCACGCGAGACGACCCTGCTCACAGAAAATATACTTCTCGCCGAAAGGCGCGTATCACGGCTCTGGAACCAGATTCCCGGCGTCATGCGCTGGGACTACATACGGCATTCCATCAGTGAGGAACTGTTCGCCACCAACGAGATGGAAGGCGTGCGCAGCACCCGCAAGGAAACCCAGGACGCCGTGGACGCGGCCGACAAGGCAAGGAGGGACGGCGACGACTCCAAGGCGCGGTTCAGCGAATTTGCCAAGCTGTACCTGAACCTCACGGACAAGGACTCCGCGTTGCCGGCGGGCATCGCCGACATCCGCGACATCTATGACAAGGTCGTGCTCGACGAAATCGATGAGAGCGATCAGCCGGACGGCGACCTGTTCCGGAAAGGCGATGTGGAAATACAGGGGCCGCATGGCCTCGCGATTCATAACGGGGTCAAGGGCGAGAGCAACATCGGGGCGCTTCTCACCGACATGATTCATCTTGCGGCCTCTGACGAGATTCCACGTCTGCAGGCGACCATCATGTCACACTTCCTGTTCGAGTATGTTCACCCGTTTTACGACGGCAATGGCAGGACCGGCCGGTATCTCCTGGCCCTACACCTGAACCACCACCTGACTATGCCCACCGTACTGTCCCTGTCCCGCACCATCGCGGAGAACAAGAACGCCTACTACAAAGCATTCATGGAGGCGGAGGACAAGCTGAACTGTGGCGAACTCACGCTCTTCGTGAACACCATCCTCGGATTCATCCAACAAGCCCAGGACGAGCTAATTGACGAACTCAGTATCAAGGTCGATCAGCTCGACAAAGGTCGGATACTCTGTACACAGCTTGAAAAGAGGCATGGCCTATCGCGTAATGCCGTCTCGGTGCTCTATGACGTGATTCAGGAAGAGCTGTTCGACTCGTCCAAATCCATGTCGTTGGACGAAGTGGCCCAGCACATCGGACTATCCAAACAGAGCGCCAGGAAATACGTGGAAGAGCTCTTGGCCGCGGGGCTGGTCGTACAGACCGGAAAACGTCCGCTGAAAATACAGGTGGCGAAATCATTGAGGAATGTTCTCGCCACAGGAGCCGACGAGAACGCGGAAGCCTAAATGAAGAAAGGTGGACGCAAACATCTCAACGAGGCCCATACTACGTGGAAAGGCCCGGGCAGCCAACACTGCTCGGACCTCTCTTTCATCGCTTTCCTCAGTCGCCTTCAGCGATAACTTCCCTCGCCGAGGGGAAGCCACGGAAAAAACTTTCTTTCTGAACATCATCACTACGACGACGGCATACATCATCCATTGCATTGGGAATAAGCCGTCACCGAAATACAGAATCTGATGAGCTCGGATCACTCATTCACGAGCACCAGAATTCGTTTCATGAATTACCACGTTTGTGTCTTTGAAAGGCATGCGGCCGAATCCAATTCGAATCGCAACTCGGGAATATACAGGCGGCGGCACCGATGCCTCTCACATCACCGGGAAACGATGACGACACCGGGAAAACCATCAGCCCACACTGCGGAAAAACACTGCCGAACCCGCCCAACAAATATTGAAGCAATACACACCACGTGCAGGCCAACATCCTCGAACTGACCGGCAGGCGGACCCGCCTGGAGGCCGGCAGACGGCTGCGCGCGATTGCCGTCGCCCTGGCACGTGTCAAGGACCGGGACTCCGCCACGGCGTGGCTCGTCTCCTACAGCCGGTGGGAGCAGGACTTTGCCTCGTTCCTCGACTAGAAGAGCGAATACGCCGACGGCAGCGTGAACGGCATGCACCAAAGGCTCGTCAAGGCGCGGCGCATGATCCCAGGCGCATCCGGGAGGGCCAGCCGTTCGCGTTCCTCGACGAGGGGCTCGCGGCCAACGCGATGACCGACGAACGACTCGAGCGCCGGACACACATTTTGACCTATAACCCAAATATATAGATTGGATCCAAAACCAGGTTGATTACCGCTCCGACCAGGAAGCATCCCATAGCCAGGATGGGGCTGCCACACGCTCTGGCCATACTGGACAGGGCAATAGCTGCCATGCTAAAGGGGGCGCCAAGTAAAATGATGGGGGCATAATCCAGCACATAGGACAATGAGCCCTGCGCCCCCTTCGTAGCCCCAAAAGCTAGTGCCAGCGGTTTCAGGAAAGTAAGGCATATAACGGTAAAAAGAATACCTATGGCAACAGACAGAGTGAATACCGTTCCAAGGGTTTTTTCGGCTTCTGCTTCTTTTCCTGCCCCTAAGTTCATGGACGTATAGACACTGCCGCCAATCCCCAGCAGGGTGGCGATGGATAAAAGAATCGTGACGAAAGGAAAAGTAACCGTGGTTGCAGCAATGCCAAGATATCCCACCCCACGCCCAATGAATATCTGGTCTACGATGTTGTAAAGTGCATCCACCAGCATGGATAAGACAGATGGGATTGCAAATTTTATGAGCAGCCTGCCGAGAGGTTCGGCTGCAAGAGGGTTTCCCCTCACTGTTTTAATAGTCTTGTCCATCTCTTTTTCTCCTTTGGTTTTTTCATCATTTACGCTGGATTAGCGTATCAAAGGAGCGCAAACCATTCATGATACTTTTTGCGGTTTTTTCATCCGAAGGCCTGACGGCAAACCATGCCTCCTGAATCGGCGTCTCCATGCCCCCGCCTTCTATAGGGTATACCTCGATATCCGGCAGCTCTGCATAAAAAAGGCCTGATGATGGCAGAACTTCTAAATGCAGATACCGGAACATGTTATCGGAAGTCACATGGCAGTATGGACCTGCTGTTACCATGCACTAGGTGGCTTCAGGTATCCGAAACTCTTCCATTCCTGGGAGGCATTGCATGGTTTAAATAGAACTGATATAATATGGATAGAAAAACTGTGAACATCTGGGAGGCAATATGAAGGATCTGTCGGAATTACCTAACATAGGAAACGCTGTAGCTAATCAATTAAAACAAGTTGGTATTTTAAATGAAGACGATTTGAAATCCAATGGAGCGGAACAAGCATGGCTGAAAATACAGCAAATTGATGAAACAGCGTGTATCAATAAACTTTACGCATTAGAGGGTGCAATCTTAGGCATAAAAAAATCTTTGTTACCAGACGAAACAAAAGAAGCATTAAGAGAATTTTATAACAGATATAAAAAGTAATAGTAAAACGGATGGAGGTGCCTGTTTGAAACGATATCCCCCTTTAGAAAGGGCCATTACCTATAGCGAAGCACATCTAAATGAATATATCGGTCTGAATGAAGTATCAAGAGAAACCGGCTACCCCTACTACTACATGACCCGCCTGTTTTCTTCTGTTTTAGGTGAATCCGTGGGACACTATATCAACCGTCGGAGGCTTTACAATGCGTCCGAAAAACTGATTCATTCCGACCAGAAGGTCATTGATATTGCACTTGACTGTGGTTATGAATCGTCAGAGGCGTTCAGCAGGGCCTTTAAAGCTGTTTTTGGATACAGTCCTGTAGCTTACCGGAAAGCCGGACTTGATCTGGTGATAAAAGCAAAAAAAGAACTGGCGCCGGAAGATGTGTGCCATATTGCCAATCATATTTCACACGCTCCCAAGATCATCCTGCTAGGTGAGACAGAAGTAGCTGGGCTTCGGGGGACTACTTCCCTGTCCGACAATCAGCTGCCCGGACTGTGGGAACAGTTCCATGGTCTTAACAAAGATTTTTTCACCACATCTGCGGGATATGGCATCTGTGAAACGCAGAAGACGGCTTATACAAAAGACGGCGACGCGTTATATTCCGTCATGATCGGCGGTCCGGTGAAGGATTTTGATTGCCTGCCGCTGGAACTGGCAAAAAAGACGCTGCGTGCAGGAAGATACGCCGTTTTCACCCACCGGGGCACACTTGGAAACTTATATAAAACATATCAGTATATCTTCGGAACATGGTTGCAGACCACTAGGGAAGAACTGGATGACAGGGAAGATTTTGAAGTTTATGAGCATGAAATTCTATCCTTTGATGATCCAGATAATGAAGTTAAAATTTTTATTCCTATCAAATGACAGGAGACCATTTTGCGCACGGGCGCTGACGGTGTTTTACATATCACCGGGTATTTAGGGTGTGTTTACACTATCTAGGTTTTGTGTGATAATTATCGTATGTGTACGCCAGATATCACACAAAACCTAGATAATGTAAACACACCCTAGAATTCCCAGATTTTCAGCACTACCAAACGGTCACTTCTTAGACGTTGGGGAGAATTTGAACTCCACAATATCTCCGTCGGCCATGACGTAGTCGCGGCCCTCCTGACGGAGCTTGCCTTCCTCCTTGATCTTGGCCATGGAGCCGTCGGCGGCCACGAAATCGTCGTAGGAGACGATGTCGGCCTTGATGAAGCCCTTTTCGAAGTCGGTGTGGATCACGCCGGCGGCCTGCGGGGCGGTCCAGCCCTTGTGGATCTGCCAGGCGCGCACTTCCTTGACGCCTGCGGTCAGGAAGGTCTGCAAGCCGAGGATGTCGAAGCCGACGCGGGCCAACTGGTCAAGGCCGGATTCGCTTAAGCCTGCGTCCTCGAGCATTTCACGGGCATCCGCCTCGTCGAGCTCGGTCAGGTCTGCCTCGAACTGAGCGTTGAGGAACACGGCCGGAGCCGGGGCCACGGATGCGGCGAGCTTAGCCTGCAGGTCCTTGTTGGCCAGCTCGTTGTCGTCCACGTTGAACACGTAGATGAACGGCTTGGTGGTCATCAGATGCAGGTCGTAGATGGAATCCTTGTCGAAGCGGCCTTCGCGTGCGGCCTTGTCGAGCGTCTCGCCGGCTTCAAGGATGGTCTTTGCCTGCTTGACTGCGTCCATGTAGGCCGGCTCGATCTTCTTGCCCCTCAGATCCTTCTCCAGCTTGGGCAGCGCGTTTTCGATGGTCTGCAGGTCGGCGAGGATCAGCTCGGTGTTGATGGTGTCGATGTCGTCGGCCGGATCCACCTTGCCGTTGACGTGGACGATGTCGTCGTCCTCGAAGGCGCGCACGACCTCGCAGATCGCGTCCGCCTCGCGGATGTTGGCCAGGAACTTGTTGCCCAGGCCTTCGCCTTCGGAGGCGCCCTTGACGATGCCGGCGATGTCCACGAAGGTCACCGTGGCGGGCACGACCTTTTCGGTGTGGACCAGCTTGGCCAGCACGGGCAAACGCTTGTCCGGCAATGGTACGATGCCGGTGTTCGGCTCGATGGTGGCGAACGGGTAGTTTTCGGCCAGCACGTTGTTGCGGGTCAGTGCGTTGAACATGGTGGACTTGCCGACGTTGGGCAGTCCGACGATTCCGATAGTAAGAGACATGGTTCCAGTCTAGGGAGAAGCTGGACACATTGAACGTGCATGTGGTGAACCGGCCATATGCAAAGGCCTCCGAGCATACGGCTCGAAGGCCTTGACTGTGATATGCGAATATACGCGAACTCTGGTTGGCAGTCAGCCGACGATGGCGTCTACGGCGTCGATGACCGAGCCGCGGAACCCGTCCTTTTCAAGCTGGGCGACGCCCTTGATGGTGGTACCACCGGGCGAGCAGACGGCGTCCTTCATGGCACCGGGATGGGTTTCAGTGGCCATGTAGAGCGCGCCGACACCTTCGACCATCTTGGCGGCGAGCCGGTAGGCGGTGGCTCGCTGCAGACCGTACTGCACGCCGGCGTCGCCCAAGGCCTCGATGTACATGTCAGTGAAGGCGGGCGCACAGCCAGCCACCACCATGGCGATGTTCATATGCGCGGTGTCCACGCGCTCGATGAGGCTGATCGGCCCGAACAGGCTTTCGAAGGTTTCGGTTTCGTCGTCGGTCAGTGTGTTGACGGATTCGGTGACAAGCACGCCCTTGCCCACGGTCATCGGAGTGTTCGGAATGGTGCACTGGATATGGATGTCCGAAGAGTCGACGGATTCGCCGTCTTCGGTGGTGAACAGGTCCTGGTACTTCTTGAGATTCCAGCCGGCGGCGATGGAGACGACGATCTTGCCCGGCTTGGCAAGTTCGTCGGCCAACGGCTTGACAACGGCGGCAATCTGGTAGGGCTTGATGGCGATGATGACCACGTCAGCGGCCGTCACCACTTCCAGCGCATTGTGCAACGGACGCACGCCAAGTTCGGCGGTGGTCTTCTCAAGCTTGTCGTAGTGGGCGGCGCAGGCAACCATCTGGCCGCCGGCGACCACGCCCGCGTCAACGAAGCCTTGGGCGATGGCCTGGGCCATGTTGCCATATCCGATAAAACCGATGGTGAGGTTCTGAGTCATACGTTTTCCTTTCGTGCATGCATACAGAGCTCCATCATCAGAGGGAGCTTGCTTCCTTGAGTCAGAACAGTTCTTCGAGGTCGCCCCGGTTAAGGGCTTCGTCATAGAGATGCTTGAAGACGAGCGGGCCGTGCAGACCATCATGCTCGAATTCGTTGGTGGTCCAGTAGTGGCTGTTGCCCACCCGGCTCAAGGTGTCGAGCTGCAGGCCGGAATCGACGTACATATCGTCGAAATAGACGGCGGCCTGCAACGGCACTTCGTTGCGCGCCAGCTGGTCCTCGTCGTAGATCACGCCAAAACGCGTGTCTTCCATAAGCAGGTCCATGGCCGGCCTGAACGGAAGCAACGCCCCCTCCTGCTCGAACATCCAGGGGAACATGGCCTCGCCGGTGAAATTGAGCGGACGCGCAACGGCATCGAATTCGGACCTGCAGTCGCGCACGCGCTGGGCAGCCCAACGAATGGGCTCGTCAAGCTCGCCGTTGGCGTAGATGAATTCCTGCAACGGCCAATACAGCGGGCGCGACGACGTGGCGGCCATCACCTTGGACAGGAATTCGTCGGACAGCGGCGATCCGTCACGCACGGTGCCGTCGCCGTCGAGGAAGGCGTCGTCGAGAATCCAGTGGACGCGCTCGAAGCTGGGTTTCATGCCGAAGTCACCGCCAAGGCACTGGAACCGTTCGACGGTGAGCGGGTCGCCGTTCGGCAGCAGAGGGAAACCGTGGGCGGCCATGGCGGCGATTGTTCCCGGACGATGCGCGGCATCGGCCCGCATCATCGGCGTCGGCGCACGGCCGGTGAGCCCGTCGGTGAATTCGGCGACCTGTGCCGCGGTGGGCAACCGGTCGGCGATGGCGGCCGCACGCTCCCTGTCTTGCGGGTAACGCTCATAGAAGCATGCCGTCTTGCGCGCCATGCGCGGGAAGGTGTGCTCGTACACCTCGGTGGCGTCGGCCGGCACGTGCGGGATGCCGCCGGTGGTGAAGCTGGCGATTACGCCGGCCGGGAACAGGGACAGTGTGGTCAGGGTCAGGAATCCGCCGTAGCTTTGGCCCATCGTCACCCACTTGCGGCCACCGAATTCGGTCAGGCGCAGATGTTCGAAGTCACGCACGATGGAATCGGCAAGGAACTTCTTCAGATAGTCGGCCTGGGCTCGGGCGCCTGCCACGGCATCATCATCGTCGTGCGTGGCGGCGATGCGGACCATGGTATGCGTGTCCACACGCGAGGAACGACCGGTGCCCCGCTGGTCGGGCAGGATCACCCGGAAGTGCCTGATGGCCTCCTCGATCCATCCGTCGGAGGTCGGGCTGTTGAGGCGCGGGCCGGCACCGCCGGGACCGCCTTGCAGGAAGATCAGCAGAGGAAGGTCGTCATGCACGTGTTCGGGCGCGGTGACCACGCGATAGAACAGTTTGATGGTTTCCCCGTCGAATGCCCGTCCGGGCTCGTGGCCGGTCCAGTCGAGCGGAACATCGATGGAATGGTCCTCTATGGCCAGTCCGGGCACGTGGTATTTGCTCAGCATTGTCATGGTTCAAGACTCTAGTCCATAAATCCTCCTGAAGAGTGATACCGGTTCGTCTCCGGACACGCTAGCCTTGTGCGTTATGGAGATGATGGCGCGCGTGAGGGCATGGTGCGCACGGGAGTCGACCCGCACACTGCTATGGGACGCATTGCTCGCCGCGGCGCTGATTGCCGTTTGCATGCTGTTCAACGACTCCACCAACCCTGAGGCCGGCATATTGTTTCCCGCAACTCAGGCGTCGATGACGCTGTGGTCGCTGCCGGTCTTCGTGCCGCTGATGCTGCGCAGGTATCGCCCGGAGCCGGCGGCCTGGCTGTTCGTGGCGCTGACCATCACGCATCTTGTGTTCGGCCCGGCGATCACGTATTTCGATTTCTACGCCCTGATCATGGTGTATTCGGTGATTCTGTACGGCAATCCCCGACATTCCTGGCGGTTCATCGTCACGGCGTTCGTCATGGGACTGGTCGCGGCGACGGTCTGGTCGGTGTCTTTCAACGTGGGTCCGCTGTTCGCCGGACCTTCCTCCGGTTCGCGCGTCATCCGCGACGGCTGGCTGGCCGATGCCATCATGATGCCCGCATGCCCGGCGGTCACCGGCGTCGTGGGGGCAAGCGGCACCGTCAACTGCGGGGCCAAGATGCTCGCTGACTTCGGCATGGAGGCGGCGTTCATCGAATCGAGCGTGCTGAGCGTCATCATCATGGCCTTGTGGCAGCGAGCGCGCAACGCCACGCTGGCGGCCATGCGCGAGCGCAACGCCTCCATTGTGGCGAAAGAGGCCGAGGAGACGCGCATCGCGGCGCTGGCCGAACGCGCACGCATCGCCCGTGATATGCATGATGTGGTGGCACATACGCTCTCCACGATTATTGTGCAGTCGGATGGCGGCCGGTATGCGGGTGCGCATGATCTGGCCATCGCCAAGCACACGATGGGTACGATTCGGCATGAGGCCGAACGCGCGCAGCATGATATGCAGCGTCTGTTCAATGTGTTCGGTGCGAGTGGCAGTACCGGATATGCCGACATCAATTCGCTGTTTGATGGTCATCTGGTGGTGTCCCGGCATATGACCGGCAAAGCGCAACCTGACCGGCTGTCCGCCGACGCGGAAACCGCCGTGTTCCGTCTTGTGCAGGAAGCGCTGACCAATACGCGCAAACATGCGGGCGAGGGCGCTAAAGCCACCATCGATGAAATCTGGTCAAACGATGTGCTGTCGATTACCGTATCCGATAACGGCCGTGGCGCGGCGTCTGCAGCAGACGGTCATAAGCCCGGATACGGATTGGTTGGTATGCATGAACGCATTGAGTCGTTGGGCGGCAGCGTGCAGGCCGGCCCAGGGCCGAATGGTGGCTTTATTGTGGCGGCTACGATTCCGCTCTCCCCTGCCGCCCCACAGTCTGGCACCGATACGGAAGATCCGGTGCTAACCGTTATCTCGCGTATACGAGGATTGATGGATCGGGCGCGCCCCAAAGTATTCGACCAAGGAGATACGCGTGAGTCGAACTGGGTGGGTCGATTTGCGCAGTGGACCGAGCGGCACTATCTTCTGATGGACGTTATCGCCACTATCGTGCTGATTGCGCTATTTGATTCCGCCACGTATGGCGATTTGCAAATGATCGGCAATGCCCCGTATTCGCCGAACCGCGCGCCGACTATAACGCTGACGATTATTATGCTTTCACCTTTGGCGTTCCGCCGCCGCTTCCCAGAGGGCAGCGCGCTGGCGATGGCGGTGCTGTCTGCTGTGCAACTGTTGTTCTTGCCATCGATCTTGGCCATCAATATGTTTGCGATGGTATCCGTGTATTCGGCGGTATTGTATGGACGAAAGTCCGCTTGGCGCTGGGTGAGCGTGGCGCTGGCAGCCGATTCGTGGCTTGCGGGCATCAAGGTGATGGCTGGGTGGGATGGATACAGTCAGCTGTTCCATCTGTTTTTGCCCGATGGTAGTTCCATGCTCTCAAAATGGAGGCTGGGTTTTTCCGGCTTGCTGCCGGGCGTGGAAATCATGTTGGTCGGTTTTGCCTGCATTGCGATGGCTCGATGGAGCCGTTCGCGTGGCGCAAACGCTCTGGTGCTGTTGCAACGCGAGGAGGCGCTGCGAGCCGAGCAGGAGCGGCAAAAGGTGCTGGCGGCCAACTTAGAGCGCAACCGTATTAGTGCGGCGATGCAAACCGAAGTACTGACCACGCTGGAATCGGTGATTGCGCAGGCTGATGAGGGACTGGTGATGCTCAACGCCGAACCTGCACCTGATAGTACGCAGATTGCAGCGGCTTTTGCCGCGATTGGCGCTCGGGGACGTGCCGCATTGGCTCATATGCGTCAGCTGTTGAAAGTGCTGCGTGAAACCGGGTTCAGCGACGAGACCCATGAGGGTGTGCAGCCGGATATGCAGTTGCGACCGGCGGCTTCGTTGGATAGTCAGATGCAACACGCGGGAACGTTCCCCCCGGTGAGAGCCTTGCCCAATAAGAACTCAGGGAATAATCAGGGTGTTCATGGAGCGGTACTTCAGTAGGAAGCAGATACAGTGGGAATCATGAACGAGAGCAGAAGCATTCGCGTGATTATTGCGGACGACCAGGAGCTGGTGCGTGCCGGCTTCGCCATGGTGATTGGCTCGCAGCCGGATATGGAGGTGGTCGGACAGGCGTCCGACGGCGCCCGAGCCGTGGCGTTGGCGGAATCCCTGCATCCCGACGTGGTGCTGATGGATGTGCGCATGCCCGGCATGGACGGCATTGAGGCCACGAGCCGTATTACCTCGCTCTCCGCCGCGCCGGGCAACGCGGCCGATTCGGCCAGCCCGGCCGCCGACGCGACCGTCTCGGCCGAATCGGCTGACGACCGGCCGACGCGCGTAATCATTCTGACGACATTCGATTTGGACGAGTATGTGATGGCGGCCATCAATGCCGGCGCCTCGGGCTTCCTGCTCAAGGACACCGAACCGGAAACGTTGCTCAGTTCGATTCGTACTGTATTCCAAGGCAATGCGATTATCGCGCCTTCCGCCACGAAGCGACTCATCGAAAAGATGATGCAGGACGGTTACGCGCAGCATGGTTCGCTGACCGGCGATGCCGCGCGCTCCGGTGCCGTGTACAGTTCCGCCGGCGGCGTCTCTGGCGGTGCGGCCGGCAACGGTGCCGGCTCGATGACCGGCATCCCCTCCCCTGCCGGAGCCGCTTCCGACGGTTCCAATACGTCACGCCCAGCATACACCGATCCCGAACTGGATCTGCTTACCGACCGTGAACGCGAGGTGCTGGTGGAGATCGCCCATGGTCTGAGCAATCAGGAGATCGCGGACAAGCTCTTTATCTCCCTTCCCACCGTCAAAACCCACGTGGCGCATATCCTCGCCAAAATCAACGCCCGTGACCGCGTACAGGCTGTAGTCTTCGCGTACGATAACGGGCTGGTGTAACAAAAAAGCTCCCTCTGATGAGGGAGCTTATTGCTCTACGCTTCGGCCAAGGCCTCGACGGGTGGCGTCTTGACGGCTCGACGGGCGGGTGCCACGCTGGCGAGGAGAGCGGCGAGCGCGGCGACGCCGAGCACCACACCGTTGGTGGCCCATTCGAACGGGAACACGGTGTCGCCGTACAAACTAAACACCATGTAGGATCCGAGCCAGCCGAACAGGGTACCCAATACCACTCCCACCACGCCGGAGACGAGCGAAAGCAGCAACGCTTCCACCGCCAGCGAGCGCCGCAGTTGGCCGCGCGTCATGCCGATGGCACGCAAGGTGGCGGATTCGCGTGTGCGTTCGATCACCGACAGACTCAGCGTGTTCGCTACGCCGACCAAGGCGATGAGCACAGCCACCGCAATCAAACCGACCAACAATGCCATCATGCCGTTGATCATGGTCTCCCATTGCGTACGTTCGGCCACCGGACCGGTCACGATAACACCCGCACTGGCGGAGAACACATTCTGCACGTTGGTGAATACGTCGTTCAACGCAACACCCGCGCCTTCGGCGTCAATGCGCATAAGCATGATATGCCCGTCGGCCTTGATTCCACCGTTGGTGAAGTGGCTGGCGTCCACGAAGGCGACCGCGGCATAGTTGGAGGCGATGCGGCGATAGTCCACCTTTCGCGGTTTGAGCGTCAGCGTCTGTGTGCCGCCGGATTGTCCATTGCCGTTTTCGGCGCTGCCGTTCGCATCATTACCGGACGGACCATTGGTGGCATCGGCTTGTGCTTCGGCCGCTCCAGCCGTGAACGTAACGCTCTTGTCCAGCGGAATATCCTTGCCTGTAGCGGCTGAATACTTGGGCATCAGTACGGAATCGCCATCAATGGTCACACCGGACAAATCGGAGCGCACCACCTTGCGCAGCGCGTCGACGCCATCCACGCCCACGACCAGCACACTCAGACTATTGCCGTCGGCATCCTTCATGGTCATCATGCGGGTCGGCGCGTAGATACTGCTCTGAACGCCCTTGACTTTGGCTGCCTCGCTGGCCTGTTTGCCAGTCATATCGGTGCCAGCGGCAATCATGTCGACGCTGTAGCGCGTGGTCAGCGCCTCGTTCATGGTTTGCTTGGCACTGGCGGCACCAGTGGCGATGGTGGAGACCAGCGTTACGCCGATAAGCAGTGCGGCACCGGTGGCGGCCACGCGGCGCGGGTTCTTCTGAATGTTCGCATGTGCCACTTTGGCGGACGGACCGGCCAGTGCAACCAGCGCGCCCACGCCGCGCATGAGCACCGGTAGCCAGAACGTGGCGGAAAGCACCAGTCCAAGGAAGATCAATGCACATCCGATGATGGCGGCGAGCAGCACCAGCGGATACTGCTTGTCGGCCATTGAATCACGTCCGGCGATTTTCTCGGACATCTGCCATACAGAGAACACGCACAGTGCCGCACCGGCCGCAATCAGCAGCACAGCAATCACGGCGCGGACCACACCGGCCCGTCGTGTGTCGGTCAGTTCGATGGGTCGCAACGCTTCCAACGGGGTGACGGCGGTAGCAGAACGCGCGGAGCCGAGCGAGGCAATCACCGTCATAATGATGCCGAACGCCATCGGCACCGTGAACACCGGACCGGATAGTACCAGTCGCATGTTCATGTCGGCGGCCTGCATGAGGCCGGACCGGCACAGCGCTTCCATGAGGGCGATGCCGAGGCCCACACCCAATATGGAGGCGATGAGCCCCAGCACGCCGGCCTCGAACAGCACGGAGACATACAACTGGCTTTTATTCGCGCCGATGGTGCGCAGCAGGGCAAGTGTGCGGCGGCGCTGTGCCACGAGCACTTGGAAGGTGTTGGCGATGACGAGCGCGGCGACCAGCATGGCGAGCATGCCGAAGCTCAGCAGGAAGATGGTGGTGATACTGGTTTCGCCCGCGCTCATGCTCGCGATGGATCGTTCGGCGTATGTGGCTCGGGACTGGACGCTGAAATGCTTGGGGAGCAGGGCGTTGATCCGTGCGACCGCGGCCGTTGCGGCCTCATCGTCCTCGCCATCGATGTCGAGATAGATCATGAGGGTAGGCAGTTCGTCGAAATCGTCGCTGCCGCCCATCGCGGCGATCACGTTGTCGGAGAGCACGGAGGCGCCGCCGTAGTAGGGGTAGGCGCCGTTCGGATCGTCGGTCAGACCGACCACGCGCACGGTCATGCCGGAGTCGGCAGTGTTGGCGCCATCGGATGAGGCGGACACGCCGGACGCGTTATCGGAATCACCGTTGTGCGCGCTCGCGTCATCGGCGTTCTGGACCGACTTATCACCGACGTCACCGGCCGAATCGCCGGTCTTGTCCGCATACTGCGCCGCCTGCGAGTTGACGGTCACACGGTCTCCTACCTTGACGCCGAGCTGGTCGGCCACGGACTTGGTCAGGGCGATCTCGTTGCTGTCCGCCGGCTGGTCTCCTTGCGTGATGGTGACCGGCAGCAGCGTGCGTTTTGCGGCGGTGGTGATGACGTAGCTGTTGGCATGCTTGTTGCCACGGGTTACGGTCACAGAACCCGCGTAGCCGGCACGTGCGTCCTTGACGCCTTCGGTGGCGCGAATGCGGCCAAGCTGGAAGTCGTTAACCGTGCGCGTGTAGATGTAGTCCTGGTCCTTATCGGTCAGGTCCTTGCCGGCGTCCGGGGCGATCACGTAGTTCGCGCCGCCGAGCTGTGCTGTGCTCTGCGCGGCAAGCGCATCGTTCATCGCGTTGCCGAACAGGAAGGTAGCGGCGATGAACGCAGTGCCGATCAGGATGGCGATGCCTGCCGGAATCAGCATCCTAGCGCTTTTCTTCATAAGTTTCAGAGTGATGGAAAACATGGGGGTGTCCTGTCTCTCGCTTTCCGGCTCAGCAAGCGTGCTGTGCAGCGACGCGGGCATGGCGCATGGTGCCGGTTCTCCCAGCCGGGGGCAATGGAGCGTCGGTGATGGGCAGGTTGGGCACATCCTTTACGCCGGCAAGACGGGCGAGCGTGTCGGCGCGTGTGCCGGTGACGGCAGTGCGCGTGGCACGTTCGCGTTCGGCCATAAGCAGCTCGTTCATCGTTTCGGCGGTGGGGTTCGCCTCGTCGGCCACGATCTGTCCGTCGGCGAATACGATGGCACGGTCGGCATAGGAGGCGGCCACCGCATCGTGCGTGACCATGACGATGGTCTGGCCAAGCTCGTTGACCGAACGCTTCAGGAAGCCGAGCACTTCGGCGCTGGAAACGGAGTCGAGGTTGCCGGTCGGCTCGTCAGCGAACACCAGCTTCGGCTTGGTAATCAGCGCGCGGGCGATGGCCACGCGCTGCTGCTGGCCACCGGACAGTTCATTCGGTCGGTGGTTCAGGCGCTGCCTCAGTCCCAGGGTATCGACGAGCAGGTCGAACCAAGCGCGGTCGGGCTTGTCTCCGGCGAGAGTCAGTGGCATGAGGATGTTCTGTTCGGCGGTGAACATGGGCAGCAGGTTGAAGCTTTGGAAGATGAAGCCGATCTTGTGGCGACGCAGCAAGGTGAGCTGCTTGTCGTCCATGCGGGTCAGGTCTGCCCCGCCGAAAAGAATATGCCCGGATGTGGCGGAGTCGAGGCCGGCGAGCGTGTGCATAAGCGTGGATTTGCCGGAGCCGGACGGGCCCATGATGGCGGTGAATTCGCCGCGTTCGAAACTCACGTTCACGCCGCGCAGGGCGTGAACCATATTGCCGCCGGCGCCGTAGTTCTTGACCAAGTCGACGGCCTGAATAGCGATGCCTCGCGATGCGGACGGGTTCTGCATGTTCATAATGCCTCTCCATATTTGGCCGGGCCCTATGCCCGGACGATGATTCCAACTTATGAAGAAATAACGGCGCGCCCCATCGTGCGCCAGACTGAATTGGGCTAGTGGCCGTGTGCCGGCCCTCATCCTTGAGGATTATGTCGTCTCAGGTCTCACACTATTCATGCCTCTGCGCAAACAGTGTGAGGCCGACCGAATATAAAACGAACAACGGCATCCGACAATCGGCGAAATATCGCGGATTGTCAACATGTGCGATTGGGTGATAATGTGCGTTTGCCTCACACACTTTTTGCGACGGTCATTTCGTGTGTGGCATACAGACGCAAGAAAGCCCGCACTGCATGACGTCAGTGCGAGCTTTCTGCTCCTTGGGTCAAGCGATCAGGCGGAAGGCACCCCATGCGGCTCGATGATTCGCGATGCACCCCATTAGCATCGCGCCCCTTCTCATCGGGCCGTCAACCTTCCTGTCGACCTCACTTGGCCAAGCCGGAAGCGCGAAGGGCTTCGAAGCCGCCCTTCAGGTCATCGAGGATATCCTCGATGTTCTCGGTGCCGATGGACAGGCGGATGGTGCCCTGGTGAATGCCCTGGTCCTCGAGCTCTTCCAGGGTCTCCTGGGAGTGCGTGGTGGAAGCCGGGTGGATGACGAGGGACTTTGCGTCGGCGACGTTGGCCAGCAGGGAGAACAGGTGCAGGTTGTCGATGAAGACGCGAGCCGCGTCCTTGCCACCCTTGATATCGAAGGTGAAGATGGAGCCGGCGCCGTTCGGGAAGTACTTCTCGTACAGGTCGTGATCCGGACGGCCCGGGATGGACGGGTGGGAGACGGACTCGACTTCCGGCACGGTCTGCAGGTACTCGACGACCTTCAGCGCGTTCTGGACGTGGCGCTCAACACGCAGGGACAGGGTTTCGGTGCCCTGCAGCAGCAGGAAGGCGGCGAACGGGGACAGGGTGGCACCGGTATCGCGCAGCAGGATGGCGCGGATACGGGTCACGAAGGCGGTGCCGCCGAGAGCCTCGTAGAAGTTCAGGCCGTGGTAGGAGGGGTCCGGCTCGGTCAGGGTCGGGAACTTGCCCGGAACCGCATTCCAGTCGAAGTTGCCGCCTTCAACAATCACACCACCCAAAGTGGTGCCGTGGCCGCCGATGAACTTGGTGGCGGATTCAACCACCACGTCGGCGCCGTGCTCCAGCGGGCGGAACAGGTACGGGGTGGCGAAGGTGTTGTCCACGATCACCGGCAGGTTGTGCTTGTGGGCGATTTCGGAGATTGCCTCGAAGTCCGGCAGATCAGCGTTCGGGTTGCCGAAGGTCTCGAAGTAGACGAGCTTGGTGTTCTCCTGGATGGCGTCCTCGAACTCCTGCGGGTTCTCGGCGGAAACGAAGGTGGTGGTGATGCCGTCGCGCGGCAGGGTGTGGCGCAGCAGGTTGAAGGTGCCGCCGTAGATGTTCTTGGTGGCGACGATGTGATCACCGGACTGGGTGATGTTGCGCACCGCGTATTCCACGGCGGCTGCACCGGAGGCGACGGCAAGGCCTGCGGTACCACCTTCAAGGGCGGCGATGCGGTCCTCAAAGACACCCTGGGTGGTGTTGGTCAGACGGCCGTAGATGTTGCCCGGGTCGGCAAGGCCGAATCGGGCCTCGGCATGATCGAAGTTGTGGAAGACGTAGGAGGTGGTGGCGTAAATCGGCACTGCGCGGGAATCGGTGGCCGGGTCGGCCTGCTCCTGGCCCACATGCAGCTGCAGGGTTTCAAAACGGTACTTTTTGCTGTTCTCGGCCATGGGTATTTCTCCTTGGTTATGCTAGGTCGCGAGGATTTTTCCTTGCCGCCCGCCTGCCGTGTTCGGGTGGTTGGCGAGGTGTTGGTTATGAAGTTACGACGCTTGGGCCGCGCGATGCAAGCCGAACGTTATCGGGCTTGCCTATAGGGGCTTATAAAGCCTTGGAATCATTGACGTGAGAGACTGTCAAGAGTCACGGAGAAGTCGTTGAAATTATCGCGACACGCCGGGCCGCGCGCATGCGCTTTCACGTTCGACTGCGGTCACGGTGATATCGCTACCATGCCTTTCGCGCATGGCTCAAGTGTCCGTGATGATTGCTTGTTCCACCCGCCACCAAGACGGTTTGCCCGCTCGGCGATGACGTCTGTTTCATTTTTCTGCCGCCCGGTTACATGGTTTACATGACGAACGACTACAGTCAAACATCGCCAATGAATTATTCCGCCAACATGGTGAAGGGGTTCGAACAGACATGACCGATGTAACACTGTATGACCGTGATCCGAGCTATATTCCGCGCGTGGCCGCCGTGCACGACATGTGCGGCTACGGCAAGTGCTCGCTGACCGCCGCGATTCCGATTCTCTCGGCCGCAGGCTGCGATGTGTGCCCGGTGCCGACCGCCCTGTTCTCGGCACACACGCGCTATGCAGTGTTCACGTTCCACGACACCACGGATATTCTCTCCGGTTACTTGGATGCCTGGCAGAAGGAAGACGTGGAACTGGATGGCGTGTATTCAGGCTTCCTCGGCTCCCCCGATCAGGTGGCGATCATTCAGCGTCTCTACCGTGAATATCCGAACGCGCTGCGTCTGGTTGACCCGGTGATGGGAGACGCCGGCGAAATGTACCCCACGTATACACCGGAGCTGTGCGAGGCAATGGGCGCTCTGGCCGATGGTGCCGACGTGTTGATGCCGAACCTCACCGAAGCGAGTATTCTCACCAAGCGTGACTATCCTGGCCAGAATATTGATGAGGCCACGGTTAACGAGCTGCTTGGTGCTCTGCTGAAGTTGGGTGCCAAGAACGTGGTGTTGAAGGGCATCGACCATGGCGATGGCAAAATCGTCAACTATGTGGCCAGCGCTTCCACCGGTGTTGCCGGCAAGATCGAGCTGGCTCATGAAAAGCTGCCATACATGATTCATGGCACGGGTGACGCCTTCGCATCTGCCCTGTGTGGCGCGGTGATGGCCGGCCGCGGCTTGGCCAAGTCGGCCGAAATCGCCGGCGAGTTCGTGCGACACGCCATGGTCAGCACCCGTGACCAGCCGCATTTCGAGGATCGTGGCGTCAGCTTCGAACTGAACCTTGGCGAACTCACCGATTTGGTGAAGTGACCGCACCTTGGCTCCCCTCTCCGCTCACTGGGTCTGACGTATTCAGCGAACAACTCGGCGGGTTGTTTGTCATCACAGGTAAGTCGGCTGGGGAGCCTTGGTAAACCTTCTGAACTAATGGTGGATAACCGGGTTTTCATCCACACGTTATCCACAACACGCCAAACCGCGTCATAGTATCCACATTTGCCGGTTGCGCTTGTGCTCTTACATAAGTAACCCGCACAGTGGAATCATGAACGCTTTACCACCTACCCAGCCGACGACGAAGTCCGGCATCGACGCCGGTCTTGCCTTTCACCAGCCCATGCTGGCTTCACCTGATCCGCAGGCAACGCTGCCTTCGGAACGGATTGCGGCCACGATGGGCGACCGCAATCTGACGCCCAAACAGTTCGGTGCGCTCGGCGAGCAGTATGCCGCCGCGTGGCTGGAGGAACACGGTTGGACGACCTTGAGCCGCAATTGGCATACCCGTTACGGCGAATTGGACATCGTGATGCTCAATCCCGAGTACACGGTGGTGTTCGTCGAAGTGAAATCACGCCGGTCCATGCATTACGGATATCCGCAAGAGGCCATCACGCCGGTGAAACAGCACAATCTCAGGAAAGCCGCCTGCGATTGGCTGCTTGACCGGCGTAATCGTGTGCCGCATACGGCAGTCCGTTTCGATGTCGTCACCATCGTGCTTCGGGTGGGCAGACCGCTCGTACATCACATCGAAAACGCCTTCTGAATTCGTCCCCCAAAAAAACAGCCACGTTGCGAAACACATTGCGAAAGGAGTAGACATGGCTATCGGCAGCACTCTCTCAGTCGGACTGATCGGCCTTAAGGCCTTCATCGTCCAAGTGCAGGCTTTCATCAGCCCTGGCTTGCCATACTTCAGCATCATCGGATTGCCGGATGCATCGTTGTCCGAAGCCCGCGAGCGCGTGAAATCGGCGTGTCAAGCCACTGGATTCGGTTGGCCGCAAACCCGCGTGACCGTGAACATGAGCCCTGCGGCCATGCCCAAACGTGGTTCGTCGCATGATCTGGCCATCGCGGCCAGCGTCCTATGCGCGGCGGGTGCCATAGGGCATGATTGCTTGGAAGATACCATTGTGCTCGGCGAAGTGAATCTTGACGGCTCGGTGCTGCCGATTCATGGGCTGCTCCCGATCATGCTGCATGCCGAGGAACGTGGCGTGCGCAAAATGATTGTTCCCCATCGCAATCTTGACGAGGCTTCGATGGTGGATGGACTGGATGTAGTGGGCGTGAGGCATGTGGGTGAGCTCATCGAACTGATGGGCGGCGATGCCACCTATACGATTACTGATACACCGGTTGCCGACGAGACCACCATGGATCAATCGCCCACAAGCCATCCCAACGATTGTGGCGATATGAACGAGGTTCTGGGTCAGGAACATGCCAAATGGGCGCTGCAAGTGGCGGCGGCAGGCGGACATAATCTCATCATGACCGGCCCGCCAGGCAGCGGCAAAACCATGCTGGCCTCACGTATGCCCGGCATCATGTGCCCGTTGAACGAGGCGGAACAACTGGAGGTGGCGTCGATTCGGTCGCTGTGCGGCATACTGCCTCAGTACGGCATCACCGACATGCCGCCGTTCGAGGCACCGCACCACACCGCCAGCACGGCGGCCTTGGTGGGTGGTGGCAGCGGCATCGCCGTTCCCGGCGCGATCACGCGCGCGCATCGAGGCATTCTGTTCCTGGACGAGGCACCGGAATTCAGCGCACGCGCCCTGCAGACGTTGCGCGAACCATTGGAATCCGGGTATGTGGCGCTTTCCCGTTCAAAAGGCAGCACCTATTACCCGGCCTCATTCCAACTCATCATGGCGGCCAACCCCTGCCCGTGCGGATACTATTACGGCACCGGCGAACGTTGCGCTTGCCGGGAAAAAGACCGTATACGTTATTTCTCGCGATTGTCCGGACCGATATTGGATCGTGTGGATATTCAGATGGCGGTGCCACCGGTCTCGCGCATTGCCGTGCAAAGCGAGCCAATCGGCGAGTCCAGTGCCGGAATACAAGCTCGTGTGATTCGCGCCCGTCAAGTGGCCAAGGACCGGTTCAGACAGTACGGATGGGTGTGCAACGCGCAAGCTTCGGGAAAATGGCTGCACGCCAATACGTCGCTGAAAGCGATGGAATTGGTCAATCGGGCCCTGTCCAATCATCAACTCACATTGCGCGGGGCCGATCGCGCCATGCGTCTGTCTTGGACGCTCGCCGATCTGGCCGGCCGCGTGTCCCCCACCGAGCGGGACGTCCATCAGGGCATCGAAATGAGAACGAGGATGACATGAGTAACGCTACTGATATCCGACAATCTGGCGGCACCGCAGGCAGTGTGGATCACACCGATACGGGCCTCGCTGTTTCGCGCACCATTCCCATGCCTCCCACGGATACGTTATACCGCGCCGCGCTCACGTTCTGTCTTGATGGGGCGGATGTGATGATGTACGCCACGCTCAAGGGCGCGGAAAGCGCCGAATCCCTCTGGCACGCGTTGGCGCAATCCCATCCAAGCCAGCCATCTGAAATCTGCGGCCCGGCGCTGTCACGTATTGACCGCATGTTCGTGGACGGCCTCACTCGATGGGGCCGCAAGGCGTCGGCGAACGCGATGCGCTCCTTCCGCAATGCACTGTCCGGCTGGCATAACCGCATGATGGACCTGCCCTCGCAAGACATCATCCAACTGGCCGACTGGTTCACTATGGATGGCACGCAATGGATTATCGGCCCTGGCCATCCATGTTGGCCCTCGCAGTTGGCCGACCTGTCCATTCGCTCCGATTGGGCGCCACCGCTGTGTCTGTGGATCAAAGGCGATCCACGCGCATTGACCAGTTGCGCCAAACCGGTCGGCATCGTCGGTTCACGGGACGTGACCGAATATGGCCGGTATGTGGCGCACACCGTAGCCGAACAGGCAGCCGTTGCCGGGCATCTGGTCGTGTCCGGAGGCGCGATGGGAACGGATGCGGCGGCACATTGGGGAGCGTTGAATGCGCTGCACGGCAGAATGCCCGCCAATGTGGGCAGAACCGTTGCCGTATTCGCCGGCGGGCTCAACCATATCGGACCGATGCGTAACCGCACGCTGTTCGAACGTATCGAGGCACAGGGTGGTGCACTGATCAGTGAACTGTGTCCAGGGACGATTCCCGAAGCCCGTCGTTTTCTACTCCGCAACCGCATTATCGCGGCCATATCTTCCACATTGATTGTGACGCAAGCCCGGTTGCGTTCCGGAGCGCTCAACACCGCGGGATGGGCATGTGAATTGCTGCGCGAAGTGTATGCAGTTCCCGGTGACATCAATCAGCCTTGCAACGCCGGGTGCAATAAGATGATCGGCGACCACCGAGCGATGATTCTGTGTGCCGCCACATCCACCGAGGATATATGCCATGAACGGCACAAACCCGTTATGGGAGTATGCCCAGGCATATCGAAATCCATAGGTCAGGACTCGTCCGAAAACGAGGAGGCCATGGAAGTGCCGGCAACGACTCCGTTATCGCCAGCATCCTCGGAATCATCGGCGTCACAGGAGTCGTCACAAGATCCAGGCCATTCGAAACGTCTTAAGACCAAGCATACTCAGCCTACACTCGTTCAATCCAAGGATGGGCCGGCGAGCGCAACCGCCGAGACCGGTGCCAACAAGAGCAAGGGTGAAGAGCTGCCCTCGTCGCATCAGATGCCGGATCTTCGTGTCAAGCCGAAGCCCGATCCCGAGAAGGAAGCCCAACAACGTATCATTATCGCCAAGCTGCCGGAAATGGAGCGCACATTAGTGGCATTGATTCGTGAATGCCGTAAACGACATCTCATCGTCACTCCGGACGCACTATTGCGTGTGGCGCGAGAGACGGTACCCGACGAGATTCCCAATATCGGCACCATACTTGAGCTACTCGGCGCCTTGGAGCTGAGGGGAGTGATCGAGCGGGATGCCGGCATACTCAAGCTGAGCAGCCGTGTCGGCTAATCGGCTTCCATGACACGGCTCGAAGGCTGTTCGGCGGGTGTGCGAGAATCGAACCCATGAGTCCGAAACGTTTGGAAGATATGTATGATGCGGTGATCGTCGGCGCCGGAGCGGCCGGCCTGTCGGCGGCGTTGGGACTGCTGCGCTCCCCCGAAATCACCGAGCTCAGGGAACAAGGCGTGGACCCGAAGATCCTCGTGGTCTCCAAACTGCAGCCGCTGCGTTCGCACACCGGTTCGGCCGAGGGCGGCATCGCCGCGAGCCTGGGCAATGTGGAATCCGATGACTGGCGCTGGCATTACTACGACACCATCAAGGGCGGCGACTGGCTCGTCGACCAGGACGCAGCCAAACTGCTCGCCGAATACGCGCCGCAGACCGTGATCAACCTGGAGCGTCAGGGAGTGGCCTTCTCCCGTACCGAGGACGGGCATATCGCCCAGCGCCGGTTCGGCGGCCACACGCGCGAGTTCGGCGGTGCCCCGGTCAAGCGCGCCGCCTATGCGGCCGACCGCATCGGCCACCAGATTCTGCACGCCTTGTGGCAGCAGTGCGTGGCGGCAGGCGTCGAGTTCGCCGAGGAATGGTATGTGACCGACCTGGTGCTCGCCGACGACGGCAAGCAGGCGGCCGGCATCGTGGCCTTTGACACGCATTCGGGCAAGATTCAGGCCATCCACGCGCGCAACGTGCTGCTTGCCACCGGTGGCGCGGGCCGACTGTTCCACACCACGTCGAATTCCTGGGATCTGACCGGCGACGGCATGGCCTTGACCTTGGCCGCCGGTCTGCAGCTGGAGGACATCGAATTCGTGCAGTTCCATCCCACCGGGCTCGCGCACACCGGCATCCTGCTGTCCGAGGCGGCCCGCGCCGAAGGCGGCATCCTGAGGAACGCCGACGGCGAGGCGTTCATGGAACGCTACGCCCCGGAGCATAGGGATCTGGCCGCGCGCGACGTGGTCTCCCGCTCCATCATGGCGGAGATCGACGCCGGCCGCGGCGTCGCCGATCCGAAGGACCCGGATGGTCCGAAGGACTGCGTCTGGCTGGATATGACCGGCATCGACCCCGAACGTATGAAGGAAGTGCTGCCGCAGGTAGTCGAGACCATCGAGCAGTACGCGAACCTCGATCCGGTCAAGGACCTGGTGCCTATCAAGCCCACTGCGCATTACACGATGGGCGGCATCCCCATCACCACCAATGGCGAGGTGTACCGTTGGGCCGACGGTGCCGTGCAGGTAGTCGATGGACTGTTCGCCGCTGGCGAATGCTCTTGTGTCTCCGTACATGGTGCGAATCGTCTGGGCGGCAATTCTCTGCTCGACGCCTGCCTGTTCGGCACACGCGCTGGTCAGACGATGGCCGCACGCATCGCCGAGAACCCGGTTGACTCCCCTATGGCCGAAGATTCGGCCGATGACATGCTGACCGATGCCGCCGATCAGGCTGCCGATTCTCGCAAGGCAGAGCTTGACGAACTGCTCGCCGGACCAATGGGTGATTCAGACGATGGGACGACCACTGCCAATCCTTATCAGCTCATGGCCCAACTCGGATCAGTGATGGAGCAGGCTCTGGCCGTACGTTGCACCGCTCAGGCCATCGATACGGCGTTGACTCAGATCAACAACGACATTACGCCGGTTGCCGATACCTTGCGGGCCCATGACAAGACCGCCGCTTTCAATCAGGAGGTCACCGCCATCTGGGAAGTCCGTCATCTGATCGAACTGGCCGAGGCCATGCTGCACGCTTCCGAATCCCGTCAGGAATCTCGCGGATCCATGCAACGCCTTGATTTCCCCGAACGCGACGATGAGCATTTCCTTGCTCACTCGATGGTCGCCGATGATGGTCTGGTAAGTTTCAAGCCGGTGCACATCACCGACTATCCGCCCAAGAAGCGCGAGTACTGATCCGCTGATGATAATACCCAAGCCGCCTAGGGCTTGTGGCACAATAGGTTGGCTAATACTGGACTTGACATCCCACTGTTTCATGGAGGCAGAACATGGCTGAGGCGAGCAACACGACGGTTACCCTGCAAGTGCATCGTTTCACGCCGCGACCCGAGCGTGCCGAACGTGCACGCGGCGGCAGCCCGTTCGCCAAGAAAAACTCCCCGTTCGGCGGCGGCTCGGATTCGGCGGCACGCCATCGTCCGCGCGGCAAGCAGTGGGTGCAGGAATACACGATTCCCGCGCGCTCTTCGGATACTGTGTTGGATTGTCTGCTGACCATCAAACGCACCGTCGACCCGACGCTGGCCTTCCGTTATTCGTGCGGTCATGGCATGTGCGGTTCGGACGCCGTGGCAATCAACGGCACCCCCACCCTGCTATGCACGGCCACCATCCGCGATTGGGCCAAGCAGCCCGGCGCCCTGCCTGAAGTCGATGACGAAGGGTTCCGACACACCGGCACCGAGGCTGAGGAATCCGACGATTCCGCGGAAAACGTCGCGAACGCGGCGGCCGACCAAGACTCGGCCGCAAACGGTTCACTGGGAGTCATCGAACTGGCATCCCTGCCCGGCTTCCCGCCGCAGCGCGACCTCATCGCCGACATCGACCCTATGCTCAACCAGATCAGGAAGCTCACCCCATATCTTCGGGCGGACGGCGTGCTCGTCACCACCGCCGAAGGCAAGGTGGACGTGTTCGAATACCTGCAGAACCCCGAACAACTCGCCAAATACGAGCTGCTGAGCAACTGCATCGCCTGCGGCGTGTGCGAAGGCGCCTGCCCGGTGTACGCCGGCGGCGACGCCTTCATCGGCCCGGCCGCGCTGATTTGGGCCTCCCGTTTCGTCAACGATTCGCGCGACACCAAGGCCATGGAGCGTATGGATGCCATCGACACCGCCGACGGCGTGGCCGCCTGCCAGTCCGTGCGCGCCTGCTCCCGCCACTGCCCGCGCGGCATCGATGTGGGCGAGGAGATGTGGCAGATCGTGGCCAAGGTCCGCGAGCGCTAAGCCGCGCCGCGGCTGGCTGCGGCGATCGTCTAAGCACATGCGTCGATGCATCCGCCGGGTGCCCGCACGAGAGAAGACATGAAGGAACGAATTATGGACAGAACGCAGTACACCAACCTCGCCAAGGCATGGGAATTCACCGAGGAACACGCGCGCGAACGTGAATCCGATGCGTTGACCGACGCCCGTACGGCCGCCGACGAGTCCGGCCAGTTGCAGGGTTCGGCGGCGCAGGCCCGTCTGCTGGGTATGCTGGTGCGCATCACCGGCGCCGCTTCGGTCATCGCCGTGGGCACCGGCTCGCTGGTGGAAACCTTGCAGCTCGCCCATGCGCTGGACAGCAAGGGCCTGCTGACTGCGGTCGATTCCACCGCTCAGGGCATCGCGCTGATTCGCAAGGCGTTCGCCGAGCTGCAGGATGAGACCGACACCACGTTGCGTGCGGTGAATGCTCCGGCCAGCGTGTTTCTGCCGCGCCTCAACGCCAATGATTACGATCTGATCGTGGTGGCGGGCGACGCCGAGAACTATGCCGCCACGTTCGCCCAGGCCTCCCGTCTGCTGCGCGCGCACGGCGTGATCGTGTTCACCGATGTGCTGGTGTTGGAGGACGGTCAGGGCGGCGTGATCAATCCGGCCGACCGCAGCGACAAGGCCATCGCCATGCGTGAATTGCTCGCCACCGTCGAAGATGACGAAGGTTTCGAGTCCACGCTCACCCCTGACGGCACCGGCCTGCTCATCGCCTACAAAAAGTAACTCTGTCCTTGGCTCCCCTCGGAGAGGGGAGCCACTCTATCTCGCTTATCTCACGATTGCGCTGACGACCACGTCCACGGCTTCGTCGGCGTCGTCGGTTACGGTGACCAGTTTCGGGTCGATCGTCGAGATCATGCCGTGCTCGGCCACCGGACCGTTGAGCCAGTCAAAGAGCCCCTGCCAGTATTCCTTGCCGTAGAGCACCACCGGAATATTCGCCACCTTGTGGGTCTGGACCAAGGTCAGCAGCTCGAACATCTCATCCAGTGTGCCGAAGCCGCCCGGGCACACGATCACGCCCGAGGAATACTTGACGAACATGGTCTTCCGCACAAAGAAGTACCGGAAGCTCATGCCGAGGTTCACCCACTGATTCAACCCCTGCTCGTGCGGCAATTCGATGCCGAGTCCCACGGATTTGCCGCCAGCCAGTGCCGCTCCCCTATTCGCGGCTTCCATGATGCCGGGACCACCGCCGGTGATGACGGCGATGTTGCGCTTGGCTATCTGGCTACCCATGCGCCGTGCCGCCTTGTAGATCGATTCGGTGCGCTGGGTGCGTGCGGAGCCGAAAATTGAGACTGCAGGTCCGAGCTCGGCGAGCGCCCCGAAGCCGTCCACGAATTCCGATTGGATGCGCAGCACACGCCATGGGTCCATGTGCAGCCAGTCGGTGTCCCGGTCGGGTTTCAGCAGGTTGGCGGTGGTGTTGTCCGAGGGAATCATCTGGCCGCGTAGAATCACCGGGCCGCGATGATAGGTGTCGCCCAGCGGCGAAGCCTCCTCCAAGTCGACCGGGTTCACCGGTGTGGCCGCAGCCTCAGTTGCCGTCTCAGCCTCCAACGTTGCCGTATCATTCGCAGCTGTGGCTTCCAATGGTTCCATATCGTCCACGACTGCGGACTGGGACGCGGCCTCGGCTGGATTCTTTGCTTCAGCGGCCTTTTTGCCGCCGTTCTTCTTGGATTTCTTCTGCTTCTTTGCCATCCAATGTCCTCCTGTACGGTGCTATCGACTCTTCGCATTCTAGCGCCTGAAGCTCTGCGTACGTTTTCCGCGAGATTTCGTGAAGAACGTACTCTGAGCGCGTCTCAGCGTACGGTTTTCACGAAACAAGGCCAACAACGGAGTAGGGACCGTCTTAGCCATCAGTGGCGGAAGTCGATTTCCACACTGGCGGTGCCGTCGGCGAGGGTGCCGGGGTGTTCCGTGGGCGTGGTGGGCTTTGTGGTGCGGCTTGGCTGCCCGGTGCCATTGCCATCAATCGATTCGCCGGCTTCGGCATCGGCCAACACCTCGGCGGCGGCAGCCTGCGCGGCTGCGGCCTTCTCGAATCTCTTGGACTGACGGCTCAGCAGCACACCGGAAATCGCGGCGGCGATCAGGGAGGCCACCAGCACGCCGAAGCGCGCCTCAGCGGAAAGTTCCGCGTTCTTGTACGCCAGCGAAGCGATAAGGAAGGACACAGTAAAACCAATGCCGCAGGCGACGGCAGCGGGAATCATGTCACGTACGCGCAGCCCCTTGGCCATCTTGAGCCCGCCCACATGCGTGGCCAGCCATGCGGTGGTGATGATGCCCAAAGGTTTGCCGACCACCAAAGCCACAATCAGTGCAATGACCAGCGGCGAGACCAACAATAGCGGGCTCACCGACTCGAAGTGCACGCCGGTGGCGAACAGGGCGAAGATGGGCAGGGCCAGCAGTGCGGAGAATGGCTGAAGCTTGTTGGCATAGCGTTCGGCACGCGGTGAGAGTTCGCCGTGCATTTCACGGGAGGGGGTCAGCAGGCCAACCAGCACGCCGGCCAGTGTGGGGTGCACGCCTGCCTCGAACATCATGATCCAAGCGAGGATACCGACGATGCCGACCGCGATCCACGGCACTTTTTTCAGTCGTACGAGGTATGCCCAGATGGCGGCGCATACGGCGATGCCGATGAACCAATACCAGGCGTTGATCGAGGAGAAGAATACGGCGATCAGAATAATGGCCAGCAGGTCGTCGACGGTGGCAAGCGTCATCAGGAACGCGCGGATTGAACCGGGCAGGGCCTTGGCGAACAGGGCGAGCACGGCCAGCGAGAACGCGATATCCGTGGCGGTGGGTACTGCCCAGCCGTGCGACATCTCCGAGAACGGGATGCTGCTGCCGGTGGTGGTCAGAATCAGCGTGCCGGGTTCACCAGGCCCGATCTGAGAGAACAATGCCGTGACGGCCAGGAACAGGATGGGCGGGGCGATCATGCCGCCCACCGCGCACAGCATCGGCACGGCGGCCGCTTTCGGATTGGCGAGCGAGCCGGTGGTGAGTTCCTGCTTCAGTTCGAGGCCCACGGTCAGGAAGAAGATGGTAAGCAGACCATCCTGGGCCCAATGGCCAATCGGCAGGTCGAGATTGGTGTAGGGGATGAACAGATGCGTTTCCGCTACGGTCTCGAACGCATGCGCGGTGGCGGGCAGGTTCGCGAGCACCAGGCCGGTGAGCGCGAAGCCGAGCATGATGAGTCCGGAAATACGGTCTGAGGCGGCGATTCGCCTGATGGTGGACCAAAGTCCCTTCTTCGCGCCGGCGGTCGTGGCCATCGCGTCTCCTTGCTGTACTCTCTTGGATGAACCGTATGTAATAGTACGGAATATCTCAGGACGTTCCGCTCCGGGCTGAGTCGCGAAGGACAACCTTACCCCACCCCTGTGTGGCCGACTCAAACGGGCCAATACAATTGGAAAAGCCCCGGAAGCATTTCGCTTTCGAGGCTTACTGTGCGCCAGACAGGATTCGAACCTGCGACCTGCTGATCCGTAGTCAGCTGCTCTAATCCGCTGGGCTACTGGCGCATACCACTGTTGTCCCCGTGGTTCGGGAGTGCGCCAGACAGGATTCGAACCTGCGACCTGCTGATCCGTAGTCAGCTGCTCTAATCCGCTGGGCTACTGGCGCATGTTGTCTTTCAGACAACTCGATATATAATACACGCCGTTCAGATGAATGCAACTCGGCGTGTTGCGGCGAGTCGCATCATCTTAATCGTCACCGCAACGGCGTATTTACTGGACTCACGCAGCATGTGTACGGACTCGGTCAAGCAAAACCGACTACGCAACTTTGAGGCGTCCCTGCGGCACATCCACGGCTTCGCGCAGGAGTTTGGGCGTACTGGAACCCTCTACGGACGCCTTGTCCACAATCACCTGCTTCACATCATCCAAACTCGGCAACTGGAACATCGTGTCCTGCAACGTACGTTCGATGATCGAACGCAACCCGCGTGCGCCGGTCCCCTGTTTGATGGCGATATCAGCAATCGCCCGAATGGCCTGTTCTGTGAACTGCAGGTCGACGCCGTCAACGGCGAACAGTTTACGGTACTGCTTGATCAGCGCGTTGGCTGGCTGGGTGAGAATCGCCGTCAGATCGTCTACGGTAAGTTCCTTCAGCACACTGGTGACCGGCAAACGTCCGATGAACTCAGGCAACAGCCCGAACTCGGCCAGATCATCGGCATTGACCTGTTCGAGCAATTCCTCGTCTTTCATGTCGGCGTCGTGCCAATTCGCGCTGAAGCCGGTCTCTCGACGGCCCAATCGCTTGCGAACAATATCCGTCAGTCCCACGAACGCACCGCCGCAGATGAATAGGATGCCGCGTGTGTCCATCTGCGCAGTGTCCTGCTCCTTATGCTTGCGCGTGCCCTCCAACGGCACGGAGGCGATGGTGCCTTCCAAAATCTTCAGCAACGCCTGCTGAACGCCCTCACCGGACACGTCACGGGTGATGGAGGTGTTCTCACCGGATTTGCGGGCGATCTTATCGATTTCGTCAATGTAGATGATGCCGTGCTGGGCTCGGCTTACGTCGCCATCCACAGCTTGGAGAAGACGTTGGAGCACGGTTTCCACATCGTCGCCTACATAGCCGGCCTCGGTCAGGGTGGTGGCGTCGGTGATGACGAACGGCACGTTCATTACGCGGGCCAACGCCTGCGCAAGATAGGTTTTACCCACGCCGGTGGGGCCAAGCAACAGAATGTTTGACTTGGCGACCTCGACGCCAGCCAAAGGGTCATTGCTGCGGCGGGTAGCACGCGTCTGGGCGGGAGCGGATTGCTTGGCTTGTTCGCCGGTCTGGCCACTGTGCCCGTTATTCCCGTCGAGCTGTTCAGCGGACTCCTGAAGCTCCATATTGACGCGCTTGTAATGGTTGTATACGGCTACGGACAATGCGCGCTTGGCGTTCTCCTGACCGATGACGTAGCGGTTGAGATAATCGAAGATCTGGGCGGGCTTGGGCAGGCTCAGCGAATTGACCTCGGCATCTTTGACACGCTCCTCGGAGATGATGTCCACGCACAGGGCGATGCATTCATCGCAGATGGAGGCATTGGGACCGGCCACCAGTTTTCGTACCTGATGTTCGGTTTTGCCGCAGAACGTGCAACGGGGTACGTCCTCGTTGTAGCTCACCACACGTCCCATGATTCTCCTTTGCCGACTGCGCCGCACCGTCGAACCGCCACGCTGCGCATTATCATTGTCATCCTTGAAATACAATACCCCCGGTCGTTGCCGACCGAGGGTATTGCAATGTCCGGAAGTTTTACTGGCGGTGTTCCAGCACCTCGTCCACGATGCCGTATTCCTTGGCTTCAGGAGCGGTCAGGAAAGTGTCCACTTCGATGTCGCGGCGAATCTTCTCGACGTCTTGGCCGGTGTGCTTGGCGAGGGTCTCCTCCAGCCATTCGCGCATACGCAGCATTTCCTTGGCCTGAATCTCGATCTCCGTGGCCTTGCCGAAGCCTTGGTCGATGGCCGGCTGGTGGATGAGCACACGGGCGTTCGGCAGCATCAGGCGCTTGCCCTCGGTGCCGGAGGCCAGCAGAATGGCGGCGGCGGAGGCGGCCTGGCCGAGACACACGGTCTGCACGTCGGGCTTGATGTACTGCATGGTGTCGTAGATGGCGGTCATGGCCGTCATCGAACCGCCGGGTGAATTGATGTACATCATCACGTCACGGTTCGGATCTTGGGATTCGAGGACCAGCAGCTGGGCCATCACGTCGTCGGCGGAGGCGTCGTCCACCTGCACGCCGAGGAAGATGATGCGATCCTCGAACAGGCGGGAGTAGGCGTCCTGGGTCTTCATGCCATACGGGGTCTTCTCCACGAACTGCGGCATGATGTAACGGTTGGTCGGCGCGGGCTGGGCTGCGCGGGCGGCGGCCGGCATGAAACCGGCTACGCCATGACGGCCGGCCAAGCGGTCGGCACGGGCGGCGAACTTTGCTTCTTCACTTGCCATGAGTCTCACTCCCCCTGCTGGTTGTTGCCGATGGTGTCCGGCGTGGTCACGAGCTTGTCCACGAAGCCATAGTCGAGGGCTTCCTGGGCGGTGAACCAGTGGTCGTATTCGTTGTCGCGGTAGATTTCCTCGAGGGTGTGGCCGGTCTGTTCGGCGGTCAGCTCGCTCATGGTCTTCTTCATGTCCATGATGAGCTCGGCGTTGATGCGCACGTCAGTGGCGGTGCCGCCAATGCCGCCGGAGGGCTGGTGCATGAGCACACGGGCGTGCGAGGTCAGGTAACGCTTGCCCTTGGTGCCGGAGCTCAGCAGGAACTGGCCCATGGAGGCGCACATGCCCAGACCCACGGTCGCCACGTCCGGCTCGATGAGCTGCATGGTGTCGTAGATGGCCATACCGGCGGTGATGGAGCCGCCCGGCGAATTGATGTACAGCCAGATATCCTTCTTCGGGTCTTCGGCGGCCAGCATCAGCAGCTGAGCGCAGATGCGGTTGGCCATATCGTCCTTGACCTCTTCACCCATCCAGATGATGCGGTCTTTGAGCAGACGGTTGAAAATCGGGTCGACGGGGCCGGCCGGGACGTCATCGCCCGCCATGACCGGCAAGGTCGCAAAGGTATTGCTCACCTTGATTCTCCTTCTAATTACTCGAACACTGTTCAGACTACCGCCTTGAAGCGACTGAAGTCGGCTTTTCGCGTGCTTTTTGGCGGGTAGCGTAGGATATCTCTCCCTCCGTCTCGACTTTGTCGAGCCACCTCCCTCGTCTTTTGTTGACTTCTCTCCCTCCATCTCGACTTCGGCGAGACACCTCCATCATCAGTGGGAGGTTTTATTCAAGGGTATCGAGGACGTCGTCAATGAGGAGACGGGTCTGGGAGGCGGCATCGTCGCCCAGACGCGGGAAGCGACGGGCGGCATTGGCGGGGCTGGCACCGGCGGCTCGCGCCACGTTGGACTTGCTGGCACCATGGGCCACGGCTTTTTCCGCGAGCCGATCGACCAGTGAATCGGCGACTTGGCGCATCTGTTCGGCCACCCATAATTGGGCCATATCCGCAGGTAAGTCGTAGTCTTCGGCCACATCGCTGGCGGCCTCCTGAATGGCGGCCCACAACACCATGAATGGCTTTCGATAGTAGTCAATCTGCTCAGTGAGCGGCTCAGCGGCAAGCGATTCAAGTGCCGCACGGACTTCGGTGTTTTCTGACATAGCTTTCTTTACCTCGGCTCCCCTCAGTCTCACTGTATTCGACAGCTCCCCTCAGAGAGGGGAGCCAGAATATATGTATCTACTTACTTACGACTCAGCAACCACTTTGATATCAACGACGACGTGGCCACGGCCATGCCGACCGGCACAAAGAAGCTAATCGGCGCTTCGCTCAGCTCCATCACTAAGCACAGGGCCATAAGCGGTGCCTGCTGTGAAGCCGAAAGCAACGAAGCCGCACCGATCAAGGCACACGCGGTTACCGAATCGGTCGGAAACATCAGTATCCATACGAGGCCGAGCATCGCACCCAGCGTAGAACCTAATGCGATGCCGGGCTGCAGCACACCGCCCGATGCACCGGAGCGAATGGTCATCAGCGTCACCAGCGCTTTGGTGACAAAGGTGAGTGCCAACACACCCAGCAACATCCAGATATTGGACTGGGACAGCGGGAAACCGGCGTTCATCCCGGATCCAGAAGAGCCGCTCCCACCCTGAAGCATGGCCCAGAACGAGGCCATTCCAGAGCCCGATCCCCCGCCAGAGGCCGAATCGGATACATTACCGCCGCCTGTAAGCAAGTTCCATGGAGAGGCGGCCGATGAAGATGCCGACTGCATGGCACCAGCAGTGCCAGCGGTTTCAGGAATGAACGTGCTGAATCCAAGTTGCGCTGCGGCACGGCCGTTGCCCATCACCTGCGGCACAACAATCGCCACCAAACCGGTGATGAGACCAGCCAGCGGCATCTGCCACAGAATGGCCTTACCGGTCGGCTTGTGCGCTTCCGCCCATTGCGAACCTTTTCGGAACAACGCGCCGCCCACTCCACATGCCGCACCGCAGATCAGAGCGAACAGCATTAACGTTGGCGTGGATTCCGGTTGCATGGCGGTAATGTCGTAGAACAGGCAATGCCCTTTGATCGCAACCGCCACGAATGCGGCAATGGCAGACATGCCCAGTCCAAAGGCAACCTTTTCGATCGTCACATCCACCAATAGGATTTCGACGGCGAAGAACATGCCGGCCAGTGGCGCGTCATAGACGCCTCCTAGACCGGCACCGGCAGCCACTGCCACCACCATGCGCCGGTCGATGCCGTCAACGCCCTCGATATGGAACAGGTCGCAGAAACGTTGCGCGATCATGGCGCCGAGTTCGCGTGGGGCGACTTCTCGGCCGATCGAGGCACCGGAGCCGACGATGAAAATCTGCAACACCACATGCACAATGGTCTGCCAGAAAGGCATTCGCTCCCCTGCCACGGCCTTCTTGACTGAAGATACCGCAGTTGTTTTGCGGCGTAACAGATACCAGATAATGCCCGCGATGCCGAGTCCCACGGTCACCGATATCGCACGGCGTGCAGCGGGCACGCCGAATGGACCGGACAATTCTGGGCCTTCGATGTAGCCGAGCAGCACATGTTCAACGCCGTAGAGCAACAGGGTCAGCAGACCTGCTCCCACACCGATGAGCACGCCGAGCACAATGGTCGCCGCAGCGAGCCAACCAAGGCGTTTGATAGTAACCGTTGGCTGCATGTCAACCTCCGCACCCTATGCAACGAGTATGCCTTGGGAACTCCCCTCAGTCTCGCTACGTTCGAAAGCTCCCCTTAAAGAGGGGAGCCAAAGAAATAGTCCTTTTGCCAGAATATGAAGAGCCCGGAACCGTGAAACACGATTCCGGGCTCAAACAATCACGCTAACGCGATGAGGCTATGCTCACTCAGCATCCTTGGCGTCATCCTTGGCGGACAGTTCGTCGGCCACGGCGGCAGCAGCGGAAGCGGCCTCGACGGACTCGGCCTCTTCATCTTCGGCGGCCTCGCCCAGGAAGCCGGAGAGGTCCACAACCTCGCCATCAGCGGTGAACTTGACGGCGCGCATGCCGGCGAGCAGACCCTTGGAGCGGGCGACTTCCTGCACGGCGGAGCCGATCTGACCGTTCTTGATGATGGCCTGGATGAAGTTGTTCGGATCCATGCCGTACTGCTGGGCGATGGAGGCGAGGAAGTTGAACACGTCGGACTGGGACACCTGAACGTCCAGCTTCTCGGCCAGAGCGTCGAGCACCATCTGATCGCGCAGATCCTTCTCCACGGTCTCCTCGGCCTGAGCCTTCTGCTCCTTGGTGGCCTTCTCCGGGTCCGGGGTCAGGCCCTTGAGCTGCTCTTCGACCATGTTGGCCTTGACGCCCTTCGGCACCGGGATCTCGAGGCCTTCCTGCAGCTTGGCGATGAAGGCATCGCGGGCCTCGGTGGCCTGACGGCCTTCGGCGTCCTGAGCGGCAGCCTTGCGGATGTCGGCCTTGAGCTCGTCCAGGGTGTCGAACTCGGAAGCTTCGGAAGCGAACTCATCGTCCAGCTCCGGCAGTTCCTCAGCCTTGACGGAGTTGACCTTGACCTTCACGGTGGCCTTCTGACCCTCGTGCTCGCCGGCTTCCAGCGTGCCTTCGAAGGTGGTCTCCTCGCCGGCGGACAGGCCGTCAAGGGCCTCGTCCAGACCGTCGAGCATGGTGTTGGAGCCGAGCTCGTAGCTCACGCCTTCCTGGGAGTCGACGGTCTCGCCGTCAATCTCAGCAGTCAGGTCGATGTTGGCGAAGTCGCCCTTGGCGGCCGGGCGGTCCACGCCGACCAAGGTGCCGAAGCGCTGACGCAGGGTCTCGAGGCGCTTGTCGACGTCCTCATCCTTGACTTCCGGCTTGGAGATGGCGATCTCAAGACCGTCGATTTCCGGCAGTTCGATGTCAGGACGACGCTCGACGGTGGCGGTGAACTTCAGCTTGGTCTCGTCGTTGGCGGACTGCGGAACATCCTGCACGTCGAACTCCGGCTGAGCCATCGGACGAATCTTCTTCTCATCCAGGGCCTTGGAGTACAGCTCCGGGACCGCGTCGTTCACGGCCTCACCGGCGACGGCGGCGAAACCGATGCGCTGGTCGATGATCTTGCCGGGAACGTGGCCCTTACGGAAGCCGGGAACGTTCACCTGCTTGGCGATTTCCTTACGGGCCGCATCCAGATACGGGTTGAGCTCTTCCGGTTCAACAGTGACGGTGAGCTTCACCTTGGTGGGCTCGAGGTTACGAACGCTGATCTTCACGCTAATGACTCCTCAAAAGTCGTTATTTCTTACAGTTCTGCCGTAAGGCAACCTCTACATGATAACGCCACTTACGGACGGTGCAATGAGTTTCACCTGCCAGTTCCTTGCGCCCTGCTCGATCAGGAACGCCTCGACGTCCACTTCCACCGGGTCTTCCACCCAGCACAGGTTGCGTAGGGCCTGTGGCTTGATGATCATCTCGGCCGGCGTGCGGGTGTCTTCGGCGATGCGGTTGATCACACGCCGTACCCGTTGCAGACGGTCATAACGCTCCGGATGGCGCTGTTGCCACAGCCGCATGGATCGGGGCGCGTTCACCACACCGTTTTCGCCCTGTTCGGGGGCAGGCATGGTAGGCCATTGGGCGGGCTTCAGGGCCATGGCTCGGTCGATGGCCTGCTTCCAGACCTTCGGTTTGACCGTACGCTGAATCGGCGCGTACCGCTCGAACATTTTGTCCTGCTCGGTACCGGTATGGATGCGCACACGCTCGTTCAGGGATCGGAGCGCGCGGAATTGGGCGGCATTGTGTGGCTTGTTGGTCGCGGCCTCAATGATTGACGAATCGGTCAATAACAGGCTGGGGGCAATATCGTATTGCCGGGCGAGTCGGTCGCGCTCCTCCCATAGGGATTTGGCGATGGCCAAGCCCCTTGGATCACGACTCAGCTGGGTGATGCGCGAGATACGCAGCCAAGGAATCGGATGCAGTTTGCGCGGGGCAAGGCCCGCAACCAAAGCGTGAGAAAACTCTTCAGCGGCCCACTCATCCTTGCCTGCGGCTTTCAGGTCACGACGCATCAAGGTTTCGAGTTCGATAAGCACCTCCACGTCGAGCGCCGCATAGTTGCGCCAGTCGCGCGGCAGCGGACGGTAGGACCAATCGGCGGCGGAATGCTCTTTGGCCAGCGTGATGCCGAGGTAGTGTTCGGTGACGGCGGCCAGACCGAAGCGGTGCAGGCCGAGCAATCGCGCCGCTATTTCCGTGTCGAACAAGGCCTTGGGTTTGAGTCCGATTTCGGCGAATCCGGGCAAGTCCATCAGAGAATCATGCAGAATCCACGTAGCGTCGCCCACGGCGTCATTGAATTCATTCCAGTCAGCTCCGGCCCGTGTCAGGGCGACGGGATCAAGCAAGGCGATGCCCGCACCTTCACGTTTGAACTGAATCAGCCAATCCTCATGTCCATAGCGGAATCCAGACGCACGTTCGGCGTCGGCGGCCAGCGAGCCCGTCGCCTCGGCCAGCGCATCGCAGACACGATGATAGCCATCCAGCGTCGAAGTGACATCGGGCACTCCCCCGCGAGGCTCTTTCAGCAGTCGGGGTTCGGTGTCACGGACGTCACTCAACTGGCGTCATCCTCCTCAAAACGGATGGTGGATCTGATGAATGCGGCCCACGAGCGGATTTGTGCGCCGGCGTCCATAGTACCGTCCGGTCCGGTCCCGTCAAGCGGGGTCCATGAGACGCGAATCTCACACCCGGCGCTGGTGGAGCCGGCCATCGAACCAAAAGCCGTGTTTTGGGTCACGGTGACTGTGCCGGATACCGAATCCGGCTCGATGCCGTCGAAATAGTCGCACATGTCATCCCAGTACATGCCGGGGGTCAGAGAATCGTTTTCGGCGGTTTCCAGCGGCAGCCGCGCGAACGCCACGCAACGCCAGTTGGAATCCCAGTCAATGCGCAGCTCATGAGCATAAAGCATCATGATCCAGCCTGTGGCGATTCGTGATTCGGCATCGTTGCCAAGACCGGCGGAAAAGGCATCGCCGAGGGCACACTCTCCCGCTTCGAATTCCACGCCGATACCATAATCGGCCAAGGTGGAAGGCACGGGAATCTCCCGATAGCGCACGTCATGGATGCGCTTCATGGTGCTGACGGATTCGACAGCTGTCCATACTTCATCCGGCACACCCTGAGGGCGTACGGGGCGTCCGTCGTTGGACGCTCCCATAGGAAATGCGTAGATGTCGGCCATATCTCTAGGGTATGGGCGAACGGGCCGAATCGTGGTATTTACGCGCGGTTCGGCCCTGCAATTTAAAACACGGTGAAGCCGTGGTCCTTGAACTGGTTGGCCACCCGCGAACGGGTGGCGGCGTTGGGTCCCTTCTGGTTCTCCAGCGGGTATGGGATGCGCAGTTCGTGCCACTTCGGGCGGCCAAGCTGGTGGAATCCCAGCACGTCGATGTGTTCGACGGCATCACCGAAGGACTCGCAGATCTTCGCCACGTTTTCGACGTTCTCTTCGGAGTCGGTCAGGCCCGGCACGAGCACAAATCGTACCCAGATCTTCTTGCCGGCCTTGGCCAGTCGCTGGCCAAAATCGATGGTGGGCTGCAAGGTGCCGCCGGTGACCTTGTGATAGGTCTCCTCGTCGCCGGATTTGACGTCGAGCAGACACAGGTCGATGTCCTCGAGCATCTCGTCGGTGTAGCTCGTGTTGAGGAAGCCGGACGTATCGAGGCAGGTGTGCACGCCCATCTCCTTGGCGGCATGGAACACACGCGAAACGAAGGCGGGCTGCATCATGGATTCGCCGCCGGAGAAGGTGATACCGCCATGCGTGGCCTTGAACAGGTCCTTGTAACGATCGACCTTCTTGATCATGGCGTCAAGGTAGACGGGCTTGCCGTCGCGCATCTTCCAAGTGTCCGGGTTCTGGCAGTACTGGCAGCGCAGCGGGCAGCCGGACATGAATACGGTCATGCGGGTGCCCGGTCCATCCACGGAGGTGTTGATGTCCCAAGAGTGGACGAAGCCGATATCGCCGGATTTCAGGGCGGAAAGGCGGTCACGTCGGTCGAGTCCGATTGGGGATTCAAAGCCGGAAAGGCCACCCATCAAAGTCTGCGAGGCATAGGTCTTCGATTCCTTGAGCATATGCCTGGTCGTGGTGCGGAACGTGGGTGTTGCGGGCATAGTTGTCCTCCTGTTCCAAATGATGCGAAAGTCTGTGGAAAATAAGGAAGGGGTGGAGCCGTGCCCCACCCCTTCAGTTAGTCATTGCCGCGGTTCGCGGGGTTGGTCATCAGTCGACGACGGCGCCCTGGTGGAAGGTACGGGAGATGACGTCGAGCTGCTGCTCCTTGGTGAGCTTGACGAAGTTCACCGCGTAGCCGGAGACGCGCACGGTCAGGTGCGGGTACTTTTCGGGGTGCTCAACGGCGTCTTCCATGGTCTCGCGGCGCAGAACGTTGATGTTCGCGTGGTAGAGGCCGTGGCCGTTGCCCGCGTCCAGGATGCCGACCAGGTTGCCGATGCGCTCGGCTTCATCGCGGCCCAGGCCATCGGGGGTGATGGTGTTGGTCAGCGAGATGCCGTCGAGGGCGTCGTTGTAGTCGATCTTGCCGACGGAGAACATGGACGGCAGCATGCCGTGCGAGTCCATGCCGTTCTCCGGGTTGGCGCCCGGAGCGTACGGGGTGCCCTTCTTGTGGCGGGACGGGAAGGAACCGGTGTTCTTGCCGTACTCCACGTTGGAGGTGATGGTCAGGATGGACTGGGTCGGGACGGCGCCACGGTAGACGGGCAGGCGCTTGACCTGGCCCATCACGGTGGAGACGACCCACTTGGCGATGTCGTCGGCGCGGTCGTCGTCGTTGCCGTAGACCGGGAACTCGCCCTCGGTGCGGTAGCCGACGACCAGATCGTCGTCGGCGCCCTCGACGTACTCGTACTCGTGGCCTTCGAGGTTCTTGGCTTCCTTGTTGGTGATCGGGTACACCTTGGCGTACTTGATGGCGGACAGGGAGTCGGCGGCGATGGACAGACCGGACATGCCGCAACCGAGGGTGCGGTACACCTCCTTGTCGTGCAGGGCCATCTCGATGGACTCGTAGGCGTACTTATCGTGCATGTAGTGGATGATGTTCAGCGCTTCGACGTAGGTTTCGGACAGCCACTCGAGCGCCTTCTCGTAGTTGTTCTTGACCTTCTCGTAGTCCAAGGTGCCGTCGGCCTCCGGGGCGATCGGGTCGATGACGCCCTTGTCGATGACCTGCATGCCGGTCATCTCGTCGCGGCCGCCGTTGATGGCGTACAGCAGGGCCTTGGCGGAGTTCACTCGGGCGGCGAAGAACTGCATCTGCTTGCCCACACGCATCGGGGAGACGCAGCAGGCGATGGCAGCGTCATCGCCCCAGTGGTTGCGAATCTCCTTGTCGGACTCGTACTGGATGGCGGAGGTGTCGATGGAGATCTTGGCGCAGAAGCGCTTGTAGCCTTCCGGCAGCTTCGGATCCCAGAAGATGGTGATGTTCGGCTCGGGGCCGGGTCCGAGGTGTTCGAGGGTCAGCGTGTTGAGCAGACGGAAGGAGGTCTTGGTGACCAGCGGACGACCGTCGTCGCCGAAACCGGCGTCGGACCAGGTCGCCCAGTACGGGTCGCCGGAGAAGATGTTGTCGTAGTCCTTGGTACGCAGGAAGCGCACGATGCGCAGCTTCATGACGATGTTGTCGATGAGCTCCTGGGCGTCGGTCTCGGTGATCTTGCCGGCCTTGAGGTCGCGCTCGATGAAGCAGTCGAGGAAGGCGGAGTTGCGGCCGAACGACATGGCGGCGCCGTCCTGGGACTTGATGGAGGCCAGGTAGCCCATGTAGGTCCACTGCACGGCTTCCTTGGCGGTCTGGGCCGGACGGGTCAGATCCAGGCCGTACTCGTTGCCGAGGGTGATGAGCTGCTTGAGGGCCTTGATCTGCTCGTCGTGCTCCTCGCGGAAGCGGATCCAGTGCTCGATCTCCGGCTCGGTGAAGTCGTTGCGGTACGGGATGGAGTCCTTATCGCGCTTCTTGAAGGCGATCAGCTTGTTGACGCCGTACAGGGCGACGCGGCGGTAGTCGCCGATGATGCGGCCTCGGCCGTAGGCGTCCGGCAGGCCGGTGAGGATCTTGTTGTGGCGGGCGATCTTGATGGCCTTGGTGTAGACGCCGAAGACGCCGTCGTTGTGGGTCTTGCGGTACTTGGTGAAGATCTTCTTGATCTCCGGATCGGGCTCCTTGCCGGCTTCCTTGATGGCCTGCTCGACCATGCGCCAGCCGCCGTTCGGCATCATGGCGCGCTTGCAGGGCACGTCGGTCTGCAGGCCGACGATCACGTCGTCGATTTCCGGAGATTCGATGTAGCCGGCCGGGAAGGCGTCGATGCCTGCCGGGGTGTGGGTGTCAACGTCGTAGACGCGCTGCTTGCGCTCCACGGCCAGGTAGTTGTCGTCGAGGTACTTCCACAGATGCTTGGTCTTCTCGGTGGCAGGCGCCAGGAAGCTCTCGTCGCCCTCGTATGGGGTGTAGTTCTTCTGGATGAAGTCTCGAACGTCGATATCCTTCTGCCAGTTGCCCTCGGTGAAGCCAGCCCACGCCTTGGCGTCGAGCTCCTCCTGGGAGACAGCTGCATTTTCCACTGCGGTCATGTCACTCCTTACATGGGGTTGTAGGCTTCGTATCTTCACGGAACCCTTGGTTCAACAGTGTAGTTGGCACTTGCTTGAGAAAAGCCGAAATTGGGGGTGAGCTATCTCACATTGTTTTTGTGAACGCTACCATTCCAATGGTTTCTGGGTATTGATGGGACTATTGCACGTCTCCAGATATGGGAAACCGCTCATACTGTGATGTTCGTATGAGCTGTTTGATGAGCAGCTCGGTCTTGAGCTTGACAGCAGAACCGTATCCGCCAGTTTTCGACCGTCAATCCTCGGGGTGAGCCTGTGCGGGTTTCGCGCCGTAGTTCTTCCAGCGCCGGTTCTCCTCCTCCCATCTGGCATTGCGGTCCACCACGATGTCCCACGCATGTTCGGCGTCTTCCTTGGTCTTGTACGGCCCCATGCGCTGTTCGACCGGTGAGACCATGCCCAGCTCGGCCTGCTTCTTGACGGTGTTGAAATACCACTGCTTCTTGTTATCGTCTGTCATTGGTACCTCCTCAACGGTATTACTTGCTCCCGCTGGCGGGAGCAATATATGTTTATTCCCTGAATGCGTTGGTGACGGGCAGTCGGCGGTCACGTCCGAACGCGAGGGCCGTGACCTTGGGACCCAGCGGGTATTGGCGGCGCTTCCATTCAGCGCGGTCCACCAATCGCATCACGGTGTCTACGGTGGCCTGGTCAAAGCCGTCGGCTAACAGGTCGGCACGGCCGTGCGCGTGCTCGATGTATGCGGCGAGCACCTTGTCGAGCAGCGCGTATTCGGGCAGGGAGTCGGAGTCCTTCTGCCCAGGGCGCAACTCGGCCGAGGGAGCCTTCTCGATGGATGAGACCGGAATCATCACGCCGTCCTTGAGCGGGACGCCGGTGTTGCCGTCCTCGTTGCCCACGATCTTGAGCCCACCGATGCCGACGCCCGCGGCCGCGGCCTTGTTACGCCAACGGCTGATCTCCCAGACGCGGGTCTTGAGCAGGTCCTTGATGGGTGCGTAACCGCCTACCGCATCGCCGTAGATGGTCGAGTAGCCGCAGGCGAGCTCTGACTTGTTGCCGGTGGCCACGGCGAGCAGACCGCGCGAATTGGAACTGGCCATCACGATCACACCGCGGATGCGGGCCTGCAGGTTCTCGGCGGAGACACCATGGAGATCAAGTTGCTGTTGGTAGGCATTGAACAATGGCTCAATGGGCTGAACCTCGTAATGGGCGCCAATGTTGGAGGCCAGGTCAGCGGCGTCGTCTTTGGAACCATCGGAGGAGTACATGGAGGGCATGGAGATGCCCCAGACGTTCTCGCCGCCGCATGCGTCGGCCGCCATGGCGGCTACCAGTGCGGAGTCGATACCTCCTGAGAGGCCCAGCGTCACGCCGGTGAAGTGGTTCTTGGCCATGTAGTCCTTGAGGCCGAGCACGCAGGCGGTGTATACCTCTTCGTCCGGGTCGAGTTCCGGAACGATCTCGGCCTTGGCCTGATGTTCGGCGGCGGAATCGAAGTCCCAGAACGTCAGGTTTTCCATGAACATCGGGCTGCGTTCGATAAGCGTGCCGTCGGCGTCGACCACGAAACTGCCACCGTCGAAGACGAGGTCGTCTTGACCGCCGACCTGATTCAGGTAGATGACCGGGGCGTTAACCTCGGCGGCACGACGCTGGGCGAGCTCGAAACGGGTGTTGGTCTTGCCTTCCTCATACGGAGATCCGTTGATGGTGAGCAGCAGGTCGATGTTCTTGGTGGCCAGGTCGGCCACCGGGCCGCCGTCCTGCCAGATGTCCTCGCAGATGGCCACGCCAATGGTGGCGCCGTCCACGTCGAGGGTCACGGAGCGGTCGCCGGCGGAGAAGATGCGGAATTCATCGAACACGCCGTAGTTGGGCAGGAAGTGTTTGTCGTAGCCGGCCCAGACCACGCCCTGATGCAAGACCACCAGTCGGTTGCGCGGCTTGGAGGTCTTGCGGTCGGTGCCCACGGTGCCGACCACCACGAACAGATCGCCGAGGCCGTCGTCGTTGAGCTGGGTGGCGAGTTCGTTGGCCTTGTCCCATGCGGCTTGGCGGAAGGTGCGGCGCAGGGCCAGATCCTCGATGGGGTATCCGGTGAGGGTCATTTCCGAGAAGACTACCACCTGGGCGTTTCCTGCGGCGGCTTTACGGGAGTAGTCGAGCACCTTGGCGGCGTTGACGTCAAGCGCGCCGACGCAGGTGTCGATCTGGGCGAGTGCGAAGCGAAGCTGTGTCATAGCTTCTTAGTGTAGCCGCGTATGGCGTCGGATTGCCTGTTCTTCCGGCTTGGCGTCATTCATTAGGTCGTTTTTGCGTTCATTAGGTCACTGCAATGCGATATCAGTCGTTGCAATGGCGCGATTCCAACAACCAGTATCACCGTTCACCGACCTAATGGACGATGAATCGACCTAATGAACGAATGTCACTCCCCTCAGTCAGCTTCGCTGATAGCTCGTCCTGCACTTATGGACGGGCGAGGCCCGCGCATATCTGGTTCGGCTGTCGCCTCACCTTCGGCTACAGACAGCCCACTGGGCTGTCTGCCTAACGCCTCAGCCTCCAGAGGGGAGCCAGAAAAGGATTTACCTCAGCTCGTTGAGCACGCGCAGAGCGGCGTTGACGTAGAAGTTGACGAAGGTGGGAATGGATTCGTCGAGACCCACGAAATGCGGGCTATGCCAGTCGGCGCAACCTTCTTGGCCGTTTGACCCGACGAACGCGAACACCGGCAACGTCACCTTGGCGAATTCGCAGAAGTCCTCCCCCGCCATCGACTGACGTATCGGTTCGAGCTGCGCGTAGTCGTTGACATCCGCCGCCACGGCCTTGGCAAGACCTGGATCGGAGACCAGCGGGTCTTGAAAGTCATCCCAGACCACGTCGGCGCTGATGCCGTATGCCTCGGCGGTGTGTTCCACCACTTCCTTGAATCGGCGGCCGACCAGATTGCCATCCGACTTGTGGAAATAGCGCACAGTGCCTTGGAATCCGGCTTCGGCGGGCACCACGTTCCACACATGGCCGCCGTGCACTTCGGTAACGGACAGCACCAGCGGGTGGAAGGGCGTGACGTTGCGGCTCACGATGGTCTGCAGGCTCAGAATAATACTGGAGAGCGCTTCGATGGGCCCGGTGCCCTTGTACGGGTAGCCGGCGTGGGTGCCTTGGGCGTGGAGGGTCACGCGGAATTTCACGCAGCCGGCCATCATCGGCTCAACGCCGATGGCCAGCTGGCCGGGCGCATAGTTGGGGTTGTTGTGCGTGCCGATAATGGCTTCGACGTCATCCACGAGTCCGGCGTCGATCATGGCGCGAGCGCCTTGGCCGGTCTCCTCACTCGGCTGGAACAGAATCTTGATTGAGCCGGCGAACTTGTCACGGTGTTCGGCGAGCCAGAACGCGGCGCCGAGCAGGCCGGTCATGTGCAGGTCGTGGCCGCAGCCGTGCATCACGCCTTCATTGACGGAACTGAAGTCCAATCCGGAGTCTTCCACGATGGGCAGGCCGTCGATGTCAGCGCGCAGGCCGATGCGCGGGCCGGGACCGTCCTCGCCCTGAATGAGCCCCACAACACCAGTCTCCAGCGGGTTGCGCAGGATCTCGATGCCGTGCGCCTTGAGCTGGTCGGTCAGATAGATGCTGGTGTCGAATTCACGGAAACTACGCTCCGGATGGGCGTGCAGGTAGTGGCGGATGGTGATGAGTCCGTGGTCAATGTCGATGTGTTCGCTCATGGTTCTCGATTCTAGTAGCGCGCAGAATATATTGCGGCCCTCGCTTCATATTGGCGAGGGCCGCAATCTATGTGGTCAGTATGCCTTGTTATTGCTGGCGTTTGAGCAGTCGTTTGGCGATGGCGTTGGCGATGCCCTGCACCACCTGGACCAGTACGATCATGATGATCACGGCCGTCCAGGTGACGGTCTGGTCGAACTTCTGGTAGCCGTAGGCGATGGCGAAGTTACCGAGACCGCCACCGCCGATGTAGCCGGCCATGGCAGACATGTCGAGCACGCCGATGAACAGGAAGGCGTAGGCCAGGATCAGCGGTGCCAGGGCTTCGGGGATGAGCACGGTGCGGATGATGGTGAGCTTGCCGGCGCCCATCGAACGCGCGGCCTCGATTACTCCCGGGTCGACCGGCACGAGATTCTGTTCGACCAGACGAGAAGTGGCGAAAGTGCACATGACCACCATCAGGAAGATGGCGGCCACGGTGCCGATGGACGTGCCGACCACGACGATGGTGAGCGGCTGCATGGCTGCCAGGAAAATGATGAACGGAATCGGGCGCACGATGTTGACGATGATGTCAAGGATGCGGTAGACGACCGCATTCTCGAACAGGTTACCGGGGCGGGTGCCGTAGAGCACCACGCCGAGGATCAGGCCGAGGAGTCCGCCGATGACGAGGGTGATGAGCACCATGGTCAAGGTCTGGCCAATGGATTCGAACAGTAGTGGGCGCAGCACGTTCCAGTCGCTACGCGGGTTGGCGAGAATGATCATGCGTTGTCTCCTTCATGTGCGGCGGCGGATACACCGGGCGCGGTGGATGCAGAGGCAGTATCGGCCGCCAGCGGGTCATGGGATCGGTCTTCGGCGTAGGTGGCATGTCCAGCGACCGCGTCGGCGTACGCCACAGGCTTTGCGGCGGTGCCGAAGTCGATGACGTCGCTATTGACGGCGAGCTCGCGCAGGAATTCGTCCACATGCCAGCCGGGCCCGTTGAATTCGTAGGTGATGGCACCGATGGCGGCACCTTTGACCGTGTCGATACCGCCGTAGAGCAGGCTGGATTCAACGCCGTATTTGGCGATGAGTTCGGAGATATTCTGTCCGGATGCCTTGAGTTCATGGCCTTGGGTGCCGGAAACGTCCTTTTGGCGGATAAGCACGGTGACAATGCGGCCCGACCATTCGTGATGCAATCGCTCGACCCGATCTTCCTCGGGCAGGCCGGACAATGCGGTGGCGATGAATCGCTTGGTCACCGGCTGCTGGGGTGCAGCGAACACGTCGTATACGTCGCCGGATTCGACCACGCGTCCGGCGCTCATTACGGCCACGCGGCCGGCAATCTGCTGGACCACGTTCATCTGATGGGTGATAAGCACAATGGTGATGCCGAATTCCTCGTTCACACGCTTGAGCAAGGCCAGCACTTCGGTGGTGGTTTCCGGGTCGAGCGCGCTGGTGGCTTCGTCGGCGAGCAGAATCTCCGGATTAGTGGCCAGTGCGCGGGCGATGCCGACGCGCTGCTTCTGGCCGCCGGACAGCTGCGAAGGGTATTTGTTTGCGTGCTCACTGAGGCCCACGAATTCAAGGAGTTCGTTGACACGACGATCCTGATAGTCCTTGCGCCAGTGATCGAGTTGCAGTGGGTAGGCGATGTTCTGGGCCACGGTTTTGGTGGAGAACAGGTTGAACTGCTGGAAAATCATGCCGATTTTCTGACGGATGGGTCGCAGCTTGGTCTCACTCAAAGAGGTGATATCGGTACCAAGCACGGTCACAGTGCCGGAGGTGGGTCGTTCGAGCGCGTTGATAAGCCGGACCAGTGTGGATTTGCCGGCACCGGAATAGCCGATGATGCCGAAGATGTCGCCGCGATCGATGGTCAGGCTGACGTCATCCACGGCTCGTGCGATGTTCGCGCCGCGTCCGCGTGTTTTGAATTCCTTCACGACATGGTCGAAGGTGATGATGGGGTCGCTCATAGTGCTCCCTGATGCTGGTTGTTGGTGTCCGGTCACGGAAGCGGAGCGAATCCCGATGTTGGCTCGGGTACTCGCTCCGCTTGGTGGTAATGGCTATGGATAGGTTAGTCGTGCGCTCGTATCAGCCACGGCTCACTACTGGGCCTTGGCATCCTTCTCGATGTCGGACAGGAAGCCTTGCAGCTCGCTGGCGCTGAACTTGTCGGCGAACACCGCGGTGCCGCCGGAGTTCTCCTGCAGAGCGTCGAGCACGTCCTTCTGCTGGAAGATGGAGACGAGCTTCTTGTAGGTCTCGTTGTTCACGTCCGCCTTGCGGGCCACCCACACGTTGATGTAGGGGCGAGATTCTTCGGATTCGGCGTCATCTTGGTAGATGGCGTCCTTCGGGTTGAGGCCGGCGTCGGCCACGTAGTCGTTGTTGATCACACCGGCGGCGATGGTCGGGTCCTTCAGGGTGGTGGCCACCTGTTCGGCCTTTAGCGGGGTGACCTTGACCTTGCTCTTGGCTTCATCGATGTCGGCCGGGGTGGAGAAGGCGGTCCAGTCGCCCTTGAGCGTCACGAGACCGGCGGCCTTGAGTACGCCGATGGCGCGGGCCTGGTTGGTTTCGTCGTTCGGGATGGTGACGGTGTCGCCCTGCTTCAGATCCTTGATGTCCTTGACCTTGGTGGAGTACACGCCGAGCGGGTAGATGGCAGTGCCGCCGATGGGCTGCAGGTCCTTCTTGTTGCTCACGTTGTAGTTGGCCAGGTAAAGCAGGTGCTGGAATTCGTTGAGGTCCAGCTCGCCGGAGTCGAGGGCCGGGTTTTCGGAGGTGTAGTCCTGGAAGTCGACGATGTCGACGTAGATGCCGGCCTTCTCGGCGTTCTGCTTGAACTTGACCCATTCGGGGTTGGTGGCACCGACCACGCCGATCTTGACCGGGTTGCCCTTGCTGCCCTTGGCGGACGACTCGTTGGCACCGGCAAACGCGCGGTAGCCGAAGAACGCGGCCACGGCGATAATCGCCACGACCACGATGGTGATGATGACGTTGCGGGCGGTGTGGTTCACACGCACCGGCTCGTTATTGTTAGGAGCGGCCGGGGTTGCCGGCTGGGTTGCTGCTGTCATTGGATTTCCTCTCTCCAAAATTGATGTCGGGTAACACCATAACGCGCTTGAACCGCGAAAGTGTCGAAAAATGGCCGATTGCCGTATAAGTGTCTTTTATGGCGCGCATGCAATGGCCGGGATTCGTGCGTTTGGCGGCCGGGCGGCACAGCCGGTGCCGATATGCGAACAGGGCCCGGGACGGATCCCGGGCCCTGTTTCGTCAGCGGTCTAACGACACCGTGGAGGTGTTATCACTCGTTGTCGCCGGCGGTGGCGGCGGTAGCGGTGACGGCACCCTTCTTGTCGGTGTTCACGCCGGAGTACACCCAGTCGGTGTAGTCCGGGTGGTCGTAGCCCTTGTCGACGGCGAACTGGAAGGCCTCGTCGCGGAACTTCTCGAGTTCGTCGATCTTGTCGGCGTACTTGTCGGCGTCGATCATGCGCAGAGCCTCGGCGGTCAGCTCGTAGCGGTCGATGCGGTTGACGCGAACCATGTCGTACGGGGTGGTGGTGGAGCCCTCCTCCTCGTAGCCGTGGACGTTGAAGTTGTCGTGGTTCGGACGATCGTAGATCAGACCGCGCACGTCGTGGGCGTAGGAGTGGTACGCGAACAGCACCGGCTTGTCGGCGGTGAAGATGTCGGCGAACTCCTCGTTGGACAGGGCCTCGTCGTTCTCCTTGGCGGACTGCAGGGAGAGCAGGTCGACAACGTTCACGACCTTGAACTTGATGCCCAGTTCCTTCAGCTTGTCGGAAGCGGCCATGATCTCCTGGGTGGGGACATCGCCGGCGGCGGCAAGCACAATCTCGGCTTCATCGTTGGTCTTGGCGGTGGAGGCCCAGTCCCAAGCGGCGGCACCCTTCTCGAGCTCGGCACGAGCCTCGTCCAGGGTCAGCCAGGTGGCGGCGGGCTGCTTGCCGGCGATGATGGCGTTGATCTTGTTGGTGGACTTGTAGCACTTCTCGGCGATGGCCAGCAGCATGTTCGCGTCGGTGGCGAAGTAGATGCCGATGACGTGGTCGTTGTGGAAGCACTTGTTCAGCAGGACGGAGGTGACACCCGGATCCTGGTGGGAGAAGCCGTTGTGGTCCTGACGCCAGACGTGGGAGGAGACCAGCAGGTTCATGGAGGCGATCGGCTTGCGCCACGGAATCTCGCGGACGGTAGCCTCAAGCCACTTGGCGTGCTGGTTCAGCATGGAGTCGATCACGTGGACGAAGGACTCGTAGGAGCTCCAGATGCCGTGACGGCCGGTCAGCAGGTAGGCCTCGAGGAAGCCTTCCATCTGGTGCTCGGACAGCTGCTCAACGACCTGGCCGGAGACGCGCATGTGCTCGTCGACCTCGTCGGAGATGTAGCCGGCATCCCACTGCTTATTGGTGACTTCGTAGGAAGCCTGCAGACGGTTGGAAGCGGTCTCATCCGGTCCGAAGATGCGGAAGTCGCGCGGGTTGTTCTTGATGATGTCGCGAGTGTAGGCACCCAGGGAGCGGGTGGCCTCGAGCTGGCCCCAGCCGTGGCCGAACTCGGCCACTTCCTTGACCTCGTAGTCCTCGAGGTTCGGCAGCTTCAGGTCATCGCGGATCACACCGCCGTTGGCGTTCGGGTTGGCACCGATACGCAGCTCGCCTTTCGGCATGAAGGCGAGGACGTCGTCCTTGACGGCGCCGTTGGCGTCGAACAGCTCTTCCGGCTTGTAGGACTCGAGCCAGTTCTTGAGGACCTCGAAGTGGGCCTCGGTGTCGCGGGCGGAGGCCAGCGGCACCTGGTGGGAACGCCAGGAGCCTTCGGTCTTCTTGCCGTCGATGTACTTCGGGCAGGTCCAGCCCTTCGGGGTGCGGAAGATCAGCATCGGGTAGAACGGACGGTGCACGTTGTCGGTCTGAGCGGTGGCCTTGATGTCGCAGATCTCGTCCCAGATGGTTTCCCACAGCTCGGCGAAGCGGCGGTGGATGGACATGTGGTCCTCATCATCGAAGCCAGCGACGAACTCGTAGGGCTCGTAACCCATGCCGTGGAAGAACTCGTGGAGCTCTTCGTCGGAGATGCGGGACAGGATGGTCGGGTTGGCGATCTTGTAGCCGTTGAGGTGCAGGATCGGCAGCACGATACCGTCGGTGCGCGGGTTCACGAGCTTGTTGGACTGCCAACCGGTAGCCAGCGGGCCGGTCTCAGCCTCGCCGTCGCCGACGATGGCCGGGACGAACAGGCTCGGGTTGTCCATGATGGCGCCGTAAGCGTGGGACAGAGCGTAACCCAGCTCACCACCCTCGTGGATGGAGCCCGGGGTCTCCGGAGCGAAGTGGGACGGAATACCGCCCGGGTAAGAGAACTGACGGAAGAACTTCTGCAGACCAGCTTCGTCCTTGGTGATCTTCGGGAAGGTCTCGGTGTAGGTGCCGTCCAGGTAGGACTGGGAGGTACCGGCCGGGCCACCGTGGCCCGGGCCCATGATGATCACGGTGTTCTGGCCGTGGTCAGCAATGAAACGGTTGATGTGGCCGATGAGGAAGTTCAGGCCAGGGGTAGTGCCCCAGTGGCCCACCAGACGATGCTTCACATCTTCGCGGGTGAAGGGCTCCTTCATCAGCGGGTTGGAACGCAGATAAATCTGGCCGATGGAAAGGTAGTTGGCAACGCGCCAGTACTTGTCAACGCCTTCGAGGGCTTCCTCGGAAACCGGAGCGCTGAGCTTCTTCCAAGGGGTGCCAATAACAGGACTCGTCATGTGTACTCCTGTACTCCTGCACGTAATCGTGCGATTGATTATTTCTGTTCGGTCACGGTCCCTGACCCTTGCGGTGCCAAGGTTTTCCGTTCCCAGTCAATCGTCATGGTACGAGGACAACGCGACTTTTGAACGATTTCTTGCGGGTGTGTTCGAAATTGTTGCGGAAATTTCAGTATTTGTGCGGTTCAACTGACCGTTTGTCAACATTAGTTTTTTCAACATACTTTTTCAAAACGGCGGAAGCATGCGGAAATCCATTATCTGGCTAGAACAGCGCACGTTCGATTTCCCATGTTTGAAATCGGCGTGTTGTCCGACTACAGGCATGTAGTTTGTTCGATTTACGCACATAGTTTCTGCGTGTCGGCCTTGTCGCCTTGACCAGTGATAATCAGTGGTGTTCAGCCCACGTAAAATTCCAATGAACGTTAGGGGAATATCAATGGCAAACGGTCCTGTGCTTGTCGTCGACTTCGGCGCCCAGTACGCCCAGCTCATCGCCCGCCGCGTGCGCGAAGCAGGTGTGTACTCCGAGCTGGTCCCTCATTCCATGCCGGTTGACGAGATCCTGGCCAAGGATCCGAAGGCGATTATTCTGTCCGGCGGCCCGGCCTCCGTGTTCGAGCCCGGTGCGCCGACCATAGATACTAAGGTATTCAAATCCGGTGTTCCGGTGCTTGGTATCTGCTACGGCTTCCAGGTCATGGCCTATGAGCTCGGCGGCAAGGTGGATAAGGCCGCTCTCGGCGAATACGGCAAGACCTCAGCCACCATCGACGACGCCGACGGCATCCTCGCCGACTCCCCCGCCGAGCAGACCACGTGGATGAGCCACGGTGTGGCGGTCGAACAGGCCCCGGCCGGCTTCGAAGTGCTGGCCCACACCGAAGGTGCGCCCGTGGCCGCCATGGCGGACGAATCCCGCAAGCTCTATGGTGTGCAGTGGCACCCGGAAGTCAAGCACTCCCCGCTTGGCCAGAAGCTTATCGAAAACTTCCTGCACCGTTGCGCCGCGCTGCCCAACGACTGGGATGCCTCCTCGATTATCGAGGATCAAGTCAAGAAGATCCGCGAGAAGGTCGGCGACGCCGAGGTGATCTGCGGCCTGTCCGGCGGCGTGGACTCCGCCGTGGCCGCCGCTCTGGTGCACAAGGCCATCGGTGACCAGCTCACCTGCGTGTTCGTGGACCACGGCCTGCTGCGTAAGGGCGAGGTCGAGCAGGTCAAGCACGACTTCGTTGCCGCCACCGGCATCAAGCTCATCACCGTGGACGCGGCCGACGACTTCCTTGAGGCCCTGAAGGGCGTCTCCGAGCCGGAGCGCAAGCGCAAGATCATCGGTGAGAAGTTCATCCGCACGTTCGAGAAGGCCCAGCGCCAAGTGCTTGAAGAGGCCGGCGCGCGCGGCAAGGAAGTCAAGTTCCTCGTGCAGGGCACCCTCTACCCCGACGTCGTCGAATCCGGCGGCGGCGACGGCGCGGCCAACATCAAGTCCCACCACAACGTCGGTGGCCTGCCCAAGGACATCAAGTTCCAGCTCATCGAACCGCTGCGCACCCTGTTCAAGGATGAGGTGCGCGCCATCGGTACCGAGCTCGGTCTGCCCGACGAAATCGTCTGGCGTCAGCCTTTCCCGGGCCCGGGTCTGGGCATCCGCATCATCGGCGAGATCACCAAGGAGCGCCTCGACCTGCTGCGCGAGGCCGACGCCATCGCCCGCGAGGAACTCTCCAAGGCCGGTCTCGACCGCGACATCTGGCAGTGCCCGGTCGTGCTGCTCGCCGACGTTCACTCGGTGGGCGTCCAAGGCGACGAGCGCACCTACGGCTCCCCCATCGTGCTGCGCCCAGTGAGCTCGGAAGACGCCATGACCGCCGACTGGTCCCGTGTCCCCTACGATGTGCTCGCCACGATCTCCACGCGCATCACCAACGAGTGCCGCCAGATCAACCGCGTCGTCCTCGACTGCACGAGCAAGCCTCCGGCCACAATTGAATGGGAGTAATTGCTCTCTGTGACGAATGGGATTCTCCATCGGGGAATCCCTTTTTTTGTTGCCGACGATGCCCAGTATAATTTTTCCGCTTACGACGTCGTCCGGAAAGGGATGCCGACCTCTTCGCGCCAGGGATTCGACAACGAAAAATACATCGAACTGCAAGCCGCCAACATCTCAACAGCGTGAACCGACGCTTGCACTCGGATGAAACGCTGATTGCATTGTCAATCACCAGCGCCACCAGTCCTGTGGCCGCTCGCGTCATCGACGGGCTCAAACAGTTGCAGGGCTGCGACGCCTTTTCTCCGTTATCATCTCATCCACGGACGAGGCGCTGTATCGCAATCTCGGCATCAACGTGTGCTGCGAACCGAAGTACGAACGGGTGAGTCTGTATCACCGGTAAACGCCACCGATAAGCGCGGCATGCCGCGAATCGTCAAGCCGGTAATCATGCAGCATGCGGCCTGACGATTCGCTGCTGTCGCATTGTCTCTCCCCTCTACCATGCTGGGCTTGTTTTCCGTTTGTTGGAGAGAACGGGGGATGCCATCAGCACTACGGTGAGAGAAGGATTATCCGTGAAGCGGTTCGTGGGTCTAGACGGTATTAAAGGACTGGCGCTGCTGGCCATCGTGCTCTATCACTGCATGCAGCAGCGTCTGCCGGGCGGATTCTACGGCGTGGACGTGTTCTTCACCGTCTCGGGATTCCTGACCGCCACAAGCCTCATACGGTCCCTGAACACGACCGGAACGCTCAACCTCGTGCGATTCATCCCCAAGCGGGCGGTGCGCCTCTACCCCGCGTTGCTCCTGCTGATCCCGATCATCGTCAGCGTCGGCTGGCTGTTCGATCACGATATGCTGGTGTCCATCCGCGATCAGGTCATCACCGTGCTGCTGGGCTGCTACAACTGGTACGCCATCGGCACGGGACAAAGCTACTTCGACCAGATGAATCCGCAGGTGTTTCGTCATCTGTGGTTCATCGGCGTGCTTATGCAGTTCTACGTGATCGTGCCGTTCATCGTATGGCTGATGTGGCGGATTCGGCGCACGCGGTATGCCTCACTGGTCCCCGTGTCGCTGGCGGCGGCCAGCGGCCTTGCCATGGGACTGATGTATACGCCCAAGGGCGATCCCACCCGCGTCTACTTCGGCACCGATACGCACGGCATGGGTCTGATGCTGGGCGTCGCCCTCGCCTGGTGGGTCACCGTGGCCCCGCTGGGCAACACCGGCCAGGAGCCCGAACCGACGCCCCGCATCATCAGTTCGGGTGATTTCCCCGTCGCACGTGAGACGCCGACGCCTCACGTTCCGGCATGGAGGCGCCTATGGGACGCGGCGGCGCCCTCGATGGCGTTCATCAGCCTGATCGCCTTGGTGAGCATGACGGTCGTGGGCAGGCAGGACGCCTTCGCCTTCCGCGGGGGCATCATGCTGTCCAGCCTGCTGTCCGTGCTGCTGATCGCCGGCACCATCGCCGATGACTCCTGGATGCAAAGCCTTATGGTGTTCAAGCCGCTGGCCGCACTCGGCCGGTATTCATACGGCATCTATCTGTGGCATTGGCCGTTGTGGATCCTCTCCACCGCCCTCGCCCCGAAGCTCTTCCGGTCCGCCGCCCCCTGGCCCCTCGCCATGGCCGCGCTGCTCACCGTCGCCATGGTGACGCTCTCCTGGCAAATGGTGGAGAAGCCGGCGGCGCGTTCGCCGCTGTCCATCGTGCTGCCCCCTCGCGCATGCGGCCGCCGCCGGGCCGTGCAGGTCATCGTCTTCGACCTCATTGCGGCGCTCTCGCTGGTCGGCTGCGTGCAGGGCATCGTCCATGCGCCGGCGAAGACCGCCATGCAGATTCAGTTGGAGCAACAGGCCGCGCAACTGGAGCGCCTGCAGAAGACCGAACATGTGCTGCTGCGCCGCAACGTGCCGGCACCGCCCAAGTCCACGCATACGATGCCCACCGGAGACCGGATCACCGCCATAGGCGATTCGGTGATGCTCGCCTCCTCGCAGGGGTTGTCGGCGGTGTTTCCCGGCATACAGATCGACGCGAGTGTGTCACGATCCATCATGGCCGCGCCCGAGCTCATCGACGCTGATCTCGCCGCCGGGAGCCTACGGCAATGGGTGCTGGTGGGACTGGCCACCAACTCGCAGATCAACGCCGATCAGCTTGACCGCATTCTCGCCATGATCGGGCGGGACCGTGTGCTGGTGCTGGTCAACGCGCATGCTGATCGCGCATGGGTCCCGCCCACCAACCAGACGCTGGCCGACTATGCGGCCGCACACCCGAGCAATGTGGTGCTGGTGGACTGGGATGCCACGGCCAACGCGAACACGCAGGTCTTCGGCCCCGACGGCATCCATCCGAGCCTGGACAGCGATATCTACGCGAAAGCCGTCGAACGGACGATCCGGCAATGGGTCAAGGACGGCAAGTGAACGGCAGGCAACGCTGAGTTGTCCAACCGGTCGTGAAGAACGGCTATGCTGAAGACTGCATCAACGAGACCACACGTTGGGAGACATGGTGAGCGCAATCCTTGAAGGGAAGCCCGATAAGAATCTTATTCTCGTTACGGGAAGGATTCATCCGAAGTTGGCTGAGGATGTCGCCGAGCAGCTCGGCATCGACGTCCTTGAAACCACCGCATACGATTTCGCCAACGGCGAGATGTACGTGCGCTACACCGAATCGGTGCGTGGCGCCGATGTGTTCGTGCTGCAAAGCCACTACAAGCCCATCAACAAGGCGATCATGGAGCAGCTCATCATGATCGACGCATTGAAGCGCGCCTCGGCCCGTTCCATTACTGCGGTCTGCCCGTTGCTCGGCTACTCCCGGCAGGACAAGAAGCACCGCGGCCGCGAGCCCATCTCCTGCCGTCTGGTGTTCGATCTGCTGAAGACCGCCGGTGCCGACCGCATCATGTCGGTCGATCTGCATGCCGCGCAGTCCCAAGGCTTCTTCGACGGCCCGGTCGATCATCTGGTGGCCATGCCGGTGCTGGTCGACTACATCCGTGATCGTTTCCAGGGCCATCTCGACAACGTCGCCGTCGTCTCCCCCGACGCCGGCCGCATTCGCGTAGCCGAGCAGTGGGCGCAGCGTCTCGGCGGCGGTCCTCTCGCTTTCGTGCACAAGACGCGCGACATCACCCGCCCGAACCAGGCGGTCGCCAACCGTGTGGTCGGCGACGTCGCCGGCAAGGACTGCGTGCTTGTCGATGACCTGATCGACACCGCCGGTACCATCGCGGGCGCATGCCACGTGCTGCAGGACGCGGGAGCCAAGTCGGTGACCGTGGTCGCCACGCATGGCGTGCTCTCCGGCCCGGCCATCGAGCGACTCAAGAACTGCGGTGCGCGCGAGGTCGTGCTGACCGACACCGTGCCGATTCCCGAGGAAAAGCGCTGGGATGGCTTGACCGTCCTGTCGATCGCCCCGCTGCTGGCCAGCGCCATCCGCGCCGTATTCGAGGACGGCTCGGTCGCCGAACTGTTCGACACCTACCCCGAGCACCACGGTCAAGGCTTCCTGTTCGCCTGATTACGTGCGTGTTTGTTCGCGGAAAGCACACAATGCGAGACGCGACATGGCGTAGTCTTTCGGTAAATACCGACAGTATGATATAAATGAACACTTGTGGGCCGAAAGCCCACGACTCCCCCATGGTGTAATGGCAGCACACGGGTCTTTGGAACCCTTTGTCTTGGTTCGAGTCCAGGTGGGGGAACGGCTGGCGGCCGCTCGACATCCGGGCGGCCGTCTATTGTTTTGAGGTGTTTCCGCCCTCAATAGACATTCCGATCGAAGGGAATACGTCAGTTATGGCATTATCCGCAGCCATCGTCCTCGCCGCCGGCGAGGGTACCCGCATGCGTTCCAACAAGCCGAAGGTGCTGCATACTTTTGCAGGCAAGACCTTCCTGAACAGGGTCATGGATTCGGTGGCCGCCCTGAATCCCGACACGCTGGCCGTGGTCGTGCACTTCCAGGCCGAGCGCGTCGCCGAAGCCGCCCGCTCCTATGACGAGCAGGTCACCATCGTGAACCAGGACGACATCCCCGGCACCGGCCGCGCCGTCCAGTGCGCGATGGCCCAGCTCACCGAATCCGGCAAGATCGACGGCCCGGTGCTCATCGCCGCCTCCGACATGCCGCTGCTCGACAGCGAGACACTGCACCGCCTGGTCGAATTCCACACCGCCTCCGGCAACGGCGCCACCGTGCTCACCACCATCCTCGACGACCCGACCGGCTACGGCCGCATCATCCGCGACCGCGAAGGCAACGTGCTGCGCATCGTCGAGCAGAAGGACGCCAACCGCAGCGAACTCGCCGTGCAGGAGGTGAACACCTCGGTCTACGTGTTCGAGGCCTCCGTGCTCGCCGAGGCGATCGCCGGACTGAAGTCGAACAACGCGCAGGGCGAGTTCTACCTGACCGACGCACTGGAAACCGCCAAGTCGGCCGGCAAGGTCGGCGCGTTCGCCGCCCCGGACCCGCTCACCGTCGAGGGCGTGAACGACCGCGTGCAGCTGGCCGCCCTGTCCAAGACCTACAACCGCCGCGTCTGCGAACGCTGGATGCGCAATGGCGTGACCATTCTCGATCCGGAGACCACCTGGATCGAGGACGACGTCCAGATCGGCCGCGACGCCACCATCCTGCCCGGCTCCTTCCTGCAAGGCCATACGGTGATCGGCGAGGACGCCGTCGTCGGCCCGTACACCACCCTTATCGACGCGACCGTGGACGAGGGTGCGGTGGTCGAACGTTCCCGTGTGCAGGAATCGCATATCGGGGCGCGCACGAACATCGGACCGTGGACCTACCTGCGTGCGGGCAACGAGTTCGGCGAGGACGCCAAGGCCGGAGCGTTCGTCGAGATGAAGAAGGCGCACATCGGCAACGGCACCAAAGTGCCGCACCTGAGCTATGTGGGCGACGCCCGGCTCGGCGACCACACCAACATCGGCGGCGGCACCATCACCGCCAACTATGACGGCGTGCACAAGAACCGCACCGTGATCGGCGACGGCTGCCATGTGGGCGCCGGCAACCTGTTCGTGGCCCCGGTCGAGGTGGGCGACAACGTCACCACCGGCGCTGGCTCCGTGGTGCGCCACGCCGTGCCGGACGACACGATGGTCTACTCCGAGAACACGCAGCACAACGTCGAGGGCTGGAAGCCCGCCTGGGAGCGCTGAGCCATGCCCGCACTACAGGATTCGATCAACGCCGTCCGCGTGGCCGCCGAGGCCGCGAACCGTCTCAAGGCCACCGATATCGTGGCCTTCGACGTGGCCGACCTACTCGGCATCACCGACATCATGATGGTCGCCGGTGCCTCCAACGAACGTCAGGTGCTGGCCGTCGCCGAGGAAATCGAAAAGGACCTTTACCTCAAGTGCTCCGGACGTCAGCCGCGCTCGCGCGAGGGCCTGACCGAAGGCCAGTGGGTGCTGCTCGACTACGGCGATTTCGTGATTCATGTCATGCACGAGGAATCACGCGAATTCTACGGGCTCGAACGACTCTGGCGCGACTGCCCGGCCATCGATCTTGAACTCGCACACCCGGAAACGGCGGAGCCTGCGGACGTTGCTGCCGTCACCACCGCGTAACGTGTGAATCACATAACGCTGATATACGCTGATATACGCGTGTCGGGCTGCCTGTTGCCGAACGTCATTGACGGCACCAGGCAGCCCTCCCCTTTTCCTGTTTCCTCACTGGAACCGAAAGGATCGTCACTATGACCAATCATGTTCGTTCCATTTTTCTTATTCGTCATGGACGCACTTCCTATAACGCCGCCCACAAGCTCCAAGGCCAGGTCGATATTCCGCTGGACGCCGTGGGTGAATGGCAGGTCAAGCAGACCGCCACGGCCTTGAAAAGCCTGTACGTCGATCGTCGGCCGGAAATCGACAATCGATTCATTGTCTGCTCCGATTTGAAGCGTGCGCACGCCACCGCGCAGGCTTTCGCCGACGTATTGGGTGGAATCGAGCCCGTCGATGATCCTCGCGTTCGTGAACGCAGCTTCGGTGATTGGGATGGCCTTGCCGTGGCTGAACTGGCCGAACGCTACCCTGAGGACTTCCGTTCCTGGATGCAGTCTCGGGGCGGGGAACTGAAGTATGGGGCCGAACCCAAGGAAGCCGTAGGCAAACGCGGTATGGAGGCTCTTGAGGACTGGTCCACGCGTGCCGGAGACGACACGGACCTGTTCGTGTTCTCGCACGGCGCATGGATCGCGCAGACATTGCAGACCCTGTTGGGCATTTCCGCGATCGATCCAACCTTCTCCACGGTGGTCTCATTGCGCAATGCGCACTGGGTGCGCTTGGTGCCGATGGACAATCCTGATGGCACTGTGCGCTGGCGTCTGCTGGACTACAATCACGGTCCGGCCATCGCCGACACCGACGAGTGGGAGCGCGAACGCTGATCGCGTCACAGCTCCCCTGCTGATCCAACAGGTCCGGTGTATTCGGAACCGTTCAAGCAATAACTGAATGACTCAATGTCTGGATAATGGCGGAAACAAGCCAAAAAGTGTCGCCAAATCACACTTCTGTCATTTGGCGACACGCCGAGTGTTGCCGGAATCGGCATCCCGGCGTAATGTATACGAGGTCCGAACGACGGGCCAACAATTAAAGAACGGGGCTATAGCGCAGCTGGTAGCGCATCTCCATGGCATGGAGAGGGTCGGGGGTTCGAATCCCCCTAGCTCCACGATGAAGCCGTCAGGTTGCATGATGTGATGGTTTCTCGGCTGGTTCATGACGGGTCTTGCGACTCCCATGAATCGGATAGCTTCACTCGGGGCTATAGCGCAGCTGGTAGCGCATCTCCATGGCATGGAGAGGGTCGGGGGTTCGAATCCCCCTAGCTCCACAATCAAGGCCGGTGCTTCACGCACCGGCCTTTTGCGTCTTTCCCGCCACGACACTGCGTGAACGGTAACGGTGATCGCCACTACAATGAATGATGGTCCCTATCATGCTGATATCAAAGGAGACATCGTGACCGTCACCCGTGTATACATCGCCAGCCCCGAAGGCGCCAATGGACGCAACGTCGTCGCCTATGGCGTGCTCAATGCGTTGACCTCCAAATACAAGACCATGGTGTTCCGGCCGGCCGTGTCGAACCATGACGAATTCACCCCCATCCTGCTCGCCGCCTCCAATGCGGGGCTCGGCGTGTCCCTGTCCACCGGCCTCGACGTGCATAAGGTGCGCGCCGACAAGGACACCGCCCGCGGAGACATCGTCGGCGAGTTCAACTACGCCATGGAGGTCTCCCGCGCGAACGCCGTCCTGATCGTCGGCACCGACAAATCCCACGTCAACGACCCGACCACGTACGAGTTCAACGCGGACGTCGCCGCCGATCTGAAGGCCGGGGTGTTCCTGGCCGTGTGCACCATGGACCGATGGCCGCACGAGCTCGACGAAACCGTGCAACTGTCCATCGAGGGCATGCGCGCCGCGGGCAATACGGTGCTCGGCATCTTCGTGACCGGCTGCGAGCCGCGCCACGCCTTCTCCGTCAAAGAGACCCTCGCCAAATACGGCCTGCCGGTCTGGACCCTGCCGCAGGTGCCCTTCACCGACGAATCCACCAAGGATCTGGCCCTTGAGACCTTCCGCAAGCACGCTCCCATCGACGAGGTGCTCGCCGCGCTCGACGTGGACGTCACCGCGCCGGTCACGCCGTACGCCTTCCAATTCGACCTGCTCGGCAAGGCCAAGAGCAACAAGAAGACCATCGTGCTGCCCGAAGGCGAGGAGGACCGCATCATCAAGGCGGCCGATTACCTGCTCGAACGTGAGACCGTGAACCTCATCATCGTGGGCGACAAGGACGCCATCCTGGCCCGCGGCAGAGAACTGGGGCTGAACAGTCTGGGGCGCGCCCGATTCCAGGCCATGGACGACGAGAACGTGCTCAAGCCGATGGTGGCCAAACTGTGCGAGTTGCGCGCCAAGAAGGGCATGACCGAGGAGCAGGCCCGCAAGCAACTGACCGACGCCAGCTACTTCGGCACCATGCTGGTGGTGCTCGGCTATGCCGACGGCCTGGTTTCGGGTTCCGTGCATTCCACCGCCAACACCGTGCGCCCCGCCCTGCAGGTCATCAAGACCAAGCCGGGCCAGAAACTGGTCTCGGGCGCGTTCCTCATGTGCTTCAAGGACCATGTGGCCGTGTTCGCCGACTGCGCCATCAACCTCAACCCGGACGCCGAGCAGCTTTCCGAGATCGCGCTGCAGTCCGCCGAGACCGCCCGCGCCTTCGGCATCGACCCGAAGGTCGGCATGCTCTCCTACTCCACCCTCGGCTCGGGCAAGGGCCCGGACGTGGATCTGGTGGAGGAGGCCACCAAGCTGCTCAAGGAGAAGGCGCCCGATCTGCCGGTGGTCGGCCCCATCCAGTTCGACGCCGCCTGGTCGCCCACCGTGGCCGCCACCAAGGCCAAGGGCAACGACGTGGCCGGACATGTCAATGTGTTCGTCTTCCCGGACCTGTGCGCCGGCAACATCGGCTACAAGGCCGTGCAGCGCTCCTCCGGCGCCCTGGCCATCGGCCCGGTGCTGCAGGGGCTCAACAAGCCGGTGAACGACCTGTCCCGTGGTGCTCTGGTGCAGGACATCATCAACACCATCGCCCTCACCGCCATCGAAGCGCAGTGAGCCCGGCTTAGCTCCCGCCAGAGGGAGCTGTCACGCACAGCGTGACTGAGGGTGGTCAGGCGCGAAGCAGAACCACCCTCAGTCGGCTTCGCCGCCAGCTCCCGCCAGTGGGAGCCACTGTAATGCTTATTTTGTAGCAAGCAACGAGTAATCTAGTCAACGGTAACCCGTGTCTCACGGGAACATTCAATCACAATGGAGGATGCCCACAATGGCGAAAACCGTCCTTGTCATCAATTCCGGCTCCAGCTCGATCAAGTACCAGCTGGTTGATCTTGAATCCGGCGAAGGCCTCGCTTCCGGTCTTGTCGAGAAGATCGGCGAACCGGTCGACGGCCACTACAAGCACGAGTACAACGGCGAAAAGCATGAGCTTGAAGAGTCGATCCACGACCACGAGCAGGGTCTCAAGCGCGTGCTCGGCTTCTTCGAGGAGTACGGCCCGAAGCTGTCCGAGGCCGGCATCGTCGCCGTCGGCCACCGCGTGGTGCAGGGTGGCTCCATCTTCCCGAACCCGGCCCTCGTGACCGACAAGACCATCAACCAGGTCAAGGATCTGGCCGTGCTCGCCCCGCTGCACAACGGCCCGGAGGCCAAGGGCGCCGAGGTCATGCGCTCCCTGCTGCCGGATGTTCCGCAGATCTTCGTGTTCGACTCCTCCTTCTTCTTCCAGCTGCCGAAGGCCGCCAGCACCTACGCGCTGAACAAGGAGATCGCCGACCAGTACCACATCCGCCGCTACGGCGCCCACGGCACCTCCCACGAATACATCTCCTCCGTGGTGCCGGGCGTCATCGGCAAGCCGGCCGAAGGCCTCAAGCAGATCGTCCTGCACATCGGCAACGGCGCCTCCGCTTCCGCCGAGATCTCCGGCAAGCCGGTCGAGACCTCCATGGGCCTGACCCCGCTTGAGGGCCTGATGATGGGCGGCCGCACCGGCGACATCGACCCGGCCGTGGTCTTCCACCTGATCCGCAACGCCCACATGAACGTGGACGAGCTCGACGCCCTGTTCAACAAGCGTTCCGGCATGATGGGCATGACCGGCTACGGCGACCTGCGCGAGGTCCACCGTCTGGTGGCCGAGGGCAACGAGGACGCCAAGCTGGCCCTCGATGTCTACGTGCACCGTATCGTCAGCTACATCGGCAACTACACCTACCAGATGGGTGGCTGCGATGTGATCACCTTCACCGCCGGCGTGGGCGAGAACGACGACGTGGTCCGCAAGATGGTGTGCGACAAGCTCGCTCCGTTCGGTGTCAAGCTGGATGAGGCGAAGAACGCCGTGCGCTCCAAGGAGCCGCGCATCATCTCCACCCCGGACTCCTCCGTGGTCATCGCCGTGATTCCGACGAACGAAGAGCTGGCCATCGCCCGCAAGTCCGCCGCGATCGCCGAAGCCGGCACCGACACCTACGGCAACACCTTCGCCAAGTAAGTAACCGCCGTTAGGCATCTCACTAATCTCTAGTTGCAACACTGTGAGGGGCTGTTGATTCCCAGAGAATCAACAGCCCCTCGCTCGTACCCGGCGCACAGGGAAGGCCGGTCAGGCCAGCATCGCATTCCACATACCGACGAAATCAGGCAAGGTCTTGCGCGTGGTGGCCACGTTGATGACCTCGATATCGGGAATACGCAGCCCCAGCATCGCGGCGAACGTGGCCATACGGTGATCAGCATAGGTTTCCATCACGGCACCGTGCAACGTCTCCGCCGGCAACGGTTCGATACGCAATCCATCAGGCAATTCCTCAGCCGCTCCCCCAACACGACGAATCTCGTTGACCAATGCCTCCAGACGATTCGTTTCGTGGCCGCGCAAGTGACCAATACCAACCATGTCTGTCGATTTATCAGCAAACACCAGAATCGCCGCCAACGAGGGCGCAATCTCCCCGGCCGCCGTCAAATCGAACGTACCCAGCCCACGCACGATGCCGTCACCGGTCACCTCGCAATAGCGCACGCCATCGATTGTCGGGAACGATACTTTGGCACCTATCTGTTCCAGATAGCCCGGCAACAAACCACCCGGCTGGGTTGTGGTCTCAGGCCAATGAGGCACCCGGACCGTGCCGCCGGCGATCAATGCCGCGCCGAGGAATGGCGCCGCGTTCGACAGGTCGGGCTCAACGGTCACCTTGCTCGGCAGTTGCACTGCGCGCGGTTCAACCGTCCATGTGCGGGCGGATTCATCGGCCTCAACCGCTCCGCCAGCACCGGTCACATCAGCCACAGTCATGCGAATGTGCGGCAGACTCGGGGTCCTCTCCCCCGTGTGCGTGAGGTGCAGACCGCCAGACAGTTTGGAACTAATCAGCAACAGGCCGGAGATGAACTGGGAAGAACCGGACGAATCGATGCTGACATGCGCCTGGGCAGCCGGCAAGGTTGCAGGCGGCGTAATAGTGAACGGCAGACGGCCAATCTCGCCGTGATAATCAACCGTTGCACCCAGCTGTTCCAAACCGTCAAGCACCGGCTTCATCGGGCGTGTATAAGCCTGTTCGTCGCCATCAAAATTCACTGGGCCATCTGCAAACAGGGCAAGGCCGGGCACGAAACGCATCACCGTGCCGGCCAGTCCGCAGAACACATTGACGTTGCCATGGAATCGGCCGGATACGGTAGGAGTAACCGTTACGGTGGTGTCGGTTGCGGAATCCACGTCGCAGCGGACACCGAGGGCTTCGAGGGCGTTCATCATAAGGTCCGTGTCGCGCGAACGCAACAGGCCAATCAGAGTAACGGGCTTGCTGCCGAGGGCGGCGAGAATCAGGTAGCGGTTGGATAGGGACTTGCTGCCCGGCACCGTTACCGTAGCGTTCAACGGCTGTGTGGCGAGCGGGGCAGGCCAGAGATTCGTAAGTTGTTCAGGCATAAGGCCAAATCTATCAGTATTTGGAGGCTCCAGAGCGTCCGCTGTCATTCATTTGGTCGATTTGTCGTTCATTAGGTAGGTCAGCCTCCGCACCCACCTTTGAAATGGCGCGATTCCAACATGGCGTAGGACACCGAACCTACCAAATGAACGGTAAATCGACCTAATGAGCGAGATATCTATCAACGGTCGGCGGCGATGCGGGATTCGATCTGCTGGTCGGGCTCGTCATGCGGCTGTTCGAAACCGCCTTCGATGGCCTGCGCGTGCAGCAGCTGGGCGGCCACGCGGTCGGCTTCGATGGCGGCGATCTGGCGCGAAAACACGATGAACCAGCCGAGGAAGGCCATGCCGGCCAACGCCTCCACATTGGTCAGGGTGTTGTGGCCCAACATCATATTGGCCCAGAACGCGGCACACACGAGCGCGGTCAGGTCGGAAGCCACCATCACGGCTTTGGAGAGGCGCGGAGCCAGCCACGGCAGGAGTCCGAACAGCAGCAGCATGACGGCCGGCAGTCCCTTGGCGCACACATTGTGCAGGATATGGTGCGGCGTGTATCGGAAGACGCCGATGCCAATAAACGCCAGGCCGGACACCGTCAGCAGGAGGGACAGCACGGCGATGCGCGCCGCGAAATGCGGGATCTCATAGCCGCGGTTCGGGTCGCTCTTGGTGCGGTCATGCCATAGACGCCGCAACCGTTCGGTGGCCACCAGTTCGGAGATGGCGAAGTAGCTGACGATGATGATGCACGAGCCGGCAAGAATCAGCGTGGAGTTGAACATGCGTGCCGCGAACGTGGAGCGGTCGCCAAGCTGGGAGAAATTGTTGAGATACCAGTACGGGTCATCGGTGGTCATGCCGGCGGTGGCCACGCCGGAGACGACGAAGAACGGCAACAGGCCGGCGATGGTCTTGGCGTTCATCATCTCCGCCTGCACGAAGGTCATGTACCCCACCACGCCGGCGAACGCCGCGCAGACGCTGGAGATGTATCCGGAGAAGATGGCATTGCCCATCATGTCGTTGGCCACACCGACGAGCGCGAACGACGACAGGAAAATGGTCGCGGCATACACCACGGACAGGGACGCGATCTCGAAGACGCGGCGGATCGGTGCGAACCAACCGTGCCTGAGGTTCAGGGAGCGGGACTTGCGCCCATATCCGATGATGAAGGAGAAGACGCCGCATAATGCCACGATGCCCGCGCACACCATGAATCGGCGTTGCGTCAGCTGCCAGATGGCCGGCGCGTAGGTCATGTACAGGTTCATCGAGATGGCGCCGATGACGGCGCAAACCAGAAAGGAGACCAGACCCGAAGTCTCCGCACGTTGATGACGTCCCATGCCGGGCCTCCCCTATCTATTCAATGCAGCGTTATCTTTCAACAACAACCAAAACTCCCCCCGAGGACAATGCTTTACTAGCAAGCCAGCGGGATTCGACTGTCGCCACTCTACTGAAAATCTGAAACATGGAATGGAATATCAGGCAAGCCGGAATCAGCCAAATGGCGTTCATACTTATCAATATGTTCCGCTACAGAATCGGACTGGACGTGAAGCACCAATGTGATGAGATAGTATTTACCCCACTCGCCAGATTTTTCCACGAAGATGCTCAATTCGCTCAAATGGGCTCCTGACAACGTTGGAGGAAAAGGAATGCCGGGGAATACCCCCGGCGACTTGGAGCCTCGCCCTTGCGGGCTAAAGCACTGCTTATCATGCCAAAATACGTGACGACTTGCAACACCCTCATGAATGTTGTTACTGAATTAAACTGAAATAGCAGATGCAGATCCAAACCCAGTCGTTGTAGAGCATCATTGGATAAAGATGTCGCTCATATGCTATCAAGAGAATCCAGAACCTTTTTGAATTCACATGCTCGACACGCAATGTATCCAGCGTCGTTTATAATGATTACTTGTGCCTTAATGGCGCATCGGGCTATAGCGCAGTTTGGTAGCGCGCCTGCTTTGGGAGCAGGATGTCGCCGGTTCAAATCCGGCTAGCCCGACCGAAAGCCCTACTCCCGACTGGGATGTAGGGTTTTTCCTTTTTATAGTCGGATGCCATCGCTCATTCCCCCTCCTCCACCGCATCGATCTCATCCTGACGCCGCCACCGCTTGAGATTTGGCAACAGCGCCGACATGCAGTCCTCGGCCTGTTCGACGCTGATATGGCAGGATTCCGCCATCGGCACCTCAAAACGGGTGCTGATCAGCCGAATCATGTCGATGCTCGGCTCGTGGAGGAGCGTAAGGGGCGCGAGTAGGGGTTCGCGGCTTTGCTGCGGGCTCTCCCTCACCCGGCTACACTGGGAGCTCCCTCGTCAGAGGGAGCTTAAATTCGGTCTGGTTATAGGCCCATGGGCTTCTTGGGCTTTTTGTCGCTCATGAGCATGAGGAAGCTGCGGGACTGGGCGGTGATCATGAAGCCCGCCTCATAGCTCAGTTCCGGCCCATCCGGGTTGTGCGTATCCACGACCAGCTGCCATTTGCGGCCGTATCGCTCATCCGGCAGGGTGAACATAATCGGCTCGTAATGCGCGTTGAAGATCAGGATGAAGTCATTGTCGACCATCCGGTTGCCGTACCAGTCTACCTCCGGAATATCCGAACCGTTCAGATAGATCATCATGGAGAACGCATGCGTGTTCTGCCAGTCGTCCATATCCATGATCGAACCGGTGTGGTCGAACCATTCGACCTGCGGAATCATGTTCGAATCGTCGCCGGGCTCACGGCCTGTGAAGAAGCGACGGCGGTGCAACACCGGATGATCCAAACGCAGATGAATGAGTTTGGAAACGAAGGCGAGCAGTTCCTTGCGTCCCTTGTCAAGATGCCAGTTGGTCCAGGAGATCTCGTTGTCCTGACAGTAGGCGTTGTTGTTGCCCTGCTGGGTGCGGGCCACTTCGTCGCCACCGCAAATCATCGGGATACCCTGGCTGAACAACAACGTGGCGAACATGTTGCGCATCTGACGCTGACGCAAGTCGTTGACGTCCGGAATATTGGTCGGGCCTTCAACGCCGCAATTCCAAGAGCGATTGTTGCTCTCGCCGTCGCGATTGCCCTCGCCATTGGCTTCGTTGTGCTTTTCGTTGTAGCTGACCAGGTCGTTCATCGTGAAACCGTCATGCGCGGTGATGAAGTTCACGGACGCCACCGGTCGACGGCCGTTGACCTGATACAGATCGGAGCTGCCCATGAGGCGTGATGCGAATTCGGGCAACGTGGAGGGCTGCGAGCGCCAGAAGTCGCGCACCGTGTCGCGGTAGCGGCCATTCCATTCGGACCAGCTGGACGGGAAACCACCCACCTGATAGCCGCCGGAGCCCAGATCCCACGGTTCGGCAATCAGCTTCACGCGCGAGATGATCGGGTCCTGCTCCACGATGTCGAAGAACGCAGACAGCTTGTCGACCTCCTGGAACTGGCGTGCCAGCGTGGCGGCCAGATCGAAGCGGAAGCCGTCGACATGCATTTCGGTAACCCAGTAGCGCAGCGAATCGGTAATCAACTGCAGCGCGTGCGGCGAGCGCATGAGCAGCGAGTTACCGGTACCGGTGGTGTCGAAGTAGTGCTGCTGGTCGCCTTCCACCAGTCGGTAGTAGGAGGCGTTGTCGATGCCCTTGAAGCTCAGGGTGGGGCCCATATGGTTGCCTTCGGCGGTGTGGTTGTACACCACGTCGAGGATGACTTCCATGCCGGCGTGATGGTAGGCCTTGACCATGGACTTGAATTCGTTGACCTGCTCGCCGCGTTCCCCGGAGGAGGAGTAGGCGTTGTGCGGCGCGAAGAAGCCGATGGTGTTGTAGCCCCAGTAGTTCGACAGGCCCTTCTCCTGCAGGAAGGAGTCGTTGACGAACTGGTGGATCGGCATGAGTTCGATGGCGGTGACGCCGAGCTTCTTCAGGTATTCGATGACGCTCGGATAGGCCAGGCCGGCGTAGGTGCCGCGGATGTCCGGCGGCACGTCCATGTTGAGGTTGGTCATGCCGCGCACATGCGCCTCGTAGATCACCGAATCGTGGTACGAGATGTAGGGGTGCTGGTCGTTGCCCCAGTCGAAATACGGATTGATGACGGCCGACTTCATGGTGTGGGCGGCCGAGTCAAGGTCGTTCATCGCCGAGGTGTCGTCCGGGCTTTTGAACCAGTAGGAGAACAGGCTTTCGTCGCCGTCGATGTTGCCTTCGATGGCCTTGGCATACGGGTCGAGCAGCAGTTTGTTGGGGTTGCATCTGAGGCCGTGCATCGGGTCATAGGGACCGTAGACGCGGTAGCCGTAGCGTTGGCCGGGCTGGAGGCCGGGGATGTAGTTATGCCATACGTATGAGTTCTGTTCGGTCATTTCGATGCGCGTTTCCGCATCGTGCTCGTCGAACAGGCATAGCTCGACTTTCTGCGCAACCTGTGAGTACAGCGCGAAGTTCACACCGGCGCCGTCATAGCTGGCGCCCAGCGGATACATTGATCCAGGTCTGATCTGCATAGTTTTCAGTATCCCACTTTCTTGTGTCACTGATGTGCCGGGGAGTTGAACGTCAGGAGAACAGCGACGGCTTGTCTTTGTCGGAGTTCCTGGCGATGAGTCTGCGTAACGCCTCATGCTGGATGGCGATCATCGAATTGGATGAGGTGATGCGCGTGGCGGCAAGGTCGCTCCACGGAATCCACGCGGATTCCACGTGCTCGTCCGCGTCGAAATGGCGCTGCTCCCGCCTGAACGGGCCCAAATGCAACACCATGATGTGGGCCAGTTCGTCGGTCATGCCTTCGGACGAGTAGAAATCGCCCACGAAGTCGACCCCCATCGCATTCCGGTCCGGCACCACGCCGGTTTCCTCGGCCAGTTCCCTCAGGGCCGCGTCCATGATGTCCTCGCCCTCGTCCATGAGACCGGCGGGAAGCCCGTAGGCGAACATGTCCGATCCGGCACGGTATTCGCGTTCGATGAGGTAACGGTCGGTGGACATGTCGTGCACGAGCATGACCACACAGGGGGCGTGACGCAGCACCTGGCGGCCGATCTCGTGTTCCTTGCCCTGCTTGTCGGTCAGAGCGATGCGCATGTCGTCCACGTGGAAGATGCGCCCGGTATAAACGGTTTCGCTACTGATCACTTTGGCGGGCACGTCCATGTCGATGCCGTCCGAGGAGGCGTTCAGCTTATGGTCGAGCCGATGCTCCAGTTGTTCCTGCTTGCTTCCCCCAAACATGTCATCTCCTCGGAAAAAACGTTTTCGCCACGTCACTATAGCGTCTTAATCTCGATGCGCGGTAATGGACAGCGTCCATGGATCGGTCGTGTCGTGGAACCACTCGACTTCAGGCCTTGCTCCGGTCGCTTGTTCGATGGCGGCTGGCACGTCATCGATCGCGTAGTTGAACCACATGGATTCGATGGCAGCATGAGGGGTGTTGATGAAGCAGGGACGCACATGGCTCTCCCCCGCCATTCCATGGCCGAGCATGATGCCTTGGGCCCTCATACGGGCTTCATACCGGGCTTGTTCGATGGCGTCGGTCACCGGGTGGTGACGCAAATCGCTGGTTACGTACACGTCCGCACCGGTGGCACGCACCTCGTTGAACAGGGAGTCACCGGAGCCAGGCAGAATGGCCACATACTGAACAAAAGTGTCCGAATCGCCGCATACCTGGATGCCGAGCGCGGTGGTCATGCCATGATCGGACACTTCGTCGAATACACGCTGAGCGAAATCCTTCAGGGCAACAGGCTTCGGCAAACGACCCACACGCCCCAAGCCGACCGGATGAGAGGCGTTGGCATCGTCAATCGGCACGAGTGGTTTCTGGTCGATGAGTCCGAAGTAGTCGGCCGCCGCCTGCCCCACGCCGCGATACGCAGCGTCAGCATTGGTGTGCCCTACCCACAGCCCGCAGCCTTGCTGGTAGAGCCTGCGGACGATGTCGCCCCGGAAACCGAGTCCGCTCGTCTCGTGTACGGAACGGAAGAACAACGGGTGATGGGTGATGAGCAGATCCGCGCCAGTAGCGATGGCCTTGTCAATGATGGCGGAGGTCGGGTCGGCGGCGAACACGATGCGGTGCACGTCGTGGCTCAGATCGCCGACGATGAGACCCGGCTCATCCCATTCCTCGGCGTAGCGCAATGGGTACAGGGTCTCGAGAACGTCGATGACTTGCTTGAGATTCGGCATATGTCCCATTGTAGTGGGCTATTGCGGCAAGGGACTCATTCTGCAATTGCGGACAAGCCATGCTCGTGCTCTTCATTGCTCGACTATCGGCTCGCCTTCGCCTACAAACAATCCACTGGACTGTTTGCTCAACGGCTCAGCCTCCTCACCCGAGGGGAGCTAGAAATTGTCAGTGTGCAGCGAGCTGCCAGTCGGAACCGATGCCGCACGATACGTCCAGCGGCACGGCAAGGTCGACGGCGTGTTCCATGGCGTTGCGTACCAGTTCGGTGACCTGGTCGCCTTCTCCCGGCGCAATTTCCACTACCAGTTCATCGTGAATCTGCAGAATGATACAGCTCTTGACGTGGGCCTCGGCCAAGGTCTGCTCGGCGCGAATCATCGCGATCTTCATGATGTCGGCGGCAGATCCCTGAATCGGTGCGTTGAGTGCCGCACGTTCGGCGGCCTCACGCGCAACACGATTGGTCGAGTGCAGGGCCGGGAAGTAGCGACGCCGTCCGAAAATGGTTTCCGTATACCCCTTCTCTCGGGCATTGGCCACCAGCGATTCAAGGTAATCGTGCACCTTACCGAAGGTATCGAAATACCGGTTTTTCAACGCTTCCGCTTCACGTGGCGCGATCTTGAGCTGCTGGGCGAGACCATACGTGCTCAGACCATAGGCCAATCCGTAGCTCATGGCTTTTACGTGGCTGCGCTGGTCGCCGGTGATCTGGTCGACCGGCAGCTTGTAGACCATCGAGGCCACGTATTTGTGGAAGTCGGCTCCGGAGCGGAACGCTTCGATCAGCGCCTCATCACCGGACAGATCGGCCATGATGCGCAGCTCGACCTGTGAGTAATCGCAGCTCATCAAGGCCTCGTACCCCTCCCCCGGCACGAACACGCCGCGAATCTCACGGCCGGCGGCGTTCCGATTGGGGATGTTCTGCAGGTTCGGGTCCACGGAGCTCAATCGGCCGGTGGCCGCGACGGTTTGCTCGAAAGTGGTGTGGATGCGCTCATCTGATGTATTGGTGGCATCGATCAGCGTTTGAACGATCTGCTTGAGCTTGTTGATCTCTCGGTGGCGCAGCAACGCCCCGAGGAAACCGTTGGCCCGCTCATTGTCCACTGATTTGACATACAGATCCTGCAATGCGGCCGCATTCGTGGTGTATGAGCCGGACTTGGTGCGTTTGGTGGGCTTCAAACCCATATCCTCGAACAGCACCTTCTGCAGCTGCTTGGGACTTTGCAGGTTGATTTCGGTGCCGGCATACTCCCAAGCCATTTCCTGCGCCTGACGAGCCTCGGCGGCAAACTGGTCACGCATGGAAACGAGTCGAACGCTATCGACTTTGGCTCCTGTGTGCTCCATGCCGTGCAGCACGCGGGAAACAGGAAGTTCAATCGCGCGCATCAGCCAGCATTGTTCACGCTCGTCGATAATCGGCCCGAGCGTGACGGCGAGGCTGCGGATAATGGCCAAATCGCGCAGACGATGTTCGTTCGGATCTTCTTCGACCTGATCGTCATCGAAGTCCAACGTGCCTTGCGAAGGCTGTTCGGTTTCGGTGAGGTGGATGTCGAGGAAGTGCTCGGCCGCCTGCTTGAGGCTATCGGCGTGGAAATCCGGTTGGGTCAGATACCCGGCAAGCTTGGTGTCAAACATCGGCAGGTCCATGTCAAGATCTACCGCGCCCAGAAGATGCAGCAATTCTTTATACCCATGCACGATGGTGCGGGAGTGTTCGCTTTTCAGGAACCGCGCAAGCTGTGCTCGCAGGGTATCGGTGATTGGAAGGGGCACTATGGCCGCTGATGTTGCCGTGGCAACGGCAATGGCTTGTGCCGTGGCACGCCCCGGCCTTTCGTCGCCCCATGCGGCCACGGTCCAAGCGTGGCCGACCGCGTCGCCGCAGACGGTATGCCGCTGCGATCCATCGCCATAGTCGGAAACCGTGAAATCGGCGATTTCACCGGGAACTTTGACCTCGGCGCGATGGGCCTTGACCCATTCGTCGAACTGCTCCGGAGCAGTGATGCTCGTGGGTTCCGGCAGGTTCAGATCGAGGTTGCTATCCTGCTTGTCCTGTTCATTATTCGTAGACTCGCCGGCTCCGGATGTGTTGGAAACCTTGGCCCCGGTATTGAAGGTTTTCAGTACACGACTCCTGGTACGCGGTCCGAATTCAAGCTCCTTGAACAGGGCGTCGATTTGTGCCACGTCCACGGTGCCGAATGTCAGATCCTCGATATCGACGCCTAGATCGACGTCTCGTACCAGGGCGTTGACTTTGCGATTGAGCTTGACCTGGTCGATATTGGCCCGCAGCGATTCGCCTTTTTTGCCGCCGATTTCATCGGCGTGCTCGCAAATGCCGTCGAGGGAACCGAATTGGTTGATCCACTTGGCCGCAAAGCCGTCGCCTACGCCGGGCACACCGGGAATATTGTCGGCGGTTTCGCCTCGGAGTGCCGCCAGATCCGGATATTGTGCGGGAGTGACTTTGTATTTGTCGACGATGGACTGCGGCGTCATATGCTTCAGGTCTTTGAAGTGATGGCCCGGGTACAACACGGTGACGTTGTCATCCACCAGCTGGAAGGCGTCTCGGTCTCCGGACAATACCAGTGTGTGGTAGCCGGCCTTATCTCCCATGGTGGCGAGGGTGGCGATCACATCGTCGCCTTCGAATCCCGGCTTCTCGATGTAGGTGACGCCGAGGGCCGTGAGCATGCGTTGAATCAATGGCAGCTGGGTGAGCAGCTCTTCGGGAGCCGCCTCACGGGTGCCTTTGTATTGCGGAAGCATCTCATTGCGGAATGTGCCGCCCTTCACATCGAAGGCGACGCCCAGATGGTCGGGCTTCTCCGCATCGATCACCTGCGCGAGCATGGTGGCAAAACCCCAGACGGCGTTGGTGGCTTGGCCGCTGGAGGTGCTGAAGTTGTCGACCGGCAGGGCGAAAAATGCACGGAAGGCCAGCGAGTGGCCGTCCACCACCAGCAATGTTTCATTGGTGGGTACGGTCACGCTGGCCTCTCCCATAGTGTGTTTGTGTTACTTTACGACTCAGCACGGCGACGCCGATAATCAGCGTTCGCCCGAATCAGAAGGCTTCGGATCGCCGTACTTGGCGATGATGGCCTGAGCCAGGCGCTTCTTGGGGATGCGCTGGTCCATGGAGGTCTTCTGAATCCAACGGAAGGCACCCTGCTCAGAGAAGTCCGCCTTGTCCATCAGCAGACCCTTGGCGCGGTCGACGAGCTTGCGCTCCTCAAGCGTGTCTTCGGCCTTCTTGAGCTTCTCTTCGGTTTCCTTGAGCTGGTCGGTGGTTTCCTTGAGCTTGCGTTCGCTGCGCTCCACGTTGTCCAGCAAATCGTTGATCTCGGCGAAACGGCCCATGGCCACCTCGAGGGTCGGCAGCAGCTTGGATTCCTCGTACGGCTTGGTGACGTATGCCATGGCGCCGGCGCCGGTGGCCTTCTTCACCAGATCGGTCTGGGAGAATGCGGTGAGCATGACGACGGGGGCGATGTTCTCATCGCAGATAATGCCGGCAGCGGCGATGCCGTCCATACGCGGCATCTTGACATCCATGCACACCACATCGGGGCGGTACTTGCGGGTCAGTTCCACGGCTTCCTCGCCGTTGGCGGCCTGACCAACGACCTCATAACCGTTGTCTTCCAGCATGGCGACCAGATCCATGCGGTTCACGGCTTCGTCTTCGGCCACGACAACGGTACGCGGACCGTCCTCGGGCTTGACCTTGCGCTCAGCAGGTTCGCTTTCATCGGCCACGGCCTTGAGCTCTTCGTCGGTCAGCACCTCATCGACGTTGATACTCGGTTCTTCGGACTTCTTCCTTGCAGCCATGCCAACCTCTTTCTTGAATTACCCAACAACGGGGTTCGTAATAATTTCAGCGAACTCCTAACTAAAGTGCCCTCGGTGGGACTCGAACCCACACTGCGCAGATTTTGAGGCTGCTTCCTCTACCAATTGGGATACGAGGGCGTGCCAAAGCACTCTGAAGAGAGTAGCATACCGATTCGACTCCCGCCACACAAGACACGCGCACCGCCACGGCATCCCCGTCGGAAGGGCGTTCTGCGGCGTTCGGACGGGCCGCGCTCCCGTGTGTCGCCCACGCTTGCGCCCATGACCCACGTCCCGAAGGCGGCGTGTGCGATCGACCGTTGCGAGGATCGCGCATCCCGCACCCGGCGATGACCGCCGTACGATACGCGAAGGCCCCCACCCCGCAGCGGGATGAGGGCCTTTACGTACCGCACATCAGCGGTCAGCGGCTACACGACATCAGTCGCAGGCGCCGACGGTGTGCACGTAGATGGAGTCGGTGCGGCCCGGCTGGTGATCGCCCTGGGCGGAGCTCAGGATGACGATCTTGTCGCCGTCGACGACCTTGCCGGCGTCCTTGAGGATTTTGTCCGTGTAGATCATCAGATCCTTGCGGGACTTGTCGTGGTAGTCCTCCTTGAGCAGGAAGGCTTCGGTGCCCCAGGACAGAGCCAGCCAGTGGTAGGTGTGCTCGTTGCTGGTCAGACCATAGATCGGGGCGGCCGGACGCTCACGGGAGACGCGGTGAACGGTGGCGCCGGTCTGGGTGTAGGCGACGATGGCCTTGGCGTTGAGCTTGTCGGCCAGGTCCACGGCGGCGGAGGAAACGGCGCCGGTGGAGGACATGTCGAGGTTCTTGAGCTCGGGGATGCGGTCGAAGCCGTGGTCGGTGGCGTAGCCGGAGATGCGCGACATGGTGGTCACGGTCACATCCGGGTACTTGCCGACGGCGGTCTCGTTGGAGGTCATGGTGGCGTCGGAGCCGTCGAGGACGGCGTTGGCGCAGTCGGAGGCCTCTGCACGGGTCGGAACCGGGGAGTTCACCATGGAGCCGAGGACTTCGGTGGCCACGATGACCGGCTTGGCGTACTGGCGGGCTAGCTCGATGATGCGCTTGGTGGCCAGCGGGACCTCTTCCAGCGGGCACTCAACGGCCATGTCGCCACGGGCGGCCATGACACCGTCGAAGGTCTTGACGATCTCTTCGAGGTTCTCCAGAGCCTGCGGCTTCTCGATCTTGGCAACGATCGGGATGCGGCGGCCCTCCTCGTCCATGATCTCGTGGGCGCGGTCGATGTCGGTGGCGAAACGCACGAAGGACATGGCGATGATGTCGGCACCGGTGCGGATGGCCCAACGCAGGTCAGCCTCATCCTTCTCGGTCAGAGCCGGCAGGGAGACGGCGACGCCCGGCAGGTTGATGCCCTTGTGGGAGGACACGGGGCCGGCCACGACGACCTTGGTGTACACGTTGTTGCCCTCGACCTTGGTGACCTCGAGACGGACCTTGCCGTCATCGATCAGGATCGGGTCGCCCGGGTGGCAATCGCCCGGCAGGCCCTTGAAGGTGGTGGAGGTGATGTGCTCGTCGCCCTCGACGTCGTCGGTGGTGATGATGAATTCCTGGCCGAGCTGCAGCTGAACCTTATCTTCGCCATCGGCGTTCTTCTTGAACCAACCGCAACGGATCTTCGGGCCCTGCAGGTCAACGAGCGCGGCAACGTTGCGGCCAGTGGCTTCGCTGGCCTTGCGCACGTTGTTGTAGACCTTGAGGTGATCCTCGGGGGTGCCGTGGGAGCGGTTCAGACGAGCAACGTCCATACCGGCTTCAACGAGCTTCAGGAGGTTGTCGTAATCCTCGGTGGAAGGACCGATGGTGTCTACGATCTTGGCTTTACGCATGAATGCCTGCCTATTCTTGTTCAATTTGGTTCGAGGCACGATTGCCCCATTTGCCGAAACCCAGTCTACTAGCGCGAGCCGACTCATGACAAGTTTTCTTCACGGTGTGTTGTGAGCGCTCACATTGTTGTGCTGACTGGGTTTAAGGGTTGTATTCTCTAACGATTTCAGGCCTTTCCAGCGCTTTCCATGCTCTTCATCTTGATCACGGAAGCCACGGATGCGCCGCCAATTGCGACCACAATCACAGCCAGCGACAGCCATGTGGGCACTTCCGGCACCCAATGGATGCCTTCGCCGCCGTTGATGAACGGCAAGGTATTGCCGTGCAGGGCCTCCATGATGAGCTTGACGCCGATGAAGCCCAGCACCACGGACAGGCCGGCAGGCAGGTAGACGAGCTTGTCGAGCAGAGCACCCAGCAGGAAGTACAGCTGCTGCAGGCCGAGCAGGGCGAACACGTTGGAGGTGAACACCAGGAACGGATCCTTGGTCAGGCCGAAGATCGCGGGAATCGAGTCGAAGGCGAACATGACGTCGGTGGTGCCGATGGTCAGGAACACGATGAGCATCGGGGTCCAGTAACGCACGCCGTTCTTGGTGGTGCGCAGCTTCTCGCCGTCGTAGTCGTCGGTGATCTTGATGATCTTGCGCAGATTACGGATGATGCCGTTCTCGTGATATTCCTCATCTTCATCGCCGCCGAGCACCAGTTTGACGGCGGTGTAGATCAGGAAGGCACCGAACAGGAAGAACACCCACGTGAAGCGGGTGATCAGGGCCGCGCCGATCAGAATGAAAATGCCACGGAAGATCAAAGCGATGGTGATACCGACGGACAGCACATACTTCTGAACCTGCTTGGGCACCGCGAAGTTCGACATGATAATGACGAACACGAATAGGTTGTCGATGGACAACGAGTATTCGGTGAGCCAGCCGGAATAGAACTCGATGGCGGGCTTGGAGCCGGCGAAGAACCAGATGCATCCGCCGAAGATCAGCGCCATAACCACGAAGAAGGCGATATGCTGCACGCATTCCTTGGTGGAGGGCACATGCGGTCGGCGCCCGATGACGAACAGGTCGACGATGAAGAACAGCGCGAGCACCACGAAGGTGATGATTTCAAATGCGAGTGGGGTTTCTGCCATGATTCTCTACACTAACCCATGTATGTGACGGGTCATTGCCCCGCCTCGGTCATCTGCCGGAGCTCCTTCTTGAGATCACGGATCTCGTCGCGCAGACGGGCCGCAAGCTCGAACTGGAGTTGTTCGGCGGCGGTGTGCATCTGTTCGCTCAGCTGGCGAATCAGGTCGGCGAGGTCCTGCGCGGGCAGTCCGGCCCTCATGATCTCCTCGTGGCGCTTGTCCGCCTCGCCGGGGTCGAGCGCCGGCACGCCCAGGTGTGTGTTGCCGGCCTTGCCCGCGTTGCGGTAGCCACCTTCAAGCAAGGTCTGGGTGTCCACATCCTCCTTGGCGAGCATGTCGTTGACGTCGCTGATCTTCTTGATCAGGGGCTTGGGATCGATGCCATGCTCCTGGTTGTAGGCAATCTGCTTGGCGCGGCGGCGGTCGGTCTCGTCGATGGCTTGCCGCATGGCTTCGGTGGTCTCGTCGGCGTACATGATCACCGTGCCGGACACGTTTCGGGCCGCACGGCCGATGGTCTGGATGAGCGAACGATAGGAGCGCAGGAATCCTTCCTTGTCGGCGTCAAGAATCGCCACCAGCGATACTTCCGGCAAATCGAGGCCCTCACGCAGCAGGTTGATACCGACAATCACATCGATCTTGCCTTCGCGCAACATGCGCAGCAGTTCGACACGCCGCAACGTATCCACATCGGAATGCAGGTATTCGACCTTGATCCCGCGTTCCAGCAGATAGTCGGTCAAATCCTCGGCCATCTTCTTGGTCAGGGTGGTGACCAGCGCGCGCTCGTTCCTGGCCACACGGGCCTTGATCTCGGCGAGCAGATCGTCGATCTGCCCCTTGACCGGGCGCACGTCGATCTTCGGGTCCAGCAGGCCGGTCGGACGGATGATCTGTTCGACCACCCCGTCGGACAAACCCAACTCGTAGTCGCCGGGCGTGGCGGACAGATACACGGTCTGGCCGACGCGCTGCAGGAACTCCGGCCATTTGAGCGGTCGGTTATCCATCGCGGAGGGCAGGCGGAACCCGTGTTCGACCAACGTGCGCTTGCGGGAGGCGTCTCCCTCGTACATCGCGCCGATCTGCGGCACGGTGACGTGTGATTCGTCAATGACCAGCAGGAAGTCATCGGGGAAGAAGTCGAGCAGCGTGTGCGGTGGGGTGCCGGCGGCGCGGCCGTCGAAGTGGCGCGAATAGTTTTCGACGCCCGAGCACACGCCCACCTGGGTGAGCATTTCCAGATCGTAGGTGGTGCGCATGTCGAGACGCTGCGCTTCCAGCTCCTTGCCTTGCTTACGCAGTTCTGCCAGGCGTTCGTCGAGTTCCTCGCGAATGGTCTTAAGCGCCCGCTCCATGCGTTCGGGGCCGGCCACGTAATGGGAGGCCGGGAAGATGTGGATTTCGTTTTCCTCGTCGATCTCGTCGCCGGTCAGCGGGTGCAGCGTGGAGATGCGGTCGATCTCGTCGCCGAAGAATTCGATGCGCACGGCCAGTTCCTCGTAGACGGGGATGATTTCGACCGTATCGCCCCGCACGCGGAACGTGCCGCGGGTGAAGGCGATGTCGTTGCGCTTGTACTGCATGGCCACGAACCGGCGCAGCAGGTCGTCGCGATTGATCTGCTGGCCTTCCTTGAGAAACAGCATACGCCCGGCGTATTCCTCAGGAGTGCCCAGGCCGTAGATGCAGGAGACGGTGGCCACGACCACGCAGTCGCGTCTGGTCAGCAGGTTGGCCGTGGCCTGATGGCGCAAACGTTCCACATCGTCGTTGATGTTGGAGTCTTTCTCGATATAGGTGTCGGTCTGCGGTATGTAGGCCTCCGGCTGATAGTAGTCGTAGTAGGAAACGAAATAGCTCACCGCGTTGTCGGGCATGAGCTCGCGGAATTCGGCGCACAGCTGCGCGGCGAGCGTCTTGTTCGGCTCGATGATGAGCGTGGGACGTTGCAGCCGTTCGATCAGCCATGCGGTGGTGGCGGTTTTGCCGGTGCCGGTGGCGCCCATGAGCACCACGTCGTTCTCGCCGTTCTCGATGCGCGTGGCCAGTTCCTCGATGGCCTTCGGCTGGTCTCCGGATGGTTGGTACGGCGATTTGACCACAAACGGCTTGTCCACACGTTCGATGTTGAATCCCATGCGCTGTTTCCTTCCGATTCACGCTGTATCCCGATGATATATCGGAATATACGCTAGGCAACTCCAATACCCGTCTTCCTCTTGGACGCGCAGCCAACCACCGCTCCGCGTAATTGATTGACGCAGATGAGACATTCCAAATCCCATGCCCAATGTTCTCGGAGATTCCGCCAATGCCCCATCCGCCATCTTGGCGGGAACGTCAGCCACCGATACGTACAGTCCGTCTTGCCGCACTTGTATGGCGAGTACATACCCTTGTTCGCGATCCGCGTGCTTGGCGATATTGGCAAACGTCTCTTCCAGCAACGACCGCGTCAACTGGATAGTCTTCTCGTCAAACCGACTCAGGAGATCGAAGGGATCGGACACAACCACCTCGCCTCGGAAACCAAGCGCTGCGAGTTCCCGCCGGTGCCGTTCGATCTCGGCCTCGAATCGACCTGCACCGATCGGAACGATGGCTTCTCCGGAGCGACGCGCATGACATCGCGGGATTCGCGCAGTACCGACATTGTGCTTTGCGAGAACCGCTATGACATCATGCGTCTGATCGAGCGCCCGTTGAGCCACTTCGCGCAACAGTGGCAAGTCCATCGACTCTCCTTGCGAAGGGTGTTCCGACATGATCCTGTCGATGCTCATGATGAGATATGAGAGATCATTGGTCGTCGCATCATGCAGCCTTGCCGCCAAATCCAACGATTCGGCCCTGCCACGCGCTTCCGACTCCCTCTCCCCCTCACGATGATGCCAATTCAGCAGCAGACCGATTCCAACGCACGCCAACGCCGGCATGACGGTCCAAGGCACAACGGACACCAACGCCCCGGCATCCCAATCCATCGGCAACCCATACTGCCATATCAGCTGCGCCACGCGAGATACGGTCACAGCCACCGCCAACACCACGCCGCACCATATGCGTTGATAGGAGAGGACGATTAATGGCTCGGCTATCACCACGCTCACCGACATGGACAGATCCACCGGCAAGGGGAACACCACGCACCATGAGATCGCCAACGCGATATTGCCGCCGAACGGGAATGCCACGCAGAGCAACGACAGGATGACGAACAACAGACCCACCCACAGGGCCCACGCATCCCAAACCGGATTGATACACGATTCGATGACCGTATCAGCGGCTATGCACAAGGCGCAGGCTAGCGCCGCGATCTTTTCGCCATGCCAAGACTTCCCGAAATCGCGGAAGCGACGTCTAAGAAAACGGCTGCCGTCACAGAACATGGTATCGCTCACAGTAATCAAGGAGTTCGCCGCGCCTCGTCACCCCGACCTTGCGCATGGCTCGTTTCACATAGCTGTACACAGTTTCGACACCGATTCCCAAGCGGCGCGCAATTTCAACGGTCGGTACATGATGTGCATAGAGACGCAACACCGCCAGCTCTCGATCGGAGAAGAGCCTGGCACCATTCGCTTCCGGCTGTGCGGCATCCACCGTATGCAATGTCTCTTCAAGGCTATGCAAACCCCAACCATGAGGGTATGTTCCCCCGTCAAACACCGATTTAACCGCCTCGCGTATGGTCGCTGCGAAGTCTCTTTTCGAAATCAACGCTTGGGCTCCGCAACACGCGATATCCTCACCATAGGTTGCCAGGTCATACGAAGTGACTACGATGACGCCAACCTGCATGTTCCGCTGTCGAATACGTTCCGTCAGCCGCACTCCGTTCAGCCCGTCCATCATGAGATCGCAAATAAGGATGTCCGGCTTCCGCGGATCGAACAGACAACGTTCCAAGGCAAGACTGGGATTATCCGTAATCCATAGCATATGCGCCTCGGGAATCGTCCTGCCAATAAGCAAAGCCATCATCTCCGCAGAGCAACGATCGTTGTCCACCAAGGCAAGCCGAATCGGGCGCCCGTTCTTCATAAGTACCCCCTCCCCAAATCGCCTCCGTCAAACGCAATCGTAGCACTGTGACGATTCCCGTCACACAGACTTCGTTCGCTCCTCATTGGCGTCTTACCGTGTTATATGCGGCAAAACAGCCGCGCAATAATGTGCGGCGAGCGAACTTCCTATCGCCCGCCGCACAAACACATTGTTACCGGGAATAAGGTGTATCATGCACTGGACTTATAAAATCGCCAGTATATTGGCCGTGGCTCTCATCCCTCTCGCAGCAGGATTCTATGCGCAAAATAACGAAGAAACCTATCCCCCCGGCCCTAGCTACGATATTGGAATTTCCGACGCGCACGGGCAGCCTCTATCGACATTGACCGGTCTCGCAGCGACCCATCATGTCGTACTCGCGAGAGTCTCCTATGAGCCGGACGGTCACGGTACCAACAGACGCGTAATTTCTATTTTCGGCGCATTAGACGGCAACGGCATGCATGCGAATTCGCCATACCCGGATTATGGGTTCGGGCCGCGCACACGTGTGCAACGCGGAGACAGATTCACCGACCCATTGGGAAGATGGCTTCTCTATGGATCACCACGGGATACCGCTTCAGTAGCCAAATCCATACGGCGCCAAGGATTCGAACTTAACAGAGCAACCCCCATCGGCATCACACAAATCACCAAACAATTCTTCTCCAATTCCATCGCCCAAGTCATATTCGCCGGACTTGCTGTAGTATTTGTGTCCGGCGCGCTTTCCGTGTCGACAGCTTCACGCGTTTGCGCGATACAAGCCTTGCATGGCATGAGAACAACCGGCATTATTATGAGGCAATTCCTGCGGCATGCGTTCTTTTTCATCATCTGCGTCTGCATCGGATGGATGACTTGGATTTCCATTGGTGCGATCTTCTGGCCTTTCGCTTCTCCCTTAGGATTCGCCGGTCAGGTATTCCTCTCCATCATCATCGCCACAACGTGCATGGCATTGGTTGCCTTGTCATTGTCGATTGCTCTAGTAAGGGTTCTGGTGCCGAACGCACTCAAATTAATCCAAGGAAAGCGCCCTTTACGTTTTCTCATGGCTTCCGGCTGCATCATGGCAATCATCGTTCTCGCTCTCAGCTCTGCCAGTTTGAACGTTACGAACTTCAAATGGCGGCAATCCCAAACACTGAAAACAACATTGGAGCATCAATTGTCATCCAACGACGGATTCCAATTGCAACTGTGGTATAGCAGCGATCAAAACCGAGCTCGTTCCATGCCCTCATGGAACGAGCTCGTCGAACAAACTTCCCAATCAGAACATACGCGATTCGCCTCATTCCGGCTAGGATGCACGTGGGTGGATAGCTCGCAAGACCCACAGCCCTGCATCCTCATGGATTCCCGTACGGCAAGGCTTCATCATCTTATACGAAACAACACGACACTTGCACGAATCAGTGTGATTATGCCCGAGAATGAACAATGGAACAGCGAATCCATCACGAACAATGTGCTTCGCGCATACTCATTCGAGCAAAGTTTGGCGGCAGAAGAGGGAAAGAGTCTGCCCGCCATCAATCGCACGAGCATCTCCATTGAATCCAGACCAAGAGATGCTGTCTTATCGGCATTTGACACCCCTTCCAACACCGATGGCCTTTCCTCTGTTCCTGTTGTTGTCATTGACCCGTCACTGCTCTCTGGCGATACCACTACATCGATGGTGTCCACCGGCGGCATGACCTTCGATTACAGCTCCCGCCATCAGCTGCTCGAAATCCTACGGGAAAAGGGCGTGGACTCTTTGGTGGCTTCGGTCGTCAATCGGCACGACGAGATACAAACTCGTTTGGCACGAACAACTCAGGAAATGAACTATTTTTCCATCACAGCTTGCATATCCATAACATGTCTGCTGGGCGGCGCAATCATGGTGGCTTTGACACTATGCACACTCCGACGTCAAATTATGTTCGTGGAATATATGCATGGAGCGCCGTCATATCTCCGTTTTCAATCGATACTGTTCCTAGCAGCGGCGTTATGCAGTGCATCTCTTCCGATCCAGTTGCTCATAGGAGGTTACAACGCCGTTTCCACGACCTCGGTTTCCTTACTATTCATCGTCGTTTCGCTGGCAACCACAGTGCTTTACGATTCGCGGCTGCGCGCCGACAGTATCAAACATCCCTGATCGCCATCCACAAACCTGTATCAGCAATCACTTACCACGTAAGGAACATCAAGCATGAGCGCCTTATTGATCACGCATAATCTGACATATCGAATCGACGACCGCACCTTATGGGAAGGACTGAACCTGACATTCAGTCCCGGTGACATGGTTGCTCTGACCGGAGAAAGCGGATGCGGCAAAACCACTTTGTTGAATATTCTGGGTTTTCTGGAAGAGCCCAGCTCAGGAACAATCGCCTATGATGGGCAAACAATTGCCTCCAGAAAGGGCCGACGGCTCATGCACCGCAACGTCATGGGATTCATGTTCCAGAATTACGCCCTGGTGGAGCAATGGACGGTGAACAGAAATCTGATTCTGGCTCTGCGCAGCGTCGGAATACCATCGGCAGATAGAAGTCGGCTCATCAGACGCGCATTGCGGGCCGTGAATCTGACGGGCTACGGCAATAGACCTATCTACACACTCAGTGGAGGCGAACAACAGCGAGTCGCAATCGCGAGGCTTCTCATCCGTCAATCGCTGCGCGTCATACTGGCGGACGAGCCAACAGCGGCCCTCGATGCCGACAACCGCGCCATGGTCATGCGTCACCTGCGTGATTTCGCCGACAACGGAGCGATCGTGATCTACACGACGCACAACGAGGAGACCGCGGCCCTCGCCGACCGCATCATCGCATTATGATTCCGCCAGCCACTGTTCGTACAGCGCATCGACGGCTTCGAGCATTCGACCCATCGGCTGCGTGGAATCGATCACCGCGTCGGCTATGACACGGCGTTGTTCCGGGCTGGACTGGTGGCGAATGCGCGCAAGCGCATCATCTCGCGTCATGCCGCGGGTCGACACCATTCTGTCGACCCGCACTTGTTCGGGCGCTTCGACGGTGACGATATGGTCGAATCGCATGGGCATGGCGTCCAAGACTTCCGCCAACAGCGGAACATCATGCACGACCATGGCATCCGGATTGTCCGCGACCGCCTGCCGCTCCCGAAACAGCGCAAGATCATAGATCAACGGATGCTCGATATCGTCCAGTTTCCTCCGCAACCGTTCCGAGTCGGGCCCGGCGAACACGTGCTCGGCGATCCATCGCCGGTTGAGCCGCCCCTGATCGGTCAGCGCGTCGGGGCCGAAACATTCCGCTATACGACGAAGACCGACGCCGCCCGGTTCCACCACTCGGCGCGCGAGCTCGTCATAGTCGATAAGCGCCGCGCCGAGCTCCCGCAGTCTTGTGGACACCGTGCTTTTGCCCGCCGCAATACCACCGGTCAATCCTATTCGAATCATGCTCCCCCCCCATCATGCCATGTTTCGAGGTTCATGCACACAACGGCAAAACCCGGCCCGCCGAAGCGAGACCGGGTTTTGACTATACGTCAGGCGTCAGTCGCCCGATGGCGAACTCACTTGCCGAGCAGCTGGTCGCGCAGGGCGGCGAGCTGATCGGAGTCGGCGAGGGTACCGGTAGCCGGAGCAGCGGAAGAGTAGTTGGAGGTCTCCTCGACCGGCTTCTCTTCCTTCGGGCCCTGGCCGTCGGCGGCTGCGGATTCGGCAGCGTTCTCCAGCTCCTTGGCCACGAACTCCTTGTGCTCCTCCCACAGCTCGTGAGCGGCGGCGTACTGAGACTCCCACTCCTCGCGCTGCTTCTCGTAACCAGCGATCCACTCGTTGGTGTTCGGGTCGAAGCCTTCGGGGTACTTGTAGTTGCCCTGCTCGTCGTACTCGGCCGGCATGCCGTAGATGGCCGGATCGAAGTCCTCGGAAGCCGGGTCGACGGAGTCGTTGGCCTGCTTGAGGGACAGGGAGATGCGGCGACGATCGAGGTCGACGTCGATCACCTTGACGAACACGGCCTCGCCCGGCTTGACCACGGTCTCCGGGTTCTCGACGTGACGGTTGGCGAGCTCGGAGATGTGCACCAGGCCCTCGATGCCGTCCTCGACGGAGATGAAGACACCGAACTGGACGATCTTGGTGACCTTGCCCTTGACGATCTGGCCGGGAACGTGGGTGCGAGCGAAGCGCTGCCACGGATCCTCCTGAGTCGCCTTCAGGGACAGGGAGATACGCTCACGGTCGAGATCGACGTCGAGCACCTCGACGGTGACCTTGTCGCCGACCTTGACGACCTCAGACGGGTGGTCGATGTGCTTCCAAGACAGCTCGGAAACGTGGATCAGGCCGTCAACACCGCCCAGATCGACGAAAGCGCCGAAGTTGACGATGGAGGACACCACGCCCTCACGAATCTGGCCCTTCTTGAGCTGGGACAGGAAGGTCTCGCGGACCTCGGACTGGGTCTCCTCGAGGTACTGGCGGCGGGACAGGACCACGTTGTTGCGGTTCTTGTCGAGCTCAAGGATCTTGGCCTTGATCTTCTGGCCGATGTACGGGGAGAGGTCGCGGACACGACGCATCTCGACGAGGGAGGCAGGCAGGAAGCCACGCAGACCGATGTCGACGATGAGGCCGCCCTTGACGGCTTCGATGACGGTGCCCTCAACGACGCCGTCAGCTTCCTTGATCTTCTCGATGTCGCCCCAGGCGCGCTCGTACTGGGCACGCTTCTTGGACAGAATCAGACGGCCTTCCTTGTCTTCCTTGGTGACGACAAGGGCCTCGATGGTGTCGCCGACCTCGACGACTTCGTCAGGATCAACGTCCTTCTTGATGGAAAGCTCGCGGGAGGGGATGACACCCTCGGTCTTGTAGCCGATGTCCAGGAGGACTTCGTCGTGATCGATCTTGACGACAGTGCCCTCAACCAGATCACCATCATCGAAGTTCTTGATGGTGGAATCGACTGCCTTGATGAAGTCCTCTTCGGTGCCGATGTCGTTGATGGCGACCTTGGCGACTTCAGTGTTGTTCTCTGCCATGTAAATATATGGTTTCTAATAGTGGATGGATAATTTCTCGATATTCAGTTATACGCACACCCTTACAGGCATACGGATATTCACAATACAAGCAACTCTGCCCAAATTTCCTAGGAAACTCTAGGCGTGTCGTTCGGCCATTTCCACGACGTTGGCCAGGAGCATGGCTCGGGTCATGGGGCCCACGCCTCCGGGGTTGGGGGTGTAGGCGGAGGCCTTGTCATAGCAGGCCTTGTCCACGTCGCCCTTGATGCGGTAGCGACCGGCTTCTTCGTCGTAGACGCGGCTGATGCCCACGTCGACCAGCACGGCGCCGTCCTTGATCTTGTCGGGCGTCACGAATCCGGCCGAACCCATTGCGGCGACGATCACGTCGGCGCGGCGCATGTGGTCGGACAGGTCGCGGGTGCCGGTGTGGCACAGGGTGACGGTGGCGTTGACGGCGTTGCGCGTGAGCATCAGGCCAATCGTGCGGCCAATGGTGATACCGCGGCCAAGCACGCACACTTCCTTGCCGTTCAGATCAATGTCATAGGCGTCGAGCAGCTCGAGCACACCGCGCGGAGTGCAAGGCAGCGGTGTCGAAATGTCGCCGCGCACATGCAGCACCAGTTCGCCGAGGTTGTACGGGTGCATGCCGTCGGCATCCTTGGCCGGGTCGATCATGTCGATGATCGCGTTCTCGTTGATGCCCTTGGGCAACGGCAACTGGACGATGAACCCGGTGCAGGCCGGATCTTCGTTGAGTTCGCGTACGGCAGCGGCGATGTCGTCGAAGCTGGCGTCCGCCGGCAGTTCCTTCTTGACTGAGGTAATGCCCACTTCCTGACAATCGGCGTGCTTGCCGGCCACGTACTTCATCGACCCGGGGTCCTCGCCCACCAGCAGCGTGCCCAGCCCTGGTTGGATGCCCTGCGCCTTGAGCTTGTTCACTCGCTCGGCAAGGTTGGTCTTGATTTCGGCCGCAATCTGCTTACCGTCGATTTTTGTGGACATCAACGCCCTCCCCTGTAGTTTCGGTGCATTCTATCGAAACAATAGGCTATCGTTGGAACAAGTCAGGATTATATATCATTCGCTCTCACGAAGAAGGCGTGCCATGGGGACTCAAATCACACGACTTACGCGACTCGCCGCAGCCGGCCTGAGCGCCGTCCTGTTGTTCGCGACCGCCGCATGCGCAGCCACCTCCCCCACTGAAACCGAGCCGGACAACAAGACCAGTGTTCCCGCACCGACCGGGCCGATCAATGTGGTCGCCTCCCTCAATCAATGGGGCTCGCTGGCCGCCGAGCTGGGCGGCGATGATGTGGAAGTCACGTCCATCGTGAATTCCACCAATGTGGATGCCCACGATTTCGAGCCAAAGACCTCGGACGTCGCCAAGCTGTCCAAGGCACAAATCATCGTGGCCAACGGTGCGGGCTACGATTCCTGGGCCACCAAATCGATGACCAAGACCACGAATATCGTATCCGCCGCTTCCGTCATGGGTGCCATGGAAGGCGATAACCCGCATCTGTGGTTCTCCAAAGACGCTCGATCCAGCATGGCCACGGCCATCACCGATGCATATGTAAAGGCACTCCCCAGCAAGAAGAAGGCCTTCCAGAAGCGGCTCAAGGCATGGCAGGCGGATGAGAAATCGCTGGAAACATGGGCGTCCGAGTTCACCAGATCCCACTCCGACCTCACCTATGCAGCCACCGAACCCGTGGTCTATTATCTGATGGCCGATCTCGGGTTCAAGAATCAGACGCCCAAGGGGTATACGCAATCGACCGCTTCCGGCGGCGAACCGGCCCCCGCGGACCTGCAGTCTTTCCAGAAACTCATCGAAGACAAGGGCGTGGATGTGCTGGTTAACAACACGCAGGAAGCCAGTGACGCGACCAATATGATCACTGGCGCTGCCGGTCGTGCCGATGTGCCGGTAGTCGACGTCTCCGAACAGATGCCCAAGGATACCGACACGCTGAACGCCTGGATCAACCAGCTCATCAACACCATCATCGACGCGGTGGATCCGAGCTATGGCTGCGAAGACGCCACGGACGGCAACGCGAATTCCGATGATTCCAGCGCCGACGGCGCCGCCACGGATGATGCCAATGCGCACGATTCCAAGGCCAGCACCGGTTCCAGCACGGAGCCCAAGTACATCCGTCAGTGCAAGGCGGCCACATCCAGCGACTCGTCTCAGGATTCGGCAAAGGCCGATGCCTCCAATGGCGATTCCGGCGATGCCTCCGGCAACGACCAGACCGACTCCGGCAAATAGTTAGAAGCAAAGGACACCGGCATCGGATTCATGCAATGCCGATAGACGCCTTGCACGAGAAGGGTTGTGCGACCATTGTCGAGATGGCCGCACAACCCTTTTCTTTGGTTGTCACCATCCGTACACGATATTGAGAACGATTGTCAGCATCGTTTGCCACAATCGGGCGTTATGAGTGAAACTTCCGATTGCATCGTGTTCAGCGATGCCGCCATCAAGCGTGGTGACCATATCATCTGGCAGCATGGCACCTTTGCCATTCCCACCGGTTCGGTCACGGCCATCGTCGGCACCAACGGCACCGGCAAAACCACGATGATGAGGGCCGAGCTGGGACTTTTGCCGCTTTGCCATGGCAGCCTGACCGTACTGGGCAAGCCCGCAGGCGAGATGAACAAACGCATCGGATATGTGCCGCAGAGCTATGTGGCGAATGTCGATTCCAATCTCACCGCCGAACAATCCGTGTTGCTGGGCCTGACCGGCACCCGATTCGGCATCCACCCCATCACCAAGGCCCAGAAAGCCAAAGCGCTCGAGGCGATGGATTTCACCGGCATCGCCGACAAGGCGCAGTACCGTCTGTCCGAACTGTCCGGCGGTTTGCGCCAGCGTGTGGCCATCGCCCAGGCGTTGGTGTGCGATCCACAACTGCTGATGCTTGACGAGCCGTTGGCCAACCTCGATCTGGCCAGTCAACGCGCCACCGTACACGTGCTGGCCAAGCTGAACCGTGAACTGAACATGACCGTCCAGGTGGTTGCGCACGATCTCAATATGCTCTTGCCGATTCTGACCGGTGCCGTCTACTTGCTCGATGGGCACCCGCACTACGCCGATATGCACAAAGTGCTCGACTCCGACCTACTCACCCACCTCTACGGCACACAGGTGCAGGTGGTCACCACTCCGCAGGGTGACATGTTCGTGACCCCGACGCCGGATGAGCCCCAGGACCAGCCGCAGGATATGCACACGGCAGCCGAAGTGGCGCAATTGCACCATCACGAGCACGGCAACGCCACCAATGGCAGTGCCGCCAACAGCGCCGAGAATCGATAACATCAAGCTAGCCGATCCACAGCCCGTCAACGGGCTGCAGCTTAGGCATGGAGAAAATACAGGGACATGAGCACCATCAACTTTTCGTATGATCCCGAATGGCTGGACACACTGTCCGCTCCATTCATGACCAACGCCTTCATCGCCGGCCTGTGCATTGCCCTGGCCGCCGGTGTCATGGGATACTTCACCATCGCCCGTCGTTCCACCTTCGCGGCCCATGCGCTGGCCCATATCGGTCTGCCGGGCGCGACCGGCGCGGTGTTGCTCGGCCTGCCCGTGTCACTGGGCATGGGCGTGTTCGCACTGGGCGGCGCACTGGTGATCGGTGCTTTGGGCAAGCGCGTTTCCGAGCGTGAAATCGCAACCGGCACCGTACTGGCCTTCGCCACCGGCTTGGGTCTGTTTTTCGCGCGATTGTCGAGTTCCGCCTCCCAGCAGATGCAGTCGATCCTCTTCGGCTCGATCCTGACCATCACCACCGGCCAGATCATCGGCTTCGCCGTGTTCGACGTATTGCTGCTGGCATTGTTGGCCATCATCTACCGCCCGCTGCTGTTCAGCTCGTTGGATGAGCAGGTGGCACAGGCCAAGGGTGTGCCGATCGGGCTGATGAACGTGGCGTTTATGGCGATTATGGCCGGTGTAATCACCATTGCCGTGCCGGCAGTGGGCACCTTGCTGATTTTCGCGCTGGTGATCACGCCTGCGGCCACCGCCAATATTCTGGCCGGCTCCCCATTCAAGGCGATGGTGATCGCCAGCGTGCTGTGCCTGGTGTCGATTTGGGCCGGACTCGTGCTGTCGGCGATGTTCCCCGCCCCCCCGAGCTTCATTATCGTGACGCTTTCCACCCTGTTCTGGGCTATCGCCAAGGCCGTGGAGACAGTGCGGAAGTAATCTCATTCATTTTTCTTGCCCCCGCTGGCAAATTCATAGCGGGGGCTTTGTTATATCTTCTCCACCAAGGCATTGGCGATGGCGGCGATGCCTTCGCCGCGGCCAGTGAATCCCATATGGTCGGTGGTGGTGGCGGTAACCGATACCGGGCAACCAACCGCCGCAGACAGGGCGGCTTCGGCTTCAGCACGGCGTGTGCCGATTTTCGGGCGGTTGCCGATGATCGCCACTGAGGCCGATGCCGGCGTATACCCGTTGGATGCCAGATGCGCCACAACTTCTTGCAGCATATCGATGCCATGCCTTCCGGCACCATGCGCGTCCGCACCGACACCGAACAGTGAACCAATGTCTCCCAATCGGGCGGCGGCAAGCAACGCGTCAATCAGGGCGTGCGCGGCCACATCGCCATCGGAATCGCCTTCGATACCCTCGTATTTGGCGGCATCGGCCTCGCTGCATGAATCAGGCACCGGCCAGTAGAGCCCGGCAATCCACAGTTCACGGCCTGAACCGGCAGGCGCAAAACGGTGAGCGTCAAAACCTTGCCCTATCAGCACTCCTGCAGACCCCATGCAGTTCCCTTCGATGGCATTGCCCAGATGAACGGCAGCAAACGATTATGAATCACGAAGCCCCGGCGCATCGCATAAGGACACGACCGAGGCCTCAAAACAATCAAATCACTTCTTCTTGGACTTCTTCTCGGCTTCGACACGAGCCAAAGTATCGGCCGCGGCCTCTTCGGGCTCGGCGGTGTGATGCTTGTCGTCACCGGGCTGAGCGGGCTCGTAGCCCAGGTTCACGTCGAGCAGACGCTGGGCTTCCGCCTCGTCGATCTTCTCGGACAAGGCGATCTCAGAAGTCAGAATGGCGCGGGCCTTGGTGAGCATACGCTTCTCGCCCGCGGACAGGCCGTGCTCGTCGACATCGCGCTGGGCGAGATCGCGAACCACCTCGGCGATCTTGTTGACATCGCCGGTGGCGATCTTTTCGACGTTCAGCTTGTAACGGCGAGACCAGTTCATCTCTTTCTCGATGATCGGGGTCCGCAGGATGCCGAATACCTTGGCCACTTCGGATGCGGAGACGATGTCACGCACGCCGACCTTCTTGGCATTGTCCACGGGAACGTTGATGACCAAACCATCGGAAGAGAGTACGGACAACTGCAGATATTCGCGCGTCACTCCCTTGACCGTCCGCTCGGTAATGGCCTCCACCTTCGCTGCACCATGACGCGGATAGACGACCATATCGCCGACTTTGTAAGACATGTACCCTCCGAGAACTGACGGCTTACACACAAAAACTCGAATAATTATGCCATGCGGCCTGGACCGCCCCTATGAGAGCGCTCACAACCACGAAGACACACCGAAAAGGGCAAGAATTCGCCATTTTCGACGCGCCAATGTAGCGTTTTCGACTCCAACGCACGTAGACTTTGGGTCATGGCTAAAGAAACGAAGATCAAGGAAGATACCGTCACCGTGCCTGTCGCCCAAGGCGACCTCGATGCGGTGAGCAATGCTGAATTCTACAACCCTCACGGAGTTCTCGGCGGGCATCTCGGCATCGGCAAGCATGCCGACACCGCCACAATCCGTGTGCTGCGTCCGCTTGCCAAGTCCGTGACCATCCTCACCCAGGATGGCGAATACCCGATGACCCACGAATACAACGGCGTGTTCGTGACTACCGTGCCGGCTTCCGGCACCAAGAAGCAGCCCACGATTCCCGACTACCGCGTCAGGACCGAGTGGGAAAGCGGCGCAGTGCTCATTGAGGACGACCCATACCGTTATATGCCCACAGTCGGCGACATGGACACCTATCTGTTCGGCGAGGGCCGTCACGAGAAGCTCTGGGAGGCGCTTGGCGCGCATGTGCTGCGCTATGACGATCCGATGGGCGGCGTAGACGGCACGCCTGGCGAACAGGTGGTAGGCACCGCGTTCTCCGTGTGGGCCCCGAACGCCCATGCCGTGCGCGTGGTCGGTAACTTCAACGCCTGGGATGGTCGTCGTCATGCCATGCGCGAGCTCGGCTCCTCCGGCGTGTGGGAAATCTTCATCCCCGGAATCGGCGCGGGCGAGACCTACAAGTTCCAGATCCTGAACGCCAATTACACGTGGGAGATGAAGGCTGACCCGATGGAGCGTCAGCACGAGGTTCCGCCGAACACCGCCTCCATCGTCACCGAATCCACCTACGAGTGGAACGATGACGCCTGGATGCAGCACCGCCGCACCACCAACCCGCATGATGGCCCGGTCTCCATCTATGAGGTGCACGCCGGCAGCTGGAAGCAGGGACTGACCTACCGTGACCTGGCCAAGCAGCTCGTGGACTACGTCAGGCAGGAAGGCTTCACCCACGTGGAGTTCATGCCACTGGCCCAGCACCCGTTCTCCGGCTCCTGGGGCTATCAGGTCACCGGCTACTATGCGGTAGACTCCCGTCTCGGCTCCCCCGACGACTTCCGTTACCTGGTCGACCAGTTCCATCAGGCCGGCATCGGCGTGATCATGGACTGGGTGCCCGCCCACTTCCCGAAGGATGCCTTCGCGCTCGGCCGCTTCGACGGCACCCCGCTGTACGAGGACCCGGACCCGCTGCGCGGCGAACACCCCGAGTGGGGCACCTATGTGTTCAACTTCGGACGCCGCGAAGTACGCAACTTCCTGGTGGCCAACGCCCTGTTCTGGCTCGAGGACCTGCACGTCGACGCACTGCGCGTGGATGCCGTCAGCTCCATGCTCTACCTCGACTACAGCCGCGAACCCGGCCAGTGGCGTCCGAACATCTACGGCGGACGCGAAAACCTGGAGGCCATCGACTTCCTCAAGGAAGCCACCGCCACCGCGTACAAGAACAACCCCGGCGTCATGATGATCGCCGAAGAGTCCACCGCATGGCCGGGCATCACCGCCCCCACCTCCGCCGGAGGCATCGGCTTCGGCATGAAGTGGAACATGGGCTGGATGCACGACACCCTCGAGTATCTGCACGAGGAGCCCATCAACCGCAAGTGGCACCACAACGAAATCACCTTCTCCATGGTGTACGCCTACTCCGAACACTACGTATTGCCCATCAGCCACGATGAAGTCGTGTACGGCAAGGGCTCCCTGTACGGCAAGATGCCGGGCGATGGCTGGCAGAAGCTAGCCGGCGTGCGTTCGATGTTCGCCTATCAGTGGGCTCACCCGGGCAAGAAGCTCTCCTTCATGGGCAACGAGCTGGCCCAGTGGGGCGAGTGGAATCACGACGCCTCCATCGATTGGAATTGCCTGAACTGGCAGGAGCACCGTCAGGTCCAGACCATGGTCGCCGACCTTAACGCCTTCTACAAGGCGCATCCGGCACTTTGGAGCCAGGACTTCGATCCGGCCGGCTTCCAGTGGCTGACCAGCGACGATGCCGACCACAACACGCTGAGCTTCCTGCGCATCGGCACCAAGGGCGAGACCTTGGCCGTGGTGGTCAACTTCTCCGGTGAAGCCTGGTCCGATTATCAGGTGGCGCTGCCCACCGGCGGCAAGTGGACCGAAGTGTTCACCACCGATGACGCCAAGTACGGCGGCTCCGACATCCACAACGGCACCTTCGAAGCGGTCGAGGGCGAATATCATTCGCGTCCGTTCTCGGCGAAGATCACCGTTCCGGCTCTGGGAGTTGTATTCTTGAAGCCGGAAGACTGAACTGGTCAACAGGCTGAAAGGTAACCGGTTTATTTATGCTCAATACCACAGCGCGTCAGAATACGACACCGCGCACGGTGCTGGTGGTCGAGGACGAGCCCACGCTCGCCACGGCCATTGCCCAGCGCATCACCGCTGAAGGATGGACCGCTCGCGTGGCCGGGGACGGCGCTTCCGCCGTCCAGGCCGCGTCCCAGCTACGCCCCGATCTGGTAATCATGGACATCATGCTGCCGGTCATGGATGGTCTTGAGGCCACCAAACGCATCGTCGCCGAACGTCCGGTGCCGGTGCTGATTCTCACCGCGCGTGATGACGAGGCCGACAAGGTCATCGGTCTGGGAGCGGGCGCCGATGATTACATGACCAAACCGTTCTCCATGCGCGAGCTCATCGCCCGCTGCAAGGCGCTGCTGCGCCGCGTGGAGCGTGCGAAGGTCATCGCCAAGAATTCGGAGAACGAGAAGCTGCTCGACTTCGGTTCGATAGTCATCGACCCGGCCCAGCGCATCGTCACCGTGAACGGCGAGCAGGTGCATCTGACCCCCACCGAGTTCGATCTGCTGGCCACACTGGCCCGCCGCCCGAAGTCGGTGCTCACCCGCGAAAAGCTGCTCGAAGAGGTCTGGGACTGGGTCGACGCATCCGGCACCCGCACCGTCGACAGCCATGTCAAGGCGCTGCGCCATAAGCTCGGCGCCGATACCATCCGCACCGTGCATGGCGTGGGCTACGCTTTCGAGCCGCCGACCGCGTGATGGCATCCAAAAAACAACAGCAATCCCGGCTTGATGCGATGAAACATCGCATCAAGCCGGTTGATTTGTTCTCCTCTCTGAAGCTGGAACTCAGCGCACTGATCGTTATCGCCACGGCCGTCGCATTTGCCATGTGCTGGTTCCTACTGAAATTCGGCTGGTCCGGTTGGATCGCCATGCCGCTGACCTTGGCACTGGCATTGGGCATCACCTATTTCTTCTCCCGCGGCACCACCGCTCCCCTACGCCAGATGCGCGATGTGGCCGAAGCCATGGCGGATGGCGATTACACGGTCCGCGTGGATATCGATCAGAATCGTCACGACGAGGTCGGCCAGCTTGCCCGTTCGTTCAACGAGATGGCCGGCGAACTCGAACATGCCGATAAAATGCGCCGCGACATGATCGCCAACGTGAGCCATGAACTGCGCACGCCGGTCTCCGCCCTGCAGGCGATGGTCGAGAACATGGCCGACGGCGTCACCGAGCCCACTCCCGCCAATCTGGAGGGAATCCTCACCCAGACGCACCGACTTTCCGACCTCATCGCCTTTCTGCTGGATCTGAGCCGCATCGAGGCGGGTGCGGCGAGTTTGAATATCGAGAAGTTCAATTTCGCCGACTTTCTTGACGAAACCATCGAGCCGTTGGAAATCGCCGATGGCGGTCACGCCCACGACATCCATGTCACCGTGCCGGCCGACATCTCGATGGAAGGCGATCAGGACCGCCTGCGCCAGCTATTCACCAACATCATCGCCAACGCGCTGAAACATTCGGCCGACGGCACCACCGTGCTGGTCGATGCCCACGAGGACGAAAACCAAGGCACCATCGTGACCAATGTGGTGAATTTCGGCTCACAGATTGCGCTTTCCGACCGTTCAGACATCTTCCGGCGCTTTGTCAAAGGCAAGACAGGTCCCGGCACCGAGTCGGGCGGCACCGGTCTTGGCCTGTCCATCGCGCGCTGGGCGGCACAATTGCACGGTGGCACCGTCAAAGTGGTCGATGACACGCGAGGGGCCGATTTCGAAATCATCCTGCCTAAATATCACATCGCCGAACGCTGATATTGTCCGACGTCCTACCGTATACTGTATTCGAACAGATGTTCGAATACAGGGTGGGAGGCACAGCATGACACAGCAATCCGAGTCACGAACCATGCCGCACGAGGCCACGCTGTTTGTTATGCAGATGGCCGGCGATTCCATGATCAATGCGGGTATTCATAACGGCGATCTGCTGATTGTCGACCGTTCGTTAACACCAGTCCCCGGAGATGTGGTTGCGGCTGTCATGGATGACGAAATCGCCATCAAGCGGCTGGTTTCACGGGCCAGCATCACCATATTGCACGCCGAGAATCCGCGATACCCCGATTACATGCCAAGCAACGGCGCTTCGCCTGCTATCTGGGGCATCGTAACCGATGTCATTCACCCACTGATATCGTCATCGGACCGTCGCACCACGGCATCCGCCAATACCAGCACGCCCGCCACTTTAGTACCGGCCTGCTGAAATGTCTGAACGCATTGCCGCACGGTGGCGCCTGTGGTGACGATGTCATCAATGAGAAGCACCACGTCGCCATGGCCGATGAGATCACGCTTCACCGTGACATGACCGGTGATACGGCGGGCACGCTGTGCCGAAGAGACCTGCTGCACGGAGCGTGCCTTGGTGAAGGAACTCAGGGCATTGCATGGTCGCGCATCGACGCCGTACCCACGCAATGCCCCTGCCACCGATTTGGCCAACGGTGCCGTGTGAGCCCGTCCTCTTCGGCGCATTGACGCCCGCGATGACGGCACCGGAACCACCAATACGCGATGACCCAAGCATGATGATGGTATTGGCGTCTTGTTCAGCAGCGACACCATGATGCGGCCGAACGGGCCGTCAAGCTCGGTATCGTCGTGGTCCTTCCAGTCGAGAATGGCACGACGCGCCGCTCCCTGATAGATTGACGCGGACCATATACGGGCTCCGCCACCACTGTCTGCATCCCGTTCCCGGCATTGCGCGAACAGGGCCCAGCATGCCGCACACAATACCTCATCCGGCGCGTCACACCCAGCGCAGCCGCGTGGAAACAGCAGATTGCAGGCCTGCGCCCACATCGCATGCCACCACTTGTATACGCTCGGCCCGTCCATAACGCGTCACCATCAAGCTGGAGTATCGAATCGCGCAAGCAGTGCATCCAGCAGTTGTACCGTATCTTGCGGATTCTCCACACGAACACCGATCGCACCGGCCTCAACCGCGGGATAGTCATTACCCGTAGGCGTCATGCGATCACCCACGAACACCATTTCATCGGCCCGTATGCCAAGTGTCTGCGTCAGCTTGCGCACGGCATAGGCCTTATCGATGCCGCATTCGCTGACATCCACACTGGTGTACCCGCCGGCCCTGACCCGCATATGCGGCAGATCGGCCTTGACCGCTTCGACCAGCGCCTGTTTCTTCGTGTTATCGCGATCCCATGCCTGCTTGGCCGCTACGGATGCGAACTGTCCAAGAGCGGAGAAGGTGATCTGGCTGCCCCTGTTCTCGATTCGAGGCCCCCATACCTGCTGTTCCCACAATCCCAGTTCCCGGGCATGTCGCTCAAGACTTTCCGAGACAGCAGCCACGGTGGCTTCGGACAGATCATGCGCATACACCAAGGCCCATTGCGTGCCATCCCACCGGTAATACCGGGAGCCGGAGGTAGGCATGACATGCAGATTGCCGCGCCTGGCATTCGGGGTGAGCACATCCAACACCTGCGAGGTGACCACCGCCATGCCGCCCCCTGAGATCAGGGCCACCACCGTATGGTCGAGCAACGCACAGAACCGTTCAATCATCGCGGGCTTCATCGGCTGTTTTGAGCTGGCCAGCGTGTTGTCCAAATCGAAACCGAACACCTTGGCGTTGGAGCAGACATTATCGAAATCAAGTTCGGACCACGAACGTACCACCATCTGTCGCGCCTCCCTCGTTGACGAATGTTCACAACCAATGAACCAATCCTAACGCATGTTGCCTCCGCCATGCCCTATGGTGGGAACCATGCTTCAGCCACCTTGGAACGCACGAATCTACCGTAACCGCCACGGTCGCGGCACACGAACCCCGATGTTCGGCACCCGTCTGCCCCGTTACCGCACCCGAACCGGCATGTTCGACGATATGGTGGCGGTCCAGGTTCGCAGGCTCGGCCAAGCGTGGCCGGAACTGATACGTCCGATCCAGTTCGCGGTGGAGGATGTGCCGCCTTCGGATCCGACGCCTTGGCAGACCGAGCCGAATATGACGTCCCAGTGCTTCCCCGCCAGCCACGGCATTCCCGCACGAGTCGTGCTCTACCGTATGCCGTTGCAGACCGAGGCACCTTCCAAGCTCGAATTGCACTTGGCCGTCAGGGATGAGCTGGTGGCCCGCATAGCGGAATTGTATGGGCGCAGGCCGGAGGAAATCGACCCTGACTGGGGCCTGTGACAACACTGCGGGCCGTGTCACTTGTAATAAGATAGTGGCACGGCCCGCAGCTATATCGCCGCCGAAACATCATCAGACTGACGCTTCGGCGAGCATACCCTTCTACTTGACGATGGAGGAATCATTCCGAGCCCAGACATGAACCGTGGCGGGCATCAGCGTTGAAGCGTCGATGACGGACAATCCGGCGATGTCCTTGTCTTGCAACGAATCGTGACTGAACCGCGCTCCCCAGCTCACTTTCTTGGATGAGTCCTCCAACATCAGCACGACCGCGGTGCCATGATCGCCGGAAAGTTTGCCGGTCTCAATCGTTTGCGCTGCGTTCGCATCCAGTGTGATTTCCTTGGAGGTTACCGAAGCACCGGCATCATCGTAGGCGTGCAAGGTGACCGTCCTGCGCGCATTGGACGTATTGGCCAGCGTGATGGAGGCCTTTACTCCGTCGGGAAGGGCCAACCCCGAGAATTCGGATGGCTCGCCGGCATTGACCAATGCGAAATCGGCTTGGCCGGAGTCACCGGAGCGTGTGGCCTTGACGGAGAACGACACGGCATCCTCTGCGGTGGACATCACGCCCAACGCCCCATCAGGAGCCTCTCCCAAGTCGATCGCCGTCACCTTATCGGCAGTGACGGTGGCATCTTTGGCGGGAACCAAGCCTTTGTCGGTAATCCATGACAGCCCGGTGCTGGTGTCTGCCTTGGCGAACAGATAAGCGGTGACCGCATCGCCGGCAGTGCTGGACGGCGCCACCGATGCATTGGATGCGGTCGGCAGCGGCAGCGCGAAATCAGAACCCTTCGGTGTCAGACCATCCATGGTCACCGTACGTACCACGGACGCGATAGGAGTCTCCTTGCTGGAAACGGTCACGAACAGACCATGCTGCCCATCGACCGCGGCGGACAGTTCCATCGATGACTCCCCCTCGGCTGGCACAGACAGCGTGGATTGGGTGGACAATGCCATCTTCCCGGCTGTCTCGGAACCCCAGACGGCAATGTCGACGGTGGTCGGCTTGGTGGAGGGATTCGAGACGATGAGCTGCTGTGTGGTACCGGTCGTGCCGCCGGAGAGCAGGAACGACTGGCTGAGCGAGGGCGATACGCAGGATGCCGCCGATACGCCTCTCACATCGCCGTCATCGGCCCATGATGCGATGGTGCCGACGGCGCCGGTGCCGGCTGCGGCCTGCAGCATACGGGTATTGATCAGGCGAGCTCCCTGATTGATCTTCTGAGCACCGGTTTTCACCGAGGAATCGTCGGTCGGATCGGCGTCTTTCAAAGTTACGTCATCTGAACTGGACTTTTGCCCGATCGCCGAGACAGTGGCACTGTAGACGGAGCCGAACGCCGCATAGCGCGCCTGTGTGCTCAGATTGCCGACAGTGGCCTGGAAGGCGCTGTCGCCGTACGTGCCGGTATCGGCCAATCCTACAGGTGCCGGGCAGTAGGTTTCGGACTGGGTCGGACTAACGGTCTGGTCGATGGCATTATCGGAAGCGGCCACCTTATCCACCCAGATATTGGGGATGGGGGCCATGACGAGAACGACGAACAGCGCAACCAACACCAGCATGGTGATCACACCGAGCACGATGCCGATCGCACGTTTGAAACCAGAAGTTGTGTTGCTCATGCCTGCTCCTCCAATCCGTAGGACGGTCGTCTGCGAGGCATGGCGACCAAGCAGTACAACGCCGTGATCACACCTAGGCATATCAGCCAGGCGTGCCTCCAGACACTATGCTGTGCACGTTGCTGCCATGAGGTATCCACCTTCTGTGAGGTGCTGCTGCGCAGCGTCAGACGATAGTAGCTGCCGCTATCCGTGGAGACCAGGGACTGGGTGCCGTTCGATGCGGCGATATTCGCGCTCAACTGTTCATACGGCATGTCGTTCGAGGAATCGCCGGTCTCGGGAACCACGTAGATGCCGCCGAATCCAAGCGCGCTGATGGCCGCGATGGCCTCTTCGTCGGGATTGGACAGCAGCGAGGCACAGGCCTGGGCCAGCTGTTCGTCAACCGCATCATGCTTGCCGGACAGCAGGCGCGCCCGCTGGACCGGAGAGCTGTCGATCAGATCGCCGCGCGAGGTGCGCATCACCGCATAGTTGACGATGTTGCGGGTCTCCGCGCTCACGGCAAGCACACGATGATCGGCACTGGCCCCCAGATAATCGGTGGTGACCATGGGCAGGCCGTTTTCGGACACGCCCAGTCCCGCATCCTTATGACGTTCGATGCCATACATGCATTGGATGCCAATGCAGCACACCAGTATCAGAGCAAGCACCACACGGCCAGACACGATGAGCACATGCAGACGGTCCCTTTTCGGTGCGGGATCACTGCCAGACGCATGCAACGGTTGGAATCGCTTCACCGCCCCACCGGCGACGAGACACACGCAGGCAAGGAAGCCCAATATCATCATCGCGATGCCCGGCTGCGCGGAACCGGCCACGACACCATCGGCATCCACGGTTATGGCCACACGGCTGGAGACCAGGGCGAGCGCGCCTCCGCAGACGATTACCACCCACATCAGTCGCGAGGTCCGCAACGCGAACGGCAGCACCAGCGAAGCAAGAGCGAGCAGCGTGATGACGCCAAACAGCACAGTGACCGCCAAATCGGCATAATCGGTCGACCCCATTCGCCATCCCAGCGCACGCTGTACGGCCTCAAGCAGACTCAGCGACGCCGGCGACCCGTTGGCGGATGACGTTGGCACCGTGACGTCGCCGAACAGTTGACGCCACATGCCCAAACCGGCGTAACGCACCGCATTGACGAGCGTAGGAGCCACCGCAAAGGCGGCAGGAACCGGAATAAGCAACAGCATGGCGCGCTTGCGACGCACGAATAGCAGGAACATCAGGAACACGACGATCAGCGCGAACAGCAGCTGCGGTTCGGCGGCCACCACAGGGATGAAGCACAGTGCGGCGATGGCCGCGGCCTGAACGGATGTGCGCGGTTTGAGCGGGTCTTCGGTATGGTACATGCCCACGGCACGGAACACGAATGCGAACGCGGCCGGCAGGAACACCATTACGGTGAGCATCGGCATATTGGCCTGCGCATACCAGCCGAACATAATGCCGGTGGATGCCCACAGCAGTCCTCCCAGCACACGAACCACGTCCGAGCGGGTGAATACGCCCGCCAGCGCCCAGAACGACAATGCGCTCAGCGGCGCGGCCACAAACAGTATCATCGCCAAAGCGGCGGGCACATGGCCGAGCGTGACCAGCGAGGCCAGCATCAGCACCAGCAGCCACGGCATGGGCGGCGCAGGAATGCCGGTGCCGCTGCCAAACACCCACGGCGTGGTGGCGGACTGCACCAGTTGCGTGAAGCTGGCACCGGTGGGAAGCAACACATCGGAATACAACGATCCGCCGGAGAATATCGAACGGAACACCGGCCAATACATCACCGCGATGGCCGCAAAGCACACCAGCGCCATCACCACGGCCGCACTCCAGCGATATATGGTGCGTATCCGCAGATGGGCACGTTCCAGCGGACTGAGCAGCACTCTGCCCTGCTGGGATTGGAATGCGTCCCGACGATCGTGGAACTGCTTGATCTGCCGACTGTCGGCGAACAAGACCTGCAGGGACGACGCGGTGACCTTCGACTGTCTGGCCACCAGCCTGCGTGATTTCATGTTTCCCGCGATATCGGCCAAAGCCAGCCATGGCAGGCACAATTGCACCCATGCTTCATACGGCTTCTTGCCGAACATCATGGCTATGGCCATGCCAAAACTGCGGAGCAGCCTCCACAGCCAGACGATAAACCAGGACGACATGGCCAGATCCGTGTACAGATACCGCTGTTGGGAACGATGCACCGTCATTGCATGATTGACCGTGTGATCGTCTTTAAGCGGCTCCCCGCCTCGCGTACGAATACCTTCATACCGTGCACGACGATGTGATATCTCCGCTTGCGGGACAACCACCACGCGTCCACCGCTCAGGCAGACGCGGCGGCAGAAATCAACCGATTCGCTGTAGGTGGTCAGCCAGGCATTGATGCCCCGCAGTCGCGTGAATTGCGACATGGACACCAGCGCGCCCGCCAGTGACACCGCAAACACATCCTGCCGCCCGTCATACTGCTCCTGATCGGGTTCTCCATCGACCACCAGGGAGTGCACGGCGTGGAGACCCGCATACATACCGACATCATGCAGATGGGAGCCTTCCCAATCGCACTGCTTGCATCCAAGCACACTGGCACCCGGCGTATTGCGCCATGCCTCAAGCAATCGTTCAAGGCATGAGGCATCCGAGGGGCGGGAATCATCATGGAGCAGCCACAATGCGCGGGGAACATCATCCAGATCGGCACGATCCAATGCCCGGCTGACCGCATCACCGAAGGAGCGTGCACCCTTGGCCGAGACGATGTGAATGGTCACATGCTTGGACTGCGGCACCTCCATCACCGGCCCCGACGGCGAGGGGATGACCTCGAACGAGGTGGTTATCCTCGAACTGGTGCGTCCGGCCGCGTCGGCGATGATGACAACTCCCGGGAGAACATTCTGTGTCAATACCGAACGCAATGTAGACCGGAGGAAACGCATATCCTCCTCAACGGTGATCACAGCCGTAATGCCGGTATCCACATCCTGCCTATGCGTATACGGTCGAGAAGACATGGCGTCAGCCAACGCCTCATGAATATCGCTATTACCTGTCGGACTCATAAATTCCCAGTGTACGCACCAGACTTGAAGGGGGTGTGTGGAACTACGCCTGCTCTCGGTGCTCTCGCTTATATCGGCGACGTTCGCGCTCGCTCATGCCACCCCAAATACCGAACCGCTCATCATGATCGATGGCCCATTTCAGGCATTGCTCACGCACTTCGCATTTTGCGCACACACGTTTGGCATCACGGGTCGAGCCTCCCTTTTCCGGGAAGAACGCCTCCGGATCGGTTTGCGCGCACAACGCCTTGTGCTGCCAAGATACATCGCCATCGGGTCGGAATAGTCCCCACAATTCATGCCATGGCTCTTCGGCTGAATCGTCGACCACACCCCACATGCGATTCTCCTTGCCTATTGAGCTTTTCATACGGACTAAATTACACACATGCAATTTCGGTTTTGTCAAATTCTTTCTCGTGTCATTACATCATTTTTATGGAACTGTGTGCTATGGCGTGAACGCGATGCCCTGACGCCGTTGCACATGATATTGTGCCGTTCCTGCGCAGGAACACCATAGCGCAGGAACACCCGGCGGATGCTGTGTCAAAGTGTCATTCAGACAATCGACAGTTTCAGGAGGGGTTATGACGCAGGAATCAGGTGGGGCAGATCCGCATATCAACCCGCCAAGCTTCATTCCTGCGGGAAATCGACGCACCCGGCCTTCCGGGCAGGTGCCACGCTCCTTCGCCCCTGCCCGCGCCTCACGTCAGTCAGGGCAGGCTCCATCGGACCGTCTGTCTGTCATGGGAAATAACGTCGAAGAGCCCCAACCGAACGCCAATGCCAAGGCAAGCACCAATGCCGCGGACAATGGCAGGCGGACTCCGCCCAGTTTTTCTCCGAAAACCGGACGTGCCACTCGCAGCGCGGCTCCGGATGCCGCCGCACCGCGCAGTATTCCGCCGTCGCGAGCGCGGATGTCTTCCGGCTCATCCCGCAACGCCGTGCGCAATCCGTCGGATATGCCGGTTTCCCGGCCCTCATCGCCAGCAGCAAACGTGTCCACGAAGTTCAGCCATATTGGCCGGCCGGCGGTGGCAACGGCGAAAACGGTAACGGCACACCGGCCGCGCGCCTTGCGCATCATCTTATGCGCGATTGCGGTGCTGGTGGCGGCGTTGATTCTTTCCGTTTTCGGTGCCTGGCAATGGGTGGACAGCAAACTGAATCGGAGCGACTGGCTGACCGACACCCCCAACACGCCGGCCTCGACTTGGCTGATTCTTGGCTCCGATGAGCGTGACGGTTCCACCGATTACGGCGGCGTGGACGATATCTCTGGCTTCAGGACCGATACGATTCTGGTGCTGATCAAGCCCAAAAGCGGGCCGAGTTCGCTGATTTCCATTCCCCGCGATTCGCTCATGAACGTCGATAACCAGTACATGAAAATCAATGCGGTGGCGCAGATTGCGGGCAAGAAGGCTTTGATAAGCAACGTCGAGCAAATCACCGGCCAGAAAATCGATCATGTGGCGCAGATCAAGTTCGGCGGTCTGCAGAACGTGGTGAACGCCTTGGGCGGTATCGAACTGTGCTATGACGAGGATGTTCAGGATTCCTATTCCGGACTGAACTGGAAGGCGGGATGCCATACGGCGGATGGTTCCACCGCATTGTCCTTCTCTCGTATGCGATACGCCGACGCGCGAGGAGACTTCGGGCGCAACGAACGCCAGCGGCAGGTCATCTCGGCCATCGTCAAGAAGGCCTCCAGCAGTGGGACCCTGACCAATCCGTCCAAAGTCGTGGCAGTGTCCAATGCCGCGATGAGCGCACTCACCGTGGACGAGAAGACCAACCCTTACACGTTGCTCACCATGGCGTTGGCGTTCAAAAGCGCCACCGGCTCGAATGGCATCTCCGGCAGCGTGTACTGGTCCGACCCAGATTATTACGTTGATGGCGTTGGCTCCTCGGTGCTGCTCGATGACGCCAAGAACACCGAACTGTTCAATCAGCTTGCCGACGGCACGCATAAGGCCGGCGCCGTGGGCAATCTGGCGGAAGGCTGACCGACGCTTTCCCGGAGCCCATCGGCTTCATCGTCGGCGCATGATCGCCGCCGTTGCCCACGCAGCCAATCATGCACGGGCAAGATGTCATGTGGATAACTCGGCAAGCTGGAACCACATACCTTGATTCGACTTGCGCTTTCGGCACGCGCTCCCCCACGCTGGAAGCATGACATCACAGCAGAACGATTCGAAGCGACATTCCGCCCATACGGCATCCGCCGTATCCCGGGCGAAGCACCGTTTGGGCGCGCCGCCATTGCGCGCCCGACTGACCATGCTTGCCGCGGCGTGCCCGATGATCGCGCAGGCACTGATGATGGTCATACTGCTGTTGCACGGGCAATGGCTGTTCGCCGTCATGATCACGCCAGGCATATTCGCCTGTCTCGTGTCCCTGCTGCTGACGCTCCCCTCGTCTCCGGGTCCGGAGAAGGATCCCGCCCCGCAACAGGCAACGATCGATGTCGGTATCGCGGACGACGCCGATGACCGCGCCGCATACCTCCGTCATGCGCCGTCGCAGTCGATAGAATCGCTGCTGCACTTCGCACGCCTGCCATGGCGCACCATTGTGGGCCACTGGCTTGAGCCCCTTGACCTTGCGGTGCCGATTGGCATGACCGGAAGCGAGCCGCTGATGCTCGACCTGAACCGTCAGGGACCACATGCCTTGGTGGCCGGCACCACCGGTTCCGGCAAATCCGTGTTGCTGCAAAGCTGGTGTCTGGCGCTCGCCTCGATGAACGGGCCCGAACATCTGAATTTCGTGTTTTTGGACTTCAAAGGCGGTTCCGCGTTCCGCAAACTCGAACGGCTGCCTCATACCGTGGGCAGCGTATGCGATCTGGATCTGGCGCATGCCGTACGCGCGTTGCGTGCGTTGGAAGCCGAACTGACACGCCGTGAGCAGCTGTCCGCCGCTATCCGTGCTTCCGATATCCGCGATATGGTCAATCCGCCACCGCGCCTGATCGTGGTCATTGACGAATTCCACGCTCTGAAGGACCAGCTCCCGGATTATGTGAATCGTCTGGTGCGTATTGCCTCGCTCGGCAGGTCGCTGGGCATGTACCTGATCGCCTGTACGCAGAATCCTATGGGCCAGGTCAGCGCCGATATGAAGGCGAATATGTCCGTCAGCATTTGCTTACGGGTTCGGGACCGTCTGTAATCATGCGAGCTGCTTGGCGATGGTCGTGCCGCCGACCTCAGTCCGGCAATGCCCGGTGCGGCGTTCTGCAACGATTCCGAACAGGTGACGGCATTCCGCTGTGCAACGGCACGCGATATCGATGCGGTGTGCCGCCAGATCGCGTTCGCATCGCGGTTCGTCGCAAGCCCGCCGCAACCGCCCCTGTTTACCGCGCCACTCCCCCGGCACGTAAAAGACCGGACTGTGGCCGATCACGCACCGCAACGCATTCGATTTGGACTTGCCGACGATGGCATCAATCTGCGAGAGGCGACAGTATCCCTCATCGGCGGCAATATCGGCGTCATCGGCCCGCAAGGGCGTGGCAAAACCACGTTGCTGGAAACATTGGCTCGACACGCCAGCATGGCCGATGGCTTGGCGGTACGCGTCAGTTCCCCGCATCGCCGGGTATGGAGCTCGCAATGGCTTCATAGCGGCCGTCGCATGCCGTATGCCAGCTCGGATGCACCACCGCCTCCGCATATCGTGTGGTTTGTCGACGATGCCGATGAGTTGTTCGATCCATTCCGCACCGACGAACAGGCGCTGTCTTTCACGCATGCGTTGGCTGATGAGTCCGTCAGCGTGGTATTCGCCGTCAGCACGATTCGACCGATACGCATACCGGAGCATTGCAATACCAGAATCGTGTTCCCGTGCGGGGAGAGAACATCCGATCTTATGGCTGGAATCCCCGCTCGCCTATTGGATACAATGAATCTTATCGATGCCGACAACGCGGGCCGGGCCGTGCTCATCGAGGGCACATCGGCATGTCTGGTGCAGTGCGCTTCGTGAGAACTTCGGTTTTTTCTCGGCGAAACCTCTTGAAAATCACCACGGTTCGTGGTTACCTTGGTACTGGACTTAAGGAACAACACCAGTCACGGGGCTTTTAAGGGAGGCAAGCAATGAGCAGCGCTTTTGATTGGCGAGCCAAGGCCGCATGTCGCGACAAGGATCCGGAACTCTTCTTCCCGGTGGGCAACACCGGTGCAGCTTATCAGCAGATTGAGGAGGCCAAGGCCGTGTGCCGCACCTGCAAGGTGATTGACGCATGCCTGAAGTGCGCACTGGACACCAATCAGGATTACGGCGTGTGGGGCGGCTTGAGCGAAGACGAGCGTCGTGCGCTGAAGCGCCGCGCCATGCGCGCCCGCCGTTCTCAGGCCATGCAGATGCAAATCTGATGTTTTGATTATTTCTTCGTTATACCAGGAAACCCTCCCACTCGGGAGGGTTTCCTCATTTCGGGCTTCTCGTCACTCGTCCTGAGCAGCCCTGAGCTTCATATCGAGCACCACACGGGTGCCGCCTTCGCGGCGCGGCTCCCAATGCACGGAACCACCGAAATCATTGGTCACGAAGGTGTTGATGATCTGCGTGCCCAAACCGGAACCGGAAGAACGAGCCAATCCACCCTGCTCTTCGGAGCCGAGACCGGAACCGTCATCTTCAACCACCACATTGAGGTTCGGGCCGGAGCGGCCCACGGAAATCGTGATATGGCCATCCTTGCGGCCTTCGAACCCATGCTCCACCGAATTGGTGATGAGCTCGGTCAGCACGAGGGACAGCGGCGTGGCATCCTGAGCGGGCATCATGCCGAACTTGCCCATGTAGTTGATATCGATATGCTGGTCTTTCATCGTGGCCAAGTCCACGGCCATGCGCAGCAGGTTGGCGATTACCTTGTCGAAGTCGACGACTTCGTCGGCGGTCTGGCTCAATCCCTCATGCACCATGGCGATGGTCTGCACGCGGCGTTGCGCCTCCTGCAATTCCTTCTTGACCTCATCCGACTTGGTCTTACGAGCCTGAAGCCTCAGTAGCGCAGAGACGGCCTGCAGGTTGTTCTTGACACGATGGTGAATCTCGGAAATCGTGGCGTCCTTGGTCTGCAGCTCCTGCTCTCGGCGGCGCAGCTCGGTGACGTCACGGCATAGCAGAATCGCTCCGATACGGCCGTTGTTGTCATACAAGGGCAGCGAGCGCATCGAAACGGCGGAACGGTTGGCGTCAAGTTCGGAGTCCACCGCGGCCTTGCCGGTCAGCACCAACGGCAGGGTTTCCGGAACGGGGTCGTTCTCCTTCAGCAGCTGTGTGCCAAGTTCGCTGAGGTAATGGCCAGGCATGGTGGTCAGCAGACCGAGACGCCTAAAGCAGCTGATGGCGTTCGGGGCTGCGTATCGAACCACGCCGTCCATGGTCAGGATGATGAAGCCGTCCGCCACGCGAGCGATATGGCGTTGGCTCATCACCGAATCCTTGTAGGGGAATTGGCCTCGCGGAATCATCTCGTACAGCTGCTTGCCGGCATTGATGCTTTCCGACTCATATCGGCCGTTGGATTCTCGTGTGGCCATATTGGTCTCACGCACGACCAAGCCCAAGGTCTTGCCATTGTGCCGAACCGGCGCGTACACGTTGCAGACGGTCGCCTTGCCCACGGTTCTCAATACCGTGGAGCGGAACACCACGCTGGAGAGCATGGCGGCGTCCAATTCGCCGACCATGTCGTCCGGCATGACGTTTCCCACCACGTCTTCCGCCCGCAGCGTCATCACGGTGGATGGACGGCATTGCTCGGCCACCACGTATTTACCATCGCCATTCTGTACCAGCAGCAGCAGATCGGCGAAGCTCAAATCGGCGATCACCTGCCAATCGGCGACAAGATGATGCAGCCACTCGCGGTCCTCGTCGTCGAAGTCGGGGCGCGTTGCAAGGATATGTGAAAAATCAGCCATGTCCCTATCATACGCAGATGCGACGTCGCATCGCCCGACGGCGAGGAAGAAGCGCGGTGTCCACATCGGCGTCCGCATCGTTGACCAGCATAGATGTTACGCTGACGTAGGTTACGGCAGCGTAAGCAACGTATCGCCAACTCGTGAAACGGGGGAACCATCATGGCATCAGCGGATGACGACGCAACGGCAACGATGCGCCATGACACTCGCGACGATTCGACGGCCACGCCGGACGCCGCCATCGAATCCAAGCGTCAGGCGGCCGAGCAGGCGCTCGAACAGGCGACGCGGGCCAAGGCGGATACGATACGGGCCAAAGCCCGGTTCAAGGCCGCGTCCATACGGGCCGCAGCCGAGGAGCGCGCCCGACGCACGCTCGCCAAAGCGGAGAACCGTGCGCTGAAAATCGAGGGCATTGCCCCTGCGGAAGTGGAACGCAGGATTCGTCTCGACGTGCACGGACGGCCAAAGCCGTTGATGCGCGGCTGGATTCACGCGATTGCCGCTCCCCTGTCATTGGCGGGCGGCATCGTGCTCATCTGCCTGGCGCAGGGCGCGAGCCTCAAGTGGGCGTGTGCCGTGTTCATGACAGCGTCTCTGATTCTGTTCACCAATTCGGCCTGCTACCATCTGGGCGATTGGAGCCCGCGCGTCACCGATGTGCTGCGGCGTATCGATCATGTCAACATCTTCCTGCTCATTGCCGGCACGTATACCCCGGTCTCGTTTGCGCTGGAACCGTTCTGGCGCAATGTGATCATCATATCGATGTGGGCGTGCACGGCCATCGCCATCGTGATTCATGTGATCTGGATCAATGCACCACGCTGGCTGTATACGGTGGTGTACATCATCTTCGGCATCTACGGCCTGGCTTATATGGTGATGTTCTGGAATTCGCCGTATGCGGGGCCAGCCGTGGTGGCGCTGCTGTGCGCCGGCGGTGCCTGCTACATCCTCGGCGCCATCGTCTACGCCTTGCGCAAGCCCGACCCATGGCCTCGCGTCTTCGGCTTCCATGAGATTTTCCACTGCGGAACGGTGGCCGGATATGCCTGCCATATGGTGGCCATCTACATGGTGATCATCTCGCTGTGGCATTGACGTCTCCAGGCCCGGCGACGGTGCCGGGCCAACGAACGGGGAGGGGTTCCGGAATCGTCCGGAACCCCTCCCTCGCGTTGAGACGACGTCAGGCCAGCGGCTTGGCGGCCTTGACCGTCACGGACAACTCGCGGCCGTTCGGTGCGGTGTAGGAGACGACGTCGCCCACCTTGGCACCCTCGATAGCCTTGCCAATCGGGGAATCCGGGGTCATGATGTCGTAGTCGGTGCCGGCCACGATGTCACGGCTGCCGAGCACGTAGGTCATCTCGTTGCCGTTGAGCTCGATGGTCACCACAGAGCCCTCGCCCACGGTGCCTTCCGGAGCATTCTCGATGATCTTGGAATCGCGCAGCTTGACGGTGAGCTCGGTGATGCGGCCCTCGTTCTTGCTCTGCGCCTCACGGGCGGCCTGGTAGCCGCCGTTCTCGGACAAGTCGCCCTCGGCACGCGCCACGGCGATCTTGTGCGCGATTTCCTCACGCAGCTCACCTTCACGATGGGCGAGCTCTTCCTTCATCTTGTTGTATGCTTCCTGCGTCAGCAGGTAGACCTTGTCCTCAGCCATATCGTCCTCCTGAACCGTTGTCGATGCTGAAACAATCTTCGTTATTTATGACAAAACGCCGGCTATGACCCCGGCGTTCGTCATGTGCTGACCTGTGGTCAGCGGGTGGAAATGATGTCGATGACGAACACCAGCGTGTCCTCGCCGCCGATGCCGGCCTGCGGGATGCCGCGGGAACCGTAGCCGTATTCCGGCGGAATGGAAACCACCAGACGCGAACCCACGTTATGGCCCGGCACGGTCTGGTCCCAGCCCTTGATGACCTGTCCCACGCCGATGCCGAAGCTGGCGGGCTGATGACGGTCGAAGCTGGAGTCGAATGGGGTGTCCTTACCCCACACCACGCCGTGATAGTTCACGGTGACGGTGTCGCCGCGACGCACGATAGGGCCGTCGCCCTCGGTCAGCTCCACAACCTTGAGGCCCTTCGGGGCTTCGGGCGTCGGGAACTCGATAACGGGCGTGGTGCCGTATACGGCGTTCACCTGAGGCATCTGATCTGCCATTAGTCCTCCTTCAAAGACACAATGCGCCCTACCTTAGCACCATCGGCGAATCGGCGGTAGTCCTTCATCCCTGTGCGATACGACACGCCGGCCGTATACGTCAATTCCGGTCATCATGCTGGTGAATACCAGACATGTCAATCAGCATTCGACGACATTGACGGCAAGCCCGCCCTTGGAGGTCTCCTTGTATTTGGCCATCATGTCTTCACCGGTCTGCTTCATGGTTTCGATGGCCTGATCAAGGGTCACGATATGTGAGCCGTCGCCGAGCATGGCCATACGCACGGCGTTGATGGCGGTGTTGGCGGCCATGGCATTGCGCTCGATGCATGGAATCTGCACCAGTCCGCCCACCGGATCGCAAGTCAGGCCCAAGTTGTGTTCGATGCCGATCTCAGCAGCATTCTCCACCTGTTCCGGCGTGCCGCCCATGACTGCGGCAAGTCCGGCCGCCGCCATCGAACAGGCCGAGCCGACTTCGCCCTGGCAACCGACTTCCGCACCGGAAATTGAGGCGTTGCGTTTGAACAGGTATCCGATGGCACCGGCGGTCAGCAGAAACGTGACCACGCCCTGTTCATTGGCGTTGTCCACGAAATGCCAGTAATAGTGAAGCACGGCGGGAATGATGCCGGCGGAACCGTTGGTCGGAGCGGTTACGATGCGCCCGCCTCCGGCATTCTCCTCAGAAACGGCCAAGGCGAAGAGATCCACCCATGCGGCGTCGGAAGACTCGAGCACGGCGTCTTTGCGCCGGCTGTCGCGGCGCAGCACATCGGAATTCAAGGCGAGACGCCGATACATTTTCGGCGCGCGGCGGGGTACGTCAAGGCCACCGGGCAATGTGGGTTCCGCCGAGGTGCATCCGTGGTCCACACAGGCGCGCATAACACGCCAGATGGCATCAATATCGGATCGGACCTGGGCGCCCGAGCGTGAAGCGGTTTCGTTGGCCCATACAAGTTCGGCGATGCTGAGATGATGTTCCCGGCACAACGACACCAGTTCGGTGCATGACGAGAACGGGTAGGGTGCCTCGACGCCGAAATCAGTGGATGATGATTCGTCCGCGTCGGCAAAGGAGGTGCCTTCCGGAGGGCGTTCATGAATGCCGATTATCGGGTCTTCGGGAGCGCCTTTGCGCACGAATCCGCCGCCGATGGAATACCAGACCTGTTCGTCGACCAAGCTTGCGGCGGCGTCGAAAGCCTGGAATCGCATGCCATTGGGGTGCGCGGCCATGCGCTTCCATTGTTCGAACACCACGTCGCGGTCGTAGTTGAAATGGATGCGTCTGAGGCCGGCAAGGTTCAGAGTATCGTCCAACGCGCAGGTCTCGCGGATGTGCATCATGTGGTCGGTATCCACGGTGGCCGGCAGATTGCCTTCGAGCCCGGCCATTGCGGCGCGATCGGTGCCGTGGCCGAGACCGGTCAGCGCCAGAGAACCGTAAAGCGTGATTTTGACACGTGCGGTGCGATCGACCAAATGGTCGGCCTGCAACGAGGAGGCGAAGGCATGTGCCGCGACCATCGGGCCTACAGTGTGCGAGGATGAAGGTCCGACGCCGATGGTGAACATGTCAAGCACACTGAACATTTGGCTCCTTCTCCCCTGCTGGTTCGGCATGCCGGCGTTGCCAGGCGTCACGCCATCACGATATCGTATTCCAGCCTAGCGCCCGGAATCGCTTTCGCCTTATGCGGTGATGGCCGCGCGCGTCGTGCCGGATCGATAAGTCAGTCAGTGAGACAGTGCGGAGAACATCATAACCAGTACGATGATGCCGATGATGGCCAATACGATCTGCACCACCATCAGCCCGATGGTCAGTCCCTTCTTGGTGGCGATTTTGGGCGCGTACGCCTGTGCCAACAGGAAGGCGATGAAGCCGAACACCGCGTAGTTGACGGTCAGGGCCATCACATCGTTGTTCGACAACACCACGCCGTTCAGCGGCTGGTTCAACGTGTTCATCATCGTGCTCATCACGAACATGCCCCACACGCCGTAGCCGATTAATCCGACGACGCCGTACAGCCATGGCTTGAGTTTGTCGTTGGCACGCAGGGTCAAGGCTTCGGCACACCACAACAGGGCGAAGCCGACGATGTAGGTGAACGCCACGGCAATCAGTATCACGATAGTCGCCCATGGCAGGAGTGCGGCCACATTGCCGATCATGGACAGATAGAATCCCGAGCAGGCGATGGCACCAACGGTGAGCGCCGTGCCCGCAATGACGGCTTGGGCAAGCATGGTGGGCAGGGCGCCTTGTTCGACTCGTTCGACATCGGTCCAGCGTGAAGCCATGTGGGTTCCTCGTTTCATCAGGTACAACGTCACAACGCCACATAGCCTAACGGCCTTTTGTTTCGGCCTTATAAGCTCCCCACATAGTAAGCTGCGAGCCTCCTCTGACGAGGGGGCCGTCGGCGAAGCCGACTGGGGGAGAGACCGCGGCACAGCCGCAAAAAACGCATCGGCCACAGGCCGATTTCAAGGTGCCTCCGGTGGGACTCGAACCCACAAGCCGAAGCGATCGATTTTAAGTCGACTGCGTATACCATTTCGCCACGGAGGCCAACTTTTCTATTATAAGCTATCTCCTGCCCTGAGCGTTGCTTGCGGGTTGCTGCACTTCGTGCAGCCGTCGCGGCATAGCCGCTCCCTTCGCCTACAAACAGCCCAGTGGGCTGTTTGTAGCAGCCGGTAGCGATAGCGTCGCCGGCGTCGCATATAAAGCAAACAGCCCAGTGGGCTGTTTGCTGAACGACTCAGCCCACTGGGGGTACTTACCACTTACGCTATTGAGCCAGCAACCGGCGACCATAATCGAGCACAATGCCGTCCAGCAGCCCGTGCTCGCTGGCGACGAACGAATCGATGGCTTCACCATGATCGGCCTTGGCGGCTTCGCTGACACGCGCCAGCACACGGCTCCACACCACAGCGCCGCCGCCGACCACATCGATACGGCCGGGGTGGATGGTCTTGTATTCGCGGCGCTCGGCGCGCGTCATCCTAAGGAACTTGTCGTCCACGGCATAGGCGTCTTCAAAGCTCAACCGATGCCCGTCGACCACGGTGTGATCGTATTCCTTCAATCCCATGGCCAAGGCGGTCATCGTGGTCACCGTGCCGGACACGCCGATGATGGTACGGGCCTTGCCTGCGTCCACGGTGCGGAAGGCCTCATCGATATGTTCATCGACGTCCGCAACGGCCTCATCGATCTGTGTCTGGGTCGGCGGATCGTTGGTCAGATGACGTTCGGTCATGCGCACGGAACCGATGTTCATGGAAAACGCGCCCTGAACCTGGGTAGTGGGCGCACTGACGCCGTCGCCACCGATGACCAGCTCGGTGGACCCGCCGCCGAGGTCAACCACCAGATAGGGGGCGGGCAGATCGTCGCGATTGACCACGGAAGTGGCGCCGAGGAAGCTCAGGTCGGCTTCTTCAGTGCCGGGAATGACTTCGGGGCGCACGCCGAGGATACGTTCGATCTCATCCTCGAACTCCTCACGGTTTTCCGCGTCACGAGTGGCGGAGGTGGCAACGAAACGCAGGCCGTCGATGGGATGCTCGGCAATCACACCGGCGAATTCCCGAGCGGCCACATAGGCGCGTTCCAACGCTTCGTCGGCAAAACGATGGGTCTTGTCCACATCCTGACCAAGGCGGATCACACGCAGGATGCGCGGCACCACCTCATGCATGCCATCGGCATCGACACGTGCGATCTTCAGTCGAATGGAGTTCGTGCCGCAATCAATGCCGGCGACGGTTACGGATTCCTTGCTCATTGCCTTCTCCTCGTATCCTCGTATCCCTTAGTGCGTATGAATGGGCTGTTCGCGGCGGCTCATCTGTTGATCAATCGTCCAGTGTGCAACGGCAGACGGTCGGATCGAACTCGTCTTTGACACGTTCCAGCACCAAATCGCCAATGGGGTTGGCACCCGGTCCCATAACCAGGGATTGGGCCAGCAGAGCGTGCAGGCACTTGACGCGCACTGGCATGCCGCCGGCCGAAGTGCCTTCAATATGCTCCTCACTGTCGCCAAGACGTCCTGCCAGTTCGTGGCGGAATGCCAGATACAGATTATGGGCCTGCTCATATGCGGCCTTGAGCTCCTCATCAGCGGCCAGCATATCGTTGTATTGCTGCATCACGCCGGCGGCCTCGACATGGGAGGCAGCCTTGACGGCTTCCGGACCGGTCAGATAGCACGTGGTGGGGAAAGGGATTCCGCCGGGCAACACCGGGCGGGTGATTACGGCAAGTGGCCTACCGCAGACGCATCGTGCCCCCACGGCGACCATGCCGCGCGGGTATCGGCCGAGCTGACGCTGCACCAGGTCGATGTCATGGTCGTTGGCGGGCTCGGCAAGCATGGTATCGACAAGGGCCTTGGCCTTGGCGGCGATATCGATGGTCACTGTTGGGTTCCCTCCCCTGTGTTCTGTTGGGTGTTCTGATCGGATGGGGTGTTCTGGTCTGACTTATCGGACTGCTTGGATGAGTCGTTGGATGACGAGTCAGAGGAACCGGAAGTATCGGATTTGCCGGACTCGCTATCGTTCACAGGCTCATCGGCCTTTTTGAGCGAGTAAGACAGTTCGCTGTACCATGGCAGGACTTTTTTGTTGCTGCTACTGGAATCTTCCGTTTTCTGGGATTCGCTATCGGAGCCGGTCACGGCTTCGGGATGCAGCACACGCACGGCCTGTTCTCCCGGGAACACGAAGCCGAGTCGTTCGCGGGCCTGTGCGGTGATGTACGCTTTGTCATCCCAACGCTTGATGTCGTTCTCCAACTCCTGCTTTTGGGCGATCAGCGAGGCCTCCTCGCGTTTGAGACCGTTGAGTTCGGCCAGATTCAGGGCATAGGTGTGGAAGGTGGAGACCAGCTGGATGGTGCCGAGTGCGATGATGAACAGGGAGACGAAGAACGCTATGGGCCCCGCTGACCTTTTTCTCCTGACTTGTGCTTTGCCGGTTTTGCCAGGTTTGCCGGTACGGGACGACTTGCTCATGTCACATGAAAATACCCGCCGCATTCGACTTGACGAACACGACGGGTATCGAGCTTCAGTGGAAACTCACGCCTTTACGGGCGTTTCAGCTCACTTGGCCAGGTACTTCTTGCAGGCCTTGAAAGCGCTGTAGCCGGCGTACTGAGCGGTGGAGCCGAGCTCCTCCTCGATCTCGAGCAGGCGGTTGTACTTGGCAACGCGCTCGCCACGGGCCGGGGCACCGGTCTTGATCTGGCGGGTGTTCTTAGCAACAGCCAGGTCGGAAATGGTGGTGTCCGGGGTCTCACCGGAGCGGTGGGAAACCATGGAAGTGTAGCCGTTGGCGGTGGCCAGCTCGATGGCGTCGAGGGTCTCGGTGACGGAACCGATCTGGTTCAGCTTGACCAGCAGGGAGTTGGCGGCGCCGAGGTCGATGGCCTTCTGCAGACGAGCCGGGTTGGTGACCAGCAGGTCGTCGCCGACGAACTGCAGACGATCGCCGAGGCGAGCGGTGATGGCAGCCCAGTCTTCCCAGCCTTCCTCGTTGAACGGGTCCTCGATGGAGACGATCGGGTACTCGTTGATGAGGTTCTCGTAGTAGTCGAGCATGTAGGCGGAGTCGCGCTCCTCACCGTCGAAGCGGTACTTGCCGGTCTCTTTGTTGTAGAACTCGGAGGAGGCGACATCCAGGCAGATGCCGATCTGCTTGCCGGGCTCGTAGCCGGCGGCGGAGATGGCGTCCATGATGTACTTGAGGGAGTCCTCGTTGGACTTCATCTTCGGAGCGAAGCCGCCCTCGTCGCCGAGGCCGGTGTTCAGGCCTTCCTTCTTCAGGACGTTCTTCAGGGTGTGGTAGACCTCAACGCCAGCGCGCAGAGCCTCGGAGTAGGTGTCGAAGCCGTACGGGGAGATCATGTACTCCTGAATGTCGGTGGCGAAGTCAGCGTGAGCGCCACCGTTCATGATGTTCATGTTCGGGACCGGCAGGATGTGTCCGTTGGTGCCGCCGATGTAGCGGTACAGCGGCAGGCCGGCGGACTCGGCGGAAGCGTACAGAGCAGCCAGGGAGACGCCCAGGATGGCGTTGGCGCCCAGCTTGCCCTTGTTCGGGGTGCCGTCGAGCTCGATCATCAGGTCGTCCAGAGCGCGCTGGTCAGCAGCGTCCATGCCGATGACCTTCGGAGCGATGACCTCGTTCACGGCCTTGACCGCGTTAAGAACACCCTTGCCGCCGTAGACGGACTTGTCGCCATCGCGACGCTCCCAAGCCTCAGCTTCACCGGTGGAGGCGCCGGACGGAACCAGACCCTTGCCCTGAGCGCCGTCTTCGGTCTCCAGGTAGACCTCAACGGTCGGGTTGCCACGGGAATCCAGAATCTGACGCGCGTACACGCTTTCAATTACTGCCACAACTACTCCTTAAAACGGTTGTGTATCTTGAATGACATTCTTAAGAGTAGTGCGATTTGTGGACGTTGTGAACAACACGCCCAAAATTTAGTGTTAGCGCTCACAATGCCAGTGTGCCGCCTGATTGCAAGGCAGTACGGACGAAATCGCTCAGTCGATGTCCTTGCCATTGAGGTAGTCGATTTCACTGTCGGACAATTTCAGTTCGCCGGCTTTGAACGAGTCCTGAATCTCCTGCGGGTTTCTGGCCGAGGGAATCGTGAACAGATATTGGTATTGCGCAAGTTCCCACGCGAGCGTGACGCGCTGGTAGGAGCAGTCGTGGGACTTCGCGACTTCGCGGAACCGGTCGAACAGATGCCCGTTGAACGGGTCAAGGAATCCACCGAGCGGCGACCAGCAGACGAAAGCCAAACCGAGTTTTTCGCAGGTTTCCAACGTGTGTTCGGGGTCGCGGTGGACCGGGGAGAACTGGTTCTGGACGGCCACGAGACGATCGCCCAAAATGTTGTGGGCGGTTTCGATGTCTGTGTTGTCGATTCTGGAGATACCGACCGCTTTGGCCACACCTTCGTCCACGAGCTGCTTGAGTGCGCCCATCTGGTCTTCGTACGGCACCTGCGGATCGTTGCAGTGCGAGTAGAGCAGATCGAGCGTATCGACACCGAGGCGGCGGGCTGATTCCTTGGCATTGGCGATCATGGTTTCAGGTCGGGCGTCGGCCTGCCAGCCGTAGTTGCCGTTGCCGTCAAGCGTACGCAGCCAGCCGGTTTTGGTGGCCACGAGCACCTGATCTTTGGGGCCATGCCACGAGTGCAGAGCATCGCGGACCAGATATTCGCCATAGCCCATATCCTCCGGTTCGCCGGTGCCGGGCGCGCTGGGCAGATAATAGGACCAAGCCGTGTCCAAATAACGGACTCCGGCATCGAGCGCGGCATGGATGGTCTCGATTGCCTGATCACGGTTAGAGGGGCGCCCCTCGATGGCGAGCGCCATCGTGCCCATGCCGAGGCGGGGAATCTCATAGCCGGCAAGTGTTGCCGTGGTCGCGCTCTGGTTCGTGCGGTTCGTAGTCGTTTCGCTCATAGCAGTCACTTAATCCCGCTCGCTGGACAGCCGGAACGATTCCGTCTGTAGCGAATCATCGTCACAAACGACGGCCCGAAAATATGAATATGGCTCACCGGAGGTTGCCCGGTGAGCCATAGCTGGCTCGACTGTCGCCTCGCACCCCGCCTACAAACGGCTCTGCCGTTTGCTTGACGACGGGGTCCATGCCAAATCATCAAGCAACTGGTTGGTCCAGAGGACTACCTGGTCGGAGCTCATGGGGCCTTGGCCCAGGGAGCCGGTGAACGGGGTGGGGACGATGAGCTGGTGTGTGACCGGACGGTATTGGGTGCCCTTGTAAATACGACCCATACGCATCTGAATGGATTCGGGCGGGTCGATGCGACCGATGCGCACGCGGTTGGATTGCGCGAGAATCTCCGAAATGCCGAGCTTGCGGGCCTTGAACTTCAGACGGGCCACATCGAACAAGGTCTCGAACTCGACCGGCGGCTTGCCGTAGCGGTCGGCAAGCTCCTCCCGCAGATCCTTGAGGTCGGATTCGTTTCTGGCGGAGGCGAGCTTGCGGTACGCTTCCAGACGCAGCTTGTCCGAATCGATGTACTCGATCGGAATCGACGCTTCGATGGGCAGGTCGATGGACACGGCCACCGGCTCGACGTTCTCCTCGGGCTCCTTGTACTTCTCCACGGCTTCGGACACCATGCGTACGTACAGGTCGAAGCCCACGCCCTCGATATGGCCGGACTGCTCGTCGCCCAGAAGGTTACCGGTGCCGCGCAGCTCCAGATCCTTCATGGCCACGTCGAAACCGGAGCCGAGCGCCGTGTTCTGCGCGATCGTGGCGAGCCTGTCATGGGATTGCTCGGTCATCGGCTTGGACGGGTCGTACAGGAAGTAGGCGTACGCGCGTTCACGTCCACGGCCGACGCGGCCGCGCAGCTGATGAAGCTGGCTCAGGCCGAAACGGTCGGCATGGTCGACGATCAGCGTGTTCGCGTTGGATATGTCAAGACCCGTCTCGATGATCGTGGTGCACACGAGCACGTCGATGTCACGATGCCAGAAGTCGCGGATGATCTGGTCAAGCTGCTTCTCACCCATCTTGCCGTGGGCGATGCCGACGTGCGCTTCGGGCACCAGCGTATGGATCTTGTCGGCGATGGACGCGATGTCCTGCACGCGATTGTGCACGTAGAACACCTGGCCGCCGCGCAACAGTTCGCGGCGCACCGCCGCGGTGACCTGCGCGTCCTCGTAGGCTCCCACATAGGTCAGCACCGGCAACCGGTCTTCGGGCGGGGTGGCCAGCGTGGACATTTCGCGGATGCCGGTCACGGCCATCTCCAGCGTGCGCGGGATAGGCGTCGCGGACAGGGACAGCACGTCCACATTGGTGCGCAGTGCCTTCAGCGTTTCCTTGTGTTCCACGCCGAAACGCTGCTCCTCGTCGATGATGACGAGCCCCAGATCCTTGAACGTGATCTTGGGGTTCAGCAGTTTGTGCGTGCCGATGACCACGTCCACCGTGCCGGACCGCAGGCCCTCGATGGTCCCGTTGATCTCCTTGGTGGTCTGGAACCGGCTCATGGCCGCCACATTGACCGGGAACCCTTCGAACCGTTCGCTGAAGGTCTCGTAATGCTGCTGGACCAACAGCGTGGTGGGCACGAGCACGGCCACCTGCTTGCCGTCCTGCACGGCCTTGAAGGCCGCGCGCAGCGCGATCTCGGTTTTGCCGAACCCCACATCGCCGCAGATCAGGCGATCCATCGGCACGGGCTTTTCCATGTCGGATTTAACTTCGTCGATGGTGGTGAGCTGGTCGGCGGTTTCCTGATAGGGGAAGGCGTCTTCCAGCTCTTTCTGCCATGGGGTGTCCGGGCTGAACGCGAAGCCCTTGGCGCGCTGGCGGGCGGAGTACAGCTTGATCAGGTCGTCGGCGATCTCGTGGACGTGCTTGCGGGCCTTGGCCTTGGTGGCCGCCCAATCGGAGCCGCCGAGCTTGTTGAGCTTGGGGGCTTCGGCACCGATGTATTTGCTGACCTGGTCGAGCTGGTCGGTGGGGATGAACAGTTTGTCCGCCGGGGCGCCGCGCTTGGAAGGCGCGTATTCGATGACCAGGTATTCGCGAGTGGTTTTGTTGGCGCCGGTGCCGATGGTGCGCTGGCGCATTTCGATGAACCGGCCGATGCCGTGCTGCTCGTGCACCACGTAATCGCCTTTTTTGAGTTCCACCAAGTCGATGGCCTTGCGCCGGCGTTTCGGCGTTTTGGCCACGGCCACGGCTGAAGTGCGGCCGGTCAGGTCGCGTTCGGTGAGCAGGGCGATTTTGGCGGCTTTGTCCACGAAGCCGTCGATGGCCTGAGAGCGGATGACGTCGAAATTGGCGATGCCGGTAGTGTTGATCGCGCGCTTGAGTCTGGCCAAGGTGCCGGCCGCAGCGGCGGTGATGGTGACGTGGAAGCCGGCATCGAGCAGGCCTTCGATGCCTTGGGAGGCCTTGGCCTCATCCCCTCGGAATTCGGCCGGGTTCTGGGCGTCGAGCTGCACATGGCCGGTCAACGTGGTGTCCACGCCGAAACTGGTGAGGCGAATCACCGGATGTTCGGAGTATTCGAGGGAGCTGATGGTTTCCGCATAGTCGAGGAAGCTGGCTTCGTCGAAGCTGATGGGCGCGCCGGAGCCATGGCCGGAGGCGGCCACATGCCAGCTGGCGGCCAGGAACTCGCTCGCGGTTTTTGCCAAGTCTTCGGCGGAACGGCGCAGTTTCTCCGGGTCGCTCAGGAGGATCACGGCATGCTTGGGCAGCATGGAGCCCACCGGTTCCAGATGGTCCACGAGTGCGGGCATCAGGGATTCCATGCCTTCGACCGGAATGGCGTTGGCGATGGATTCGAGCATGTCCTCAGCATTGGGAATCGAACCGACCAAGGCTTTGGCGCGGGCGCGCACGGCGTCGGTCAGCTGCAGTTCACGGCATGCGGTGGCCCAGATGGTCTTGAGGCCGTCGCCGTAGGTACGCTGGTCGGAGGCGTGGAATTCCTTGATGGTGTCAATTTCGTCGCCGAAGAATTCGATACGCACCGGGTGCGGTGCGGTGGGCGGGAATACGTCAAGAATGCCTCCGCGCACCGCGAACTCGCCACGGTCCATGACCAGGTCCACGCGCGTGTAGGCGTTTTCGATCAGACGTTTGGCGGCTTCGTCGAGGGACAGGTCCTCCCCCACGGTGAACACGAGCGGCTCGACGTCGCACAGTCCTTGGACGACCGGCTGGATGAGCGAGCGGATCGGCATGACGAGAATGCGAATCGGGCCGAACATCGGATCGGTATCGCTCGGATGCTTGAGTCTGCGGAACACGGCCATGCGGCTGGCCACGGTGTCCGCGCGCGGGCTCAGACGCTCGTGCGGCAGGGTTTCCCAGGCTTCGAGCTGGGCGATGTCGTTCGGGTCGCCATCATACCAGGAGCGCAGCGAGCCCACGGTCTCTTCGGCTTCGCGGCCGGAGGCCACGACCAGCACGACCGGCTTGCCGGGTTTGCCGGCCACACCCTGGCCTATGGCGGCGGCCAAAGCCGGGCGTAAACCTTCGGGGATGCCGGCCAGGACGGAATTGTCGACGTCGTCCGAAACCTCGATGTCGCCAGTGGCGAGCCTAAGGAAGGTCTTGTCCTGTTCCAGCCCGGACAGGATGCCTACCAGTGAGCCGTTGATCAGGTCCGGGTGCGTCGCCTCACCGGCCATTGAACTTCTCCTGGGTCTTGGCAAGACCGTGGAAGATGATGTCCTCGGCGGCGTCAGCGCCGTCAGCCAGGAATTCGGGCAGCTGCTTGCGCTGGTCCGGGCCGAAGCCGCCCAGTACCCAGTTCACCGTGTTGTCATGCGCGTTCGCACCGCGCTTGGAGTGGCCGACGCCCATGCGCACGCGCGCGTATTTCGGCGTGCCAAGGGAACGGTCAATCGACTTGATGCCGTTGTGGCCGCCTGCGGAGCCGCCTGCCTTGACCTTGATACGACCGAATTCCAAGTCCATGTCATCGTGAATCACCACAATATGGTCGGGCTCGATCTGGTAATAGGCGCTAATGGAAGCCACCGCATTGCCGGAATCATTCATATAAGTCAGCGGCTTGGCCAGAAAGAACTTGACGGTGCGGCCGTCCAGGTTCATCACGCTTTTACCGAGCATGGCCAAGCCCTTGTGATCGGCGAAGTTCACCGTCCAACGTTCGGCGAGCACGTCGGCGGTCATGAAGCCCATGTTGTGCCGCGTGTCCTCATATTTTTTGCCGGGGTTGCCCAGTCCCGCAATCAGCCAGAAATCCGACGCCATAATCCGCTCCTCGTCCGTCTTCCTATATTCCCGTATGCACGTTCCGTACGTTCCGTACGTCATGCGCGCGTTCGCCTCGCGCACTGGCCCGTGCCCGGCCGGATTCAACCGTCAAGATTGTACTCAACGCCGCCGTCAAGCCTTGGAATCGGCAAGCAGCAGGGCGCGGCATTGCTCGGCATCCATCAATCGGACCGATGAATGGAGAAACGTTTCGACGTCACGAGTCACGATGACGTCGGCATCATTGTCCTCGGCAACGGCACGGATGAGCCCGTCCTCGAAGTCGGGCTCATCGGACCGGTACGACATACGCGCATGGCGTTCCATAAGTGGACGGATGTCGAACAATTCCATCAGTCCACCGATATCGTCTCGCGCCGCCCGCTCCTCGCCATAATGCTTGCGCAACACGTAATACACGTCATTCAATGACGATACCGGCGCCATGATCTCAATGTTTGGCTGAGCAACGGCTTCCAAGAGCAAATCAATGCATTGTTTATGGAAAGGCGCTCGTTTGTCATTGCACAGATCGAGCAGAATATTCGTGTCAAACAGCGGTTTCATCCCGTTCCCCAAATCGTTCCATACGTGCCTGCGCGAGAATCTCCTCATCCGAAAGATCGCCTTCCGCCTCCGGTAAATTCCGGTCGGCGAAACATTGAATCAGCTCCTGCTTTTTCCCACGCTCCCGCTCCTGAATCAGGGAGAGCGTCAGACGCTCGAATTCCGGCAGTTCCCCCGTATCCGCAAGGTAGTCGGTCAGATCACGAATCAGGTCCGAATAGGTGCGCCCATTACGCTTAAGCACTTTCTCCGCGTCGCGCTTCCGTTCGGCATTGACGCGCGCCTCACCATGTCCATAGTCATATCGCACCTTCTTGTAATACCAGTATTACAAGAGATGGGGACGGGTGAATCACGTCTATTAGGAGATGCCGCCAGCGACCTTTTCGCGCTGTTTGCCGTTGAGGTACCAGTAGGCCAGCGCCACGAACAGGGCCGCCGAGGATATTGCCGAGCGTGGCTGCGGACAGGTTATAGAGGATTCCCGATGGTGTCTTCACCTGCGCAACCAACTAGCGATGGATTCAACGCGACATCAGCCGTATCTCCCCTGCCTGCGCCGTCACCTGAACATATTGCAAAGCGCTATTGCACCAATTGCGGCACGCCTTGCCGAGTCTCCGCACGATTCTGCCCAAACTGCGGCAAACAGTTGGACTGATATGTCCGCCAATGCCGTATATCGGGCATCGGCGACGAGCCTTGATTGTGCAACGCCCCACGCTTCCCTGCAATCGGATGACATATTGTGGGACGGCAGCGGATTTTGGGCGTTTCTGGCGTGGCATCCCGCAAGCGTTATCGCACGTTATCTGCACCGAATCATAAGAATGGCAGAATTCCAATGATTTCGCAGGCAGAGTTGCGGGACGCTAGCTATGTGCATCGTTTGACGTGTGTGGCATCCCACGTGATTGCGGGATGCCACGTCAAAACGGACGAAAATCGCGTGCTGTCCCGCAGTTTGCCGTTATCTGGGATAAGCGCGTCCGATATATGGCGTTCGAGGAAAAGAGCTGATCCGATACAACTTTTTAGTGTTATAGGACACCGGAATCCATGGAGAGCAAGGGGAAACCGCCTCGGGGCTACAGGTCCAAATACCAGTAGGACATGTCTCGCATGGTGCCGGTGGAGTCGGTGGCAGCGGCGGGCATGAGTCCGAATTGGGTGAAGCCGAAGCGGTGCATGAGGGCAATGGAGCCGGCGTTATCGGCGAAAATGATGCCGCAGGCCTTGCGCATGTGGCGGGCCCGCGCCTCGGTGAGCAGCCTGTCAAGCATGAACGTGCCTACTCCCCTGCCTTGCCATGCCGGATCGATGTAATAGGCCAAATCGGTGACACCGTCATATCCCGCGCGGTCATAGAACACGGAGAGCGCACCGAAGCCGATGATTGAACCGTCTTCCGATTCCACAACAAAAACGCCGTAGGGCGGCGTATGGGATTCGACCCAGGCGCGGCGTTGGTCGAGGGTGCGCGGGGTGAGGTCGGCGGTCGCACCGCCGGCCATCACTGAGGCGTTGTAGATGTCGGTGATGGCTTGGATGTCGGATTCGACGGCCGGACGGAAGGTGTATGGCATGAGGTTCCTTTGAATACGCAAATAGCCCGTCCTTATGATAAGGACGGGCTATGTCAGTTGAGGTAACCGTTTCCCTTCAGTCGCCTTCTGCGATAGCTCCCCTCACCCTGAGGGGAGCCGGAACTACTTGTCGAGCTCGATGGCCTTGTTGAGGGCGTCTTCAAGCTCCTTCTGCGCCTTGCCGTAGGCGGTCCAGTCGCCGTTCTTCATGGCGGACTGGCTGTCCTTCATGGCTTGGGCGGCATCGTTCAGCGCCTGCTGGAGTTCGGGGCTGCGGTCGGAAGACGAGCCGGAATCCGACTTGCCATCCGTGGTGCCGGACTGGCCACCATTGGTATCGGAACCAGATTGGTCACCGGATGTACCGCCGGAAGCCTGGTCACCAGACGATCCGTCACCGGACGCGTTCTCAGCATCGCCTGCGGCCGCACCGGAATCACCACCGAACACCTGATCCAAGGCCTCATCCAACGTATCCGCGAATCCAACCTGATCACCGAACGCGACCAGCGTCTTCTTGAGCAGCGGGAATGAAGTCGCACCCGAAGACTTGACGTACACAGGCTGCACGTACACCAGTCCGCCACCGAGCGGCAGAGTAAGCAGGTTGCCGCGCATCACTTGCGTGTCGCCGGATTGCAGCAGGTTCAGTTCCTTGGACACGTCGGCGTTGGCGTTGAAGTTGTTCTGCGCCTGGCCGGGGCCCGGTACGTTCGAATCCTTGGGCAGCTCCTGCAATCGGATGGTGCCGTAGTTTGAACCTATCTTGCCCTTCTCATTGCCGGCATCCGAGTCGACCGACAGGAAGCCGGTGAGGATCTCACGGGTGGACTGGCCAGCCGGAATGTAGGTGGAGGTCAGCGAGAACACCGGTTCCTTGGTGCCACCGGTCTGCAAGGTCAGGTAGTACGGCGGCTGCAGGATGTCCTGGTCCTGCTGGGACTGGGATTCGGTCGGGTCGACCGGCGTCTGCCAGAAGTCCTCGCCGGAGTAGTACTGGCTGGCGGAGGTCACGTGGTACTTGGAGAGCAGCTCGCGCTGCACCTTGAACAGGCTTTCCGGGTAGCGCATGTGGCTCATCAGGTCGCCGGAGATATCGGAGAGCTGGTGGTACTGGCCGGGGAAGATCTTCTCCCATGCCTTGATTACCGGGTCGGATTGATCCCATACATACAGATCCACGGAACCGTCGTAGGCGTCCACGGTGGCCTTGACCGAGTTGCGGATGTAGTTGGCCTTCTGCGAGCCCAAGGATGAGACCGTTGCGGAAGAGACGGTGGTGGAATCCTTGGTGGCGGAGCCGAGGTCGGTCATCTGCGAGTATGGGTAGGCATCAGAGGTGGTGTAACCGTCGACGATCCACTTGACGCGGCCATCGACCACGGCCGGATACACACGGCCGTCAAGCGTCAGGTACGGCGCCACCTTGGCCACGCGCTCCTTGGGGGAACGATCGTAAAGAATCTGCGATTCGCTGGTAACACGGTCGGAGAAGAGAATCTGATCGGAGCCGAAGCGGATTGCGTAGAGAATACGGGAGAACAGATTGCCAACCGAGGGGCCGCCGTCGCCCTTGAACGTGGTCAGAGCGCCTTCCGAACCGGTCGGGTAGTCGAACTCCCAAGCCTGCGTGTCCTCCGGTGCGCCGACGATCGAGTATTCGGTGGCGTTCGGCGAGAAGTAGATGCGAGGCTCATACTTTTCGGATTCAGTGAGCTTGCCCTGAGCAGGGATGCCGGATTCGAAGAATTCAGGCTGGCCGTCGGCGGTCACCTTGTTACCGTAAGCGGCCACCACACCGTAACCGTGGGTGTACACGGTGTGATCGTTGACCCAATTGCGGTTGTCGTTGCCGGCCAGGTCAAGCTCGCGGGCGGCAATCACGGTGTCTTGGGAAACGCCGTCGATCTCGTACTTGTCGACTGCCAAAGTGTCGGCGAAGGTGTAGTACTGCTTGGACTGCTGCAGCTGCTTGAATGTGGGGCTGACGACCTGCGGGTCGAGCAGACGAATCTGCGCGGTGGTGTCGGCCTCCTTGGCCAGAGCGCCCTGCTCGCCCTTGTCGGTTACCTTGTATTGCTCGGTCTTGAGCTTGTCAAGACCGTAGGCGGCGCGGGTGGCGTCGATATTGCGCTGAATGTAGGTGGATTCCATCTCCTGTGCGTTCGGGTTGACGCGGAAGCGCTGCAACAGCACCGGCCATGCCACGGTGAGCACGAGACCCACCACGACCACGACGGCAATGGAGGTCACCGGCACACGCCAGGCCTTGAGCGCGGCGGAGGCGCGCACGCCGATGGACGCCTGGCCTTCGAGCGTGTGGGAGCGCATGAGCCAGATGCCCAGCACCACGCCGAGAATGGCGGTCAGCGCGGCCATGATGAAGGTGACGGGGATGTGGGCGTGCACGGTGGTGTAGGAGGCACCGGTGATATGCGAACCCTGCCCGGTGAGCTGGTCGAATACGCCGATCACCTGGCGCACTGCCCAAGCGAACATGTTGAGCATCAGCCAGATGCCAAGCTGGCGGCGGCAACGCTTGGTGATGGAGAACAGGCCTCGGCCGTTGACCGGCATAGTGATGCGGATACCGCCCATCAGTACATGCGTGACCACCGAGAACACGAGGCCCACGCCCAGCAGCACGGCCACGGCGGCGAGCACGAGCTTCAGGCCCGGTAGCACAAACACGTAGAAGCCGTTGTCCAGACCGAACTGCGGATCGGTGGTGCCGAACGACTGCGCGTTGAACATGAGCAGAATCTCGCTCCAGTTCGCGTTGAACTGGGAACCGAAGATGACGCCGACGATCAGCGAAATCACCACGGCCACGCGGCGAGCGGTTTTCGAGCTGACGGATTTGCCCACCTCGACCACATCGCCGTTAATACGAATGGTGGATCCGTCTGCCGAATCAGGGCGTGCCCGGATAGCCAGCCATGCAGAGACGAAGCCGGTCAGGGCCATGAGCAGCGCGTAGGCCACCCACAGGCCGATCTTCACCCCGAGCTGGGTCCAGACCACGGACTGGAAGCCGAGCTGGCCGTACCACATCAGGTCGGTGATGAATCGGGACAGGCCGAAGAACAGACCGACGATGATGGCCAAAGCCAGCACCACGCCGATTAGAATCTTGCTGCCACGGCTGGCTCCTGAGCCACCGGACGCTGGCTTACGGGTGATACGCGGATTGGCCGGGCCACGTGGAGGGCGGGATGACCCGGAGGGGCCGGCGTTGGTGTTGCGGGCCGGACCGTCCCCATCGGCCTCGACATCGAGGATGATCGGATCGTCATTGTTCGCACTATTGCGTCGTGAATCGCCGCCATTGCCGAACAGTACTGAGAAAGGATCGTTAAAAGACATAACTCAAGCCTATCGGAAGGGCGGGAGGTAGGTTATGCCCTGAGCACAGAATGAGGCAGCGTTCTGCTCTACGTTCTGTTCTACGCTTGCCGGTATGAACAGACAACGGCCACATCATATGCGTCCCTCAGTACACGCCACACGCCAACTTCGGCACAGGAGCACTCCAATCGTGGCGACAATATGTGCTTTGGCAGTGGTGTTGGCCGGCGTGGCAGCCTACGGATGGCATGTCGGATGGTTCGCCAAATCCACATCAGACGGCAACACCGCCACTCCCCAGGCCTCCCGGACAAGTGCGTTACCACGCACCGACGTTCCTTCCCCGAAGAAGAACGACGCCCCGGCCGCACAAGCCCAACGTGCGGTATCCGCCATGACACTTGAGGAACGTGTGGGACAGTTAGTGATGGTGCCGTTGTTCGCCGGTTCCGATCCCTCCTCGTTGGCCTCAACAATCGCCGACGAGCACATTGGCTCGGCCGTTCTCATTGGCAATTGGAATACCGGCGTCGATACGGTCAAGACCGCGACCGCGCAACTCCAAGGATATGCGCCGGCCGGCAATCGTCTCATCATCGCCACCGATCAGGAGGGTGGTCAGGTACAGCATCTGACTGGTACCGGTTTCGACACAATGCCCAGTGCCGTTGAGCAGGGCACAATGTCCGCTGACGCATTGCGTCAATCAGCAGGCACGTGGGGTTCGCAATTAGCTGCTGCTGGCATAAATGTCGATTTGGCACCGGTGCTCGGCACGGTGGTGGGCGATCGTGCCTCGAATGCTCCGATTGGCGCGCTGGATCGTGATTTCGGATTGGATACGGCCGGCAACGCCGAACATGGCATCGCCGTTATTGAAGGTTTGCGAGGCGCTCAAGTCAGTGCGGCGGTCAAACATTATCCTGGGTTGGGCGCGGTAAGCGGCAATACCGACTTCACCACCGAAGGCATTCTGGATACGACCACCACGTTGGACGGGGCCGAGGCAGGTGCCTTTGACCAGGCGATCACCAGGGCCGATCCTGCAATGGTGATGATGTCGTTGGCCACGTATCAATCCATCGATCCGAATAATCCGGCGGTGTTTTCTTCTACGATTATCGACGGCCATATTCGCAACGTCCTGAAGTACACGGGCGTGGTGATTTCGGATTCGATGTCTGCCGAAGCGTTAAGCAGCTACGATGTAAGCCAATTGGGAGTAAAGCTCGTCGAGGCGGGCGGCGACATGTCCTGCATCGGTCAGACGGATTACGTAAAGCCAGTTGTGGACGGCCTCAACGAACGGGCGAAGTCCGATCCGGCTTTCGCTTCGAAAGTGACGGCGGCGGCGACTCGCGTAATGACATTGAAAATCAAGATGGGACTGGCCTGACCGTTCATCCCTGTACTGGCGAGGATTCATGCGCGCTGATTCGCGCTAATCCTCACCAGCCCTCGTACAAATGCACACTAGTCCTCGTACGAATCGTCAGCCCTCGTACGAATACAGACCATGCTTGCCGATGTATTGCACCACGCCGTCAGGCACCAGATACCAGACCGGCTCGTCGTGTTCAGCGCGGCGGCGTACATCGGTCGAAGAGATGGCCAAGGCCGGGATCTCAAGCGTATCGACCTTGCCTTCGGGCAAGGTCACGCCGTCCGGGCTGAAGTAGCCGGGGCGCGTGACGGCCACGAAGTGGGCGAGGTCCCACATGAGGTCGGCGTCCTTCCACTGCATGATTTCGGCCACGGCGTCGGCACCGGTGATGAAGAACAGCTCGGCGTCGGGATGCTGGGCTCGGATATCGCGCAGAGTGTCGATGGTATAGGTGACGCCCGGACGGTCGATGTCGACACGCGAGACGGTGAATTTGGGGTTGGATGCGGTGGCGATCACAGTCATCAGATACCGATCCTCGGCGTTGGTGACGTGCTTGTCCAGCTTGAACACAGGTCGGCCAGTGGGCACGAAAATCACCTCATCGAGGTCATACACCCAGGCGACTTCAGAGGCGGCGACCAAGTGGCCGTTGTGGATCGGGTCGAACGTGCCGCCCATGATGCCGACGCGCAGGCGCGTATGCCAATTGCCGCGTGCGGAAAGCCGGCCTTTGCCATGGCTGCTGGCCCCGGCCGGTACGGACAGGTCGGACATACGCCGTTCGGTTTCGCCTTGGGTGACGGCAATGATTTCGGCGGGTTCGGCGGATTCCACTGATTTTCCGGACTGAACTGACGCAGCCGTTTTGTGGCTGCCGGCAATATCACTCATGCTTGGCCGCCCTCGCTGGCGGCATCATCAGCGGATTCGGTTTCCTCTTCGATTTCGCCGGCGGTGGGATTGTCTTCCTTGGGATCGATCTTGCCCATGTCTTCATCCCATTCGTCCTGAACCACGCGGCGAATCTCGGCGAAGGTGGGCAGCGGGAAGTCCGGCTGGTAGAGGCGGCGGACCTCGGCCACACGCTCGGTGATGCGGATGAGCGTGTCGGTCATGCCGTCAAGGTCACCGTCGTGCTCCATCTGGCTGTATCTGCCGATGTAGCCTTCCATGAGTTCCATGTGTTCGCGCACGATCTTGAGCTGGGCATCGTTGAGGTCCACGACTTCGGGCGAATCGGTCTCGGGCCAACCGATGAGCACGGCGTCCGCGTATTCGAGCGACGCACGCTGGGCGGCGGAGGCGATGCCATCCTCGATCTGCACAAGGAACACGTAGCGGACAATGCTCAGACGTTCGGCCGCGATCTTCAGGCCGAGCTTGGGATCGTTGAGGTCGATGTCGGGCCGCAGTTCGCTTGCCTTGTTTGCCGTGTCAGCCGTGATGTTCATGTTGCCGTCCTCATTCATGCGCGCACCTGTCCTGTTCCGTAACCGATCCACTTGGTGGTGGTCATCTCCCGCAATCCCATGGGACCGCGTGCGTGCATCTTCTGCGTAGAGATGCCAAGCTCAGCACCAAAGCCAAACACGCCGCCGTCGGTGAAGCGGGTGGAGGCGTTGACCACGACCACGGCCGAGTCGATGCGCTTGGTGAATTCCTCGATGGCCGCATAATCCTCGGCGATGATGGATTCGGTGTGGCCTGTGGAATGCGTGTTGATGTGGTCGATGGCCGTGTCCAGGTCCGGCACCACCTTGATGCCCATTTTGAGGGCCAGGTATTCAGTGTCCCAATCCTCTTCAGTGGCGTGGTTGAGGTCAAGGCCCTCGATTGCCGCGCCGGAGATGATGTCGTACGACGTGGTGTCGGCCTGCAGTACAACGTTCGCCTCGGCCAACGCGGCGGCGATCTGCGGCAGGAATTCGGCGGCGACATCCTTATGAACCAATAGCTTTTCGGCGGCGTTGCACACGCCCACGCGCTGGGTTTTGGCGTTGATGATGATCGGGATGGCCTTGGCGAGATCACCGGACTTGTCGATGTAGATATGCACGTTGCCGGCGCCGGTTTCGATGACCGGCACTTTGGAGTTGCGCACGACGGCTTGGATTAGACCCGCTCCTCCTCGCGGCACGAGCACGTCGATATGGCCTCGCGCCTCCATCATGGCGGTAGCACCGGCGCGTCCGTACTGGTCGACGGACTGCACCAGTGCGGATTCGAAACCGTGGGCTTCAAGCACCGGGGCGATGACGCCCAGCGTGGCAGCATTGGTGCGTTCGGCGGCGTGGCCGCCTCGCAGCAGCGCGGCATTGCCGGACTTGAGGCACAGGCTGGACACGTCCACAGTGACGTTCGGCCGGGCCTCATAGATCATGCCGATGACGCCCATCGGTACGTGCGTTTGGGTAAGGCGCAGACCGTTGGGCAGGTTGTATCCGCGCACGATTTCGCCGACCGGATCGGGCAGGGTGGCCACATGGCGCACGCCTTGGGCGGCGGCGGCCACGCGCGGCACGTCGAACAGCAGGCGGTCGAGCTTGCCCGCGTCCATGCCGTTTTCCTTGGATTCGAGCATGTCCAGCGCGTTGGCGGCTTCGATGTCCGCGGCGTGCTCGTCCAGCGCGTCCGCAATGGCGAGCAGCAGTTCGTTTTTGGCTTCGGTATTTGCCTGTGCAAGACGCTCCTGTGCGCGTGCGGCCTGATCGGCCTGGCGGCACACCGCGTCGAACACCTCAGGACTCAATTCATCGCTCATAACAGTCAAGCGTAACTCACAACGCGGCTGATTGCTTACTCCGACCCGCTTGTTATGGGATGTCTGACGTTTTGAATCGCAAACAGAACCGGCTCCCCTCCATCTCAGGCGGGAAGCCGGTGATGTGATGCGCTCCGGTCAGCGAATCATCACTAACCGGTACACCACGGCGGATTAGCGAATCAGAAAATCAGTGAATCTGGTCCAGGTCGGGATAGAGCGGGAAGTCTTCGGCGAGCTTGTCGACGCGGGCCTTCAGCGCGGTCACGTCGGCGGACGGGCCGGCGGCGAGCGCGGTGCCGATGATGTCGGCCACCTCCTCATATTCCTTCGGTCCGAAACCGCGCGTGGCCAGGGCGGACGTGCCGATTCTCAGGCCCGAGGCCACCGAGGCCGGGCGCGGGTCGAAGGGCACGGTGTTGCGGTTGATGGTGATGCCGCAGGAGGCAAGCAAATCCTCGCCCTGCTGCCCGTCCATCTCGCTGTTGCGCAGGTCGACCATCACCAGGTGCACGTCAGTGCCGCCGGTCAGCACGCTGATGCCGTTGGCCTTGACATCGTCGGCCAGGAGACGTTCAGCGAGAATCTTGGCGCCGTCGAGCGTGCGCTGCATACGGTCTTTGAATTCGGGGGTGCCGGCCACCTTGAAGCTCACGGCCTTGCCCGCGATCACGTGCATGAGCGGACCGCCCTGCTGGCCGGGGAACACGGAGGAGTTGAGTTTCTTGGCGTATTCCTGCTTGGCGAGAATGAAACCGGAACGCGGACCGCCGAAGGTCTTGTGCGAGGTGGAAGAGACCACGTCGGCGTATGGCACGGGGCTCGGGTGCAGGCCTGCGGCCACGAGTCCGGCGAAGTGGGCCATGTCGACCCAGAATTTGGCGCCGACCTCGTCGGCGATCTCCTTCATGGCCTTGAAGTCCTCGATGCGCGGGTAGGCGGACCAGCCGCCGATGATCATGGCCGGGTGGGTTTCGAGCGCGCGCTGGCGGATGATTTCCGGATCGATGCGGAAGGTCACGGGGTTCACGCCGTACGCCTCGGCGTGGTAGAAACGGCCAGAGAAGTTGATTTTCATGCCGTGGGTCAGGTGGCCGCCGTGGTCGAGGGCCAGACCGAGCACGGTGTCGCCGGGCTTGACGAGCGCCTGGTAGACGGCGGCGTTGGCCTGGGCGCCGGAGTGCGGCTGGACGTTGGCGTATTCGGCGCCGAACAGGGCCTTGGCGCGTTCGCGGGCGATGGTTTCGATCTGGTCCACGTATTCGCAGCCGCCATAGTAGCGGTGGCCGGGGTAGCCTTCGGCGTATTTGTTGGTCAGCACGGAGCCCTGGCATTGCAGTACCGCTCGCGGCACGAAGTTCTCAGAGGCGATCATCTCAAGGCCATTGCGCTGGCGGCCCAGTTCGGAGTCCAGCAGTTCGGCGATCTCAGGATCGGTTTCGCAGATCGGCGCGTTGAAAGCATCGGTCGCTTTCTGTGCAAGGGGTGAAGCGGTCATGGGTGCTCCTTTGGTATGGGCGACAATTGATTCGCCGCTGTCGCCTTACTGTATGGCCCGTTTGTAACCGGCCTGTTTCATGATATGGCCGGTCCCCGTTCGATGGCGATGGTGATTTTCGCCGGTGCGACCGGTCGGCTACGCGAGACGGACGGCCCTTCTGCCCACGGCCCACGCTAGACTGGTGTGGATTCATCATCCCTTTCAGGCAGAAGGATTCATCGTGACAACCACCTTCCATTCCACCCGCAGCACCACCGATTCGCTGACCGCCAAGCAGGCGATTCGTAAGGGCATCGCCGATGACGGCGGCCTGTTCGTTTCGGACGCGTTGGGCAAGACCAAGGTGGACGTGGCCTCCCTGCCGGGCAAGTCGTACCAGCAAATCGCCGCCGAGGTGCTGGGCGCGCTGCTGCCGGACTTCACGGCCGAGGAGCTGGGCCAGTGCATCGCCGACGCCTACGGCGAACAGTGGTCCGATGAGCGCATCACCCCACTCAAGCCCCTGGGTGACGATTACGTGCTCGAACTGTTCAACGGTCCGACTTCCGCGTTCAAGGACGTGGCGCTGCAGATCCTGCCGCGCTTCATGGCGCACACCACGCCGGCCGATGGCAACGCGGACGAGAAAATCATGATCCTCACCGCCACCTCCGGCGACACCGGCAAGGCCGCGCTGGCCGGCTTCGCGGACGCCCCGGGCACCGCGATCACCGTCTTCTACCCGGAAGGCAAGGTCTCCCAGGTCCAGGAACTGCAGATGACCACGCAGGCCGGCTCCAACGTGCAGGTGGCCGCCGTGGAAGGCAACTTCGACGACGCCCAGTCCGCGGTCAAGCGCATCTTCGGCGACCGTGCCCTGGCCGAGCGTCTCGCCGGCAATTCGCACGTGGTGCTTTCCTCCGCCAACTCCATCAACGTGGGCCGTCTGGTGCCGCAGGTCGTCTACTACTTCTCCGCTTACGCCCAGCTGCTCGCCGACCAGGTGATCAATGTCGGCGATGAGGTCGAGTTCGTGGTCCCGACCGGCAACTTCGGCGATATCCTCGCCGGCTACTATGCCAAGCTGCTCGGTCTGCCGGTCAAGCACCTCGTGGTGGCTTCCGACAAGAACAACGTGCTGTTCGACTTCCTGACCACCGGTACCTACAACCGCCAGCGCCCGTTCTTCCAGACCATCTCCCCCTCGATGGACATCCTCATCTCCTCCAACCTGGAGCGCATGCTGTACTACTTGTCCGAGGGCGACACCCGTCTGATTTCCATGCTGATGAACGACCTCAACAAGTGGGGCACGTACGAGATCCCGGAAGAGCTGCTGGCCAAGATTCGTCAGATCTTCGGCACCGGTTGGGCCGATGAGGATCAGGTACGCGAGTCCATCAAACACTGCTGGGACGAGAACCACTACGTGATCGATCCGCACACCGCCTGCGGCTACTACCTACTTGAGCAGATGCCGCGCGACCCGCTGACCCCGCGCGTGCTGCTCTCCACCGCCAGCCCCTACAAGTTCCCGCGCGTAGTGAACGAGGCATTGGGCTTCGACGCCACCGGCACCGACTTCGAGTGCATGGATGTGCTGGCCCACGAGACCGGCACCACCGCCCCGGCCGCCCTGCGTGATCTTGAGACCGCCGACGTGCGGTTCAAGGACGTCGTGGCCATCGACGGCATGGAAGACTACGTCGAAAAGGCCGCCCAAGCGCTGTAATAGTCCACGTGACGTTTGTATAACGGTCATTTTTTTTGAAACCGATACGTGCTTTACCGGCGCGTATCGGTTTTTTGATGCCGCAAGCCAAGCGTCCGAGTATGCACGGGCATTGTCAGACATGTGTCAGGCGTTGTTTTCTTGTGGGCTTCCGTTAATTAGTACCGAATTACCTGCAACGAATATTCAGTTCGGTCAATCGTCGAGTCATTGCAGGTATAAAGGGTCGAATTAGATCCGCCAGAACGTCCAATTCTCGTATCTCTCACATATTGCAGGTATTTCGGTACCAATTACGGAGCATTTTTGCAGGTAGAAAGGGTTCATTTAGCCAATTGCAGGTATAAGGGTGCGAGTTACGGCGCAAAATCGCCCATAACTCACACCCTTATACCTGCAACCTCAATAACGTATGCCTTTTCACCTGCAACAAGCCAACGGCATGTTGCTTGATTTTTCCAGGAGGGCGGGAATCGCCGCACTGCCGGCGAATGGGAAAATCCACGCGGTTTGTTAGGTTCTGCCCCTGCAACTGAATAGTCCCATGAGGGAGTAGGCAGCATTGCGGTAAAGGGCCCGACCCAAACCGCAATGCGGCAAGTCAACATCGTGGCCGTCGGCAGTTCCGTTACGGTCTGGCTTTGCCTTAAATGACGAGACTCATGCACCGCGGAGTATGCGATACATGGTCGTCAACGATTCGTTTGGCTGTGTGCCGCCATGTTGCGCGGTACGCGAGTGATATTACGCGGGTTTCAGTGCGCTGTGTCAACCAAACGAGAGGAACATATGACCACGGCCAACGGGCAGACGCCCGCACCGTTCATGCAGGATATGCCAGCAGTCATCAGCACGCTGGGCACCGATGCACATCAAGGCCTGACCAGAGAACAGGCCGCGCACAACCTGAACCAGTACGGCCCCAACGCCTTCACCAAGCCGAAGCCGGAATCGATGCTCTCCCGCATCGTCAAGACGGCCGCCGACCCGATGCCCATCATGCTCATGATCGCGACGGCCATCACCCTGGGCGTCAACATCACCCGCGCCATGGCCGATGAAAGCGATTCCCAGCAGCCGCACCAGCCAATCGCCCTGGATCTGGTGGACTGATAGCACACCGATAACGGAAAGAGACCGACAGATTCCTGCCGGTCTCTTTTCATTCGCTGTCGGACGAATGCGCGGTTAGAGTTCTTTGGCCCGATAGAGGCGGATGGCTATAAGCATGGAGCCAAAATATGCGAGCAGACACAACACGGCGAGAACAAGCGCCGTATGCCACCAGATCGTCAGGAAATCGGTAATATTCAGCAAAAGCCATTGCCAGTCAACAGGCAATCGGGCCAGCAGCGCAATGACGGCATACAAGCCAACCAGGACCACGCCAGAGGCCACCATCATCTTGCGGAAGGTGAACCGGTATGCACAGGCCAGCAGCACCGACCCAAGAATGATAGCCAAAGCGAAGATGAAAGCACCTGCTGCCAAGGTACCGATCCACCCCATATCTGCTATATCGCCAAAGACAATGAAGACGCCGCCGCATATCACCACGTCCAAAGCCCAGAGCAGGCCAACCACCAACAGAAAAAGGTACCGACCTACAACTTGTGCAGTGCGTGAAACAGGAATCAGCCCTCGCATGGCACTGTGCCCTGCAGATTCCTCGGATGACGCAGGCCCCAATGCACTCATACATGCCATCGTCGATGCCAAACCTCCGAGTCCGCCCATCAGACCACTGGCAACGTGTTCATCGACGTGGGTCGATATCATCACGAGCGATACCACGATAGACAGCACCGGGAAAACCAGCAGAAATACCATATTCGCCACGCTAAACAGACCCGTCCCGACACAATCGAATCGACATTGCTTTACTACGGATTTCCAGCTCATCGTCACCATTCCCTTGAAGCAAATATGCGAGAGGCAATTACATACGAGATTCCATATGCCACAACCGTCGTTGCCAATACCGCAATAACCAGCCACAATCGTTGCGCGATGATGGCATTCGCGGCATGGGCCAATCCTCTGGTCACCGAAGCAGGCAAAATAGATAGCAGTATGAATCCAGCCAATACAACGACATAAATCACCATCATCGTGACTTGAAGACCGCCTAGTTTGGTCCACAGATAACCCGTGGGCACGATAAGCGCGACCATCAGCGCGGTGCAGAAACCTCCCAACGGAGCCGCCCACAGATTGCCCGCGAATGACCAATCCGGATTGACCAGCACTTGCAACCCGTCAATCAGAACAATCATCGCTATCGACAATACGGAAATCACCAATCCAACCACATATCGCGCGGCCACCTGACTCTTCCTCGAAGCCGGAATAATGCCACGAAGTCGATATCCGTTCTGTAAGTCAGCAACCGCCATGGTCAGCACCCACATGGCGCAGGTGAATACCGTCATGATGACACCCATGCGATAGCCGAAGCCATCCCCATAAGCTTCACCTTGAAAGATGACGGAGAACAACGGTGCCAACAACAACGAGAACACAGTCCGTTCGCCGACGCACAGGTAGGCCATATCGACGCGCAATGCAGTGGTCAATGCATGTTGCCGAGACCGCGACACCCTCAGTATTGCCCCCATGGCCGCTCACCTCCCGCTCAAGTCACGATTGGAATCATGGGCATTGGTCAGTCGAATGATGTCATCAATGGAAGCCGATTCAACGACAAGCCCCGAAACCACCGACAAAACAGCATCAAGCCTGTCTGACCGGACCAACGCATCGAATCCGGTGGCATACGTATGTGAGCCCAGCACCACGTCCGCAGGCAGTTGTGCCAGTTCGTCTGGACCGCTCTTAATCAGGCGGAACGATTCCTCAAACTCGTCTTTCGGACCGGTGTAGTAGAGACGGCCATCGGTGATGTAGGTAATGAAGTCAGCAGCACGTTCGAGGTCGGCAGTGATATGGGTGCTGAACAGTACCGAATGCTCGCCATCCTCAATGTAGGCATGCAGGATATCCATGAGTTCGTCGCGGGCAAGCACATCGAGTCCGCTGGTCGGCTCGTCGAGAATCAGCAGCTTGGCATCATGACTCAATGCGATGGCCAGCATCAGCTTCATCTGCATGCCGCGGGAAAGATCCTTGATATGTTTCTTGCCGTTCTGTGCGTCACCAAGGCCAAAAGTATCCAGATACTTGTGATAGCATCCACCGTCCCATGATGGATACAGTGGCGCGACAATACGTTCAATGTTCTTGACTTGCCACTGTTCATGCATGTAGCTGAAGTCGAACACCACGCCGAGTTGTTCTTTGACGGGCTCCTCGTTGGCGATGTTGTCGAGGCCGAGCACGTGAATCGAACCGGCGTCGCGGTGGATCATGTTGAGGATGAGTTTGATGAGGGTGGATTTGCCGGCGCCGTTCGGGCCGATCAGTCCCATGATGTAGCCCTTGGGCAGGTCGAAGGTCACGTCGTCCAGCGTGAAGCCGGAATCATAGTGTTTGGTGACGTCGGTGACCTGCAACGCCATCGCGTCGGATTCGGATATGGCGGTCATGGCCATGGTCCTTTCTTGAGGTTATTTCTTGCGGTATTCCTCTTCGAGCATGCGGTCCAATGCGTCCAGCGGAATGCCGGCGGCTTTGGCGCCCCGGCTTGCCTCGGCCAGGCTTTCACGAATCCGGGTTTCGAGCTGACGTTGCATCAGTTCGTTGCCCTTGTCCATCACGAAAGTGCCTTTGCCTTGGATGTTCTGCACCACGCCCTCATCGGCCAGTTCGTTGTACGCCCTGGTGACGGTGAGTACGGAGATGCGCAGCTCCTTGGCGAGTTTCCTCAAGGAAGGCAGGGCCTCGCCCGCCTTCAACTCGCCGCTGAGCACCGCCGAATGGATTTGGGTTTTGATTTGCTCGTAGATGGGTTCACCGGACACGGATGAGATGATCAGTTTCACCTATGCCCCTTTCGATTGTGGTTGACTAGCACCCCAGCTGTTTAGCTGTTATACAACACAGTATAACTGTTCTGCTTAACTGTCAAGGTGTGTTACATAACAGTCGAACAGTGAGCAACAAGCAATGAGCAGGCAAATCCTTTGACAACGGCCGCTTTCCATTGAACAGACACGCCACGAACGCTATTTGTGCGTTGTCCAATTCCGATGAGATCAGACGGGCGGCCTCACATTCCTTCAACATGAACCGTTAGAACAGACGATGGAATTCGGCTGGTTCGTCCCCCGCTCCATTTCGTGGAGCGTTGATCACGGACAGCCGAATGTCCACTTGGTTTTTTCTCTCGGGGTTCTCAGCGACTTTCCATCAGGTGAAAAATCGAGAGGAGCAAAGCATCGAAGAGCAACCGCAGGAGAAAAACGTCAAGCGTAAAGAACAAATCAAAATATGACCAGCGGCTATCTGTGCCTATCCAACGAATAGGTCGTTGCAACCTATTCATAAAAAGAGACATACCATAACTATATATTATCGACAAGATGAATAATGAGCCGAGAGAAGAGGACTCTTCCGTGGAATGCTACCATAGCACGGCGGTTGCATCAGCCGCCACCCATATTGCACTGCTGGATAATGACGCAATTGTGTTAAAAGGATTACAACAGATTATCGAATACAATCACTTAGGAAGCATTACGTGGACCACTCGGAGCGGGAGAGAGGCTGTACAAAGATGCTCAAGTGCCGTAGATACACCGCATTTGCTGCTGTTCGATATGTCTCTTGACGGAATGTCTGGTATAGACGTATGCCGTCAGATTCGCAAAAGAAGCGCATCCGTGCTGCTACTTGGCATCACGGCTTTCCCCCTAGAACGGTACATTTCTCGGCTGATTCAGGCTGGGGCACAAGGACTAGTTGCAAAAGACGAAGAAAGACAAATCGCTGAAGTTACGCGTTGGGTATTAAATAAGGGGGGCTGCGGAAATGGGTTCGAAACGGCCCGTAATGCGCATATGCGACTGAAACACGAGACAAATGACATCCGCATGCTGTTATCCGACAGAGAAGAAGAAATCATGATTCTTCTCAGCAAAGGACTATCCATATCAGAAGCCGCGAATCGCATGCAAATTGGACAGGCTAGTGCAGCAACATATCTTAATAGAGCTCGTCGTAAGCTCAAAGCGGAAACAGTGCGCCAAGCAGTAGCTATCTGGACAGGTGATTATGAACAGTAACATCAAAAAACATCCATTCAGATTAATTATAGTGTTACTCTCCTTATTTTTTTCGATAATTGATTGGACAGAGAGACCCACCACATCTGCGTATGAAATATTATTTGGCTTCATCCACATCGGATTGCTGTTAATCGCCCTATGGTTCCCACGCATTAGTTTCGTAGGATTAATTTTTATGGAATCAGTTGCGTGTAGCTTACCTGTCCTAAATGGGCCAAGCCGTTTCTGGGGCATCTATTGCACTATCGGACTCACTGCATATGAAACGGGTATCTCTATCACGACAGTTTTAGGTATATTTGTATTCTTAGGAATTCAATGCTATCAGATAGCGCGATGGAATAATGGCGAGATAGACATAATCAGCATAACAGTGTTTCTGATGTATGCAGCAGCCACCGTGATTGTCGGATATGGTTTTCATTGGTGGAAGACGACAAATGAACAACACCTTCAAAATTATCAAAGCAAAGAGTACGAACTGCAACATTCTTTTTCTCTGCAAAATAGCGACAACGCTATCATGCTTCATGACTCCGTTGCCCAGTGTTTGACGAGTATACGATTGATTGCGCAACGGCAATCAAATGATCCCCAGAATGATGCCTGGGAGAAGATAGATAAAATTGCACGAAAAGGATTAGAAGCAACCAGAGATATTATCGATACAATGATTCAAGATAATAATGAAAATGGAATACCCATAGAGTCGTCCGAATGGTGGTTAGCGGTAAAACGGTTAACCGACGAATGCGACTATATACTCCACCAACATGGGTTTACTGGCACTACTGAAATCATTAATGGTGGGTTTACGGTACAGCAACAGGTGACCGTAAAGAATATCGATATTCTGCATGAAGTACTGAGAGAACTATGCTCCAACATTATTAAACACGCGCCAAAGTATAGCGAATTCCAGTCCAGCATAGCCCTGCAGAAATCACAAACAGAAATAGTCATGTCCAATAGCATGTCCACAATACCGGACGAAGAAAGGTCGGGCCGCGGGCTAGAGTCACGCAGGCGCAAGCTTAACCTAATCGGTGGTGAAATTGATCACGAAGTGGATGGCGACACATGGATTGTTTATGCGCGTATACCTTTAACTATGGTTTCACCGGACAAAGCAGCCACGGAATCCATGGAGGACAACGAACACGAGAAATATTCACCGAGGAAAAGGGGAAAGACGCGCTCTGTTGAATGCCAAAGGGAACAGATGGCACGGAAGGAGCACAAAGCGCAAAAGTAGTGATTACAGATATAACGAAGCTCATTAATACTCCTAGAACAATAACAACTGGTTTAATTGAAACCTATTATATAGGTACAATGACCGAGTCGTATGGAATCGTGTAATCGTCAGAATTACATCATAATTACCTGAGAGGATGTCATATGTATTGAAGGTATTTAGCGACTTACCTCTATATGCGCACGTTCTACAATCATATAAAAGTCATGTATTTTGCGAAGACATTAATGGAGAGAACCCTAGCCCAACTCCGCGCTTCATAACCGATTTTTAGCATAGCAGCAGAGGGTATCCAAGACACTAATATTTATCATATTCTACCATCACCAGAAAAAAAGGGCTTCCTGTTTTCCGAATGTTCGACTAAACAAGCAGATTCACAGCACCGAATGGATACCCAACCACAACAAACATATCAACACATCCAGCCGGATAACACCTTGAATCGTTCACTGTCAGGGAGTACTAAATACCCCATAAACTCCATCTCCGTTCATCGAAAAACGATGTTTGTCACGGGAAACCCCTATGCGAAGCAATACGAAACGGCATGTTCTAGCCGCCTCCAAGAACGTTTATTGGTCAAAAGACGACGGCACACCTATGTGAGCGATGACATTAATGCCCGAACATGGCAACTGTTGAGACGTAACGCGCAAAGCGCATCTGGTAAGGTCAGTTATCAGCTAGTTCACGATATCTTTGTTTCCCCAAACGACGTAGTATACTGCTTCACCGTCCTTGGCGTTTCGCGTAAACGGACCTTTTCAGGATGTTCGACCTTGCACCGTGTGGGCCGCAATCGGCTATATCGTTGTGAACATCGAGCTAATGGCGATTAAACATCGCTACTATTAATAATCCCTGAGGAATTCGAACGGTGATCTATAAGGTAACAAAATGGGAAAACAATGATGACCAGGACAATCATTATTGAGGAGGATACAGTAAGTACGACGGCAGCATGAATAGTGCCAGTGAAGCCGTATAAACCGTAGGCGAGAGGAATTAGACCGAAGCTAATTGCATAATCAATTGAGGAAACTCGTCCCATGTGCCGCTTATCGACGCATGTCTGCATAGTAGATCCCCAGAACACGCCAGACAATTCCAGTCCAAGCCCAGCAACAAATGACGCCACATACCACAGTACTTGGATGTCCAAAGTACCTACAACAAAAATCGGCATAATAGCTAAAGCGCCAAATAACACTGATTTAGAAAACATGTGCCTAGGCCTTTCCAACTTTAACGCGATGAGACTGCCGCAAATGTATCCAGATGAGGTGATAGATGCCATCAGGGACCATGCGCCCCGGCCACTCTCTTGCACGACCCACAAGGGCATTGTGACGTCTGTTGCCCCGGATTGTACGGCAAGGAACAACGCCCAGAACGGCACTCCCACTGCTAACCAAATATAAGTATGGAACAAACTGGGAATAGAACGTAATGCAGAAATCATGGAAGCATCATCATCGTTGTTATTAGCCTCGTCATCGCAGCTGGGCATGAGTTTCAACGATAGAACAAGCGGCATGGAGACAGCCAGACACACAGCACCATCCAGAAATAGAAAAGAAGGTGATATCAGTTGAGCAAGCCATGCACCAAGAAGTGGACCGACCACCGAGCCGGCATTGCGAAACGTACGTATCAAGCCGTTGGCACGTACAATATCTTCAGGGGGAGCAATCGAAGGCAATAAGGCGAACAAGGCTGGCGAGCCGACCGCACCAATGATACCTGCGGCCAAACTGATTGCTTGCACGGGCCATCCAAGACCACTCAACTGCACGACCCATGTTCCGACTCCATAGGAAATAGCTAGACCACCCAGCATTCCTGAGGCAAGAGTTTTCCGCGGCAATCGATCCGCTAAAACACCACCCAGAAAAGCCATGACCAAGGTGGGCAGCGTCTTGAACATGAGTACCAAGGCTAGGCCCAAGCTGTCAGATGAAGCCGCTCCAGTGAATACAACACCGCATGTGAAGAACGCCGAGGACATTGCTTGCATGCCCTGGACCAATGCCAGTTTGGCTACCTGCCAGCGTACGACACTCCCGACATTCTTCACCATGCTCGAACAGCCTCCTGTTGTTTTATCATGTATTTAAAACGTAACTATATTGCCTTTTATTCAGGCCACTACCGAAATATGCTTTGGGGATTCTAAAATATTCACTTCTTCGCGAGATTCGGCGAAAATATCGTGCTCATATAAGACGGGATCTTTAATTCCAAGAATCTCAAAAGAAGTTCGTCGATCACGACACGGGTCACATACTCCACAATGAACTGTCCCGCCCAAGGCACAGCTCCACGTATCGCCGAACGGCACGCCAAGACCCATACCTTTTTGAATGACGGCACACTTATTGATACTAAGATAAGGAGTATGGAACGTTACCCCGTATTCATCTCCTTCACATTCTACGGTAACCGTATGAAGAGCTTCAAAATATGATGCATGATTATCGTGGAACACAGCATCGTTACTATGAACTGCGTAATAAACATCAACGATATCATGCTTAAGCGCCCATGAAGCCATTAGCATAAGCGCAATTGCCGATCCAAAAGGCTGAACATGCTCTTCCTTATTAGGGGCAACGACAAATGGCCCAAATGCTTTGCGGAGGAACTGAGGCTGAGGCAATTCATAGAAACGCTTAAATTGCTCGGAAAATCATATTGATAATGATGGAGTCGTTCAGAGTGGAGATTTGTAACGATTCTTTGCGCATGTTGACTCTCATTACATCCCTCAGTTTCACCAAAATTGAAAGTAACGGCATATATTTCTTTCCCCCTGATTTAATAGGTCATACAAGAGAGTAGTAGAGTCCGGGCCTCCTGATAGAAGCAACGCGACACGATTATGATTCTGAATCATTGTTTAATCCTTTGACTTTGTGAAATTCAGCGAATCTGTTGAACTTCTGTATAGAAGTTATTCTGTTAATCGACGTTTGAGAAGTAGTCATGTAAACGTCACAATGACAAATGCGCGACGATTCCTGGGTCTGATGAAAGATCTTGGTGCTTGGCTTTCAGAGTCTCTCCTCATTTTTTCAATTGTTGTATGTCGTTTCCGTGCAACAATACAGCACCGAAACACAGCCAGCGCCTACAATGGCCTCGGAAAGGGGGACTTATGCCGAACAACGCCGTTACGCTACACCACACCGAACCGACCGATTATCCGGAACAAGGGCGAGGAACTGGAGCGGCAGCGGTTTGAGGCGCAACGGCGGTCGGATAGGATCGCGCGGCGGTAGGGGCTTCATATATGGCTCCCCTCAGGGAGGGGAGCCAGTTTTTTACAACACCCGTGGGGCGTTGTGGAAATCGAAGAGGACGCCGTCGGCGAGCCGGCAGATTTCGGGCCAGTCGGCCGCGGAGGAATCGTCGTGCATGGCCCAGACCGTCATACCGACCGATTTGGCCGATTTCATGGCGACCAGCAGGTCCTCGAACACCGTGCAATCGGTAGGTTTGACGCCCAGACGTTTAGCGGCAAGCAGATAGACGTCGGGCTGGTCCTTGCCGACGTCGTTCGCGTCATCGACGGAGACGATATCGTTGAACAGTTCGAACATGCCGACGTGGCGTAGCGCCGGCTCACGCAGATGCGGGGGCAGCGAGGTGGCGACACCCAGTTTGACACCGGAGGCTTTCAGATCGCGCAGATAGTCAAGCGCGCCGGGTTTGGCTTCGACCGTGGTGGAATAGGCGACGCTGGCCATGTCGTCCCATTCCTGCATGAGCTCTTCGGGCGTGTCTGTAAGGCCGAAGCGTGCGATGGTGTATTCGGCGATCTGGCGGAATTGCATGGCGGAAACTTTGGTCATGTAGTCGGGCGGCACTTCGATTCCGCGCTTGTTCAGGAAGTCGATGTCGACTTGGTCCCAGACTCCCATGGAGTCTAGGAGGGTGCCATCGAGATCGAATATGGCGGCTTTGGTCATAGGACACTTTCCTTCAACAGTTCTCGGGCGTGGTCTAGTGAGGCTTCGGATTCGCTGCCGGAGAGCATGCGGGCGATTTCGTGGACGCGGGTTTCGCCGTTGACTTCGGCGATGGTGGTGACCACGCCCAAATCGTCGTCATCGGCATCCGGCGGCTCCTTGGTGACCACGAACTGCGCGTCCGCCCACGAAGCGACCTGCGCCAAGTGGGTGACGACGATGACCTGCGCGCTGCGGGCCAGCCGTGCCAGACGTTTGCCCAGTTCGACCGCAGCCTTGCCACCCACGCCGGCGTCAACCTCGTCGAAGATGAAGGTCTGGTCGGCACCGCCGCGCGTGTCGGCGGCCACCAGCTCCAAGGCCAACATCAGTCGGCTCAGTTCACCGCCCGAAGCGCTTTTGCCCATCGGCAACTGCGGCGACCCCTCGAACGGCGTAAACAGGAACGCGATATCGTCGCGACCATACGGACCGAGCGGATCATCGGCCTTGTCTCGCGGCGTGACACGCACTTCCAAGGAGGCGCCCAGCATGGCGAGCGAGCCGAGTTCTTCAGTGACGCGCGCGCCCAAGTCGGCAGCGGCAGCCACGCGCGCGGCGCTCAGCACGTCGGCGGCGGCGAGGGCCGCAGCGTACAGCGTCTGCCGTTCGGATTCGAGTTCGGCGACCTTTTCCGGCGAGGCGTCCAGATCCTCCAGATCGAACGCCGCCTTGTCCCGCCAAGCGAGCACGTCGGCCAAGGTGGGGCCCCACCGACGGGTGAGGTCGCCAAGCTCGTGGATACGGCCGTTGATCTGGTCCAGATCCTCCACGCTGCCTTCGTCACCCAGCTCCTGGCTCAGGGCGAACACCACGTCGCCCAAATCGGCATTGATGGATTCAAGCCGATCGGCCTGCTCGGCGAACGTGCCGCCGACGCGAATCGCGCGCAACGAGGTCACCGCATGATTGATGAGTTCCACGGCCGAAGCGCCGTCGGCGGCGTCCACATCCACCTGCGAGGCATCCAGCGCGCCCAGCGCCGAACCCACGCCTTGGGCGATGTCGGCCGCGTTTTCGATGCGTTCGCGGCGCGCCTTCAGCTCCTCGTCCTCCCCCGGCTGCGGGTCGGTTCGGTTGATGCGGTCGATGGATTCGCGCAGGTAGTCGGCCTGTTGGCGGGCAGAGGATTCCTGCGAGCGCAGGCGTTCCAGCCGCTCATCCATGGCGGCCAGCGCATCCCACGCCTTGCGGTAGGCGGCCAGTTCGGCTTCGTCTCCGGCCACCCGGTCCAGAAACTCGCGTTGCCGTGCGGCGGCCGCGATTTTCAGCTGATCGGTCTGGCCATGAATGATGACCAGTTCGCCGGCGATGGCCCCCAGCACCGAACGCGGTACGGACTTGCCGCCGAGCACGGCCCGCGAACGTCCGGAAGCGCGTACGGTGCGGGAAAGGAACAGTTCGCCGTCTTCGGGGTCGACGCCCGCGTCGTGGGCTTTGGCCACGGCCGCGGCAGCACCGGTGAGCCCGCTGTCAGAATCGTCAGAACCGGCATCGTCACCGGCATCGTTGGTGTCGCCGGAATGTTCAGATGCGACGGCATCATCCGCGAGCGCGAAAATCGCCTGGGCCCAAGCCTCGTCCGCCCCGGCCGAGACGCGCGAGGATTCGGCGGCCCCACCGGAGACCAGTCGGATCGCGGAGAGCAGCATGGATTTGCCGGCGCCGGTCTCGCCGGTGATGGCGGTCATGCCTGCGGCCGGCGCAATGGCGGCTTCTCGAATCGGTCCCAGATTGCGGATATCGAGTTCTTCGAGCATCAGGCTCCTGCCTTGCCGTCGCGTTCGCCCGGCTTGTCGAGCTCGGTACCAGCGACACCAGCGTCACCGGCAACGCCAGCCGCATACGCGGCCGCCGGGAACGTGTGCCCGTGATGCAGCGGCTGGCTCGAGGCCTCGTTGCGCGCGTGCTCGCGCCAACCGACCACGGGCAGATCGAACTTGGAGACCAGACGGTTGGTGAACGGCATGCCGGAGAGTCGAGCGAGGCGCAAGGTATCGCGCGATTCGCGCACCATGACGCGCGTACCCTGCGGCAGGGCGCGCTGACGGCGTCCATCGCAGCAAATCCAGCCTTCGGACATGGAATCGTCCAGAATATCGATGGTAAAGGTCGAACCGGAGCCGATGATCAGCGGCCTGGCGAACAGGGCGTGCGCGGCCAACGGAATCAACTGCAGGGCCTTGACGTTCGGCCACATGACTGGACCGCCCGCGGAGAAGGCGTAGGCGGTGGAACCGGTGGGCGTGGAGACGATGACGCCGTCCGCGCCGAACGAGTTCATCTCCACATCGTCCACGCGGATGGACAGTTCGACCATCTTGCCCCGGTCGGCGCGTTCCAGCGTGATGTCGTTCAGCGCCCAATCCTCAATGGGCTTGGTGGCGCCAGGCAGCCAGACGTCCACATGGGCGATCATGCGTTCGTCGATCGAATAGTCGTGGGTGGCGACCCGGCGGATCGCCTCGTCGATCTGGAAGCTTTCGAATTCGGCCAGGAAGCCGACATGCCCCATGTTCACGCCGAGAATCGGCACCTGGGTGCAGTGGACGAGTTCGGCGGCGCGCAGTATCGTGCCGTCGCCGCCCAGGACCACGACGATTTCGGTGTCGTCCGACACGCACGGCGGCTGCACGCCGAAATCGGGGGCCTCGGTGTTGTCGATGATGGTGACTTCGAAACCGGCCACTCGCAGCTGGCTCACCGCCTCGGCCACTACGGTTCCGGTCTGCCTGAGCCTGGTATGCGTCACCACCACCGCGTTGCGCTTGGCCATGGCATCCTCCTGTCGATTCGGTCGCACTGCTCATTATTCTAGCCGCAGACACCGTCATCAGTCGTACAGGTGTTCGAAAAGTGCTGCTTCGTGGCGCGTCGCCGGCAACGTTCCACAGAGCCGATTATCGTAAGGCTTCGGCATACAATGGCATACAGCCGTGCAATCACCCCCATCTGCTCACATCGTGACCGATATAACCCCCTCAACATGGATGCGCTCATTATTGTGGCAATAAGCCATAAAGCTGTACGTCCATATTGAGGGAGTTTTATCATCATGGGCAAGCATACGCAGAATTGCACGTTGATAGGCAAAGGAGTCTACGGCACCATAGGAGTAGACCAACGTTCCCGTCTTGCCGATGGCGCGCATTTTCACACCATGATTGTGACCAGCACCCTCGAGGCCTCAGTTATAGAAGGGGACAAACTGGTCATCAAGAGTGGCATTGTGCGGTGTGATGGTGATATTCGCGTATCCGGCATCAGTGGCAGCGGCGACATCGAAGTCGGCGGCGACATTATCTGCGATGAAGTAACCTTTACCGGCAAACTACGATGCAACGGCGATATCGTTTGTTCCGGAAATCTGTCCGTCAATGGCTCCCTAGGCACCCGTCATATTAGCGGTCAGACAGTCCGCTTGAACGGCGTGTTGAAGGGTCATGACGTCAACAGCAGGGCGCTGGAAGTTCATCCACTGCGCAGTACGATGTTTTCTCGTTTTGATATGGATGGGTATGAGGATGGCAGCACGGTTCGCCATATCACAGCCGTCACGGTTGAAGCCAACCATCTGCAATGCCAGACTTTGACGGCGGACTCCGCCATGCTACGCAACGGCAGTGCGGTGGAAAGCGCCACGTGCGCCACCGCAATAGGCATCGACCGTACCTCCAGCGTGCTGCTGGTGAACGGAGACTGCCAACGCATTCATCTCAAGACAGCGTAAAGCAGGTATTCCTCATTACCGTGGGTGCCGATGATGGGACTATCGGCAGTGGCCACCACGTCAAGTCCGTGCTGTTCAGCACAGGCGACCACGTCGTGTAATGCCCGCTCCCGCAATGCCGGATCTTCAACGATGCCGTTTTTGCCGAGTCCTGCCCGGCCGACCTCGAACTGCGGTTTGACCAGTAACACAATCTGCGCACCGGGAGCCGCGATGCGCGCGATTACCGGAATCACATAGGTCAGGGAAATAAAAGAGACATCGGAGACGATCATCGCCGGCCGGTAAGGCAGGTCGTCGGCCTCAACTTCGCGAATGTTGACGCCGCTCATTTCGATGACGTGCTCGTCATTGGCGATGCGCGGGTCGAGCTGGCCGTGGCCGACGTCGAGCGCCACGACTTTGGCCGCTCCCCCACGCAACAGTACGTCGGTGAAGCCACCGGTGGAGGCACCGATGTCCAGACATTCCAAGCCTTCCGGCCCGGTAAGGCCATTGCCGGCAAAGGTTTCGAACGCGCCCAAGAGTTTGTAAGCGCCTCGGGAGACGTAGTCGTCGCCCTTATCCACGGCGAGTTCGCTGTGCCCGGCTTTGACCATGAACGATGGCTTGGTGATGGTCTCGCCGTCCACACGCACATGCCCGGCTTTGATGAGTCGCTGCGCTTTGGCCCGCGATTCGACCAGTCCCGAAGCCACGAGCATCATGTCGAGTCGGTCAAGTGGGGTCGCGGAATCGATATGTTGCTTGGTCATATACCTTCCTTCCGACCCACCATCCACCAACGGGGTGGCTCGGCATGGAGCCACCATCCAGCACTTCACGTCATCTTCCGCTGGCGGGAGAATGAATCACCTCTGCTAGCTGCGACTGTTATCAAGCTCGTGTTGTAACGATTCCAGCACGTTGCGATAGGTCTCAAGCTTGCGGTCGTTGTCTTGTTCATCGATATCCGCAAGTTCGGGGTATCGCTCGGTGACCGGCGCGTGTTCGCTATCCGTAGGCATAGGACTATGCCTCGACGGCGAACACAGGTACCGTGGCCTCGCTGAGCTGTGCGCCTTGGTCGGCGGCTTCCCATGCGGCGCATACGGCGGCGCGCAGGCCGTCCATACTGGTGGGGTCGCTGACGCGTACCTGGCCGTTTTCAAACCAAGCGCTAGCCTTGCGGCATTCCCAAGTACCGCTCTCGTCGCGGACCGGCTCCGGTTGGGCTTCGCCGAGTTCACGCAGATCAAGGGCGATGAATGTGGGCCTCAGGTGTGCCGGAGCCAGCATCAGTTCGGTCGGGTTGGTGACACCGGTCAGCACCGCCAGCGAATCGTAGTCACCGCGGTTACCGGCCTCGATATCGGTGTCGAGGCGGTCGCCAATGGCGATGGACGCCTCCTTGGGCACCATATCGTGGCCTTCGGCGGCGTTCAGTTCGCGGGCCTCATCGTACATGTACGCTTCCGGCTTGCCAGCGGAGGCGACCGGTTCGACGCCGGTGGCCGTGATCACGGCGCGAATCATCGATCCGCAACCGGGGGCGATGCCCAGTTCACGAGGAATCGTCAGGTCGCGGTTGGTCACGAAATACGTGGCTCCGGCCTCGACCGCGAACGCGGCGTCGGCCATCATCTGCCAGGTCATATCCGGATACCAGCCCTGAATGACGGCCTGTGGGCGGTCCTGAGGACCGTCCACGATGGTCAGGCCGTTGCGGGTGACCTCATCGCGCAAATGCTCGGCGCCCAATACCTGTACGCGCGCGCCGGCGGGCAACGCCTTGGCCACCACACGGGCGGCCACCACCGAAGAGGTGATGACCTGCCACGGCTCCACGTCCAAGCCGAAGCCCTTGAGCTGGTCGGCCACCACGTGCTGGAAGCGCGAGGAGTTGTTCGTGGTGTATTCGATGGTCATGCCGGCGGCTTCGGCCGCACGAATGGAATCGGCCGCGTATTCGACCGGATTCTTGCCGCGATACACCACGCCGTCGAGGTCCAGCAGCGCAAGCTGATAGGCCTCGGCGAGCGGGCGATCGGTGCCTTTGAGGAAACGGGTCATTACGCCGCTCACTCCTCGGTTTCGGTCTCGGGTTCGGTGGAGTCGGAGTCGGCGGCTTCGGCGGAATCGTCAGCCTTGGCGTCATTGGCGGAATCGGTCTCGGTCTCGTCGGCCTCATCAGACTCGGCATCGCCGTCTTCAGCCTCGTCGTTCTCATCGCCGTATTCCTGCTCCGGATCCGGGGCGTACTGCGCCTCGTCCGGATCGATGCCAAGCTTTTCGAGCACGTCGGAGTCGTCGGTGATGTCTTCGAGATCGTGGTCGATCACCACGTCGTCGCTGTTTTCGTCAATCTCCTCGTCGGCATACTGATCCTCAAGACGGTCCAGCAGGTCGTTGAGCTGCTCGGCTTCCTTGCTGCGGCCGGCCTCTTCAAGGAAGTACTGCTCGGCCTGCACGGCACGCATGCGGTACTCACCCGGCAGACCCTGAGAGCGGCCGACGGTGTGGACCACTTCAATGGCCTTGTCCCACATCTCCAAATCGCCAAGGGCACCGGCGTACACCAGGAACATCTCGACCTTGGGAGCGCCATGCAGCTGCTTGCCCTCATCGGACAGCGCCAGTTCCACGGCCTTCTTCGGCTCTCCGACGCCACGCTCGCAGTCAGCGATGAACGGCAGGTAGTCGAGGAAGCCGTTCATACGGTAGGCGGTGCGGAACTCACGCAGGGCCAGCTTGTAGTCGCCCTGACGGTAGGCCACGAACGCGAGCGTCTCGCGGGCAAAGTCGATGCGGGAGGCCTGACGGGCCACCCACTTGGCGTGCTCCAAGGCAAGTTCGGGGTCGCTCTCCTCCAGCGCGAAAGCGGCGAGGATGTGCAGACCAATGTTCTCCGCGTGCTCCTTGGACAGGCCGCGCAGACGTTCGCGCTCATCCTTGGACAGCATCGACCATTCCATGCCCTTGGGCATCTTGGGCTCGTCGGGACGACGGTCGGTGTACGGGTTCTGCGAGGGGAAGCTCATCGTGCCGTCGGAGTTACGGCGCGGACGCCTCATGTATTCAGAGCGCTTCTCCTCACGGTACTGGCGCTTCTCTTCCTGCGAAAACTCGCGGAATTCGCCGTCACGACGGTTGTTGTCGCGGCGGTCGTCCCTGCGGAAGTTGCGGCGGTCGCCATCACGGCGATCGTCGTCGCGACGGAAGTTGCGACGCTCACCATCGCGGTGGAAGTCACGGCGATCATCGCGACGGAAATCACGACGATCGTTGTCACGGTGCTGGTAGCGCGGGTTCTCGCCGTTCTCGCCTTCGTGGGAACGGTAGCCGCCTTCGCGGCGCGGCTTGAAGCCTTCACCGTCACGGCGCGGACCACTGCCGCGGTAACCACCCTTGTGGAAGCCACCGGACTTGCCGTACGACTTACGGTAGCCGCCGTGGCCCTCGCCATCACCATCACGGCGCGGCGCGTAACCCTCACCATCCTCACGACGGCGCGGCTTGAAGCCCTCACCATCGCGGTCGCGGCGCGGACGGAAGCCGTCGCCATCGCGGCGCGGACCGTTGCCGCGATAGCCGCCCTTGCCACCGAAACCAGAGCGGCCGCCCTTGTGGAAGTCGCCACCCTTGCCGTACGACTTGCGGTAGCCGCCTTCGCCATCGCCGTCGCGGCGCGGCGCGTAGCCCTCGCCATCCTCACGGCGACGCGGCTTGAAACCCTCACCGTCATGACGCGGCTTGAAACCGCCCTTGCCGCGCGGCTTGAAACCCTTGCCGCCGCGGTTGCCCGGTCGGCGATCGCCATACCCCTTATGGCCGCCGCCGTAGGACTTGCCGGAACGCTCGTTACCTTCTGCCATTACTTGTTTTCCTTAATTCGTTGTTGATTAACGGTTTTCCACGGCGCCGAGCGCCTTCTTGCCACGACGGATGAGCGCGAAGCGGCCTGCCAGGAAGTCGGCTTCGGCCAGCACCTGCTCCTCATCCTCGATACGGTTGTTGTTGAGATACACGCCACCGGACTTGATGGCGCGGCGTGCCTCGGAAGCGGACTTGAACAGTCCGGCAGCCTGGGCGGCGTCGATTACGCGATCGCCCGGCTTGGAGACGGGGAAGACGTGCTCGCCGTTCTCGTCGACCACCTTGAAGCCGTCGAGCACGGATTCCAGCGTTTCCTCGTCGATGTCTTCGAGGTTGCCACCGCGGCCGAACAGCGCACCGGAAGCATCGATGGCAGCCTGGGTAGCGGCCTCGCCATGCACGAAGCTGGTGACCTCCCAGGCGAGGGTCTTCTGGGCCTCGCGCTTGCCGGGGTTGGTCTTGGATTCCTCGACCAATCGTTCGATTTCGGCCTTGGGCAGGAAGGTGAACGCCTTCAGCAGGCTTTCCATCTCCACGTCCGGGCGGTTGATCCAGAACTGGTAGAACTTGTACGGGCTGAGCATCGTGGCGTCGAGCCAGACGGCGTTGCCCTCGGACTTGCCGAACTTCTTGCCGGAAGCATCAGTGATGATCGGGCTGGTGAACACGTTGACGTCCACACCGCGCACCTTGTGGATCAGGTCCAGGCCGGAGGTGAGGTTGCCCCACTGGTCGGAGCCGCCGAGTTCCAGCGTGCAGTGGTATTCGTCAAACAGGTGGAGGAAGTCGTTGCCCTGCAGCACCTGGTAGCTGAACTCGGTGAAGGAGATGCCTTCCTCAGAGTTCAGGCGGCGGGCGACCGTGTCCTTGGCGAGCATGGTGCCCAGACGGAAGTTCTTGCCGACGTCACGCAGGAAGTCGATGACGGTCATCGAGGCGGTCCAATCGTAATTGGACACGAAACGTACGGCGTTCGCGCCTTCGGTGTCCAGAATGCCGCCGATCTGGTTCTTCAGACGATCGGCCCAGCCGGCCACCACGTCCTTCGGGTTGAGCGTGCGTTCGCCGGACTGGCGCGGGTCGCCGATGAGTCCGGTGGCGCCGCCGACCAGAGCGATTGGATGATGGCCCGCAAGCTGCAGGTGACGCATGTTGATGAGCTGCACGAGGTTGCCGATATGCAACGATGCAGCGGTGGGGTCGAAGCCGCAATAATAGGTGATGGGCTCGCCGTTCAGTGCTTCTGCGAGTCGATCCCGGTCCGTGGACTGGGAAATCAACCCGCGCCATTCCAGTTCCTCAAGCAGGGTGTCGAAACCCGCTTCCTTGAAGTCGGTGACGTGAGCCATAGCTTGTCGCTTCTCCCTATCGAATTGTGAATGAGACTGCCCAATTGGGCACAGTCAAGTTTCGCAGAACATGGCGACAGTGCCGAACACCAGCCGAGCCGCGCGATTCAGTAAAACGCCTTATTCTAGCGGCGCGGGCCCATAAGTTCGCGCAAAGAGTCGATGATGTCCTGACGATCCGGCACCCGGAACTTCGGGAAGGACTTGAGCATACGCTTCTGCTGTGCGTTGATGACGCCATTGACGGCCCAGCGCAGACGCTCAACCGTATCCTGTGAAAGCTCACGCATCCTGTCGGATACCGCACTGGAGCCCCGCTGCCACGTGCCACCGGCGCGTGCCGCCACATCCTGCACCACCTGAGCGACGGAATCGAGCACCTGCTCGAATTCGAGCATGCCCGTAACCGTGACCGCCAAGTCGATGATGGTGATCAGAGCCAGTACCGTGACCAGCGTATGCAGCATCGGCAGCGGAATCATATCCGTGACCCGCTCGACATATGGCTGCGAACCAAGTACCACGCCCACGCCGCCGAGGCCGAAAATCAACGCGCCCAGCAGGCAGACGCGGCCTTGGAGGTTGAAGCGGAAGTTCGAGTAATCCCACCAGCGGGCGTGGAACAGCTGCTCCATGACCCATGAGGTTGTGTATTCGAGTATCGTGGCGCCCACCATCGAAATCAGGAAGATGGTGATCGGGTTATGTACGTTGCCGAGAATGGCGACGCCGAGTATCGCGCCGGTGCCGTAGATCGGGCACAACGGGCCGTTGAGGAACCCTCGGTTGACCAAGCGGTGCTGTTGGCAGGAGACGAGAATGGACTCGTACATCCAGCCGACGAAACTGTAGAACAGAAACCAGAGGAAATAATGTTCGAGTGTGATGATCATCGACGGGCTTCGATCTCGGCGTAGGGCTTCGCGGCGGGCAACGCGCGCTTGTTGAACCGGTCGAGCGAGAAGGTCTCGGCGGTGGCGGAGCATTTGTCCGCCAAGGTGACCAGATAGCCTTCGATATAGCGCGGCGGCACCGGGGTCATCGGGAACATGTGGTTCTCGATGCTGTTGCGTTCGATATCGTTGAGCTTGAAGTCCTTCAGGGCATTGACCAGGGCGGCGTGGCCATGGGTGAAGCCATGCCACTGGTGTTCGCCGTTATCCCAGTCGTGCCAGTCGTACAGGAAGTAATCGTGCAGGAGGGCCGCGCGAATCAGGGATTTGAGGTCGACGCGGTACCACAGGTGTGCGCGGTCGGCCATCCACACAGCCAGGCAGGCGACACGCACGGAATGTTCGAACGTGGTGACGCTGCCGTGCTGGTAGCAGCAGCGTTCGATCTGCATGTGCTGGTGTTCGATGACCTCACGGCCGTACTTGGCGACCAGGCGTTGAATCTGCGTCCGAGTGAGCAGATGTCCCACGGTTTCGACCCTCCGTTCGGGTTGGTTCAGTGCAATCCCTTGTTGTGAATCACGATTGCCCGACGATATTCAAGAATCCATCGAGTAATACCGTGACCGATTGTAGGGCACACGTATGTCCGTGCACACTCATCCAAAAGAACGACAACGGGAACCGTTAATCATGGTGGGTTTCAAGATAGTCGAGATAACCCTGAAAACCGCCATCTAGGCTTGCTACATCGTAACCGCGATCGGCAAGGATTTCAGCTACTTCCTCGCTCCACCATCCTTGAGCACAATAGACTACGACAGTTCGATCTGTGGGCACGGTTTTGAGCACATGGGCCAGAGGGTCGAGTGGTGCATTGATGGCACCTTCGACCGGGTGGGCGGCGAAGTCGGCTGGTTCCCTCAAGTCGAGCAGCGTGACCGTATTCGGGTCGAGCTTGGCAAATTCCGCCGGCGTGATGCGGCGGTACGATGATTCACTGCTCTCATCGTCAACGACCGCATTATGCAAGGCAATAGGCATGTTCTTCCCCTCTCGTTCTGATCTTGGCTCCCCTCAAGGAGGGGAGCCACATAGCTCTAAATCGCGCAGGCCGGCTGAATATAGTTGGCCGGATCAATAGCAGTAATGGTCGGCTGCTCACCGCACACCGGGCAATCCGGCACATGCTTTGGCAGTGGGACCCGTCGAATATTCATGGTCAGCGCATCCACGGTGAGCATGCGCCCCACCAACGGCTCCCCCACGCCGGCAATCAACTTCACGGCTTCGGTGGCTTCCAGACTGCCGATCACACCGACCACCGCGCCCAGCACGCCGGCTTCCTTGCAGGTCGGAATCTCACCGGCGGCGGGCATGTCGCGGAAGATGCAGCGGTAGCAGGGGCCTTCGCCGGGAATGACGTTCATCACCTGACCGGCGAATCCGACCACGCCGGCATGGATGTACGGCTTGCCGACCAGCACGCAGGCGTCATTGATGAGGAATTTTGCGGCGAAGTTGTCGGTGGCATCGATCACCAGATCGTACGGTTTGATGAGGCCGGCGATGTTGCTCGCGTCGACGAGCTCGTAGTAGGTGTCGACCGTCACATCCGGGTTGAGCGCGCGGATGGCTGTGGCCGCGGATTCCACTTTGGGCGCTCCGACACGTGCGGTGGTATGGATGATCTGACGTTGCAGATTGCTCATATCCACCACATCGCCGTCCACCAGTCCGATATGGCCGACGCCGGCCGCCGCCAGATACAGGGCGGCCGGAGAGCCAAGCCCGCCCGCTCCGATGATGAGCACGCTGGAGGCCAGCAACCGCTTTTGCCCTTTGACGCCCAGCCCCTTCAAAATCAGATGGCGCGCGTACCTCTCCACCTGTTCATCAGTCAATGCCATGTTTTCTCCATGTTTCCAGCTCCCCTCAGTCCGCTACGCGGCCAGCTCCCCTCAGAGAGGGGAGCTAATAAAAGTGTCAGTGCAAATATCCCGTAGTCGGGCTGGACGGCACAGCCTGTCCCTCGGTCACCTTGCCAAGGCCAGACAAATACGCCGCACGGCCGGCATCGATGGCGTGCTTGAACGCCTCAGCCATCAGGGGGATATTGCCGGCAGAGGCAACGGCCGTGTACGCCATCACCGCATCCGCACCCATCTCCATCGCATCGCAGGCCTGGCTCGGACGGCCGATACCAGCATCGATGATGACCGGCACATGCGCGTTGGCGATGATGATTTCGATGAAGTCACGCATGCGCAGGCCCATGTTGGAGCCGATCAGCGAACCGAGCGGCATAACGGCGGCGGCACCGGCCTCCTCCAGCTGGCGTGCGGCAATCGGGTCCGGGAACATGTAGGGCATGACCACGAAGCCTTCCTTGGCCAGCATTTCGGTGGCTCGGATGGTTTCGGCGTTGTCCGGCAGGAGGTACTTGGTCTCGTGTTCGATTTCGACCTTGACGAAGTCGGTGTGGCACACTTCGCGTGCCAGTCGGGCGATACGCACGGCTTCCTCAGCGTTGCGCGCGCCGGAAGTGTTGGGCAGCAGCGTAATGCCTTCGGGAATGTAGTCGAGCACGCTGTTCTCGGTGGTCTGCGCGCGGCGCAGTGCCATGGTGACGATTTGCGTGCCTGCATGTTCGACCGTGGCCTTGATGAGGTTCAGGTCGTAGCGGCCGGAGCCCAGGATGAATCGCGACTGGAACTCGTGACCGCCCAAGTTCAGCGGCTTGTCTTTCACCGGGAGAATCGGCGCGGCGGTGCCGACCGGATTGGTGACGGCGGGCTGCGGCGGCAGCGGAGTCGCCTCAACAGATGCTTCAGTAACCGGATTAATATTGTTCATAGCTTTTCCTTTCATCCACCCTGTACAAACTGCACAATTTCCATGACGCACTGGTCGTCGAGCATGGCGTCGGCACGCTTATCGCGCGGGATAATCTCACCATTGAGTTCGATGGCCACACGCTCGGCGCGGAATCCGTGCGCTTCGAGATAATCGGCGACGCTGACCGGCGTCTCGAGCGTGACCTGCTCTCCGTTGACCTGCATAATATCCTTTCAGATAGTAAAAAAGGGTGCACGAAACGAACCGTACCTTAAGTGGTGCGCCCATTCATGAACCCAATCATGCGACCGTTCGACCGTTGTGATGTATTGGCTCCATCACGACCGTCTCACGGCTGAATTATGCAAACGGAATGAAAGCTGTATCGGAGAACCCGGCAAATCTGCAACAACGATTCCTTACGGCGGCATGACCCGCGTCAAGTTCCCCGGTCGAAGTCTGGCGACTTCCTCTCAGCCTCACGGCTCCCGTTCGTTACGATTTCTCAGTGTATGCCGTTGCAGTGACAACAGCAAAATAGAGCTCCCTCTGACGAGGGAGCTTCATTGGGACTAGAACGTGCCGGGGGCTTTGTAGGCGGAGCCATCCGACGTGGATGCGGGGAAGAGCTTGAGTTCTTCGACCTCGGCCTTGGCGTCGGCGATCTGCTCGCGTACGCGACCGTAAGCGGTGCCGCCCTTGCCGTTGCGGGAGTCGACCGAACCGTGGCTGGAGAGCACTTCGCGTACTCCCGGAGCCTTGTCGGCCGGCAGGAACGCGGCGAAGGTCTCGATGAAGTCATTGTCGGTCAGATCCCACAGTTCCTGGCCGCGGCCTTCGGCGAGCTTGACGCAGGCACCAGAGAGCTCGTGCGCGTGGCGGAACGGCACACCGTTCTTGACGAGCCATTCGGCGATGTCGGTGGCCAGCGCGAAGCCGGTCGGAGCTTCCTCTTCCAGGCGGTCGCCGTCGAAGTGCATGGTCTTGACCATGCCGGTGAAGGCGGGCAGCAGCACTTCGAGCGTATCGACCTGGTCGAACACGGCCTCCTTGTCTTCCTGCAGGTCGCGAGCGTAGGCGGTGGGCAGGCCCTTCAGGGTGGCCAGCAGACCGGTCAGGTCGCCGATGAGTCGGCCGGACTTGCCGCGGGCGAGCTCGGCGATATCCGGGTTCTTCTTCTGCGGCATGATGGAGGAGCCGGTGGAATAGCCGTCGTCGAGCTTGACGAAGGCGAACTCCTGGGTGTTCCAGATGATGATCTCCTCGGACAGGCGGGAGATGTCCACGCCGGTCATGGCGGCCACGAACGCGAATTCGGCCACGAGATCACGTGCGGCGGTGCCGTCGATGGAGTTGTCGGTCACGCGGGAGAAGCCGAGCTCACGCGCCACGGCCTCCGGGTCGAGGCCGAGCGTGTTGCCGGCCAGTGCGCCGGAGCCGTACGGGGAGGCGTTGATGCGCTTGTCCCAGTCGATCAGTCGCTGCACGTCGCGGATCAGCGGCCAAGCGTGGGCCATGAGCTGGTGCGCGAGCAGCACGGGCTGGGCGTGCTGCATGTGGGTGCGGCCCGGCATCACGGTGCGGCCGGCCTTTTCGCTTTGCTCGATCAGGGCGTTGACGAGGTCAAGCAGGAGTCCGGCGATTACGCGGGAGTGGCGGCGCAGCCACATACGAATCAGGCAGGCGATCTGGTCGTTGCGGGAGCGTCCGGCACGCAGTTTGCCGCCGAGTTCGTCGCCGGCAATGTCGATCAGTCCGCGTTCGAGGGCGGTGGCCTCGTCCTCATCGTCTTCGATGGGGGCGAAGGAGCCATCGTCAACGTGGCGCTGGAGCGTGTCGAGCGCATCCTCCATGCGCTGCAGCTCGTCGGCGGTCAGAAGTCCCGCACGGCCGAGAGCACGGGCGTGGGCGCGCGAACCGGCGATGTCGTCGTCGGCCAAGCGCCAGTCGAACTGCGTGGACTTGGACAGTCGGGCCAGTTCCGGCGACGGACCAGACGTAAAGCGACCACCCCACAGGGCCAGATGTTCGTTGTTCTCAGTCATGAAGGCTCCTTGAAAAGTGAAAATAGCTGTGTTTAAGCGTAGCAATGTGTTCAAACATACAGTTGCCCCCGCTGGCGAGGGCTGTCACATGGAGTGTGACTGAGGACAGTCCTTTCAAAGACCACTCCCAGTCAGCTATGCCGACAGCCTCGCAGCGGGGGCGACTGAGTAAGAATCACTCGACGGTGTTCTTCGGGACCTCGATGCCGTTGCCGAACTTGACGTCGCGCGCTGCGGCCACGCGGGACGGCAGACCGTAGATGTCGATGAAGCCGTTGGAGGACTTCTGGTCGAAGGTATCGCCGGAATCGTAGGTGGCGAGCTTGTAGTCGTACAGCGAGGAGTCGGAACGACGGCCGGTCACGACGGCGCGACCGCCGTGCAGGACCATGCGAATCTCACCGGACACGTACTTCTGGGTGTCCTCGATGAACGCGTTGAGCGACTGGGTTGCCGGGGAGAACCACTGCGCATCGTAGACCAACTCGCCCCAGCGCTTGTCGATGTCGCGCTTGATGCGGTGCTGTTCGCGTTCGAGGCAGCAGTTCTCAAGCTCCTGATGAGCGGTAATCAGGGCCACGGCCCCCGGGGCCTCGTACAGCTCGCGGGACTTGATGCCGACCAGGCGGTCCTCGATGAGGTCGATGCGGCCGATGCCCTGGGCTCCGGCGCGGCGGTTCATCTCTTCGATGGCCTGCAGCGGAGTGACGTCACGTCCGTCAATCTTGACCGGCACGCCTTCCTTGAACTCGATGACGACTTCATCTTCGACCGGCGGGAAGGCCGGGTCGTCGGTGTAGGAGTAGCAGTCCTTGGTCGGGCCGTTCCACGGATCCTCGAGGAAGCCGGTCTCAATGGCGCGGCCCCACACATTCTGGTCGATGGAGTACGGGGACTTCTCGGTCTGGGTGATCGGCAGCTTGTGTTCCTTGGCGAACGCGATCTCGACGTCGCGGGTCAGGGACAGGTCGCGAATCGGGCTGATGGCCTTCAGAGTCGGGTCGATGGAGGCGATGGAGACCTCGAAACGAACCTGGTCGTTGCCCTTGCCGGTGCAACCGTGGGAGATGGTGTCGGCGCCGAACTGGTGGGCGGCGCGCACGAGGTGCTTGGAGATCAGCGGACGGGAGATGGCGGAGACCAGCGGGTAGACGCCTTCGTACATGGCGTTGGCCTTGAGGGCCTTCATGCAATATTCGTTGGCGAACTCGTCACGGGCGTCGACCACGTAGGATTCGACGGCTCCGCAGGCAAGGGCGCGCTGCTTGATGGTCTCGAGGCTTTCGCCGCCCTGGCCGACGTCGAGGGACACGGCCACGACGTCCTTGCCGGTGCGCTCCTTCAGGTACGAGATGGCGACGGAGGTGTCAAGACCGCCGGAGTAGGCCAGAACAATGCGCTTGTTATCTGCCATTGGTTCCCTTTCGTTCAAGGTCTGAAAAACAAACTGATGCAAGTATATACAGAGGACTGTATATTTATGCACGGCGTGTTGGTTATTTGGAAGCGAGGCTTAGTAGCCAGTCGGAGCGGGAGACGGCGGTGTCGTCATTGGTGCAAATCACCATGACGGTGTCGTCTCCGGCGATGGTGCCCAGCACGCCTTCGATCGGCTGCTTGTCAATCACCGAGGCCACGTATTGTGCGGCACCGGAAGGCGTGTGCACCACAACCAGATTTCCGGCGGCGGCCACCGAGGTGACCAGTCCGTTCAGCACGCGGGACATCTGTGCCTCACCGCGCTCCCCTACATCCTCACCTTCTGAAGCAACGACGCTGCGACCCACCGTGTAGGCCACCGTGCCGTCTTTCAGCCGGGTCTTCACCGCATGCATCTCGTCGAGATCGCGGCTCAGGGTCGCCTGAGTCACCGCAATGCCTTCGTCGATAAGGATTTTGGACAGCTGTGATTGCGAGGTGATGATATGCGTGGCGAGCGCCTGTTCTATGGCACTCAGCCGCGCCGCCCTGGTGGCAGGGCGCTGCAGGGACGGACCGGTTTCACTCATGCGAGCAGGCTTTCGTCTCCACGGGCCTTGCCGGTCAACCAAGTCAGCAACGCTTTCTGTGCGTGCAGACGGTTCTCGGCCTCGTCCCACACCACGGACTGCGGGCCGTCGATCACTTCAGCGGTGACTTCCTTGCCGCGGTAGGCGGGCAGGCAGTGCTGGAAGAGCGCATCCGGCTTGGCCAATGCCATAAGTTCGGTGTTGACCTGGTAATCCCAGAACGGCTTGGAACGGATGGCGTATTCGGCCTCCTCGCCCATGGAGACCCAGGTGTCGGTGAACACGCAGTCGGCGTCCTTCACCGCTTCCTTGGCATCGGTGGTGACCAGGATGGAGCCGCCGGTCTCGGCCGCGACGCGCTTGGCGTCGGCCACGATGTCCGGGCGGGGCAGGTAGCCGTGGGGGCCGGCCACGCGCACGTCCATGCCGGCCACGGCACCGCCGAGCAGGTAGGAGTTGGCCATGTTGTTGGCCGCGTCACCGAGGTAGGCGATGGTCTGGTTCTTCAGGTTGTCGACGCCGCCTCGGTGCTCGGCGATGGTCTGGAAGTCGGCGAGAATCTGGCAGGGATGGAAGTCATCGGTCAGGGCGTTGACCACCGGATGGGTGGAGTACTTGGCCATTTCTTCGACGCGGTCCTGGCCGAAGGTGCGCCACACCACGCCGTAAGCCATGCGGTCGAGCACACGAGCGGTATCGGCCACGGGCTCGCCACGGCCCAGCTGGGAGCCGGACTTGTCGATGACCAGCGGGTAGCCGCCAAGCTCGGCAACGCCGATGGAGAAGCTGGAACGGGTGCGGGTGGATGGCTTGTCGAACAGTACGGCGACGGCCTGCGGACCGGCGAACGGCTGCTTGTAGAAGCGGTCATGGTGGAACTTGATGGCAAGTTCGAGCACCTGCTTCTGCTCCTCATGGTTGAGGTCGTCGTCACGCAGCATGTGGCGAAGTTCTGGGGTCATGATGATCTCCTTGGATCGGTGGGTCGGCAGTGACGGCGAGAAATCAGTCGTCGGGCAGGTCCGTAGGCACATCCTTGAGGATGGCAAGTGCCTGATCCACGTCTTGAGCGGTTACAATCAGCGGCGGTGCGAAACGCAGCGCATTGGGAGCCACCGCGTTGACGATGAGCCCGTGTTCGAGGCAGTAGTTCATCACCGCGTGGGAGCAGGGATGCTTGAGCTCGACGGCGTCCAGCAAACCACGGCCGCGTACGGAAACGAACAGCGGATTACCGGTGTCCATAATGCCATCGCGCAGCTGTTTGCCGCGAGCTTCGGCGTTGGTCACCAGATTCTCGTCTTCAATCACGTCAAGAGTGGCGAGTCCCGCAGCCGCACCCAGCGGATTGCCGGCAAAGGTGGAGCCGTGGGAACCAGGAGTGAACAGAGCCGCAAGTTTCTCGCCAAAAGCGATCATGCCGCCCATCGGGAATCCGCCTGCCACACCCTTGGCGAAAGTCACCATATCCGGCGTCACGCCGCCGGACAGATCGTCACGCTGGAATGCGAACCACTTGCCGGTACGTCCGATACCGGTCTGTACTTCATCGATGATGAGCAGCGCGTGGTTGATATCGCACAGTTCGCGCACGAACTTGACGTAATCGGCGCCCAACGGCTGCACGCCGGCTTCGCCTTGGATAAGTTCCAGAATCACAGCAGCCACCGGACCCTTGCCATAGCGGCCGAGACCGGTCTGTGCAAAAGCGTCGTGCAGGGCGACCTTGTCGCCGGCGCGCACGAATTCGATGTTCGGCACCAGCGGATCATACGGCTTGCGGATACCGGGTTTCCATGTGGCGGACAGCGCACCCATCGTACGGCCATGGAAGCCGTGAGTCATTGCGAGAATGCGTGCGGGCTTGCCGCCGAGGGAAGGCAGGGCATCAGGCAAGGTGCGGCCATACAGCTTGGCGAGCTTGAGGGCAGCTTCATTGCCTTCAGCACCGGAGTTGCCGAAGTAGACTTTGGAGCCTTCAGGTGCACCAGCCAGCTTGACCAGTTTGGACGCCAATTCAATTTGCGGCTCGGACGCGAAATAGTTGCTGATATGAGCCACCTTGGCAGCCTGATCGGCAACCGCCTTGACCCACTTGGGGTGGGCGTATCCGAGGGAATTAACGGCGATGCCTGCTAGGAAATCGAGGTATTCGTTACCGTCAACATCCCAGATGTGGGCACCTTGGCCGTGATCCATGACGCGCAACGGCGTACCGAACACATTCATGTGGACCTGAGAGTACTCTCCCAGCCACTTGCTGTCTTCCGTACCTAGTTTTTCCTCATGCTCAGTAGCCATAAGAGCTCCTCATTTCCAGTCCTTCATCGGGCATAACCATGGTACCGATGCCTGCGGAGGTGAATATCTCGTTCAAAATCGAATGCGGCTTGCGCCCGTCAATGACATGGGCTTGGGGCACGCCACCGTCGATGGCCCTGACACAGGCCTCCATCTTGGGTCGCATACCGGATTCCAGGTCCGGCAGCATATCGCGCAGGTTTTCCACACCGATCCGGCCAATCAGAGAATTCTTGTCCGGCCAATCGGCGTACAGACCATCCACATCAGTCAAGATAACGAGCTTGTGTACGCCCACAGCGGCAGCCAAAGCGGCGGCGGCGGAATCGGCGTTCACGTTGAGCACTTCAGTGGCATCTTCTTCGTTCGGAGCCACGGAAGAGACGACCGGGATACGACCGGCGGCCACCAGATCCTCGACTGCCGAGGCATCGACGGAAACCACGTCGCCGACCAGGCCGATATCGGTGGGCTTGCCATCGATGACGGGCCTGCGCTGCATGGCCGAGAACAGGCCGCCGTCTTCACCGGACATGCCTACGGCCAGCGGGCCGTGCGCGTTGATCAGGCCTACCAGTTCGCGTGACACCTTGCCGGTCAGAACCATGCGCACCACATCCATGGCCTCGGGGGTGGTGACCCTCAGGCCGCCTTTGAATTCGGATTTGATGCCGAGGGCCTTGAGCATGTGGGAGATCTGCGGGCCGCCGCCGTGCACGACAATCGGGTGCAGACCCACCTGACGCAGAAAGACCATGTCTTCGGCGAAGCACTGCTTCAGATGGTCATCGACCATGGCATTGCCGCCGTATTTGACGACGATACGCTGGCCGGCGAACTCCTCCAGCCATGGCAGCGCTTCAATAAGCACTTCTGCCTTCTGATCGGCGCGCAAATCGGTGTGCACGTCGAAATGGAACCCAGGTCCCTTCAATTCTGTAGACAATTTTTCTCTTTTCTGCGACGCCGGCGACGCTATCGCTGCCGGCTGCTACAAACAGCCCACTGGGCTGTTTGCGTTATATGCGACGCCGGCGACGCTATCGCTGCCGGCTGCTACAAACAGCCCACTGGGCTGTTTGTCAGCTTTCGTAGTCGGCGTTGATGTGGACGTATTCGTGGGTGAGGTCGTCGGTCCAGACGGTGGCCTGCGCACTCGAGCCGGTGTTCAGGTCGATGTCGATGTGGACTTCGCGCGGGGTCATGTCGACCTCGCTACGGTCGCGGCCGGCACCGCCGTTCTCGCAGATGCGCACGCCGTTGACGTCCACGGTCACCTTGTTCGAATCGTAAGGCGCGACTTCAGGCGGCACAGTGCCCAGGGAGCTGACGATGCGACCCCAGTTCGGATCGTTGCCGGAGATGGCGCACTTGAGCAGGTTCGAGGCGGCGACGGCACGACCACAGGCAAGTGCCGCGTCTTCGCTGGTGGCACCGGTGACGGTGATACGGATGTCGTGGGAGGCACCTTCGCCGTCGCCGATGATCTGGCGGGACAGGGATGCGCAGGCCTCACGCACCAGCTTGTTGAATTCGTCCTTGTCCGGTTCGACGCCGGAGGCACCGGAGGCGAGCAGCAGGACCGTGTCGTTGGTGGACATGCAGCCGTCCACGTCGATGCGGTTGAACGAATGTTCGGCGGCCACGGCGAGTGCGGCCTGCATCTGGCCGGCGGAGACGACCGCATCGGTGGTGATGACGCACAGCATGGTGGCCAGCTGCGGGGCAATCATGCCCGAGCCCTTGACCATGCCGCCGATCTTCCAGCCGTTGGAGCCGGTCAGTTCGACCGTCTTCGGCTTGGTGTCGGTGGTCATGATGGCGTGGGAGGCGTCGGCGCCGGCTTCGGCGGTGACGGCAAGAGCCTCATGGGCACTCTTGGCACCAGCCAGCACGTTGTCCAACGGCAGCAGTTCACCGATGAGACCGGTGGAGCAGACAGCCACATCATTCGGTTCGGCGCCGATGAGACCGGCGACCGTTTCCGCGGTAGTGACGGACTGGGCGTAACCAGCCTCGCCGGTGCAGGCGTTGGCACCGCCGGAGTTCAGAATCACGGCCTTGACGTGACCGTCGGCGACGACCTTACGGCTCCACTGCACCGGGGCGGCACAGAAACGGTTCGAGGTGAACACGCCTGCAGCCGCGTCGAGCGGGCCGTTGTTGACCACGAGGGCCAAGTCCTTCTTGCCTTCGACGGATGAAATACCAGCCGCCACGCCGGCGGCGGAGAAACCTTGTGCAAATGTAACGCTCACGGTGCTACTCCGATCTTGGTCAGGCCCGCGTCTTCCGGCAGGCCGAGTGCGATGTTCAGTGATTGGACCGCTTGTCCGGCGGTACCACGGTTGAGGTTGTCTATGGCGGCAAAAGCGTAGATGCGGCCGGCCTTGCGGTCAGTGACGACCTGCAGGTGGGCTGCGTTGGATCCGATGATGTTGCCGGTGGCGGGCAGTGTGCCCTCGGGCAGCAGCACCATGAAGTCCTGGCCTTCATAGGCCTTGGCCCATACGGCGCGAATCTCCTCATCGCTCAGTGCCTTGGCCTTGTCCGTCATGCGGGCGGACACGGTGGCGAGGATGCCCCGGGACATGGGGGCGAGAATCGGTGTGAAGCCGAGCGTGAATTCGCTGGCTTCGGCCGCGCTCTTGCCGGCCGCGTGGGCGAAGTTCTGCAGGATCTCGGGAATGTGGCGGTGCTTGCCGCCCACCGAATACGGCAGGGCGGATTGCAGGGCCTCGGCGGCAAGCAGGTTGGTGCGCTTGAGATTCTTGCCGGCACCCGAGTATCCGACGACCAGATCGGCCACGATATCCTGCGATTCAACCAGTCCTTCGGCGATGCCGGGCTGGAGGGCCAGCGTGGTGGCGGTGACGTTGCAGCCAGGACCTGCGATGCGCTTGGCACCAGGAAGCGCCGCACGCTGGCGGGTGTAGGAGCCGTCCGCGGCTTTGCCGGTGATGAGCTCGGGCATGCCGTAGGTCCAATGCTCATAGAAATCGCCGCCGTAGAACTCATCCCAAGCGGCCTGTTCTTCGAGGCGATGGTCGGCGCCCAAATCCACAACCACGGCATTCGGATCGAGCTGCGAGGCGAGCTTGCCCGAAGCACCGTGCGGCAGTGCGAGGATGATAACGTCATGCCCGTTCAGCACTTCGGGCGCGGTATCTTCAACGGACAGATTGGCCAGTTGGGGAATATGCGGCATGTGCTTGGCCATCGACTCCCCCACTGAGGAATGGCCTGCCACGCAGGTGATGTCGAAGTCGGGGTGCGCGGCCAGAATGCGCAGCGCTTCACCGCCGGCATAGCCCGTGGCACCGGCCACGGCCACTGTATATTTCGCCATACTCATCTCTTTTCACTGATGTGTCTTGGGATGAGTATACGCGATTATGCAGACTATTGCATATTTATGCAGTGGGTGTGTTGGTATGTGAACGCCACTTATGCGGAGATGGAGTCGGAGGAGGAGCCGGTGCCGCCGGTGAGTTGCTGGAGGGCTTCCTGGTAGAGGCTCATGGCGTCATAGCCATTGAAGGCCATCCAGATGACGGCGATGGTGTATAGCACGTTGATCACCACGGCGGCCACGGCCAAACCGAAGCCCTTCATATGGAAGGTGCGCGTGCGCCACATTGCCACCGCGCCCATCAGTGCCGAGAGCACCGGCACAGGGAAGAACAGGGCGAGGATAAAGGAGATGATCGCATACGAATCCCAGTGCCCGTAGAGCGGGTTCTGGTTTGGATCGTTCAGGTCGATGCCGTGGTAATAATGCGGCTGGTGAGGCTGACCGTTCGGCTGTTGACCATACGGCTGGCCCTGCATGCCCGGGTACCCGCCCGGATATGCGCCCGGACCGGACTGTTGGCCGCCTTGAGCATACGGCCAGCCGCCCGCCTGCTGATTGCCGGGCCACGGCGTCTGCTGGCCGTACGGCTGGCCGGTCTGCTGAGATTGTGCCGCGCCACCGTTGTTGCCAGCGGCTGCGGCGGAATCCTTCTTGGTATCAGGCTCGGGAGCGCCATAAATATACGGGTTGTAATTCGGCCCGTATTGGCCAGACATAGCACCATATTCAGGCTGCTGGTACTGCCCGTATTTCGGCTTGTCCTGCTCCGGTTGGCTCATGGCGCTCCTCGATTCGGATGATTGGTTGGGTCAGGCGCGCAGCTGGGCGCCGATTTCGGCGGCCTCAGCCACGATGGCCTTGCGGATGGCGTCGCTGTCTTCGGCGGACAGCGTTTTACTCGGCGAACGGAACACCACCGCATAGGCCAGGGACTTCTTGCCCTCGCCCACCTGTTCGCCGGTGAACACGTCGAACAGTTCGATGGATTCGAGGTTCGCGCCGGCGGCCTTGCGAATCACGTTCTCAAGTTGGCCTGCGGTCACGGTCTCGTCCACGGTGAAGGCCAAATCCTGCTTGACCGGCGGGAACGTGGAGATCGGCTTGGCCTGGACGGGCTTGCCGGTCAGCGTGGCGAACAGCGCGGTGAGGTTCAGCTCGAAGGCCGCGGAATGGGCCGGGAAGCCGAGCGCCTCGTTGACGCGCGGGTGCAATTCACCGACCAAGCCGGTGAAGACGTCGCCCACCATGACGCGGGCGACGCGGCCGGGGTGCCACTGGACGGGCACATCGTCGGCGGCGGGCTGGTCGAGTTCGATTGCGGCACCGATACGGCCGGCGATGCGGCGCACGGCCTCGACGGCGTCGGACCAGTCGACCGGGCGCTTGCCGCCCATCCAGCCATCGTCCTCGGCCAGACCGGTCAGGATGCCGGCCACATGGTCGGGCTGTTCGGGCAGACCGGCGTCAAGCGCGGCGAGCTGTTCGTCGGTGGGGCGCACGCCGCCGGGCAGTGCCGGGATGGCGGGCGCGTTCGGATCCCACAGGTAGACGTGGCCGAGCTCATACAGGGACACGTTTTCAAGGCCGCGACGGATGTTGCGCTGCACGGTGGTGGCCAGGGTCGGCAGAATCTCGCGACGCAGGTACGGACGGTCGCCGTAGAGCGGGTTGGCGATCTCGACGCTGACCTTCTTGGTGGCTTCCGGGTCGAAGCCGAAGGCCTTGTAATCGTCGTCGCCCACGAACGGGTAGCTCAGCGATTCGACCATGCCGAACTCGGCGAGCTCGTCCGCCACGCGACGGCGACGCTGCTGGTCCGGGGTCAGGCCCACCAGACCCTCGACCGGTGCCGGCGGCACGGTAATCGGAATCTGGTCGTAGCCGATCAGTCGGGCAATCTCCTCGACCAGGTCGCACGGCTCGTTCAAGTCCGGGCGCCAGCTCGGCGCGGTTACGGCGAACTCGCCGTTGCCGCCGCCGGCCACCGTGCAGCCAATGTCGGTCAGGATGTCGGAGATGCGGTTGATGTCCACGTCGAGGCCGGCCACGCGGGCCACTTCGGAGGCCTTGAAGTGGATGACTTTGGCGCGCGGCGTGTTGTTCACGTCGTTCGGGTGTTCGCTGGGCTCGCCGTTGCCGTACTTGGCCATGAGCTCGGCGGCCATCTGGGTGGCGGCGGGCTGCAGCGCGGTGTCGACGCCACGTTCGAAGCGGCGGGAGGCCTCGGATGGAATCTTGTGGCGACGGGCCGAACGGGCGATGGTCACCTGATCGAAGTGCGCGGCCTCCAGAAGAATGTTCTTGGTGTCGGCGGTCACTTCGCCATACAGGCCGCCCATCACACCGGCAAGACCGAGGATGCGCGAGCCGCGTTCGCCATTCGGCGAATCGGTGATAAGCAGATCTTCGACGCTCAGGTCATGTTCCTTGCCGTCCAGGGTGGTGAGTTTCTCACCCTCGTTGGCGCGGCGCACGACAATCGGGCCTTCGAGCTTGTCGAGGTCGTAGGCATGCATCGGCTGGCCGAGGTCAAGCATCACGTAGTTGGTCACGTCCACGGCCAAGGAGATGGAGCGCATACCGGCGCGGATCAGGCGACGACGCATCCAGTTGGGCGTGTGGGCGTTGGGATTGAAGTCCTTGACGATACGCGCGTAGTAGCGGTCGCAACCGGGCACGCCGTGAATCGGATTGTTATCGTCGATTTCAACATCGATGTCCACCGGGGTGCCGGGCTGGTAGTCAGCAGGTTCCGGGGCCTTCTCGTTGAGTGCCGCGGCCGGATCGGTGTAGACGGCACCGGTGGAGTGGTGGTATTCGCGGGCCACGCCACGGTAGGACAGCGTGTAGCCACGGTCCGGGGTGATGTTGATCTCAAGCAGAGGCTGGTCGAGGTGCAGCAGGTGCATGGCGTCCTGACCAGGCTTCAGAGCCTCGTATTCAGCCTCGGAGAAGCCATACTGACGCAGCAGGATGATGCCATTGTGGTTGTCACCCAGACCCAGCTCACGTTCGGAGGCGCACATGCCGTTGGAGATGTGGCCGTAGGTCTTGCGCGGTTCGATCTTGAAGTCGCCGGGCAGCACGGCACCGGGCAGGGTGACGACGACCTTTTCGCCGGCCTTCGTGTTGGGCGCGCCGCAGATGATGCCGCGCGGCACCTTGTTGCCGTCTTCGTCGGTCTCGTTCCATTCGTCGCCGCAGTCCACGTGGCACCAGTTGATGGTCTTGCCGTTCTTCTGCGGTTCGGGGGTGGCGTCGACCACGTAGCCGACCACAATCGGGCCGGTCACCTGGGAGGAGTGAATCTCCTCTTCCTCAAGACCCACCTTGACAAGGTCCTTGGCGAGCTGCTCGTACGTCAGGTCTTCCGGAACCTCGACATGGTCCTTGAGCCAATCGATATCGATCATAGGCATGGCTGAATCACTCCCCCATCACAAACTGTTCGGCGAAACGCACGTCACCTTCGACCAGGTCGTGCATGTCGTTGATGTCGCTGCGCAGCAGGAGCGTGCGCTCCATGCCGACGCCGAAGGCGAAACCGGTGTAGACGTCCGGGTCGATGCCGGCGGACTTCAGCACGTTCGGGTTCACCATGCCGCAGCCGCCCCACTCGAGCCAGCCGGGGCCGCCCTTCTTGTCGGGGAACCACAGGTCGAGTTCGGCGCTCGGCTCAGTGAACGGGAAGTAGCTCGGGCGCAGGCGCGTCTTGGCTTCAGGGCCGAACATGGCGACGGCGAGCTTGTCCAACACGCCCTTCAGGTCGGCCATGGTCAGGTGCTTGTCGACGGCGAGGGCTTCGCACTGGTGGAACACCGGAGTATGGGTGGCGTCCAGCTCATCGGTGCGGAACACACGGCCCGGGGACGCGATGTACAGCGGCACGCCGCGGGTCAGGAGGGCGCGGACCTGATCGGAGGAGGTCTGCGTACGCACCACCATGTTGGAGCCGACGAAACCGGCGGCGTCCGTGGCCTGATTGCCCTTGACGTAGAAGGTGTCCTGCATCTGGCGGGCCGGATGGTCGGGGCCGAAGTTCAGGGAGTCGAAGTTGTACCATTCGGCTTCGATTTCCGGACCGGAGGAGATCTGCCAGCCCATGGAGATGAAGAAGTCCTCGACGTCTTCCATCAGTTTGGGCAGCGGGTGACGGGCGCCCAGAGGCTTGCGGTTCACCGGCAGCGTCATGTCCACGGTTTCAGCGGCGAGTGCGGCCTTCTCGGCGGCTTCCTTGAGCTCGACCTCCTTGGGGCCATAGGCACGGCCGAAGTCGGCGCGCAGCTTGCCCATGAGCTTGCCGGCTTCCTTCTTCTGGTCGGCGGGCAGGGCGCCGATGGCCTTGCTGGCCTTGGTCATCGCCGAATCGGCACCTGCGTACGTTGTCTTGATGGCCTTGAGCTCCTCCAGGTTGGAGGCGTTCTGGATTTTCTCGATGCCCTCGGCAACCTCAGCAGTCACCTGGTCGGCGTCGAACACCATTTGTTCTGCCACGAGAACCCTTTCGTCTGATGTTTTCTCAGCGTTTCACAGCGTTTTTACCGGTTTCACATTCTTTCAACATGACCCGACATAGACAGCGACATCAGCATCACCGCGGCCGAGGTGCCGAGGTTCAGCGATTCGGCCTTGCCGTACAGCGGGATGGAGACGATGCGGCCGCAGCGTGTGAGGATGTCCGGTTCCAAGCCACGCGCCTCATTGCCGAACAACACGGCTTTCGGAGCCTCGACCGCCGCCTTGTCCGCCAGTACTGCGGGCAGGCTTTCCGGCTTGCGTTCTTCGGTGCCGTATACGTCGGCGGCCCAGACGTCCATATTATGGTCGCCTGTCCAGGTGAAGAATTCGTCGGTGCTCATGGCGAGTACCGGCAGATGGAACAGGGAGCCTGCGGTGGAGCGGATGACCTTGGGGTTCAGCACGTCCACGCAGTCGTCCACGAAGATTACGGCGTCGCAGCCGGCCGCATCGGCCGCACGAATCACGGTGCCGGCGTTGCCCGGGTCGCGCACCTGCCAGAAGACGGCAATCTGCGGGGCCCGACCGTTCTTGCCAAGTTCGACGTCATCGGCACCGGCGTGCATGGACTCGGCATTGCCGACGGCCGCGATGCCCTGGGCGTCCGGACTGATGCGGTGCATCACGTCGCCGGTGCAGTAGTGCACATAAATCGTGGCATCCTGCGAGGTTTCGACGATCTTCTCCAACGTGGAGGAGATGATACGCGGATGTTCCAGCGCCTGCGAAACCTCCACATAGAGGTCCCGCACCACGTCCGGCCGCCAAGTGACGGCCTCGCGCACGGATTGCGGGCCTTCGATAAGAAAACGGCCCGAACGTTCGCGGCCTTTGGCGCGGGTCAGATCGGCGATGCGGCGCACGCGGTCGGATTTCGGATTATCAAGAATCTGGGCGTTGATGGGCATAGCCACTACCCTACTGCCGGGGCATTACGTCAGTCGTGGCTCGCTCCCCGCTGGCGGAGGCATCGTAACCCTGAAAGGCGCTGTGCCAGTCTGTCGCCTTTCAGACACCCTGAAAGGCGAAGTGCCAATTCCCGGTGCCGACGGCTACGCCTATGGAGGCCAGCGGGACAGCCAGACAGATGACGTAGAAGATCCAGTCGACAGGCTTCAGACGCGAGATACGGGCCTGGGAGCGTGGGGCGCTGGAGCCGAAGCCGCGCGCTTCCATGGCGGTGGCAAGTTTGGTGGCGCGCCGGATGGAGAGCACCAGCAGTCCGAACGCCTGGGAGAGGGCACGGGCGATGGCGTTACCGTCGCCAAGGCCGCGCGAACGCTGGGACAAGCCGAGTGCGCGCCAATCTTCCTGCAGCAGCGTAAACATGCGCAATCCAGCCAACCCGCCGTATACGAATCGCGGTGAGAAGTGCAGAATCTCAACCAAACCGTCCGCCAAATCAGTGGGATCGAGGCCCAGGGCCAGAATCACGCCGGGTACGGCAATGGCCGCCACCCTGATAGCCGTGGCGATGGCCAGATTAACGGATCCCTCGCTGATCACAATCCAGCCGCCCTGCCACAGGATCTCGCCCGAGGTGCGGCCATAGAGAAACACGGAGATAAAACTGCCGGCGACGGCGATCCATACCGGCCAGGTCTTACGGCATACGGTCCACGGAGCCACGCCACCAATCCACAGCAGCACGAATTCGATGCCGAGCGCCGTGGACGCGGATACCACATCCAGACTGATGAACATCGGAATACACAGCAACAGCGCACCGATGATGCGGCTGACCGCGTTGATGCGCGCGATGAACCATGAGGGCGATGAGGCTTTGACCGGCTCCACGCGCGTTTCCTGCGGACTGACGATTACCACGTCACTCATGCCTTCGCCTCCTCGAACATCACACGTCGTGCGCCCAGCGCATCCACCAGCGCCTCATCGTGCGTCACCATGATCACGCACGAGCCTTGATCGCGGATGGCGGCAATCAGCTTGACCATCTCATTCCACGTACTGAAATCCTGTCCGAATGTCGGCTCATCCATCACCAACACTTTGGGTGCTGCGGCCAGCATGGAAGCCACGGACAGTCGCCGCTTCTCCCCGCCAGACAAGGTATACGGGTTGGCTTTGGCGAAGCGCGTGAGATTCATCTGCTCAAGCATGCGGTCGGCGGTCTGATAAGCCTCGTCTTGGCTCTGCCCCATCGACTTGGGGCCGATGGCGACTTCGTCACGCACGAAATTGGCAGCGAACTGGTGCTCGGGCTCCTGGAACACCATGCCGATACGGCCCAGCAGTTCCTTGCTTTTCCAGTCGATCGGCTCACGCCCGGCATGCGCGGGCTTGAGGTTGTCGGCGATGAGCACCTTGCCGGCGATAGGCTCGAGTAGCCCGGCCAAGGTCAAGGCCAAGGTCGATTTGCCCGCGCCGTTCGGACCCATCAGAGCCGTTACTTCGCCGGGATAAAAATCCAGATTGATACCAACGCCAAGAGCGGTTCCACGGCCAAAGCTTAAGTTCTCAGTGCTGAGCACCGGCGCATCGTGCGCAGGCTCCTGCTTCGGTGAGTAATCGGGAATCGCACGGCCCGGCACCCACGCGCCACCGGCGGCCAATACGTCGCCCATCTCGGCGAACACCTCGTCCGGCTTGCCGTCGGCAATGACCGCACCCGTGGGTGAACTTGCATCGGGTCGGCCGAGCACAATCACGCGATCGACCAGATCGAGCCATACATCGATATGATGTTCGACCACAACCATGGTCTGTCCGGTGGCCTCGATGACTTTTTTGACCGCGTCATGCACTTCGACCACGCCTTCGGGGTCGAGGTTGGCGGTCGGTTCGTCCAACAACAGCAGACCGGGCTTCATAGCCAGCACGCCGGCCAACGCGAGACGTTGGCGCTGACCGCCGGACAGATGGCGGGTGGACCGATCCAGTTCGAGTCCGCCGAGTCCCACCATATCCAATGATTCGCGCACTCGCTGCCGAATCTCCTCGCGCGGCACGTTGAGGTTTTCGCAGCCGAAGGCCGCGTCATCGCCTAGTCGTTCAAGAATGATCTGCGAGTCCGGGTCCTGAAGCACCAGTCCCACGCGGCCTCGCGCCTCGCGCGCATCGACGCCATCGATGGTGAGCGAGCCCTCCTGCTCGCCTTCCTCATCGCCGCCAAGTACGCCTGCGAGACCGGCCATCATCGTGCTTTTGCCCGCCCCCGAAGCACCGAGCAGCAACACACGTTCACCTGGCCGGATGGTGAAATCGACGGCACGCAACGCGAAGTCCTTACGCGTGGCGTGCCGCCATCCCCAGCCGCTGGCCTCTACCGCAGCCGGATTAATCTGCATCAGACGCGCGCCTTGCCGCGTCCGGACTCGAAGCGTTCTAGCGCGCCGGTGGCGGCGAGCGCGCGGGACAGATACCAGACCACCACGCCGGCGATCACGGCGCCGGAGATGATGGAGCCGACCAAGTACCAGGTGACGCGCAGGCCGTTCCAGCCCGGATTGGTGGCCCAGTAGTAGGCCCAGCAGCCCACGCCGGCGAGCGCACCGGACAGGATGGTGGTGCCGATGTTCCACTTCTTCCAGGCGAAGACGGCGAAGGCAATTTCGGCACCCAGACCCTGGATGATGCCGACGATCAGCGAGCCGCCGACGCCCCACTGGTTGCCCAGCGTAAGTTCAAGGAAGGCGGCGAGGGTTTCGGCAAACAGTGCGGCACCGGGCTTGCGCACGATGATTGCGGCGAGCGGGCCGGCGAACAGCCAGAATCCGTTGAGCAGACCCTCGAAACCGGGGGTCACGCCTTCGAACAGGGCCAGCGGGGCGGAGCAGACAATGTCCCAGCCCCAGAAAATGACGCCGGATGCGACGGCGATGATTGCGGCGACGACGATATCGACGACGCGCCACTTGTAATTGGCTTTGGCCACAGCTTCAGTCATGAATGTGCCTTTCTTCTGCTCGTACGCAGGCCGAACATACATGGATATATGTACGCACATGATGCACATGTTCGTGGCCACGCGCAGGTTGGTTCAGGCACGGGTGGGTAAGAGCGACATTTCCGTGCGCCGGCATTATCCGGTCACGTTCCATCGGTCGAGACTATGAGTCTCCTCTCAGCCGCCTAACGGCAGCTCCCGTGTCAACTCCCCGACTATAAAACAAGCCGCCGTCAAAGGCAATAGCCACATCTGTGACCTACCGGACGGCGGCTCGCTACCATTACCGATACGGTTCGGCTACTTGCCGAGCTTGTCCAGCAGCAAAGCCTCGGTGATCACGTTGTTCTTGAGGCCGGGCAGGGAGATGGACTCATTGGGACTGTGGGCGTTGGCCTTCGGGTCTTCGGGACCGGTGACCAGCACCTGAGCGTTGGGGAAAATGCGCTGCAGTTCGGGGATGAACGGAATGGAGCCGCCTTCGCCCTTGTTGATGGGCTCAACGCCGAAAGCCTCGGTCATGGCTTCCAGCGCGTCCTTGGTGGCCACGGCAGTCGGATCCATAGCCCAGCCCATGCCGTTTTCGCCGCGTTCGACAGTGACCTTGGCACCGAACGGCGCGTGGGATTCGAAGAATGCAGCCAGTGCTTCCTGCGCTTCTTCAGGGCGCTGGGTGGGCGCGGTGCGCAGAGACAAACGGAAGCGGGTCTCCGGGGCGATCACGTTGAAGGATCCCTCGACCGGGTGGGCATCGAAGCCGATCACGGTCACGGACGGCTTGGTCCACAGGCGTGAGGCCAGCGAACCGGTGCCGGCGAACTCGTAACCGGCCACCACGCCGGAATCCTCGCGCACAGTGGTTTCGTCAAGGTCGTGCTGCAAACCGCCGATCGGCTCTTCCGTGGCCACGCCGGGTACGGCCAGATCGCCGTTCTCGTCATACATGGAAGCGATGAGCATGGCGGCCAACGTATTGGAGTCGAGAATCGGGCCGCCGTACTGGCCGGAGTGCACCGGATGCTCAAGGCCCTGCACGGTCACGTCCACACAGGTGTTACCGCGCAGCGAGGTGGTCAAAGAAGGAATGTCCGCCGACCAGTTGCCGGAATCAGCCACGATAATCACGTCAGCGGCGAATTCGTCGCGGTGAGCCTCGATGAAGGGAATGAAGCTTGGCGAACCCATCTCCTCTTCGCCTTCGATGAACACTTTGATATTGACGTTGAGGTCGTCGCCCAAGGCCTTCAGCGCACCGGAGTGGATAGCGATGCCGCCGCCGTCATCGGCGGAGCCACGGCCGTAAAGGCGGCCGTCGATTTCGGTGGCCACGAACGGGTCGGTGTCCCATTCGGCCGGGTCCGGAACAGGCTGCACATCGTGATGGGCGTAGAGCAGCACGGTGGGGGCGTCCGGAGAAACGATATGCGAGCCGATGACCTCCCATGCGCCCGGAGTGCCGTCGGCATTGGAAGCCTGGACCACCTTGGCATCCACACCCACGAGGCGCAGTTCGTCTGCCACGAATTCAGCGGAGCGCTTCATATGTTCGGCGGTGATGCCCTTGGCAGAGATCGACTGCAGCGCGACCTTTTCGGCCAGCACCTTGACGATGCGGTTCCAATCGGTTTCGACGCGCGAACGAATCTCGTCAGCGGTGAACGTTGCCATGATGATCCTCCTTTATATATGTGCGTGAACGGCGTCATTGCAATGACTGCGCCAGTGTACAAGTGTCTGAACGTCACCGTAACCTCAAAGCATGACATGGAATCCGTTTAAGAAAAAAGAAGAGGCCCAAGTTCCTGTTGAGCAGGCCCCGAAGAAGGCCGCCGATCCTTCTGAGAAAAAAGGCCGTCCTACCCCGAAGATGAAGCAGGCTCAGGCCGCCGGTATCCGTCCGCTGGTTCCGGTGGACCGCAAGGCCAGCGCCAAGGCCGCCAAAGCCCGTCTGCGTGAGAAGGAGAACGCCGAGTACGAGGCGATGCAGAAGGGCGACATCAACCACATGCCCAAGTCGGAACGCCTGCCTTGGCGTATCTACATCCGTGATTATGTGGATGCCCGTTTCAACCTTGGCGAATGGTTCATCCCGGTGGCCTTCGCGATTCTGATCGTCTCCATGTTCGCCGCCTCGTTGATGCGCAACCAGTGGGCGTCGGTCACCATGATGGCGCTGATGTACGGCTATCTGATCGCCGTGATCATCGACGTGTGGCTGATGTGGCGCAGGCTCAAGCCCAAGCTGATCGCCAAGTACGGCGAACAGTCCGTGTCCAAGGGCTCCCGCTCCTTCTCCTACGCTTGGAGCCGTTCCATCCAGATGCGTCGTTGGAGACTTCCCAAGCCGCGTTACCCGAAGCGCGGTCACTGGCCGGCGGACTGATTGTTCATATATACTCTGGCTCCCCTCGTTGAGGGGCTGAGCCGTAAAGAAAACAGTCCAGTGGACTGTTTTTAGGCGAAGTGGCGGCGATAGCCGCATATGGCTCCCTAGCATGGGAGCCATACTTATATGTATCAAGGAGGCAATCATGAGCGAACAGTTTGATCTGGTCATCATCGGGGCCGGCCCCGGCGGCTATTCCACAGCTCTGCGCGCGGCCGAACTCGGCATGAAAGTGGCACTCGTCGAGCGTGACGCCACCGTGGGCGGCACATGTCTCAACCGTGGCTGCATCCCCTCCAAGGCGCTCATCACCGCCACCCACACCATCGACACCGTGCACCGTGCAGCCGAACTCGGCGTCAACGCCTCGGTGAATGGCCTCGACTTCGGCACGCTGCGCGACTATCGCCTGCGCGTGGTCAAGACGATGGTGGGAGGACTGGCCGGACTGCTCGCCCATCGCGGCATCACCGTGTTCCGGGCCAATGCCGCGTTCCATGCGGATGAGATCGCTCCAGCAACTTCCAACCACATCGTCCGCCTCGTCCCCTCCCCCGGCCAAAGCGACATCCTCACCTATCACAAGGCCGATGTCCCCGAACCCAGCGGCCCAACGATGGACCTCACGGCCACGAACATCGTCATCGCCACCGGTGCCAAGCCACGCCCATTGCCCGGCAACCCGTTCGCCGGCGCCCTCATCGACTCCACACAGGCGCTGGAAGTCAACGAATTTCCCTCTTCGGCGGTGATTATCGGCGCCGGGGCCATCGCCCTTGAATTCGCCTCGATATGGAACTCCACCGGTTCGAAGGTGACCCTGCTGATTCGCAAGGACCGCGTGCTCTCAGCCTGGGACCGGAGAGCCGGCACCACGCTGACCCGTGAGCTCAAACGTCATGGCGTGAACATCATCACCCGCGCCAACGTCACCCACGTGGACACCGGCGCGAACCTTGGCGCCACCGTGCACTACACGCGCGAAGGCCAGGATGGCGAACAGAGCGTCTGGGGCGAAATCGCCCTTGTCGCCATCGGGCGTGACCCGATCACCGACCCAGCATGGGGCGTGACGATCGACGACCACGGACATGTCGCCACGGATGCGTACGGTCGCACCGACAAACCGGGCGTATGGGCGGTAGGCGACGTGACGGCCGGTCACGCGCTGGCGCATCGTGCTTTTGAGCAAGGCATCGTCATCGCGGAGACCATCGCCGGACTCAATCCCAAGCCGGTGGACGAAGCCACCGTGCCGCAGATCGTGTTCTCCTTCCCCGAAGCGGCGTCGGTCGGGCTCACCGTCGAACAGGCGCAGGCGAGGGAGGATCTCATTGAAATCAAGGAGACCAACTATCCGATGCTGGCGAACGCGCGCATGCTGATGAGCGGCACGGCCGGCTCATTGACCATCGTCTCCGGCTGCGACGCGGCCAACCCGGACACCCCGCGCGTGCTCGGCGTGCACATGGTCTCCCCGATGGCCTCCGACATCATCGCCGAAGCCGAACAGCTGGTCGGCAACCATGTGCCGCTCGCCGACGCAGCCCGCCTCGTTCACCCGCATCCCACATTCAGTGAAACGCTCGGCGAGGCGCTACTCAAGGCCGACGGACGACCATTGCACACACGCTGAGACCAACCAGCACAAGCAAGTTCGGACCAGCGCACCTGATAAGATATTGCCCAGTGTGTTTCGTCCCAACAAAGGAAGAAGTGATGGCGGAGAAGGACGCGAAGCCGAAGAAGCAGAGCACAATCAAGCAGATCATCCAGATCTACAAGTACACGGCTAAGGAAGACAAGGCCCTGCCGTGGCTTGAGGCCGGTGCTTTCCTGCTGCCTGTAGTCGTGACGATCATCATCGGTCTGATTGTCAAGTGGACCTGGCTGATCTGGATCTTCACCATGATCACCGCCATCATGCTCGGCATTCTGCTGGCCACCATGATGCTCACCCGCCGCGCGGATGCAGTCGGCTACAAGCAGATTGATGGCAAGCCTGGTGCCGCCATCGGCGTGCTGAGCAACATGCAGAAAGCCGGCTTTGACTTCCCGCAGGAACCGGCGTGGATCGACCCGAAGACCAAGGATGCCATCTGGCGCGGCACTTCGATGAACGGCATCTACCTGATCGGCGAAGGCGAATACGGTCGCGTCATGAAGGCGATGGATCGTCAGGAACGCGATATCAAGGGCGTCACCGCCGGCTCCTCCATCCCGGTGTACCGCATCGCCGTGGGCCACGGCCCCAAGCAGGTGCCGCTGGCCAAGCTGCGTAGCACGGTGATCAAGTCCAAGAGCTATGAGCCCACGCACCACAAGAACGCACTGATCGCCAAGATTCATCCGCGCCGTCGCTTCCTGCTGACCAAGGCCGAGATGGAAACGCTGAACGATCGTCTTCGCACGCTGCAGGCCAAGAAGGGCTATGCCATCCCCAAGGGCATGGATCCGAACCGCCCGCAGAAGATCTCCCGCCGCGCGATGCGCGGTCGCTGATCGGCAGCACACAACCAAATCGCACAGAAGCCCCGGAATCCGTTCAATCGGTTCCGGGGCTTCGTCATATGTCTCATAATCGCGTCCACTTACATCCACCTACGTCACCTGTCAATACCCACTGTCCACGTTGCGGACATCTCTACCTACTCCCCCCGATAGTCTCCGTTTCCATTCTGTAATGGTGTTTCGTTGAAATAACGCGCCTGCGCGATTGTCGGCCACAGTCACGAAACATTCTCGTAACCCAAGTTTCGAGCCGGCGAAACGCGCTATTTTACGATATATACCGTTATATCTCATACGAAAGGAGCGGTCCCGTGACCGAACTCAAGTCCAAGGAAGACGTCGAGGCCCTTATCAACAAGGAAGGCATCGAGTATGTCTCCGTCCGTTTCACCGATCTTATCGGCGTTCAGCAGCACTTCACCGTGCCGGCTAGCGAATTCCTGAAGGACGCTTTCACCGACGGCATGCCGTTCGATGGTTCCTCCGTTCAGGGCTTCCAGGCCATCAACGAGTCCGACATGAAGCTGGTCCCGGACGTTGAAACCTCTTTCGTTGACCCGTTCCGCAAGCACAAGACCCTTGACGTGGCCTTCTCCATCGTCGACCCGCTGACCGACGAGCCGTACTCCCGCGACCCGCGTCAGGTCGCCGGCAAGGCCGAGGCCTACCTGAAGTCCACCGGCATCGCCGACACCGCATCCTTCGCTCCTGAGGCCGAGTTCTTCATCTTCGACAAGGTGCGTTTCGAGAACTCCATGCAGCGCTCCTTCTACGAGGTCGACTCCATCGAAGCTCCGTGGAACTCCGGCGTTGACACCGAAGAGGACGGCACCCCGAACATCGGTTTCAAGAATCGCGTCAAGAAGGGCTACTTCCCGGTTCCGCCGATTGACCACACCCAGGATCTGCGCGACGATATGGTCGCCAACCTGCAGAAGGTCGGCCTGATCCTCGAGCGTTCCCACCACGAGGTCGCCGGCGCTGGCCAGCAGGAGATCAACTACCGCTTCAACACTCTGCAGCACGCAGGCGATGACCTGATGAAGTACAAGTACGTCGTCCACGAGACCGCCGCTCTGGCCGGCAAGGCTGCGACCTTCATGCCGAAGCCGATCGCCGACGACAACGGCACTGGTATGCACTGCCACCAGTCCCTGTGGAAGGACGGCAAGCCGCTGTTCTACGACGAGAAGGGCTACGCTGGTCTGTCCGATCTGGCTCGCTGGTACATCGGCGGTCTGATCAAGCACTCCTCCTCCGTGCTGGCCTTCACCAACCCGTCCCTGAACTCCTACCACCGTCTGGTCCCGGGCTTCGAGGCTCCGGTCAACCTGGTGTACTCCGCTCGTAACCGTTCTGCCGCCATCCGTATTCCGCTGGCCGGCACCTCCCCGGCTGCCAAGCGCATCGAGTTCCGCGCTCCGGATCCGTCCTGCAACCCGTTCCTGGCCTTCTCCGCTCAGCTGATGGCTGGCCTGGACGGCATCCTGAACCACATCGAGCCTCCGGAGCCGGTCGACAAGGACCTCTACGAGCTGCCGCCGGAAGAGCACGCTGGCATCAAGCAGGTGCCAAGCTCCCTGGCCGAGGCTATGGACGCCCTGGAAGAGGACCACGACTTCCTCACCGCCGGCGACGTGTTCACCGACGACCTGATCGAGACCTGGATTGGCCTCAAGCGCGACGAGATCGACCAGGCTCGCCTGGCCCCGACCCCGCTCGAGTACGAGCTCTACTTCCACATCTGAGTTTGAGAGCTTAGCAACGTTGGGATTTCGCCATTGCTCTTCTCTTGTGGGAGTCTAATGGGAGTCATTCAGCGTAACTAGAAAGAACCTCGTGAAATTCGTTTCACGAGGTTCTTTAGGCTGGACATAAAGCCCACGGCCGCACATTCATCGATGACCAGGAAGCCCTCGCGGTCAGCCATCCTGAGGTTCTTTTCGCTATACGGGTAGTGCGAGGTACGGAAGGAGTTCGCGTTGACCCATTTCATGAGTTCGTAGTCGCGCTTGATGACGGCCGGATTCTCGCCGCGACCGTTGATAATGCTGTCTTCGTGACGACCGAAACCCTTGAGATTATCTTTCGGCCAGAACAACAGAAAATGGTTCTGATTCGTGGTAAAAAGAATAGCCAGCATTTATTTATGAATGAGATTCCAAGCGCCGGAGGTCCCCGGCATTCTTTTCGTCGAAGGGGACAATTCAGAACACGACCGCCGACACAATCGTCAGAGAGGCCAGCGAGAACAGCGTGCTTACGAGCACGAAGCCGACCGCATATTCGGGCATGTTGTTCTTGCGACCGGTGAACATGGCGATGGTGGTCATGGTCGGCAGTCCGGCGATGACCGTGATCATCAGCACCATGTCATGGGTGATCGGCAGTTGCGGCGATGCGCCGGTCAGCGCGGTCAGTAGCGCGTAGAAGGCGAGCGGGAATGCGATCATCTTGGCGACTAGGCCAGCATAGAGTTCGTAGCGTTTGAGGACGCCCCACCACTTGGTCAGTGCGAACAGGCCGCCCAAGTAGATTAGCGACATTGGCGTGGCCATGTTGCCGATGGTGTGCAGCGGCTTGAGGATGATATCCGGTACTTTGACGCCGAGCAGAATCAGAATCAGGGCGAGCATCACGCCGATGAAGGCGGGATTGACGAATCGTTTAAGCAGGCCGAGGACGCGGGTACCTAGCGAGGGGCGGACGACGGCCGGAGAACCACCGTTTGCGGCATTGCTCGCCGAACCAGCCTCCCCCGCCGAACCGGCGCCGTTCACCGAACCGTTCGCGACCGCACCTCGCGCGCCAATCGCGTTGCCGTCAGTCGTTTCGACGACCGGCTCGCACAGCCATACGCCGTACGTCCAGAGCAGCGTCTGGTCGATGATCGACATCAGCGCCACGTAAATCGCGCCGTTCTGCGGCCAAAGTGCCATAATCAACGGAATGCCGATGAATCCGGCGTTGCCGAAAATAAGCGACGCCTGAAATACATGGCTACGCGAACCTTTGAGCCGCAACAGTTTGGCGACCAGCCAGAACACCAGGATGAGCAGCGCGTACATCACGGCGGTCAGCAGCATCACGCCCCAGTTGGCGGCGAGCTGCGCGCGGTCCGCGCCGTCGACGGCGTTCGAGAACACGAGCACAGGGATGAGCACGTTGAGCAGCAGCGAACACATGCCGTCCAGCGCCGTCTGACCATAGAACCGGAGCCTTACACATCCGTATCCGACCATCAGCATGATCAGGAATCCGACCAACTGGCCAATCATGACACCGAACTGCCCCATGCACACTCCTCTCGTTTGCCCTCCCGCGATTTCCTGTCACTGGTTCATATAGGCAGCCATCTGGACAGGCTCGGCGGCACACGCATCAGTATGTTCGATACCACCACATGCCAATCCACTTCTCGTTCAACCGTTCCCCGTGCTAATGAGCCGCCTGCCACCCCGTGTTGCCGGTGCTGCGCGAGCACCGCTACGTGTATTGCATTCCGGTGGCCCTCGGGCGCAACGTGTGGGTCGGCGTGAACGTGTCGATCCAGACGTTTTCGCCGATGTGGATCGGACACGAATACTGGGCGCCCCGGTAGCGCAGGTCCGGACGCACAGGATGGCCGGTGGCTACAAGCGTGACGTTGGGGCCGAGCATGGTGTGGGAGCCGATGAAGATATCGCCATCGTCGACCAGCGTCAGGTTGAAGTTGGCGTAGCAGCGCTCGCCCCAGTACGTATTGCTGCCCCAGTTCGCGTACACCGGGCCTTCGAGGTACAGGCCCTCCCCCGCAGCGCCGAAGAACGCCTGCATGAGTTCGGTACGGCGCTTCGGGTGGGTCAGCGGCGTGGCGTTGAGTTCGAGCTGGAGGTCGCGCTGGGCGGCCTGCAGGTCGAAGAAGCCATCCGCATCGTCCGGCAGATAGACTTCGTCGGAGAACATGAGCGCCATTTTCTCACACGTGGCGTCATCGATCATCGGCTTGGCGATCGGCTTGTCTTCGGTCATCATCGTCTCCTGTTAGTTGCTGCGGCGACTGTGCCAGTCGAACTATTGTGCCACAGACTCGTCTTCGATACCCAGCATTGAGCGCAACCAGTCGAGCTCGGCGGTGATTTCGGCGTCATGCACGGCGATGATGCCGCGGCGGTAGGGGTCGTCGATCTGCTCGATGGAGAGCGGGTTGCCGGCGTCGCAGTAGAAGAAGTGCACGTCATGGCCGTTCAGCAGGTCGTAGCGGCGGCGCAGCACCGCGTCACGGTCTGATTTATCCGGAACAACACCAAGGAAGGTGAGCACGACGGTCCAGCGGGTGATATCGGTGAGGTTGAATCCGCCGGTGTTGCGCAGTTCCTCGATGAGTTTGTTGCGGCCCGCCTCAAGCAGGGTGAATACGCGGCGCTGACGGCCATCGCGGATCTCAGACTGTTCGGAAATCAGGCCGGCTTCGACGAGTCGGTTGGTCGCCGGATATACCGTGCCGTCGCTGAATTTGCGCGCGTAGCCCTGCAGCTGTTCCATCTTCTTGCGCAGTTCGTAGCCGCACATGGATCGTTCGCTTAAGAACCCCAGAATCATCATCTCAATCAAGCTCATGATCACCAGTCTACCTCGTTTCGACACGCCACGTTTAGATATGTGTCGTTTCGATGTACAGTGTATCTCAACAGCAAGAAATACATCGAAACGAGATATATCGAATTAAGAGTAAGCGCAGTAATCGTTCATCGAAAGGAACCATCACCATGAGCAACATCACCATCTTCGGCGCAGGCAACATCGGATCCGCCGTTGCGGGCATCGCCAATCAGACCTCGTGGACCGGCGGTTTTAAGGTTGTCAAGTAAGCGGCATATCGCAGCGAATCATTCTCAATAAGAAAAGTGTGGGGCAAACGCACAATACCAATCAATCGCACATTCGACGGAATGGCATCAGACCGCCGTTCCCAGGATTTGGATGTGCGATTGGCGCTGTGCGAGCCTCACACTTTTCTTATTGAGCACCATTTTGTGTGAGGCTTACACCCAAGAACGACTCACTTTTTGCCGCGTCATCGCGGTATGCCTTGCCGAACTCGTCGATAAGCCCATGGAACTCCTGCAAATCCCCAACGCTGAGGCCCGTGCTCAGCACCACGGGCGAATAGGCCTTGTGGAATGCCGGATAGCCGGCCGGCACGTCGAATCCGAGGAAGGCGAACAGCCGCCGCGCGTAGGTATCGGCCACGAATGTGCGGCGCGAGAACACGTACAGCATCAGATCGTCGGCCGTCTCGCCGCCAATACCAAATAATCCAAGCAACTCGGCCCGTAATTCGGCATCGGAAATAGCCGCGGCACCCTCGGGCGCGGCCCCGCAACGCTCCACATACCACCGACTCAGCGACTGTACGGTCTTGGATTTGTTGACATAAAAGCCTGACGGTCGAATCAGTTCCTGCAAACGCTCCGGCTCCATGGCCGCCAACGCATGGGGTTCGAGCGCATCCTCCGCTTTCAACGCCGCAAGCGAACGATCCACATTGCTCCACGCCGTATTCTGCGTCAGCACCGCGCCCACCATAATCTCGAACGTGGTCTCCGCCGGCCACCATCCGGTCGGGCCGAGTGCGTCAGCCATGGTGCGGTACAGCGATTCGATGCGCTCCGGCACAGGCCACTTGTGTGCCTGGTTGGCTTTCATACGTTTCATATTCTGCATCCAGGCTCCGTATTAGCCATCCGCCATTCATTTATTAGGTCGATTATGCGTTCATTAGGTCACTTGTGATGAACACTGCCTTCAAGAATGGCTTCATTCCAATGCTCATTATCTCATGCTAAGCAGGGCACCGACCTAATGAAGGCATAATCGACCTAATGAACACAACGGTAAGGAAAAACTACAGAGATTCAGCGAGATATGCTCGGTCCACCTGGTCTGGAAGTCGAAAATCTTGATGACATCTACCGCAATTCGTGCAGGATTCGCCGCATGAACGGGATGGTGACCACGAATGTCAGCACGTCGGACACCGATTGGGCCATTTCCACGCCGAGCACGCCGAACATCATCGGCAGAATCAGCACGATTGGCGCCAGGAACAGGCCTTGCCTGCACAAGGCCAGGAACGAGGCGATGCCGGTGCGGCCCATGGTCTGGGTCATCATATTGCCCATCATGTTGAAGCCATTGAGAATCACCGTGCAGCATTGAATATGCAGCGCTGCCACGCCCACCGCCACCACGGCCGGGTCGGAACGGAAGATCTCGACCAGTTGCGGCGCGAAAATCCACAGCAGCGCTGCCAACGCCACGAGCACGCAGGTGGCGAGCCGCACGCAGAACCAATATCCCTCTTTGACTCGCGCGAACAGGCCGGCACCGTAGTTGTAGCCGCACACCGGCTGAAAGCCTTGGCCGAGACCCACGATCACCGAATTGGCGCCCAACATGATGCGCATCACGATGGCCATGCCGGCGATGGCCGCGTCGCCGAACGGGTTGGCGGCGATGTTCACGCAAGTCACGGAAATCGAGCCGGCGCCTTGGCGGATCAGCGAAGGCAGGCCGCCGCCAGCCACCTCGCGCATGAGCAGCACATCCGGCTTGCAATTGCGCAGGGACAGTTTCATCACGCCGAATTTGCGGCTCATCGTGGTCAGAATCGTAAAGCTCACCGTCTGGCAGATGGCGGTGGCGAGGCCGGCACCGAAAATCCCCAGACCGGCCACGAAAATGAACAATGGTGCAAGCAGGAAATTCAGCAATGCGCCCGAAACCAGCCCGATCATGCCGAACGTCGATTGCCCTTGGTATCGCAGCAGTCCGTTGAGTGCGAACGAACCGCACACGCAGGGTGCGGCGACCAGCAACGGCGTCAGATATTGCACGGCGTATGGGGCAATCGTCGAGGTCGAGCCCAGCATGACGACAAGTGGCCGCAGGGTCAGCAGCCCGATTGCGGCAATCACCAAACCGGAGATCACCGCGCCCGCAAAGCCCACGGCCAGGAGTCGGGAGGCGCGATCATTGTTCTGCTTGCCGAGTTCGCGACTCATCGAGTTGCCCGCGCCGTTGCCGAAGAAGAAGCCGAGCGCCTGCATCACGGTCATGATGGAGAACGCGATGCCGATAGCACCGGACTGCGCGGTGCCGAGCTGACCAATAAAGAACGTGTCCGTGAGATTGTAGGCGGTGGTCACCAAGTTGGAGATGACGGCCGGCAAGCACAGTTTGAGAATCAGCGGCTTGACCGGCTGCCCGGTCATCTGCCGATATTTCGCGTCCGCGCTTGCGCGTCTAATGCCATGAATCTGCACCATGGACGGCTATCCTACTCGCGCAGGGTCCTATGCAAAGGTGCGTGACCGCCATACGAGTCAGCGCAGATACCGCCCGGTGATGCTGTTCGGATTGGCCGCGATTTGTTCCGGCGTTCCGGTGGCGACGATGCGTCCGCCGCTTTCGCCGCCGCCCGGACCCATGTCGATGATCCAGTCCGCATTGGCGATCACGTCAAGGTCATGTTCGATGACCACGACTGTTGCGCCGCTCGCCACAAGCCGGTCGAACACGCCCAGCAGCACGCGCACGTCGAGCGGGTGCAGACCGATGGTCGGCTCATCGAACACGAATACCGCATTCAACTGGGCCTTGCCCATTTCGCTGGCGAGTTTCAGCCGCTGGGCTTCGCCGCCCGAAAGCGCCGGCGTCGGTTCGCCGAGCGTCAAGTAGCCGAGGCCCAAGTCGTGCAGGGTGGTCAGACGTGCGTGAACCTTCTTGAGGTCGCTGGTCACGGCCAGCGCCTGGTCCACGCTCATTGCCATGAGTTGAGGCAGGCTCAGGGAAATGTTGCCGCCACCCTGATCCGTCGCCTCACTCAATTTTTCCTTGGCAGCTTTGCGCTTATCCGGGACCTTCATCTTCGCCGCTTTGCCCTTGGCCGCTTTAACCGCACGCCGAATTGCGTCGGCTTCGGACGCATAGCGGGAGCCTCCACAATCCGGGCATTCGATGGTCACGTCCGGCAGGAACTGCACATCGAGCGAGATCGAACCGGTGCCGTCGCACGTGGGGCAACGCAGTCTGCCGGTGTTGTACGAGAAATCGCCAGCCTTCCAGCCGCCCGCTTTGGCGTCGTCCGCGCGGGCGAAGGCGCGGCGCAATTCGTCGTGAATATCGGCATAGGTGGCCACGGTGGAACGCACATTTGCGCCAATCGGCGTGGCGTCGATGAGATTCGCGCGATTGATGCCCTCGGCTTTAAGCTCGAGCACGTGTTCCGGCAGCCGCTCCCCCGCTGCCTGCGCTTTGAGCGCGGGAATCAGCGATTCAAGCACCACCGTGGTCTTGCCTGAGCCGGAGACGCCGGTCACCGCCACGAGCCGGCCGCGCGGGATATCAACGTCCAGCGGCTTGACTGTATGCAGCTGGCTGGTTGTCATGCGGATGTGTCCAAGGCTGAACACCTGTGATTCAGCCACACGCTCACGTATACGCGCGCTCACCTGATCAGATAGGAACGGCGCAATGCGACTACTGGGATTCGCCGCCACCTCGCCGACCGTGCCTTGCGCGATCACATGCCCACCTTCGGCACCGGCGACCAGCCCCATTTCAATGAGATGGTCACACGCCTTGAGCACACGCACGTCATGGTCCACGACCACCACGGAATTGCCGTCCGCCACCAAGTCATACATCACGCCGAGCAGCCCGTCCACGTTCGAGGGATGCAGACCGATGGATGGCTCGTCGAGCACATACAGCACGCCGGTGGTGCGGTTGCGCACGGCCCGGGCGAGCTGCACACGTTGGCGTTCTCCGGTCGACAGTGTGGCGCCGGCGCGATCAAGCGCCAGATAGCCGAGACCCAGATCCAGCAGCCGTCGGGCCACGTCCAGGAACGATTCGCAGATGTTGGTGGCCATCGGCCGCATGTCGGGGCGCAGGGATTCCGGCACTCCGCGCACCCAATCCGCCGCCGCGTCCAAGGTCATCGCGCCGGCTTCGGCCAAGTTCAGCCCGCGCACGTGCGGAGCCCGGGCGACGGCGCTCAGTCGGGTGCCGCTGCAGTCGGCACACGGCCCCTCCTTGAGGAACCGGGCCACACGCTTCAGGCCCTTCTCGTCCTTGGCTTTGGCGAGCGCATTCTCCACCGTGTACACGGCGTTGAAGTAGGTGAAGTCGAGTTCGGCGAAATCTTCACCTTTCTTCGGCTTGTAGAGGATGTGCTTTTTGACGGCTGGCCCGTTGAATACGATGTCGCGTTCTTCGGGCGTGAGCTCGCTGAACGGCACGTTGGTGCGCACGCCCATCGCACTGCACACCTGTTTCATGAGGTCCCACATGAGCGAGCCCCATGGCAGCACAGCGCCGTCGTCGATGCTTTTCGACTCGTCCGGGACCAGGGCCGCGCGGTTTACTTCGCGCACGATGCCGGTGCCGGAGCAGGTCGGGCAGGCGCCGGCCGAGTTGAAGGCGAGCGATTCAGCACCGGGCGCATGGAATTCCTTGCCACAGCTGACGCAAGTAATGGGCAGTCCGGCCGCCACGTTCAGCGTGGGTTCGTTGCGCGCCCCGCAATGCGAGCACACGTGCGAGGCGACGCGGGAGAACAGGAGTCGCAGGCTGTTGAGCAATTCGGTCATCGTGCCGAACGTCGAGCGGATGCCGGGCACCGTGGGCCGCTGGTGCAGGGCCAGCGCGGCCGGCACGTGCAGCACTTCGTCCACCTGGGCGCGGCTGGCCTGGGTCAGTCGACGGCGCGTGTACGTGGACAGCGCTTCCAAGTAGCGCCGCGAACCTTCCGCATACAGCACGCCGAGCGCCAGAGAGCTTTTGCCCGAACCGGAGACGCCGGCCACGCCCACCAGTTCACCCAGCGGAATGTCAATGTCGATGTTCTTGAGGTTATGCACGCGCGCACCGCGCACCTCAATCACCTGCGGCCGTTGATTGTTGGTCATGCTCGGCACTGCTCCGCCGCCGCGCTATCTGACCTCTGTTCAAGTGTCACGCCGTCCCCTCTTTCTCGACTTCGCCCTTGGCTGCCGCCGCCTGAGCTTCATGGTCTCCAGTATCATCACGGCCAACGACGGCGGCCGAACGCCGGACGAGAATCTTTCGTCTTGGGCACCGTCCGCCACCTGCAATTCGAACTAGCTGAACCAGCGTGACGATATTGTCGGCTATCGATCTGCCGTGATCGTAATGGACATCGTCGTCCGGAAGCACGTCACCGGTTCCGAGAGGAGTCGGCGGCGCGCTTCCATAAGGGCACACAATCCCAAGATCACACCCACAGATCAATACCGATCAATACTCGTACGTGATCGCGGGGTCGCCGATGGTCGGCGTCTGATCCAGTTTGAGGTTGGCCGAGCCGGCCGCGGTGGTCACGTCGTATTCGATGGTCACCGTGTCCTGAGGCGCCAGGGAGATGTCGTCCATGTAGGTCATATGGTCCTTGGCCTGCACCTGTGCGAAGGAACTGCCGTTCGACGCCGACACGTTGCTGACCTCGCCTCCGGCCGGCGTGTAGATGACCACGCGGTTCACCGCCACGCCTCCCTTGGCGTTCGCCGTGATGTATTCCGGCAGGGATCCGGCCTCGCCCGGCTGCAGGGTGTTGGTGAACGAATACGTAACGTGGTAGGTGTTGTCGCCGGTCCTCTTCACCGTCGACTTGCGCTGGATGTACCAGTCCATCTTCGAGGCCTGCATCTCGTTGAGGTAGATGCCGGTCACCGGGTTCTTCGCGTCGTTGGTGATCTCGCCGGTGACGCCGGCGCTGCGCAGCACCGCCTGATCCTCTTCGTGGAACGACCAGAAGTACAGGTGCCGCTGCTCGGCCATCCGGAGCATCGTCCTGGCGACGGTCATGAGCTTCTGCGTGTTCATGTCGCTGAACAGGTGGGCGACCGCCTGGGCGGCGGTCTCGCTGAAGTACTGGTCCTGAGCGGAGGGCGTCAGTTCCTTGTAGGCGCCGTTGAGCAGGAATTCGGCGGTGTTCGACCCGTTGAGCACGCGCCCGTCGGACAGGGTCACGTCGCCGGTGGCGCCGATCATCGCCTGCAGCGCGACGGGGTCGAGCGACATCACGCCGTCGGACGATCCGCCGAACGGAGCCGCCTGCCAGAACTTCTGGGCCATGGACGCGACGCGCGGGAAGTCCGGCGTGGACGAAAGATTATGGATGACTTGACCGAAGTACAGTCCGCTGTACAGCGTGCCGTCACCGTCCTGGTTGACGTCATCCAACGCGGCGTTGGAGGGGAACTCGACATCCGCGTGGAACTCCCCCACCGCGATCTTGCCGTTGTCCGCGCTGAAGGAACCGGCCGAACCGATCAGGCCGCCGGTTCCGCGGATCTCGGAATTCGTCTGGGCCAGCAGCACGTAGTTGCGGGCGCCGTTCGCACCGAGGAAGTTCGGCAGCATGTTGAGCATGCCACTCAGGTTTTCGGTCACCTGCGCCAGGGCGGCCATCTGCGTCTTGCCGTTCTGCAGCGCGTTGTTCACCACGCCGAGTTTGGCGTCGGGAAGATCCTGTATCGTCCTGGCCTGCGATTGCACGGACTGGTCGACCGTGGCAAGCTGCTGCGCCGCGGCGATGATCGGCTCCATGTTGAGCTGCCCATCGCCACTGGAGAGGCTGGCACCGGTCAGTGTGGTGACGACCTTGCCCAGCTGGGGCAGCGTGGTCTGCGCGAAGTCATCGATGGTACCGATGGCGGTGCGCGCCGTCTTCACGTCACCACCGACCACGGGCATCTTCTCCGCCAGCGTCCACAGACCGCCGCTGACATCCTGCTTGGCGGCGGCCGCCTCCTTCTGGATGTAGCTCACGTCGGACAGCGCCTTGACCATGTCGTCGGTGGAACCGTCCTTGATGACCTTGGCCGCGTTGACGACATTGTTGAGGTGCGCTTTGGCGCTCATCGCCGACTTGTACAGTTTGAATCCGCTGAAGCCGGCCGCCGCGACGCACACGACCAGCAACAGCAGCACGACGAGCAGCGCGTTGCGAACGCGATGGGTTTTCCTGGTGACCGTGCGTGCGTGTGATGGCATGGGCTACTTCCTTACGTTATGACATGTATCGATACTGGCTGGCTGTCCGGTTACGCTTTCGCTGGACGGGTAGCCCGGCGGACGGCACGTAGCAGTGCACGACGTGCACATCGCGTATGATGCCGGGGGTTGTCAGCGCGGCTGACTGGGGTGGCCACGGACCGGTACCTGGACTTGCAGCTGCCCTCCGGCGATGCGTGTCACCTGCAGCGGGGAACGTCCGCTGCAGTTACGGCTATTACCGGCCAGCCGACAGCAATCGCTGGTTTAGTTGTTGGTCTTTTCCGGCTGGTCACCCGTTCCCATGAGCTGGCATGCACCTTTCAGCGAGTATCTCTCCTACCGCATGCCAGTCTACCCATGCCCGCGGGATAACCCAAAAGGCCTTGCAAGAATACCGAATTTCTTTACCTTTGGCCCTGATCGTTCGACGGCTCGCAAGACGGCGTAACCTCATCCAACCGGCCGATCCCCGGAGGCGGGACCAGCGGAATCCTCGTGACCGGGAATGCGATCGTTCCCGCTTGCGCGATGGCGGATGCGCGCAACGCCAGCCACAGGTACGAGACCGACTACTTCCGTACAGGATCCGTTGTGGTCGCATTCCATCGTTCAGCGCAACGGGTCATAACGCTCTAAACGATGCCAGCCATGTACAACGGCACATCTCGGATCGGCCCCACATCCCGAGACCGGTCAGCAGAGAAACGATAAGCAAGCGGATAACCGTGCCTAATCTACGAAATCAGGCGCACTTTTCGCACTTCGATCTACAAAATCAGGCGGACTTTTGACGCTTCAGCACACGAAATCAGTCATATGACAACAGACGCGATAATACCCCACCAGTCGCATAGCGATTCCATCCAATCATTCGCTCTTCGTGCAGGTGCCTTGCTCCTATTTAGTGGCCCACCCACCGTGTTTAGTTAACTGATGGGTTGAGTGGCGACGCCGACTTGACTAAAAACAGGTGAGCGACTGGTGGCGCTATCCGGCGCTCGTGTTCCCGCTCGACGCCATGTGG